>SAMEA3663230__coassemble_597_pt1 | contig 37455 bp, 37 predicted proteins | sample SAMEA3663230__metabat2_low_PE_017 | metagenome-assembled genome bin SAMEA3663230 (sample SAMEA3663230) | pig gut metagenome | biome: pig gut; feature: pig-associated habitat; material: faeces | place: China | collected 2013
TCTTCGTCTCTTTGACCGCCGCAAAAAAACACATGCCCGATTGCGCGGTGCTCATAAAACAGTATGGCATGTGTTTCCCCAAAGTAGCTTGCTGCATACAAGCGGAACACCCGAAGAATCCGTGGACTCTTCGGGTGTTCTATTTTTTGTATAGAAGTTATTGCTTCTTGTACCCGCACTTCGGGCATACGCCTTTTTCGTTCAGCGCAATGCCGCAAAGGGGACAGCGATCCAAAGTACCTTCCGGCTTGTATTCCTGAGACGCAGCATTCACACCACTGGTGAAAGTCAGCTTGGCGATATTCAGCTTGTCCTTCAGGAGTTCATAGACGATCTTGATCATGCCCTCGACGGTCATGGTCTCTTTCGTGACGACCAGACGGCAATCAGGATAGGCTGTGGCCAGTTCGGTCTGGAATGCGGGGCCCTTCATCTTGTTGGTCGGAGCGCCATCCTTGATTCCCTGCTCTTCATAGACCTTCAGAATTGCGGGCAGCAGCGGATCGTCTTCCCGCAGAATCAGAGCATGGTCGAAATTCTTCAGAACATCCCATGCCGTCTTCTGGATTTCGTTGCAGGGGAAGACCATATTCACGCCCGGCTCCACAGTGTCCTCAACTTCGATGGTCAGAACCCCGGTATGTCCATGCAGATACTGAGCCTCTCCTTTGAAACCATAAAAACGGTGTGCGTACTGAAGATCTAGCTTCGTAATGCTTCGCATGATAATCCTCCTAAAAAATTGATATATGAAAACGCTCGTTTCCGGGCTTTTTCCGAAGGGAATTTATTTCTGAACGGAAGCCTGCTGTTTCTTGCATTCCGGGCAGACACCATGAAAGAGAATATCATAACCGATGAAGTCAAATCCATGGGTATCCCGGATCCCATGCTCAAGGCCAGTGACAAAATCCATGTCCACATCAAAGACGCGTCCGCATATGTTGCATTTCACATGGCAGTGGTTTCGGCTGATATGGTCAAAGCGGTCGGCGCTCCCCGGGATTTCAAGCCGGCGAATTTCGCCCATTTCCGATAACAGATTCAGATTTCGATATACGGTTGCCTTGCTGATTGTCGGATACTCCTGGATGATTTCCTCATAAACCTCATCTGCTGTGGCGTGGCAATGCAATCTATTCACTGCCTCCAAGACCAGGGAGCGTTGGATCGTATTACGTCGTGCCATAGTGTTCACCTTATTGATATTGTTTTCTTATTGATATAATATATCATTAATAGCGAAAAGTCAAGGGCCCATTCTGAAAAATTTTCCTCAATCACTTCCGGCTAGCTCACCACTTCAATACCATTCAGAATAGTCCTGCTTGGATGATCAGATTCCGCAAACGAATTGGGATTCCGGGAGAAACGGGTCAGGCCGCTGGGCCAGACCTCCGTGGAGCTGCCGGTGAGCACAAAGGCCCGCAGGAAACAGTTCAGGGCGTCCACTCTCTGCCGGAGCCCTTTTTCCAGATAGCAGAATTCCTCATGGCCGATGACCCGGGGAATGGGGTCAAAGGGGAACAGCTGCTCTTTGAATTCTCCGTTTTTGTAGATGCCGAATTTGACGCCGTAGCGGGCCAGCAGCCGATTGATGGTTTCACTGTGCCGGATGAGTCCGTCCATAAGCCATTCCTCCCAGAACGCAAAACGGCGCTTTTCCTCTGTCAGAAAAAGCGCCGTTGCTTTTTTCCCTATTTCACCATAGGTTCGAAAAAAGTCCATCATCGCGCAAGCCAAGATAAACCGTGGAATTTGGAAAAAATGTGTAGAAAAACGACAAACTGTCCCCTATTCCCGGGAAATGCTACCGCTCTATGCCGCAGATGCCCCGGTTGGAGCGGGCGTCCAGCCAGAAATACAGCCCCTCCGTTTCCCAAACCCGGATCATTTCCGCCAGCTCCGGGTGCCTGCGGCACCTGCGCGTATTGTATCGTTTCAAAAAGCAGGGCAACGGAGCCCTTAAGCTCCATTGCCCTGTCGGTAGCTTGACTATCCCATGGCCTGCCGCCAAAATCAAGGGTCCGGAAGCGTTTCCTTTTTCGCCTCCCCGGCACGGCGGCGGACGCAGGCAAGATAGGCCGGGATCAGGAAGCAGTTTGCCATCACCCAGGCGGCGGGGCCTGCCAGGCACACCGCGTCAAAGCCCATCCGGGGCACCAGCCAAATGGCCACGCCGCCCCGGGCCACCATCTCGAACACACCGGAAACCACTGCCAGATTGGAGTAGCCCAGGCCCTGAATGGTAAAGCGCAGCAGATTCAGATTGATCAGCGGAATATAGAAGATGCCCCAGACAATCAGCATCCGGTGGGCAAGGGGAATGATCTGCCCGGCCGCCGCGGCATTGTCCCCGCTGAGGAACAGGCCCGCCATCCGGCCCCCGACAAAATAGAGGGCCCCCAGGGCCAGCAGGCAATAGACGCAGCCCATGAGCACGCACTGGCGCACCCCGGTGCGCACCCGGTCCAGCTTTCCCGCTCCCAGATTCTGGCCCGCGTAGGTGGCCGCCATAATGCCCATGGAGTCAATAAAGGTTTCGAAAATGCCGGATACCCGGGTGCCCGCCACAACGGCGGCCATGGCAACGGCTCCAAGGCCGTTTACCGCCGTCTGCAAAAGAATATTGCCAATGGCGGTGACGGAATACTGAAGGCCCATGGGAAGGCCCATCATGAGCAGCCGGAAGGCATAGGGCTTCCGCAGCCGCAGGTTGTCCCGGGACAGGTGCAGAATGGGGAACCGTTTTGCCATGTAAAAAAGGCACAGGAAGCCGGATACCAGCTGACTGATCACCGTTGCCAGTGCCGCCCCCACCACACCCAGACGGAAGCCCACCACCATCAGCAGATCCAGCAGCACATTGAGCACACTGGAAAAAATCAGAAACAGCAGGGGGGTCCGGCTGTCGCCCAGGGACCGCAGGATGCCCGCCAGCAGATTATACAGCATGGTGGCGGGGATGCCCATAAAAATGATAAGGATATAGTCATGGGCATACCGGAAGGTATCGGCGGGGGTGTTGGTGAGCACCAGAATTCCGCGGCAGCTCAGAGTGGTGGCCAGTGTAATCAGCAGCCCAAGACCCAGGCCCAGCCAGATCATATTGCCCACAAAGTTCCGAAGGCCATGGGTATCCTTTTCACCGAATTTCTGGGCCACGGGAATGGCGAAGCCGCCGCAGATGCCATTGCACAGGCCCAGCACCATAAAGGAGATGGAGCCGGTGGAGCCCACGCCTGCCAGCGCCTCCACCCCCAGGTAATTGCCCACCACGGCGGTGTCCACCATGGAATAGAACTGCTGGAAAATCATACCCACCATCAGCGGAAGCATGAAGGACAGCATCATCGGCAGGGGCGCGCCGGAGGTCATATCTCTTGTACGTTCTTTTCTCATTGCAATGCCTCAATCTCTTCTCATAGGCCCTGCCCCGTCCCCGCAGCTGCCGGGGACGGGGCAGGGCCCTTTTTTCAAAAAGCGCAGGCAGAACGCATTCACGCGTTCTGCCTGATTGCCGTGATAGTGTTACCATACCCGGGGCGAAAAGTCAATGCCCTCTTCAAAATCTTTTCGGCGGGATTTCCCGGTTCTATTCCAGGTCCTGAATCATGGTCTGGCGGTACTTGCTGGGGGAAAGGCCCGTAATTTTCTTAAAGGCCCGGTTGAAGGAGGAAATGCTGGAAAAGCCGGAATCAAAGGCAATGTCGATGATCTGGGTATCCGGGTTGGAAAACAGGGCCTGGGCGCGCTTGATCCGCTCCTCCGTCAAAAAATCCACAAACGTGGTGTTGGTGTATTCCTTGAACAAATGGGCAAAGTGGGATTTGCTGACACCCATGTAGCCCGCCGCATCGTCCAGGGTCAGCGGCTGGGTACAGTTCTGGGAAATGTACAGGCAGGCCTCCGCCATCTTTTTGATCGTTTTGTTCTTCGCGTTGGCAACCTCTTCGGAATTTTCCGCCTTGATGCGCATACACCGGTTGCCGACCTCCTCGAAAAAGGACAGCAGCAGAGAATACATCCGAACCTCCCGGAAATGGGAATCCGTTTCGTAAGCCTCGCAGAACTTTTTGATTCCCATCACCAGATGATCGCTTTGGGACGTGCCGGGGTCATATTTCAAATAGGGATACTGGGCAAGCAGCGCCATACTGCGGTTCAGCTCATTGAGAATTGTGAGCATTTCCGCGGAAAACTGAATCACCAGCATGGTCCCATCCCCGCAGACATCGATGGAGTGCAGGTCGCCGGGATAGGCAATGATCAGATCGTTGGTATTCATGGGGTACTCTATAAAGTTGACACTGACCTGGTTCCCATCCGTCAAACTGACCAGAATCTCCACGAAAGGATGCCAGTGCAGCTTTTTGAGATAGGATTGGTCCACATGACGGGATACATTGAAATTCCGTCCGCTGCTGAATGTGACGGATTCAAAATAGCTGTGGCTGAGCACGGTGCCGCCCCCTTTCCGTATCGAATGGTTCTTGTGACAACTCCATTCTACCAAACGATGGGAAAAATTACAATATATGAAATTCCGTTTTCAAAAACACTGTGCATTTTGACGGCTTAATCGTTTTCAATCCCGGAAATCGGGAAGTTTTTTCGGTAGAATGCCTTTTCCAAAATCGCAAGAAATGCCCAGAAACCACGGACTATCTGAAAAGCAGCGCCATGGTTTCTTTGGTACAATATGCTCAGAAAGAAAAAGAATCCAGAGCAAAAGATGTGCAATATGACCGATTGGAGGGGGGAGCGCGTTGCGTACCTACGGCGTTGGAATTCTGGGTTCCGGTGTCATCAGCCGAACCTATATCGCGGATATTCAGAAGTTCTACAAGGCGCTGGATATCCGGGCAGTGGCAGACATCGACCGGCGGCTGGCCCGGACCCTGGCGGATGAATTCGGCATCCCCAAGGCCTATGTCACCGGGGAGCTGCTTCAGGATCCGGACATTGAAATCGTAATCAACCTGACACCCCCTCAGTTCCATGTGGAGCTGGACAAACAAATTCTGGGCGCGGGCAAGCATCTGTTCAGCGAGAAGCCCTTTGCCCCCACTCTGGCAGAGGCGGCTCAGGTCCTGGCATATGCCCGGGAAAAGGGCTGCATGGTAGGCGGCGCGCCGGATACCTTCCTCTGCTCCGGACTGCAGAGTATGCGCTGGTATCTGGACGCGGGGATCATCGGAACCCCCTTCTTTGTCACCGCCAATATGACCACCTTCGGTGTAGAAACCTGGCACCCCAATCCCGCAGCCTTTTATCGGCAGGGAGCGGGTCCCATCATGGATATGGCGCCCTACTATCTGTCCGCAATTGTGGCGCTGCTGGGGCCTATTGAGAAGCTGGCCGCCTTCAGCGCCCAGCCCAGCCAGATCCGGCGGGTATACGCCGGTCCCCGGGCGGGCAGCGGCATTCCCGTGGAGCTGCCCACCCACTACAGCGCCATCGCGCGGCTGCGCAGCGGCGTGGTGGTAAACCTCAATGTGAGCTTTGATATTTACGGATCCAACCTTCCCATGTTTGAAATCTACGGCGACGGCGGCACCCTTACCTATCCGGATCCCAATTTCGGCGGAGGTACCCCCAGGGTTTACCGGAAGGAACAGTATACCGATACCGCCTACCGGAACGATCCGGAGGCGGAGGCCCGGAAGCGGCGTTTCTATGAGCTGCCGGAGCTGATGCCCCGGGTCAAAGACTATTCCCGGGGACTGGGCGTGCTGGATCTGGCCGCCGCCATTGACGCGGGCATTCCCAACCGGTCCGGCCCGGAATTCCTGCTCCACATTACAGAGGCGCTGGAGGGGCTCCAGCTCTCGGCGAAAACCGGCAGCTTCTACACCATGACCACCACCTGCGAACGCCCCCGGCCCATTGCCCCGGGCGGTTATCCGGAAACCATTTAACACCGAAAGGAGAAAAAATTTATGGCAGGAGTACTCGGAACCCACACTGTTGCCCAGGTGGGCTTCATCGTAAAGGACGTGGAGGCATCCAAAAGGAAATGGGCCGCCTTCCTGGGAATGGAGGTTCCCCCCACCCAGCCCATCGGCGACTACGCCGTGACCCAGACCACTTTCCAGGGGGAGCCCGCTCCCGAAAGCTACTGCTGGATGGCCTTCTTTGACGTAGGCCCCGGCGCCCTGCAGATTGAGCTGATTCAGCCCAACGAAAAGCCCTCCACCTGGAGAAATTTTCTGGAGGAGCACGGCGAGGGCATGCACCACATCGCGTTCCAGGTTCAGGCCTCCGGTCAGAAGGTGGAAGCGGCCCAGGCCCATGGCCTGAAGCTGGTGCAGCGCGGCATCTACGGCGACGGCAGCGGTGAATACAACTACCTGGATGCCCCGGAGCTGAACTGCATCATTGAGCTTCTGGAAAGCTACGGCAAGTAAACCGCTATGAGACTGGGTACATCCGCTCCGCTGGCCCACTCGGGGCCCGCGGACTGGGCGCAAAAGCATCGGTCCCTGGGGCTGGGCGCCATCAATTTTCACCTGACCTGTGAGGATGATCCGCATTTGGCGGAGGCCTTCCTTCGGGAGGCGGAACAGCAGGATCTGGTGATGGCCGAGGTAGGCGTCTGGCGCAACACCCTGTCCCCGGACCCGGAAATCCGAAACGCCTCCATCCGCTACGCCATCGGACAGCTGGAGCTGGCCGACCGCATTGGGGCACGGTGCTGCGTCAACATCCTGGGGGCAAGAGGGCCCCGCTGGGACGGCGCGTACCGGGACAATTTCTCCGGGGAGACCTGGCTGCTGGCGGTAAAAACCATCCGGCAGATCATTGACGCCGTAAACCCGCGGAACACCTTCTTTACCATTGAATCCATGCCCTGGATGGTTCCCACCGGGCCGGACGAATACCTTCGTCTTCTGGACGCGGTGGAACGGGACCGGTTCGCGGTGCATCTGGATGTTTTCAACTGGATGCGCACCCCGGAGCGGTACTTTTACAACGAGGAATTTGTGGACGAATGCTTTGAAAAGCTGGGTCCCTATGTCCGCAGCTGCCATCTGAAGGATGTGCGGATGGAGCCGGACTACACCCTGTTCTTCCGGGAGGTCCCCATGGGACAGGGGGGCATCAACATCCGCCACCTGATGGAAGCGGGAGAAAAGCAGGACCCGGAGATGCCCTTTATCATTGAGCATCTGGACAGCGAGGAGGCCTATCTGGAAAGCATCCGGTATGCCCGGTCGCTTATGAATTCATCACTCGGCAGAAATGCTGAAAATAAACAAAAAGGAGAACAACCATGAAAAAGATTCTTGCTCTGGTACTGACCCTGGCTCTTGCCATGGCAATGCTGGCCGGCTGCGGAAGCTCCGCGCCCGCCGCGTCCACCACAGCCGCCGAACCCGTAACCGGCAATGCCACCTCCGGCGAGGTTGTGTGGTGGGGCTGGACCCCCGGCTCTCCCACCAACGAAGGCTACATTGCGGAATTCAACAAGCTGTATCCCGACATCAAGGTGACCTGGAAGCAGACCACCATCGACGACTACGACGCCGCGCTGAAGCCCGCCCTTGCCAACGGTCAGGGTGTGGATGCCTTTGAGGTTTCCGCCGGCTCCGCCAATGGCGGCATCGCCGTCTTCGGCGGCCAGGCCATCGACCTGGAGCCTGCCGTCAAGGCCGCCCTGGGCGATGACTGGAAGGACAAGCTCAGCGAATCCTCCGTAGCCACCATGACCGTAGACGGCGTTCTGAAGGGCCTGGGTGTGGGCACCGTATACGCCGGCAACCTGTGGATCAACCAGGATCTGTTTGACAAGTACAACGTAAAGATCCCCACCAACATGGAAGAGTGGAAGCAGGCCTGCGAGACCTTTGAGGCCAACGGCATCATCGGCTTTGTTCAGGGTGCCGGTCAGGGCGCCTTCAACATGGACACCTACCATGCCATCTGCGACAATGTCCAGCCCGGCGTATTCACCAAGGCCGCCCGCGGCGAAGCCGAGTGGACCGATCCCGCTCTGGTCCGTGGTCTGGAGCTGTGGAAGTCCCTGTTTGACGAAGGCATCATGCAGGAAGGCGCTCTCGGCCTGATGCAGTATCCCGAAGCCAACAACCTGTTCATGTCCCAGAAGGCCGCCATGGTTATGATGGGTTCCTGGTACACCTCCAACACCCTGCCCGACACCATGAAGGCTGCCATTGAGTCCGCCTCCTCCACCGCCGATCCCTTCACCATGATTCCCATCAACTTCCCCGACATCGCCGGCACCGGCAACGTGGGCTCCATGTTCGGCGATCTGGACTACGCCACCGCCGTTTCCGCCAAGTCCCAGAACCTGGAAGCCGCTACCACCTTCGCTGTGTGGCTGGGCACCTCCCAGGAAGGCCAGCAGGCCATCGCGGATTCTCTGAACGTGGTTCCCTCCCTGAAGTCCGCCACCCCCAACTGGGATGTTGTGAAGCTGGTAAACCCCGAGAAGCAGAACGCTGCCGTTCAGGAATACCTGGCAAACGCCACCTCCGGCGGTGACAACCCCCGCTTTGCCGCCATCAACGCGGACCTGAACCAGGCCATGATGGATGTGCTGGCCGGTGTTGCCTCCGGCACCATGACCGCCGCCGACGGCGCCGCGCATCTGCAGGAAGTATCTGTAGAGAGCCGCTCCTGAACAAACCCTGCCTGAATACTGATTTCTGATTTGTTTGGCAGGGGCATCCCGAATGCCCCTGCCTTTTCTGAACCCTTCCGGTTATGAGGTGAGAGCAACATGAAACTGAAGCAGAAGAAATCCTCTACCTATATCAGCGGTCTGCCTTGGGTGCTACCCGCCCTGATTTTTCTGATCATCATTATTTACTACTCCATTTTCTATACCTTCGAGCTGTCCACCCTGGATTGGAACGGCCTGGATCCCCTGCGGAAAAGCGTGGGCATGGCCAATTTCACCAAGATGTTCAAAGATAAGGTTTTCTGGCGCTGCCTGAAAAACACGGTTGTATACTTTGCCATTACCTTCGTCATCCAGAATACCCTGGGCTTTCTGTTCGCCGCAATTCTGCACTCCCAGGTGAAGCTGCCCACTGTCCACAAATGCATTATCTTCATACCCTACATTCTGGCTCCCGCAACCATGGCTCCCGTATTCCGGCTGATGTTCTCCCCCCAGGGCATGCTCCAGTCCTTTTTTGACGCGCTGCATCTGGGCATCACCGTCAACTGGCTGGCAAATCCCAATACGGCCCTGTATGTGCTGATGGGCATTGCCATCTGGGAATTCACCGGCATGAGCTTCATCCTCTATTACGCCGCCATGAGCCAGGTGGACCGGGAGGTTCTGGAAGCCGCCCGGATCGACGGTGCCGGAAATCTGCGGACCCTCATCCATATGGTTGCCCCCCACTGCAAGGGCACCACCATCTCCCTGGCCATGCTGGGCATCATCGGCGCCCTGAAGACCTTTGATATTCCCTATCTCATTACCACCGGCGGCCCCAACCACGCCACGGAGTTTCTCGGCACCTATATCTACCGCCAGGGCATCCGTCAATCCCATCTGGGCTACGCCGCCGCCCTGTCCGTTACCCTGCTGGTGCTGGCCGTCATCGGCGCGCTGGCAACCAATCACGCCAACAAAGGAGACTGAGGGCTATGTTTGAACTGCGTTCCCGGAAAAGTAAAATCCTGATGCAGCTGCTCCTGCTGCTGATGACCATTCCCTATGTGCTTCCTCTGGTGCAGATGGTTCTGGGCTCCCTGGGGGGCCGCGGACTGTACAACTACAAGGCCGTGTGGGACACCGGAGTGGTGCCCACCTATTTCCGCAACTCCGCCATAATCGCCTTCGGCGTCATCCTGCTGGTCTACTTTTTCAGCATGACCGCCGGCTTCGGCTTTGCCAAGCTGTACATCCGTAAGAAGGAAGTATACTTCTGGCTGATTCTGCTTGCCATGACCCTGCCGGAGGTGATTCTGCTGACCCCCCTGTTTGTCACCTTCCAGAAGCTGCATATGTTCAACACCCTTTTCGCGGTTATTCTGCCCTCCGCCGCTCTGCAGATTCCCTTCGCCACCCTGCTGGTACGGAATTTTGACGAAGGCATTCCCAGCGAGCTGATGGAGGCCGCCCGAATCGACGGTGCCAACATCCGGCAGGTTTTCACCTCGGTGATTCTGCCCATGACCAAACCCATCGCCTCCTCCATCATCGTGCTGACCCTGGTCAGCGCCTGGAACGCCTATCTGCTGCCCCTGCTGTTCCTGCAGGATCCCCAGCTGCAGGTGGTCACGCTGCTGCCCCAGTACTTCCAGGGTGAATTCACCAACGACCAGACCAAGATTCTGGCCGCCGCCGTGCTGACCGCCATTCCCGAAATCATTGCCTATCTTCTGATGCAGAAGAACTTCGAAAAGGGTATGGCCGCCGGCGCGCTGAAATAAGGAGCGGATTATGGAAAAACTTCTTGAAAACCGGCTGTGCGTGGTCACCGGCGCCGGTGCCGGCATCGGCCGTGCCATCGCGGAGCGGTTCCTGGAGGAGGGCGCCGACCTGGTTCTGGGCGTTCACAACGCGGAAAAAGCCCGCTCCGTCTACAGGGACAACCCCCATGTGCTTGCCCTGGTGCCCATGGACGCCACCAAGTACGAGGATCTGGTCCGCCTTGGCGCGGTTGTCCGGGACACGGGCCGGACCGTCAAAGCCGTGGTGCCCGTGGTGGGAAACGGCCCCCAGAATCCCATTGAGGAGATTACTCCGGAGCTCTTCCACCTGACCATGAACCTCAACGTGTTCTCTGCCTTCTTTACCGTGCAGCAGGTCCTTCCCGCCATGGACCGGGGCAGCTCCATTGTGCTGATCTCCTCCATTGCCGGATTCCAGGGCGGGCAGAACGCCCTGGTATACAACGCGGCCAAGGCAGCGGTGCGGTCCATGGCCCGGTCCTTTACCGGCGAATTGGCCCCCCGGGGCATCCGGGCCAATGCCATCAGCCCCGGGCCCACGCAGACCAACGCCTTCACGGAATTTGTAAACGGGGATCCGGATGCCTACCGGGCGGTGGTATCCTGCATTCCCATCGGACACATCGGCCAGCCCGGTGAAATCGCGGCAATCGCCGCCTTCCTGGCCTCCGATCAGTCCAGCTATGTCACCGGCGCGGAAATCATTGCGGACGGCGGCTTTACCAATCGATAAGAAAAGAGGTCACAGCTATGGCACTTTCATCCACCAGTCTTGTGAAGGTCATCGTGGTCACCGATGATCTGGACAAGACCGTCAGCGCTTACAAAAAGCTCTTCGGCACCGGCAAGGCCCCTGCGGAAGAGGGCGAACACAAGCAGGTCCGGACGCCCTATACCAAATACCTGGGCAAGGATGTTACCGATATGCCCATGCGGGTAGAGAGCGTTTTCTCCGATAACTTCTGGTTCGAGATCATTCAGCCCATGGGACACAATGACCCCTGGGCCGCCTGGCTGGCCAAGCACGGCACCTCCGTCTGCTCCGTCTGCCTGCTTTCCGGCGGCCCCCTGGAGGCGGACGAGGCTTTTATGGCACAGGCCGGATACCCTTCCGTATTCAAGCAGGAAAAGGGCTATGAGGCATACGAGTATTTCGATACCTCCAGGGACCTGGGCGTTCTGGTTGAAGTAAAAGAGCACTATTGATGAACAGGCCCGCTGCCCGTCCCGGCGGCGGGTTTTTCTTTACCCGGTCCGGATTGCCGGAGAAAGGGAAACTCGGCCTTGAACATGGGCCCCGGGCTGGTGTATAATAAAGCCCCGGGCGGAGCCGCGGGGAAGACCCCCCCGGGCCAGCCGCCGTGCCCATGTACACAGAGAATAACAGGAGGAATTCGGAATGATATATTATGTTAACTGCAATGCCCAGCCGGCAGGTGACGGCAGCAAGGAACGGCCCTTCCGCCGCATTCAGCAGGCGGCCCTGGTTGCTTCTCCCGGAGATGAGGTGCTGGTTGCCCCCGGCATCTACCGGGAGGAGGTAGACCCAATCAACGCGGGAACCCAGCAGGCGCCCATTGTCTACCGCTCTCAGGTGCCCCTGGGCGCGGTGATTACCGGCGCGGAGGTTGTGAAAGGCTGGAAGCACTACCAGGGCGACACCTGGCTGCTGACCCTGCCCAACCGCTGGTTCGGCACCCACAACCCTTACACCACCCGGGTCTACGGCGACTGGCTGGACGGAACCGTCCATGCCCACACCGGTGAGGTATTCCTGAACGGCAAATCCCTTTACGAAAAGGAAACCCTGGACCAGGTCCTGCATCCGGAATTCTTTGACCTGTCCTGGGACCGGGCTTTCAGCAAGCACACCTGGTACACCGAGCAGAGCACCGAAGTGGAGGAAACCCGGATCTACGCCAACTTCCAGGGCAAAGACCCCAATGAAGAGCTGGTGGAAATCACGGTCCGGCCCCACTGCTTCTACCCCAGCAAGGAGCATGTGAATTACATCACCCTTTCCGGCTTCACGGTTACCAAGGCGGCTACCCAGTGGGCGCCCCCCACTGCCCTTCAGGAGGGCATGATCGGCCCCCATTGGTCAAAGGGCTGGGTAATTGAAAACTGCGACGTGTCCCAGGCCAAGTGCTCCGGCATCTCCCTGGGCAAATACTTCCAGCAGTACAACAACAACAAATGGTCCGCCTACAAATTCAAGGACGGCGCCCAGACCCAGCGGGACTGCTCCCTCATCGCTCAGCTGGACGGCTGGAGCAAGGAGACCATCGGCTCCCACACGGTGCGGAACTGCGAAATCCATGACTGCGGCCAGACCGGCATCGTAGGCAACCTGGGCTGCGTGTTTTCCACCATTGAAAACTGCCATATCCACCACATCAACACCAAGGGCAACCTGTCCGGCGCGGAAATCGGCGGCATCAAATTCCACGCCGCCATCGACGTGACCATCCGCAATTGCCATTTCCACCACTGCACCCGGGGCATCTGGCTGGACTGGCAGACCCAGGGTTCCCGGGTAAGCGGCTGCCTCTTCCACGACAACTGCCTGCCTCTGGATTACCTGCTGGAGGCGGAGGGCGCGTCCGGTCTGGCCCTGGGCGAGGACCTGTTCATTGAGATTGCCCACGGCCCCTGCCTGGTGGACAACAACATTCTGCTGTCCGAGCGGGCGGTAAAGCTGCCCACCCAGGGCGTGGCCTTTGTCCACAATCTGATTGCCGGGGCCATTACCGCCGTGGGACGGGGCGTGAAAAACGGTTCCTCCGAAAAATACGATTCCACCCGCTATACCCCCATCCACCGGCCCCACAGCACGGCTATCACCGGCTTTATGTCCATCCTTCACGGCGACGTGCGGTTCTACAACAACGTGTTCGTCCAGCCCGATGTCCGTCCCGGACTCACCCGGCTCTGTGCGCCCCTTCAGGGACCCAACTGTCCGGAAAAGCAGTGGGACGACTTCAACCTGACCGCGGGCACGGTGCCCTACTCCGGGTACATGACCGAGGACACCTGGCGGGGATACTTTGAGGGCTATTGCGGCGAGGGGGCGGCCTCCGGCCGGGACAAATACTATATGCCTCTGCCCGTATGGACCGGCGGCAATGTGTTCTTTAACGGCGCCCAGCCCTGCGATATTGAGGAGAACGGCACCGTGGACACCCTGCACACTATCACCCTGGAGCTGCGGGAGGAAGGGGGCCTGCCGCGGCTGATCAGCAACTTCACGGAGTTCCTGCCGGAGGTGCAGACCATTACCTCCGACACCCTGGGCTTTGCCTTTGAGCCGGAACAGCGGTTTGAAACCCCCGAGGGAGAAGGCATTGTCTTCGACAGGGATTTCTATGGCAGAAAGCGCCCCCAAAATCCCGTACCCGGCCCCTTCTGCCGGTAATCGCCCCAGCCTGCGGGCCGGTTCGCAATAAAAGGTTTTTCATCAGGCTCTGTGCGGCCCTTCGCGGAATGCGAAGGGCCGCACTTGTTCTTGGGCAACACCGCGCAATGGAAACTGCGAGCTTCAGCGGATCTTTTGGCCCAATCGTGCAGTATGAAAAATGGGGAATACATCCAGTATTCCCCCGTTTTCCATACTTTCGCCTGGGTCAAAACACTGGCCGAATCTCCTTGCCCCATTATGCGGTGCTGCCCTTGAATTCCCGGCTTTTCCCGTGTATAATGGAAGGCAGCAACGTAGAAAGGGAGTGAATACCATGCACGACTGCTGCCTGCCCCATGACCACGGCGGGGTATTTGAGCACGGGGTTGAAAAAATGCCCGGGACGGAGGCCTTTTCCCTGGCTGCTAACGTCTTCAGGCAGCTGGACGATCCCAGCCGTCTGAAGATTTTCTGGCTGCTGTGCCATTGTGAAGAGTGCGTGATCAACCTGTCCTCCCTGATGGATATGTCCAGCCCGGCGGTTTCCCACCACCTGAACAAGCTCCGCTCCAGCGGCCTGATCGTCAGCCGCCGGGAGGGGAAGGAGGTCTACTACCGCGCGGCCGATACCGTCCAGGCCAGGGCCCTGCACGAAACCATTGAGCATATTATGGAAATCACCTGCCCAAAATAATAAGGTTTCATTAACATTTTCGCCGTCGCCTTGACTTCCCCCGGGAAAAATGATATGTTGAATCCAAATGGAACGAAAGGATGAGAAATTTGAGAAAAGCGATTGCATGGATTCTGATCCTGATGATGCTTCTGTCCATGGCGGCCTGCGGCAAAAAAGAAGAACCCGCCGCCCCGGAAACCACCCTCCCCACGGAAACCGAGCCGGTTACTGAGCCCGTCACCGAGGCCCCTACGGAGGTGCCCACCGTTATGGCAAAGCCCCTTTACGGTGAGATTCTGGACAGTTATTTTGACGCGCTGCTCCAGGGCTTTGAGCCTGCCCAGTATGTGGAAAAGGGCCTGAACCCCCTGCCAGGCATGGTCAAAGACGTAACCAAGGTCGGCTACTGCCTGGAAGACCTGGATAACGACGGCAGCACCGAGCTGCTGATCGGTGCCGTAGGCGAGCCCTTTATCTACGCCATGTACACCATGAAGAACGACCAGGAGACCCTGGTCATCGATGCCGGAGAGCGCAATACCTACCGCATCAGCTCCGACGGCGTGTTCGTAAACAACGCCAGCAACAGCGCCGCTCAGATGGCCTACTTCCTGTACACCTTCTCCGAGGGAGCGCTCCATTTCCAGGACGGCCTGGTGTATGACGCCGGCCTCGACTCCCAGAACCCCTGGTTCTATGTGAAGGATACCGCCTTTGATTCCGGCACCTACGAGGCCATTGCCACCGCCGACGCGGAGGCCATTACCTCCGAGCTGGACAACAATGCCCGGCCCATTGCCTTTATGCCCTTCAGCGATTACAACAGCTGATCCGCCCCGCCCGCTGCCGGGCAGCCCAAAGTTCAAAACCCTCCCTGTGGTTCCGGCCATAGGGAGGGTTTTTCATGTGAAGGCTGCCGCCCAAAGCTCAATTGGTCACAGAAGCGTCACTGGTCGAGGGGCCCGGCGGCAGCTGTACCTTGTGCCCAACGTTCGTAACGCACTTGCTGCGGGCCTTGCCCGCCAAATCCCAATTTTTCGCTGAGCCTACCGGTCGGGGGGCCCAATGGCGGCTGTACGTTATGCCCACGTTCGTAACGAATTGTCTCCAGGCACAGCCTGGTCGAGAGGCCCGGCGGCAGCTTCTCAGCCATCCACCAGCACCACCGCTACATCGTTCACATTGGTGCCGGTGGGGCCGGTGATGATCAGGCCGTCCACGGCCTGCAGGGCATGATAGGCATCGTTTTCCTTCAAAACCCGGAAGACGGACAGGCCCTTCGCGGCAAGCGCCCCGTTGGTGATGCCGTCCACATAGCCGCCTGCGGCATCTGTGGGACCGTCCGTGCCGTCGCTTCCCACACTGAATACGCACACACCGGGAAGTCCGTCCAGCGCGGGGGCAGCCGCCAGGGCCAGCTCCTGATTCCGGCCCCCTTTTCCCTGGCCGGTGAGCTGCACAACGGTCTCGCCGCCTGCCAGGAAGGCCAGCTTCCTGCCCTGGCCGCAATGGGTACGGGCAATGGTTCCCAGGAAGCTGCCTGCCTCCTTGGCCTGGCAGCAGAGCTGATCCGTCAGCAGCACCGGGGTATAGCCCAGCTTCTCACATTCCGCCGCGGCGGCGGCACACAGCTCCCGGACGGAGCCGGTGATCTGGGTGGTCACATTGTCAAGATGTTTGGGCGTTTCCCTTTGCAGGCAGGCCTGGGCCTCCGGAGTCAGGCGGAGGCTGTATTTTTCCGCGATGGCCGCCGCCTGGGCGCAGGTGGTGGTATCCGGCACCGCGGGGCCGGAGGCAATCATATCCAGAGGATCCCCCAGAATATCCGACAGCACAATGGAAAACACCCTGGCCGGTTTGCAGCATTCCGCGAAGCGGCCGCCCTTCACCGCGGACAAGCGCTTGCGGATGGTGTTGATCTCCACAATATCCGCTCCACAGGCCAGAAGCTGGCCGGTGATGTCCTGCAGCACCTGGGGATCCACCAGGGGCTTTTCAAACAGCGCGCTGCCGCCGCCGGAGAGCAGGAACAGCACCGTATCCTGCCCGGTGAGGCCCGAAACCAGCTCCAGCGCCGCCTGGGTGCCGGAGAAGGAGTTGTCATCCGGCACCGGATGACCGGCCTCCCGGCAGTCAAAATTTCCCAGAGGGCCCATAACGTGGCCGTATTTGGTCACCACCACGCCGCCTTCGATCCGGTCCCCCAGGCAGTCCCGGGCTGCCTTCGCCATCTGCCAGGCGGCTTTGCCCGCGGCCACCAGCAGCACCCTTCCGGGAAAATCCACCCCCTTCAGAGCTCTTGCCACCGCGTCATCCGGCTGAACCGCCCGGATGGAGGCGGCCACAATCCGATCGGCCTGGTTGCGCATTGTCATATCCATAACAAAATACCTCACTCATAATTTGAAACCGGGCAGGGCAGCTGTGCCGCCCTGCCCGGAAGGTTGCAGAAAATATCAGAAGATCAGGCTCATGGCAAAGATGCCGACCATAGCGCTCAGGCCGAGAACCAGAGTCAAAGCGGTCTGGGTCTTGTAGCCCTGATCCGGGGTCATCTGACCAAAGTTGGTGACAACCCAGAAGTAGGAGTCGTTGGCGTGAGAAACGGTCATGGCACCGGCGCCGATGGCCATAACGGTCAGCGCTGCCTTGGCGGGGCTGTCCAGGCCAATGGCACCCAGCAGGGGCGCCACAATACCGGCGGTGGTGGTGATGGCAACGGTGGAGGAGCCCTGTGCGGACTTCAGAATCGCGGCCAGCAGGAAGGGGAAGAAGATACCAACGGAGCCCAGAACGGTGGCGTTGGAGGTGATGTAGTTGACCATATCGCTGGAGGAGATGACCTTGCCCAGAACGCCGCCGGCGGCGGTGACGAACAGGATGGGGCCGGTGACCTTCAGGGTGTTGTTGGTCAGCTCATAGAAGTTGCCCATCTTATCGGCGGTAGCCAGCTGGATGACGGCACAGACGGTGCCCACAGCCAGAGCGATGACGGGCTTGCCCAGGAAGTTGAACAGATCGAAGGCGAAGCCGGTCCAACCTGCCATGGAGGCGATGGAGCCCAGAGCCATCAGGACAATGGGAACCACAATGGGAGCCAGGGCGTTGAAGCCGCCGGGCAGCTTGCCGTAGCTGGCAACCAGCTCTTCATAGGTCTTGACGGTTTCCTCCGCAGAGCCGGTTTCATCCGCACTCTTGACCTTCTTGCCGATGAACTTGGCAAAGAGCAGGCCCGCAATCAGAGGCAGGATGGAGGCCAGAACACCAAGGCCCATGACCAGCAGCAGGTTGTTGCCGATGCCCAGGGTATTGGCGGCGGCGATGGGGCCGGGGGTGGGAGGAATGAACACGTGGGAGATGTACAGGCCGGCGGACAGCGCAACGGTCATGGCCACGCTGGAGGTGCCGGTGCGGCGGACCATTGCCTTCCGGATGGGATCCAGAATAACAAAGCCGCTGTCGCAGAAGACGGGGATGGAAACGACCCAGCCCATGAGCTCAATGGCCAGCTCGGGGTTCTTCTGACCAACCAGCTTTACCACCATGTCGGCCAGCTTCAGGGCAGCGCCGGTCTGCTCCAGGACGGTGCCGATCAGGGCGCCCAGGATGATGACGATGCCGATGGAGCTGAAGGTTCCGGAGAAGCCTGCGCCGATGACTCCGGCAATATCACCCAGGGGGATGCCTGCCAGAAGGGCCAGGATCAGGGAAACGCTCATGATGGACAGGAAGGGATGGACCTTGTACTTGGAGATTGCGACGATCATTACTACAATTGCCAGAACAAATGCAATAATTAGGGGTAAACCTGTCATGATAGAATCCTCCTCACATTTTTTGAGCAGATTGCACAGATAATGCACCTCTCATCTCTGCTCTGTTGTTCATTATATTAAAGGTTTTTCAAAAAAATTGCAATGGTACGGAGGACGCAAAAAACAGGGAATATTTGTTCCCGATGACAAAAACTGTCAAAATGTCAGTTCACCCTCACCCCGGCTCAGATCCAGATACAGCAGCATGGCCAGGTACAGCGAGGGGGCCTGACTGGGCTTGCGCACATCCAGGCCGGTGATTTCCGCAAGCCGCTTCAGACGGTACTGCATGGTATTCTTGTGGATGAACAGCTGCTGGGCCGCCTTCTGCAGGGAACCCTCCACGGAAAAGAAGACCTCCAGCAGCTCCACATACTCTGCCGCCTCTTTTGCGGAGCACCCCCGGAAGATCCGCTGCAGGTATTCCAGCTTGCTGTCCCGGGACAGGCCGTCCAGCAGCAGCTCCGTGCGCAGGGACTCAAAGCAGGTCACGGCGGAATTGCTGTAGGCGGCGGTGTTCCAGGCCCGGTTCGCCTGAAGATAGGCGGAGTGGACATCCTGGCAGGCACCGTCAATGCCGAAAATCATGCTGACCCCCAGCCGGTTCCCCACATCCCGGGCAATTTCCCGGCAGAGCTCCTCCAGGGCCTGGGTCTCCTGCCGGCGAAGCAGCAGGATCTGCCGGGCCGCGTTGCGCAGAATGATGCCACCCTGGGCCCGGACATGGGCATCTACCAGATGCTCCACCTGTTCCAGCACAATCTGTCCTTCCAGGGTGCCGGTATACTGCTCCCGGTTTTTGGCGGAGGCCACGATGCAGCGCCTGGGGATGTGGATGTCAATGCCCATGGCAAAGCCCCGCTCGGAAAGGGACTGGGGATTGCCCATGGCACTGCCCAGAATCCAATCCTCCAGAAATCGGCTCTGCACACGCTGGTCCAGCTGGCGGTTGTCCAGGGTCATCCGCTCCCGGATCAGAATCTCCGCCATTTTCTTGACGATCTGACCGTAATTGATGACCTCGATATAGTCGCCGGTGATGCCGATGACGCCCTGCACCTCGCCGTCCACCTCGATGGGCAGGTTGATGCCCCGGCGGACATTGGGCATTTCCCGCTCCAGTTCCGGGGTGATGTAGAATTCCTTCAGGCGGTTCTGGATGATCCGGTAGGCGCCGGTGTGGAAATTGCCGATTCGGGCAGGATCGTTGCTGGCAATGATGTGTCCGGTTTCGTCCATCAGATTGATATTCTGTTTCACCAGCTTGCCGATCTCTTCCACAATCTGCTGGGCGCTGTTTTGGGATATTTTCATATTCTTTCTCTCAGCGGCCGATTTGGATGCCGGTCAGGTACTCGTAGAACTTAGCGATGGCGCTGTGGTCATTGCCGCCGCAGTCGTGGTGGTGCAGCCACTCCATAACCTCCTGCACCGCCGCGGTCATGGGCACGGGGGCGCCCACGGCGTGGGCGCAGTCCAGAGCGTTATTCAGATCCTTGATGTGCAGGTCGATCTTGAAGCCGGGCTTGTCGTTGCCGGACAGCATCATGGGGCCCTTGGCGTCCATAACGGTGGAGCCTGCCAGACCGCCCCGGATGGCCTGAAACACCAGCTCGGGATCCACCCCAGCCTTCTGGGCCAGGGTGAAGGCCTCCGCCACAGCCTGAATGTTGCAGGCCACAATGATCTGGTTGGCAAGCTTTGTGGTATTGCCCGCGCCCACGTCGCCGCAGCGGACGGCGGAAGCGCCCATGGCCAGCAGGAGCTCCCTGCACTTGTCGAAAATTTCCTGCTTGCCGCCCACCATGAAAGCCAGGGTGCCGTCGATGGCCTTGGGCTCACCGCCGGAAACGGGAGCGTCCAGCATTTCGATTCCCTTCTCCGCCAGAACCGCGGCAATCTCCTTGCTGACCACAGGACTGATGGAGCTGCAATCCATGAAAATCTGCCCGGCGCGCATATAGGACGCCACAGCATCCTCCCCCAGCATCACTTCCTTAACCTGGGGACCGTTGGGCAGCATGGTGATGATCACCTCACAGTTTTCCGCCAGCTCCTGACGGCTGCCTGTATGGGCGCCGCAGGCGGCCAGCTCCTCCATGGGCGCCCGGCTCCGATTGCTGACCCAGACCTCATATCCCGCCTTCAGCAGATTCCTTGCCATGGGCTTGCCCATAATTCCAAGACCAATAAAACCGATTCTCATGTTGATAACCTCCACAATCAGACTCTACACGCAAATGCGTTTGCCTTGATTATACCAAATCGGACAGAATCGTCAAGATTTCTAAATATCCCAGCGGGTGACAGATCATATATCAGTTGAGATAAACCGCATAATTCCCCAAAACCTACAAACACTACCACTGGAATTTACCACAAGGAGAGGAAAAGATATGAAAGCTACAGGCATTGTCCGCCGGGTGGATGATTTGGGGAGAATTGTCATTCCAAAGGAGATCCGGAGAACCCTCCGGATCCGGGAGGGTGACCCGTCACTGATATCATTGACACCGTGGGAAAAATACTGTTTTAGCATGTTGGATTTAGCCAAACGCAGAGGGTGGTAGTTGTACATAGTGACAACCTAGAACGCCAAAACCGTGCGTATATGAAAGGGGTAAACCGGGATGAAAGGAATCATTTCTTGCGAATTTAACATGGACACAGCCCGCGTAGAGTTGCGCTTTTCCGATGGCAGCATAGTCGCCATCGATACCATTGCCGTGGAAAACGAGGTCGCTGATACGATGTATCAGCGTTCTGAATTGGACTGGCTGATCTATAACAAACCGTTGGGGCATGCCCAGCTGACGTTGATCGGCGAGTTGGAGAGGTATCTCCAGGGCACGCCGGAACATCGGCTAATGGATTAACGGAATAGATGCAGCACAGCCCACCGATCTTTTGACCGGCGGGCTGTACGTTATTCTGTTCCATTAGAATCATCTGTTGCCGCTGCGGCTTCCGCAACTGCCTGTGCTTGATGAATTCGGATCAGTTCTTGCATTACACCCAAGATTTTTTTTGAAGTGAGAATCTTGTAGACCAATTCTTCTACTTCTTCGCGATTATTACAGGATACGATATAATTAGAATTTGACCCCTGAATGCTTCGTGCGATGCTCTCTTCTAGTGTAAATCGTACCGGATAAATTGCCACTCCATACCTCATAAAAAACATCCGGTATTTGAATTCATCATAACTGGAAGTATACAAGTAGCATTCGAATTTTTCCTCGGTTTCTCCAAGTTTACCCAAGCTATCTTGAATGTCTATACGCTTCTCCGTTCCAATGCTCGTGAGAGCCTCCCCCAGTATCAGTGATGGATTCGCTGTTGTATATGATGTAACATGGCCAGTATACTCTACAATACGCCCATGAACAATGTTGTTAGTGTCTTCGGGCAATTGTTGAAGTATTTCCTCTACAACTTTATTAGGAGCCGTCATATCCATTTCAGTAAAGTCTAACATTCCGGCAAGATTCAGCTTTTTACTCATGATTATCCTCCTCTATTTCAAATGTGATTGGCAGGTGGTCACTAATGTCTTGGTTAGGGTGTTTATTTCCATCCAATAAAGATATTGTAGATGTACCTGTTAAGATTTGGAGACTATTATCCACAAATCGTTTTCTTAACGACGGCCGAATGATTACTTGATCGAATATATTCCAATAAGTCTCTACAGTATTAGCTGAATGGTGATAATATGTGCCATATGGCTCTTTAAAATCGCCAAGAAAGTTCCACATGGGATTGTAAAACATGTAGAACTCTTTTCCTGCAACGGTCCGAGATTCTCTAATTGATTCCACGTATATCGGGATTCCATGAAAATACCGTGCACTAACACAACTACTGTCATATGGATTCAGATTAAAATCACCAACAATTATTGTATCTTTAGTATTGAGTTTTTTCTCAATTTGAAGAATATCATCTATAACTTGTTGAATATCTATTTCACGTCTTTCAGAACTATCCGAGTATAACTGGGAATTTAAATGAACACAACACAAAACTGTTTTTTCATCAATCACTTGAATAGATGAACGATCCGTTTGTAGGTGGGGTTTTATCTGTAAGCCTGTCGACCCAATAATGTGGATTCGTTCACATCCAGTAGTAAGATACTGCTGCATAGAAACCCCGCGTACATGAAGCAAATCAATCAAATTGCTTATCGCAGCAGTATACTCAGCCAAAACAACAATAGATATCTGATTTTCAACAACCAAGTCACACAATATGGGATTTATATTCTCATTTTTGTGAGTATTCCAGAATAAGTATTTCATCCCAATCACCTAAGCATTCTTGTCTCATGACATTTTCAAAGGGAAAGAAGGATTTGTAAGAATGTAGATTACATCTGATGACATCCCCATATTATTTCCCCTCGCAATTTGTTGACGATGCTACTTTCTTGGTAGCCGCTATCTTTCGATCACTATAAAGAACGACCTCCCTAATAGCCAATTTCTTGACGGCAGAAATGAATCTGTCCATAAAACCGAAATCAATTTTGCCATCCTTCTCCGGTAAACGAATATTCTTACCCTTTACAACATTCCAACCGCCCAATTTGTTTTTGTAGGAGTAAATCGGCAGGTCGGTTACTTTGTTGATGCACATTACCATAAACAGATATTGGTTGGGCGAAATCTCAATTTCGCTTGATTTCCAACGAATGGCATACGCATCAGACAAAACAGTAAAGTCCCTTGTTTGGTAATATGCCCGGTATACATCACTGTTGGATGGGATAGATATTACATTATTCAGAACGGTTGCCCCTGTTCTGGGTGCATAGTAATTCAGTCCCTGATTTTGGAAGCTGGATGTAAGGCAAGGAAGTACATAGTCGTCTATGGGCTGTTTAGGCAGTTCCTTGGCCTTATACGGAAGCTTTTTCGTTTCGACTCTTTCGAACAAGTCTCCCACTTTATATGTGCCCCAGTTTTCATCCGGAAGGTTGCCAAATTCCCGAAGAGCTGCAAGCTCTTCAAACGACAATTCATAATTGTCGTATCCGCTTACTTTCAAGTAAGCGGATAGCTCTGCTACCCGCTGAGCTTCCAGCTCAGCTACAAATGAATCCATAAAACCGAAGTCGATTGCACCGTTTTTTACTGGAAGCTGGATTTTCAGTGCACAAAATGTCTTATCAACATCCCGTACGAGAACAGACAGCAACTTTGGCTTTTGTTTGTTTAGTAGTGTCGAAAAAAACAGCACCGCAGAGCCGTTTATCTCAATTCTAGGCGTAATTTTTCTGACAAACTGTCCCGCATACCATGGTTTTCTTCTGTAAAAGAAATCCATTTGCAATAGGCCCAGACTCCATGTTCCAGGAGGATTGATGTTTTCTTCATTAACAAACCCTGTAGTTTGAAGAATTCCCTGATTTAACGATGTTCGTGTAATATAATCATAATCATTGCCGGGAACAAGACTATCAGTGTTAAAGCTCAAAGTATTTCCAATTTCAAATAATTCTCCAAGCTGAAATTCGCCCCACTCAACCGCTTGTAATTTGTTGTTAAGTGAGGCCTCTATTTTCCCAGGCGGTCATCCTCCATAGTCTGGTTTTTCAGGAGTGTTGATACTTCCCAAGCAAGGTAATCACTTACGGTTTTTTTGAAATCCTCCAATGTCGGCTTTGTGTCTATGGGGGCTGTTTGATTCCAGTCGCTTCCGTTATTAGGATCAATGTGCCCTTCATAATACTCTTTTTCAGTAAAAATACAAAGCTTGGACTTGCCGAAACGAACCAGGTCTACTACTTCCTGATAGCGCTCTTTTGCTCTGTCGGTGTCAAACAAATTCTTGCTTGCTTTTTTCCGATCAGAGCGTGTATATCCATCATTTGAGAAGTCAATGAATTTAACAATATCATCCTTTTGATGGGCTTCACCAACACGGAAAACGTATACATTGGTCTGTACACTTGATTTACCAATAAACAAATCTATTGGCATTTTGATACTCGCAAGAAGGGTGCTGTGTTCCAAAATGCGCTTGTTGTACTCCGATGCTTTGCCAGAGCCAGCCGAATTCTGAATGATAATTGCAGCATATCCTCTGTCCATCATGGAAAGGGCTTTTTCAACAAAGATCATTCCGTTGCCTTCCGCAGAATAGGGAGGATTCAAAATGAACGCATCTGCCGGAAATTTCTGCTCTGTTCTGCCGAAACCGTAATGACCATCAAACTTTAGCGAGTCCTTGTTTAGAATATTGGAGCTGCCATCTCCCATCATAATCATATTGAGGACAGCAAGCATATAAACATTTGACAGTATTTCCAAACCCAACAACTGATTTGCCTTGATTTCCGCCTCTTTGAGCGCCAACTGTTCGGGAGAGGTTATCCGCTTTTTTGCGTCTATCAGCATTTCGTTCATAGCCGCAACCAGTAAGCCGGCAGAACCTGTTGCAAAATCCCACACAAACGAATCCTTGTTTACCCTTGCCAGACGGCATAAAAACGTTGCCACGTAAGACGGGGTGAGAACAACATCATTGAGCTGATCCTGTGTAAATCCAAGCCAGGAATACATCTCGTTAAACAACTTTCCTGTAAAGTCCGTCGTCAGCCCAATTTTGTAGTAAATGCCGAGGTCATCCACTATTTTAATGAAAACGCGTTTTAACTGGCTTTCTCCATCCACCGGCTTGTTAATATTGTCGGTTGTCAGTGTGTTTTGCAGCGTTCTTACGATCAAATCCTTTTTGTCTTTCGGAAGCTTTTTTGCATCAAGAAAAGATTCAATCTTTCTGAGCATGATATCGCCATCCGTATTGTTTCTTTCGTCAGATGACTTGAGATCTGCCTTCGTCAGAGGGTAAACTCTATTCTCAACATCACCAAGCGTGGACATGATCGATGCAGCTACAAGATAAACACGATCATTTTCACTAAGTCCTTTTTCATTCTTAAAAATGTCGTTATTCAGCTTTACCAGACTCGCAGTTATTTCCTGCTCTCTGCGTTCTTTCAGCTTGTCAATTTCATCTTGAGAAAGCGATAACTGTTTGACCTTGTCGATGAAAGCAGAAAAATGTTCTTTCTTCAAAAAGGAAAGGTCGGTATATTCATCGACTTTTTGACCAATGCCAAAATTACTCTTAGAAACATAGTAAACGCCGATTAGATGCTTGAGCTTCCCATCAACTTCCTTGTAGCCCGTTACGCCTATGGCAATTACATCGGTATAGCTTGTGTAATGCAGCACGGCGTTGGAATAATGAACGGCACCGTTCACCGCATACGAATTGATATTGGCAAAATCAGGCTGATTTTTTGCAGTTTTATTCGCAACATTGCCTTCGGTATCCAACTTGACCAGCTTATCCTTATACCCCTTATACTCAATCAAAATTGGATAATATTTCCCGTCATTTGCCCGAAGGAGAAGCTTGGCATCAGGTCGGTTGCCGCCTTTTCCCCCGTTCTTAGAAAAATAGTCGTTAAGAGCTTGGTCTATTTCCGTGTTCAAAGATTCTTGCTCCAACTTGTAATCCAATTTATAGGCTTTAAGCCAGCCATTTACTAAATCTGCAATATTGGGTTCTACCGACTGAATGCTCATATTTTTACCCATTTTGTTGCTCCTTTTTATTTGTTCTTTTATCTCTGCTACAGCGGGAAAAGTTTAATCCACCAGCACCCTCATCACAACGGTAATCGGGTCGTACACAATATCTGTCATTACAGCCACACTCCTATCAATTCTTTTGCAATTCGCTTCACACGCAGAGGTTCGGCATATTCCAATAGCTTCGGAATACGCTTTTCCGGATCGTTGATGTAATGCTGGATTGCCTTGTTGAAAATCTCTTTATCCATCTTATTACGATAGCGCAGGCAGTCGCAAATCACCCGGTCTTTATCATAAATCCGGACATCATGTCCATCCATATTTCCTTTTGTCATACCCAATTCCAGAACCGCCGGTTCCAGAAAATAGGGCTTCACGAAGGGATATTCGATGCGGAATCGGGATTTTCCAGAATCTTTACTGACTGCCAGATGCCATTGTCCAGGGGTGCAGTCGCTATACCCGTAATATCGAAGCGCTGTATCCATACAGAGGATTGCATCAGGAAACAGGCAGCTTACCGTGCCGACCTCGCTGAAGTCATCGGGGTTGACCCATTGATAATAGCCGTAGCGCACTTTTTCTACATGCCCTGCTTCCATCAGTTGCCGGATATTGTGGTAGTATATCTTCTCCTGTTCCAGCTCCTTAGTGCGCATCATGCCGCCATAAAGCTCAAATATTTCTTCGCAATGCTGGATATCCATGAGCGCATCTCCTTTCTGACTTTTACTTGTTTTACGCATTCAAGCGGACAAAGTTCTACAAATCCAGTATAGCTACATTCCGGGAAGATGTCAACATAACCAAAGCAACCATCATCCTATTATTTGCATCTCAATTATGACGACCATAATGGATGTTTTCTAAATATCCCAGCGGGTGACAGATCATATATCAGTTGAGATAAACCGCATAATTCCCCAAAACCTACAAACACTACCACTGGAATTTACCACAAGGAGAGGAAAAGATATGAAAGCTACAGGCATTGTCCGCCGGGTGGATGATTTGGGGAGAATTGTCATTCCAAAGGAGATCCGCAGAACCCTCCGGATCCGGGAGGGCGACCCCTTGGAGATTTACACCGAGAAGGACGGCGGTGTGATCTTCCGCAAATACTCCCCCATGGGGGATTTGCAGGAGTTTGCCAGCCAGATGTGTGAATCCGTCAGCGCCGCCACGGGGCACATAACGGCCATTGCAGACCGGGACGGCATCATCGCCCTTCACGGGGCGCCCCGGAAGGAGCTGCTGGACAAGCCCAACTCCCCGGAGCTGGAAAAGCTGATGGAGCAGCGGAAAAACTATCTCTATCAGCAGGGCGACAAGCCCATCCTGGCCTCCCAGGGGGAGAGCAAATACCATCTGGGCGCCGCGTCCCCCATTCTTTCTCAGGGGGATCTGATGGGAAGCGTCCTGCTTCTGCTGGAAGAGCACGACACCCCTCTGGGGCAGAGCGAACAGGATCTGACCAAAGCCATCGCCGGCTTTCTGGGAAAGCAGATGGAAAGCTGAACAAAAAACAGTCCCCCTTATCGCCGTGATAAGGGGGACCGTTCGTATATCGATTTTGGGGGCTTACTCCCGGAAGCCGGCGATCCGGCGGGCCACATGGACGCCGCTGGCGGAGGCATGGGACAGGGAATGGGTGATGCCGCTGCCGTCGCCGATGATATAGAGCCCCGGATACTTGGTTTCCAGGTGCTCGTTCACGGCCACCTCCATATTGTAGAACTTGACCTCCACGCCATACAGGAGGGTGTCATCGTTGGCGGTGCCGGGGGCGATTTTGTCCAGGGCGTAGAGCATTTCGATGATGCCGTCCAGAATCCGCTTGGGCAGCACCAGGCTCAGATCGCCGGGAGTGGCGTTGAGGGTGGGGGTGACGAAGCTCTCCTCCATTCGCTTGGGGGTGGAGCGCTGGCCCCGGATCAGATCCCCGAAGCGCTGAACAATGACGCCGCCGCCCAGCATATTGCTGAGCCTTGCGATGGACTCGCCGTAGCCGTTGGAATCCTTGAAGGGCTCGGAGAAGTGCTTGGCAACCAAAAGGGCAAAGTTGGTGTTTTCCGTCTGCTTGGCGGGATCCTCGTAGCTGTGGCCGTTGACGGTGATGATGCCGTTGGTATTCTCGTTGACCACGGCGCCCTTGGGGTTCATGCAGAAGGTGCGGACCTTATCCTCATACTTCTGGGTGCGGTAGACAATCTTGCTCTCGTAGAGCTCATCGGTCAGGTGGGAGAATACCACCGCCGGCAGCTCCACACGGACGCCGATGTCCACCCGGTTGGACTGGGTGGGGATCTCCATCTCCCGGCAGATCTCCTCCATCCACTTGCTGCCGCTGCGGCCTACGGAGACGATGCACTGCTTGCAGGTATAGGACGCGCTGTCGCACCGGATCTCGTAACCGCCGCTTACGCAGCGGATACCCCGGACCGGGGTATCAAAGTGGAAGTCCACCTTATCCTGGAGATACGCGTACAGGTTTTCCAGCACCACATAGTTGATGTCGGTGCCCAGATGGCGCACGGAGGCATCCAGCAGGTGCAGGTCGTTCTGAATGCAGATGGTCTTAAACTTGGTGCCGGCGGTGGAATAGAGCCTGGTGCCCGCGCCGCCGTAGGCCATGTTGATGTCATCTACATATTTCATCAGGTCCAGGGCCCGCTTCTTTCCGATATACTCGTAGAGGGTGCCGCCGAAATCGTTGGTGATGTTGTATTTTCCGTCGGAAAAAGCCCCCGCGCCGCCGAAGCCGGACATGATGGAGCAGCTCTTGCAGCCAATACAGCTCTTGATGGTGGTGCCGTTGATGGGGCAGGCCCGCTTGTTCAGGGGATGACCGGCCTCAAAAACGCCGATCTTCAGGCCGGGCGCCCGCAGCACCAGCTCGTACGCAGAAAAAATGCCGCCGGGACCGGCGCCAATAATAAGCACATCATAGTTCATAACGTTCCATTCTCCTGTTGTTCACTCGATATTTGGGGATGATTGATGCTACTTTCACTTTGATTATAACATATTCTCCCCTTTCGTCAAGGGAAAGACCGCTTTCTTTAAAAATACTGTGGCTTTTCCAAAAAAATTGTGATATGATGGCACTGTCATTCCGAAAACTCCCTTGACGCCTGGAGGCTCTATGCTTTTTAATTCTTATTCGTTTCTGCTGTTTTTCCCCCTGGTTCTGATTGCCGTGGGTCTGGTCCCCGCCAGGTGGAAGAACCCGGCGCTGCTGCTGGCAAGCTACTATTTTTACAGCTGCTTCAGCAAGCGCTACTGCCTGCTGCTGCTCGGCTGCACACTGGTGGTCTATTTCGCCGCCCGGCTTCTCCGGAACCGGAAGTGGGCCTTTTGGTGTGGCCTGACCATCCTTCTTGGCGTGCTGGCCCTGTTCAAATACACGGATTTTGCCCTCTATACCCTGGAAAAGCTGCTGGGCAAGCTGGGGACAGACCGCAGCCTTCCCCGGCTGAATCTGATTCTGCCCATGGGCATCTCCTTTTTCACCTTCCAGGCTGCCGGGTATCTGATGGATGTTTACAAGGGAAAATATCCCCCGGAGGAGAACTTTGTCCGGTTTGCCCTGTTTGTCTCCTTCTTTCCCCAGCTGGTTTCCGGCCCCATCGGCCGGGGGGATCAGCTGCTGCCCCAATATGCCGCCCCGGAAAAGCCCGGCTTTCAGGACCTCCGGGCGGGTCTTCTGACCCTGACCTGGGGCTATTTTCAGAAGCTGGTGATTGCCGACCGGGCCGCCATTCTGGTGGATACCGTCTATGGAAATATCGAAGGCTTCCCCGGCATCTGCCTGGTGTTTGCCACCATGCTCTACGCCCTGCAGATTCTGTGCGACTTTTCCGGCTGCTCCTCCATGGCCATCGGCGCTGCCCGGATGCTGGGCATCCACCTGCCGGAAAACTTCAACGCTCCCTACTTTGCCCAGTCCATCCAGGAATTCTGGCGGCGGTGGCACATCTCCTTAAGCACCTGGTTCCGGGATTATGTCTACTTCCCCCTGGGCGGCAGCCGCCGCGGCAGGTGGAAAACCTACCGCAATATCCTCATCGTCTTCCTGCTCAGCGGATTGTGGCACGGGGCCAACTGGTCCTTTGTGGTATGGGGGCTGCTGCACGGTCTTTACCAGATCATCGGCAGGGCAACCAAACCCTGCCGGGAAAAGGCCCTGGACGTCCTGGGTGTCAACAGGGATACCGACTGCTTCCGGGTTCTCCGGATGGTGGTGACCTTCCTTCTGGTGGACTTTGCCTGGATTTTCTTCCGGGCAGAGAACCTCAGCGCCGCCGTGGCCGTGATTGGCCGCATTTTTGCCGACCCCGGGCTTTTCCCGCTGATGGATGCCCTGAGGAACCACACCATGGGCCTGGACGGCCCCGAAATGCGGGTGCTGGTGCTGGCTGTACTGACCTTGCTGGGGGCCGATGTTCTGCGCAGCCGGGGCGTTGACCTGCAGGCCTGGTTTGCGAAACAGAACTGGCTCTTCCGGGAGCTGCTGCTGATCACTTTTATGCTGATCGTCTTTATTTTTGGAATTTGGGGGAACGGCTTCGATGCGTCCAGCTTTATCTATTTTCAATTCTAGGGAAGCTCTGATTCATTCGGCAAAAGCTGGCAGCGAGAGATTTTTTTCCAGCCGAAGCTTCAAAAAGCGGTGGAATGCTGTGTGTTTTTCCCGCTTTTCGAACTGCACAGATAGAGGAAAAGATCCGCAGTCCAGCCGCAGACGAATGATTCAGAGATTCCCCCAAAAGTTTCGGCAGGCGGTCAGCATCCTTACGTTGCTTGCCCTTCTGGCAGGGGGACTGACCTTTTTCTCCCGGGCCCTGCGGGTAAATGACGGCTATTACAAAAACCGGCCCTTTCTGGAGGACGACCGGGAATACGACGTTCTGTTTTTCGGAACCAGCCACATCATCAACGGGGTGCTTCCCATGCAGCTGTGGAAGGAATACGGCATTACCTCCTACAATCTGGGCATTCACGGAGGCTCCATGGCCGCCAGCTACTGGATGACGCGGAATGCCTTTGACCATCACAAGCCCAAAATCGCGGTGTTGGACACCTTCCATGCCCACGCCCAGTATACCAAAATGGAAACCGCCCTTGCCCACGCGGTGCTGGATCCCTTTCCCATGACCGACACCAAGGCCCGGGCCATCCTGGACATTTTCCCGGATAGCAAGGACCGGATGGAGATGTTCTTCCCTCTGGATGTGTTCCACAACCGGTGGAAGGACCTGGATACCCAGATGCTCCGCCGGGGCGCGGGCCAGGAAACGCCGGACACCACCCAAAAGGGCGGGGAGATCCGGGCATCGGTCTTGCGGAATGCCAGCCCCATCCTGCTTCCCCCCGATGACTATCCCCAGGACAGCAATACCATCGCCCTGCAATACCTGGAAAAATTCATCCGCTTCTGTCAGGAGGAAGATGTCATTCCGGTGGTTGCCTACATTCCCTTTCAGGATGGCTACTCCGAGGAATACCAGCGCTATTCCAACGCTGCCCTGCGCCTTGCCCGGGAGCTGGGGGCCGCCACCATTGATTTGCAGCATATGGACCTCATTGACCACAACACGGACTGGTATGACAACATAAGCCACCTGAATCCCCTGGGCGCGAAAAAAGTCACCCGGGCCTTGGGTGACTATCTGAGGGAGCTATACCCGCTGGAGGACCACAGCGACGACACCGGTTGGGCGGAGGATTACGAACGCTACAGCGCCTATCTGGCGGAAACCCTGGCAGCTTCCGAGGATCTGTGGGAAATCCTCTCCATTCTGGGAATTGAGGACTTCCGGGCCCGGGTGGAAATTTCGGAGGATTTCCGGATGAACGGCCAGGCCCAGAAGCTGCTGGACGCCATGGGCGACCGGCTGGAAACCCTTCAGACCCCTGCGGGAGGGGGCTGGACCCTGATCATCTACGGAAAAGACGGCGCGGAAATCACCCGCCGCCAATGGTGGATCTGACCGGGGTTCGCACCGGGATACAAAATTTGGGGCTGCCGGAAGGCAGCCCCTTTGGTTTAACTGATCCAGGTTTTTCGGGAATCCGGCATGAACACGTTGATGTCCACATCCCCCTGAATACCGGGAACCCGGCCGGTGCAGGTATACTGCCACATTTCCACCCGGAAGGGATATACCATCTCGTCCTGGTACAGGGCCAGCCAGAAGGGATAATCCTCCAGCTCGTTCAGATACAGCCGCTTGCTGCTGAGAGACCAGTTGAAATATACCATGGGCTGATAGCCGAAATCCACCATGGTCTTGCAGAAGTGCTTCTGCATATCCGTCAGGGTCCGGGCATCCACATAGGCCGTCCGGGCGGTGTCGCTGATATATTCCCAGTCCAGAACAATGGGCATGGTCAGGGGAAAATCCCCCAGGGTTTTCATAAAGAAGAAGATCTCATCATCCACCTCGTCAATGCTGGTGGCCTGGGAGAAGAAATAGGCCCCCACCTCCAGCCCCGCCTTCCGGGCGCCTTCCAGATTCCTTCTGGCGTATTCGTCCTCCACCATGTTGCCGGCCATGCCGTAGCCCCGATAGCCCAGACGCACCATGGCAAAGCGGATGCCGGATTGTTTCACCTGCTTCCAGTCGATCTCTCCCTGGAAGGAGGACACGTCGATGCCCGGGAAGCTGTCCTGCCGGGTGCAGTAGAGGTAGTTGCTGCGGTCATATTGAAAATCCCACTTGGAGTAGGGGTTTGCCTCCGGCGGAATGGTGGGCTCGGTGGTTTCCTCCGCGAACTCCTCCGTGGGCTCCAGAGGATCCACTTCTTCCCGGTTCTGCTCCTCCTCCCGGATGTGCTGCAGCAGAGATTCCGGATCCGACGCCTGGGTGAAATGGGGCACGCAGAAGGCCACCACAACAATCAGCCCCACCAGACACACCAGGGCGATCACAGCCATCACTGCTTCCGGCCGGAGGGATTTTTTCTGTTTCTCCTGCTCCATGGAGCACCTCGATTCCAACGCCGCCGAAAAGCCCGGTGGGTCTTCCAGCAAACCGTATTCGTTTTGTTTCGCTCTATTCTATCATATTTCCCCCATTTCGCCAAGAGGCATTCCAAAATGTTCACAATCTCGCCTTTTTCTCCCCGGTCCGGCGGATTGACAGCCCCCCAAAAAACGGGTATCATAGATATATCCCGCTGGTGCGGTCTATTCTTTGCTTTATCAATTGCGGAAAGGCGCGATGGTTATGAAAAAGAACTTCACCATGTATGCAAAGCTGCTTCTGACCCCCCTGCTGATGATCCTGCTGGGGGTGGTGCTGATGGTCCGGCCGGACTCCGGTTCGGCTCTGGTGGGCAAAATCGGCGGCTGGGCTCTGATTCTTCTGGGCGGCGGTCTGCTTCTGGACAGCTTCCTGACCCGCAGCGCACTGATGGGGAAGATCCTTTTTGCCGCCGCGGCGCTGGCTGCCGGCGTATGGCTGGTGCGCAACCCCCTGGGTCTGGCTGCCGCCATCGGAAGAATTGCCGGTGTGCTGATTCTCATCCGGGGCGTTCAGGACATGATCAACGCCTCCCGCTGGAAATGCGGTATGCGCTACGCTCTGATCAGCGCCATTCTGGGCGCCGTGTTGATTCTGCTGCCCATGACCACCTCCCGGATTGTGATGGTGCTTTTGGGCCTGCTGGTGGCTCTGCTGGGCGTCTTTATGGCCCGGGACCGGCTGAAAAACGGTATGCCCCGTTCCGACGGAGGCAGCATCATCGATGCCCTATGAGATTCGCCGCCTGCCGATTGTCCGGGCAGACCGGCCACCAGGCCGGACGGGCCCTGCTGGAAGCGCTCTACCGGGAAGAAACCGGTGAGGCTCTGCCCCCCATTCATATTTCCCCCGGGGGCCGCCCCTATTTTCCGGGCAGCCCTTACCGGTTCTCCATCAGCCATACCCGCCGCCACGCCTTCTGTGTGCTGGGAAGGCACAGCGTGGGCCTGGACGCCGAGGAGCTGGACCGGCGGGTCAATCTGCGCCTTGCCCAGAGGATTCTGTCCGATACGGAGCTGGCCCAATTTGAACAGGCTCCGGACAAGCACCGGGCCATGCTGACCTTCTGGGTTCTGAAGGAGGCCAGCGTGAAGCGCACCGGTCTGGGCCTGCGGGGCTTTCCCAACCACACCCATTTCCGGCTGGAGGATCCCCGGGTCTGGGAGTGGGACGGCTGCCTGATCGGAATGATTGTAGAATAAAAAGGAGACAGTCTATGCTTTTTGATACCCACGCCCACCTGGATGACCGTGCCTTTGACACGGACCGGGACGCCCTCATCGCCGCTCTGCCGGAAGCCGGCATCGGCCTGCTGGTAAACCCCGGATGCAGCCTTTCCTCCTCCAAAGATGCCTGCGCCCTGGCGGAAAGGCATTCCTTTGTCTATGCTGCCGTCGGTTCCCATCCGGACGCCGCGGACGAAGTGACGGAAGACCTTCTGGACGCCTACCGGCAGCTGGTCCGGGAGCATCCCAAGGTGGTGGCCATCGGGGAAATCGGCCTGGATTACCATTATGAGGACATCCCCCGGGAAATCCAGAAGCAGGCCTTTCGGATGCAGCTGGACCTGGCCCGGGAGCTGAAGCTCCCCGTCATCGTCCATGAGCGGGAGGCCCATGAGGACGGACTGTCCATGATCAAAGAATTTCCGGAGGTAACGGGTGTGTTTCACTGCTTCTCCGGCTCCGCGGAGCTGGCAAAGCAGCTGGTTTCCCGGGGATGGTTCCTGGGCTTTACCGGGGTGCTGACCTTCAAAAACGCCAGACGGGCTCTGGCGGCCGCTGCCGCCGTACCGAAAGACCGGGTGGTCATTGAAACCGACTGCCCCTATATGTCCCCGGAGCCCTTCCGGGGAAGAAGGAATGACCCCCGGAACCTGTACCGCATGGCGGAGGCCCTGGCCCAGCTGTGGCAGGTCTCCCCCCAGGAGGCCCAGGCCATCACCTATGAAAACGGACGGCGGCTGTACCGGATGAACAAGGAGTAACCATGGAGGAACAATTTGTAAGAATGGCCCTGATCTTCGGCGAAAAAGCATTGGAAGATCTGGGGCGCTGCCGGGTGGCCGTCTTTGGTGTAGGCGGTGTGGGCGGCTATGTGGTGGAGGCCCTGGCCCGCTGCGGCGTCGGGGCGCTGGATCTCATCGATCACGACACCGTTTCCCTTTCCAACATCAACCGGCAGATTCTGGCCACCCACTCCACGGTGGGCAAGCCCAAGGTGGAGGCGGCCCGGGACCGGGTGCTGGACATCAACCCAAGCTGCCGGGTCCGGACCTATCAGACCTTCTTTCTGCCGGAAACCAGAGCTATGTTTGACTTTTCCCAATACGACTATGTAGTGGATGCCATCGATACCGTCACCGGGAAAAAGGAAATCCTGCTGTGCGCCCGGGATGCCGGCGTGCCCGTGATCAGCGCCATGGGCGCTGGCAACAAGGTGGACGCCTCTGCCTTTCGGGTCGCGGACATCTACCAGACCAGCGGCTGTCCCCTGGCCCGGATCATGCGGAAGCTCTGCCGGGAAAACGGTATTCAGAAGCTGAAGGTAGTCTACTCCCAGGAGATCCCCATCCGCCCTCTGGAAATCCCCGGCTGCGAACCGGATCCCCAACGCAGAAGCCTGCCGGGCTCATGCGCCTTTGCCGTGGCCGCCGCCGGAATGCTGCTGGCGGGAGAGGTCATCAAGGACCTGACCCACTTTGACCGGGGAGAGCGATAGGCTCAGCCGTGCCCGCCTGGAGCCCCCTGCCGAACACCGGAACGCGTTTTCCAAAAAGGGGCCGTCTCATTAAAGTACAATTGCACAAATAGAAGAACTGTCATTCCGAGCCAGTGCGCACACTGGCGTGGGAATCCCCCGGTTGAATGGGAATGCTTACCGAAATGCATCCAAAAAGTTGGGGGGATTGCCACACCAGTGACATCGGTCACTGGTTCGCAATGACAGTTTTGATTTTTTCTGTGCAAATTGACGAAATGATTTCTTAGTGAGACAGCCCCATTTTCTATAGGGGTGGGATTACTGCTTGGCGGCCAGCTTCTTTTCCCGCTTGTCCTCCATGTTGGAGACCACAATGGCGCAGGCGGCGTCGCCGGTGATGTTGACACAGGTACGGCCCATATCAAAGATCCGGTCCACACCGGCAACCAGGGCAATGCCGTCAACAGGCAGACCTACGGAGGTCAGCACCATGGCCAGCATGACCATGCCCGCGCCGGGAACACCGGCAGTGCCGATGGAGGCCAGGGTAGCGGTGAGCACGATGGTCAGCATCTGGGGCAGGGTCAGCTGAATGCCGTAGCAGGCGGCGATGAAGATGGCGCACACGCCCTGATAGATGGCGGTGCCGTCCATGTTGATGGTGGCGCCCAGGGGCAGCACGAAGGAGGCAACCTCTCTCTTGGCGCCCAGCTTCTGGGTGCAGTCCAGGTTGATGGGCAGGGTGCCCACGCTGGAAGCGCTGGAGAAGGCGAAGATGATGGCGGGCATCATGCCCTTAAAGAACTTGGCGGGGCTCATGCCGCCCATGGCTCTGACGGACAGGGAGTAGACCAGAACCGCGTGGAAAACGTAGCAGATATAGGCGGTCAGCAGCACCATGGCCAGAGAGCCGATGATGGCGGTGCCGTTGGTGGCGATGATGGGGCACAGCAGGCAGAACACACCGATGGGGGACAGCTTCAGAATCAGCTCCATGCACTTCATGAAGATGTCGTTCAGGTCGTTGAAAGCAGAGACCACACGGGCATTCTTCTCGCCCACCAGGATGATGGAGAAGCCCAGCAGCACGGCCATGACGATGACCTGCAGCATATTGGCATCCGCCAGGGGCTTAAAGAAGTTGGAGGGGAAGATGTTTACCAGGGTATCCATAAAGGAGGTAGCTTCCTTGGCCTCGTATGCCAGATCCGTGGTGGCAATGACGGGGAACAGGCCCTTAAACAGGTTGCCGCCAATCAGGCCGATGGTAACCGCAAAGGCAGTGGTGCACAGGTAGAAGACCACGGTCTTCAGGCCGATGGAGCCCACCTTCCGGATGTCCTTCATGGAGATGATGCCGCACATGATGGAGAACAGCACGATGGGGACAACAATGAATTTCACCAGGTTCAGGAAGATGGTGCCGAAGGGCTTGATGAAATTGGTGGCGAACTCCGCCCGTCCCTGCAGCAGCAGACCCGCAAAGATCGCAAGCAGCATCGCGATGAAGATCTGCATGGCCAGAGACAATTTTTTCTTTTCCTGCATGAATAAACGCTCCTTTTCTTTTCCTTTTGCAAAAAGCAGTTTCCTGCCGGGATGAATTCATTATAACATCCCCGGGATGGCCTTGCAATCCCTTTTCCTGTAAAATTTGAAATAGAAATTTGTCAAAAATGCAAAAACAATTGTTGCGTAACGGCCCGCCGGATGCGGCAGGCGCGGAAAAACCCCGCCGCGGCAGGCGGCGGGGGGGAGCGTCAGCAGTAGAAATCCCGGATTTTCTTGG
>SAMEA3663230__coassemble_598_pt1 | contig 37337 bp, 40 predicted proteins | sample SAMEA3663230__metabat2_low_PE_017 | metagenome-assembled genome bin SAMEA3663230 (sample SAMEA3663230) | pig gut metagenome | biome: pig gut; feature: pig-associated habitat; material: faeces | place: China | collected 2013
AACCAGTTTTCCTTTTTGACTTCAGCCATGATTGAGAGCCCCTCCTTACTTGGTCTCGTTGTGGACAGTGTGCTTCCTGCAGAATCTGCAGTACTTCTTCATCTCGAGACGGTCGGGGTCATTCTTCTTGTTCTTCATGGTGTTGTAGTTTCTCTGCTTGCACTCAGAGCATCTCAAAGTGACTTTCACGCGCATAACGGCACCTCCTTAAAATTTGCCTCCCTGTATCGCGCCCGGCTAGAAAGAAAATTTAGACAGCGATCAACTACATAGAAATCGCTCCGGGGCCGAAAAAGGCGCACAAAAAAATAGCCCTTTTTCACAGGTAGAATCATTCTAGCACACCCCCGGTGGATTGTCAACAAATATTTTCTCTTTTTCCCGGGTTTCGGAAGCTTTTTCCCAGGTTTCGGAAGTTTCCGAAGGAATGGAAGGATGGATTTGCTTTTTCCCGGTTCCTGGGTTACAATGGGGAAAAAAGGAGGCTGTGTTATGAGAATCATGGGAATAGATTACGGCGACGCCCGGACGGGGGTGGCCATTTCGGACCTGCTGTGCTCCATTGTGGGCACCACCTATGTGGTTCCCAGCCGGAACCGGGAAAAGGCCCTGGCGGATCTGGTCCGGATGGCAGAAGAAAATCAGGTTACGGAGATTGTAGTGGGTCTTCCCAGGAATATGGATGGCACGGAGGGCCCCAGAGCGGAACTGTGCCGGGCCTTTGCGGAGGAGCTCAGGCAGGCCACGGGACTACCCGTTGCCATGTGGGATGAGCGCCGGACCACGGTGGAGGCCCACAACATCCTTTCCGCCCACAACTACCATGGCAGGAAGCGGAAGAATACCGTGGATGCCGTGGCTGCCTCCCTGATTCTGGAAGGGTATCTGGCATTCCGGAAGAAAGGATAAATTGGCCGGGAAACGGGAAGCGGAGGAATGGACAATGGACACGAATCCATTGTCAATTGGCGTGATACAGCAGCTCCTTCACTCCGGTGGCCAGAAGCAGAACGCCGAAGAGCTTCCGCAGGAGCTCCGTATCCATCCGGAACCGGAGCCGGGAAAAGAGCCAGGCGCAGACGCAGCCGGCGGCAGCGGCCCAGAGCAGATCCTTTTCCGGACGCAGGCCCTGTTTCCAGCGGAAAATGCAGGCGATGGCTGCCGCGGGAAGGAAGAAGAGCAGATTCACCGAGGCCGCACCGGCGGGATCCCAGCCCAGCACCAGGGTCAGCCACAGGACCAGCAGGCTGCCGCCGCCCACCCCCAGGCCGGAAAGAAAGCCCAAAAGGGTGCCCACCAGCAGAGAAACGGGAAAGGACGCTAGCATAGATAACGGATCCCTCCCCACAGGATCAGGAGCCCCAGGCTCCTGTGGAGCCACCGAAGGGGAATTTTGGGGCCCAGCATCCCTGCGGCAAGGCCCCCCAGGGCGCTGCCTGCCAGATAGGGGAACACCCCCCGGACATACAGCTGTCCCGATGCCCAGGCGGCCAGAACACTGACCAGGCAGATGGGCAGGATGATGGCAACGGAGGTGGGAAACACCGATTCTTTCCGAAGGCCCGGGGCCATGGTCAGCAGGGGCACCAGCACCATGCCGCCTCCCGCGCCGAAAAGCCCGGTGACGCTTCCCGCCGCCCCGCCGGCCAGAACAAAAAAGAGTGTTTTTTTCATAAAAATACCTCCCCGGGAACTATTTCCCCGGGGAGGAATCTTTATACATTTCGAATCAGCCGTTGGTATTCATAACTAGGTCGGTGCGGATATAGCGGGTATCGCCCATGGTCATGGGCACGGCTTCCACCAGACCGTTGTACCACTCCTCGTAGGCGGCAGAGCGCAGATCGTTCTTGATCAGGTAGGCCCGGTAGGTCTCCTCGGACTGACCCACGAAGTACATCACATGGTAGCCGTAGCTGGTTTCCACAATGCCGGTGTCGCCGGGCTTGCGGCTTTCGTCAAAGCACCAGTTGTTGAAGGCGCTGACCATCTGGCCGGGGTAGACGTTCTCGTACAGGCCGCCGTTTTCCTTGGAGCCGGGATCGGTGGTCTTTTCCGTGGCCAGGGCGGCAAAGCTTTCCTCGGTTGCCTCGCCCTGCTTCCACTGGCTCAGCAGATCCTCGGCGGTCTTCTGGGCGGCAGCCTTCTCCTCGTCGGAGTAGGTGGTATTGCCCTGCTCGTCGGTGGTGCCGCCCTCAAAGCCGGCCAGAATGTGGCGGACATTGACCAGGGGGAACCGGTTGTCGGTGGCGCTCAGGAAATACACAACGTAGTAGCCGCTGACGGTGGTTTCTTCGTTGCCGGCCTCGTCGGTGGTGGTGGAGGTGCTGGGCAGCACCACCTTGTCGCCTTCCTTACGGCTGCTGTCGCTGACCCACTGGGCGATAACGGAGTTCACGGCATTGTACCGGGCGTTCTCCATGGCGGTGCTGGCGGCATCGGTGTCGGCATTGACGGCCAGAGCCGCGATGGCGGCGTCCAGATCGGCCACGCTCCCGATGTCTTCACCGATCAGGCTGTTGGCGTCCTTCTCGGCGGCGGCAGCCTTTTCTTCGTTGGTGGCGGCGTCGTCCAGATACAGGGCGGTGCTCAGGTAGTACTGGTTGAAGGAGTAGGAATTGTAGTAGGTGGGATCCAGGGCATCCTTGGCGTTGATCTCATCGGCGGTGAAGGTCAGGCCGTTCTGGTAAGTTTCCTGATAGGTCTGGGCGGTCATATTGTCCCGCAGGTAGTTCTTGTAGCCCTCCATGGAGGCACCCTTGCCGTACATGGCCTTCAGGTAATCCTCGGGCTTGGAGTAGCCGTAGAGGCCCGCGTAGATGCCGATGTTATTCTCGGCAGTGGCGATCTGGTCCTCATTCTCCTGGGGCAGGGTGTAGCCCTGGGCAGCGGCTTCCCGGCACACGGCGTAGATGGCTCTGGCGCTCTCGGCGGCGGAGTTCATAAAGTAATCGGCCCAGGTTTCGCCGGTTTCCTCGTTGTAGACCTGCTGGTCCAGGGCCTTGCTGGTGTCCAGGCCGAACAGAGACAGGTAGGAGGCGTTCTGGGAGTAGAAGCTGTTGACGGTGTCGATAAAGTAGTAGCCCAGCTCCTCATTGCTCATGGTTTCGTCGCCCATCATCACGGCAACGGTTTTCCGCTCCCGGGAGCCGGAGTTGGCCACGGCGCGGTTGATGCCTACAACGGCGGCAGTGACGATGAGGACCACCAGAACCACGGCAAAGCCGATGGTATACAGCCGGGTCTTCCGATCCTCTTTGTTCTGCGCAATCTGCTTTTCGGTCAGCTTTGCGGCGTTTTCTTCAGCACGAAGCTTCTTCTTGCTGGATGCACTCATTTGGTATCATTTCCTCTCGTTTATTGTGTGCAGATATACGCCGCATTCCGGGTTGCCGGAAAAAGGGCCGTATATTTACAGATAGACCCGCCCATTATAACGGAAAAACACCGGCTTTTCAAGGGGGAGAAGCCGGAAAAGTAAAAAATAACAAAAATCCCGGAGAACCGAGGTTCTCCGGGGACCCGCTTTGGCCGTACCGCGTCCGATTATGACCTGCACGAAACGGCAGGTGGGTTGCCGCTCCCGGCGTTCGCTGCTCCCAACGTCCACCCCACGTCTCAGCGGGGGCGGGAGGTCTGCAATCCCGCAGGGAAATCTAACATCCCGATTATAAAATGTGGGTCCAAAAGGACACGACACGCACCAAGCAGGAAACTGGATTACGAAACTGCCGCACCGGGCTGGAGCCCGGTTTGCGGTGACCGTTTTCCGGCAAGTGAAAGAGGATCACTCCTCCTGTTCTTCTTCCTCATAAAGGGTATCCATCATCAGGTCGTAGACGGCCCTGAGCTCCTCTTCGTCTTCAATGGCGCACAGCAGGGGCTCTCCGTCTTCTTCTATGGATTTGAGAATGCTTACTTCCAGCTGGGCATCCTCCTGCCCGGCGGGGATCACGGCCATATAGCTGTCCCCGTTGTATTCCAGGGTGGTCAGCACCTCCAGCTCGTATTCCGTGCCGTCTTCATCGGTGATGGTGATAAAGTCGGAACCATATTGATTCTCCATAGAAAGCTCCTTCCCAATGGGGGGTTCTTTGTCTGTATTGTACAGCGTTCCGGGAATAAAATCAAGAGGGAAATTTGTCGAAGGGATTTTACAGGGCCTAGTCTGTCCGGAAATTCAACGAATATTCATGATTTTGGGGGTTTCGTTTTTGATGTGGGTATGCTATAATCTATCGATGATATGGTGAGGAGCCATGACCATTTTACAAAGAAAGGTACAATACCGGCTCAGTGCCGCGCTATTGGAGGATATAACCTATGGCAAATGAAGACAAAAAGAAAAGGAGAGTCAAAAAGGCCCGGCAGGAATGGAACCCCCATTGGACGCTGAAGACCCTGTACACCCTGGGCTCCGTGGCGCTGTCGGCCCTCAAAATCGCCATCGGCGCCATGGTGACGGTGGCGCTGATTCTGCTGATCTGCGGCGTGGTGTTTGTGGGCACCCTGGGAGACTATCTACAGAACGATATTCTTACCGAGGCCTCCAACTGGTCCATCGATGACTACGATCTGGAAAAGACCTCTTTCCTTTACTATGTGGACAGCGACGGAAATATTCAGCAGCTCCAGCAGATTTATACCACCACCGACCGTCAGATTGCCACCCTGGACGAAATTCCCCAGGACCTGATCAACGCCACCGTGGCCATTGAGGACAAGCGGTTCTACGAGCACCAGGGTGTGGACTGGATCACCACCGTAAAGGCCTGCATGAATATGTTCTTCGGCGGAGACAGCCAGTTCGGCGGCTCCACCATTACCCAGCAGCTCATCAAGAACGTGAGCCAGGAAAAAAGCATCACCGTGCAGCGAAAGGTCATGGAGATCTTCCGGGCCCAGATGTTTGAAAAGGAATACGACAAAGACGTCATCATGTACGAGTACCTGAACCGGATCTATATGGGCAAGGGCTGCTACGGCGTCAAGAGCGCGGCTGCCGCCTATTTCGGCAAGGAGCTCCAGAGCCTGACGGTGGCGGAGTGCGCCAGCCTCATCAGCATCACCAACAATCCCTCGCTGTTCAACCCCTACTCCCAGAATACCTTTCAATATAAGGGCCAGATCCGGGACGGCGCGGGCCGGAACCGGTATCGCCAGCTCAACGTGCTTTCCGAAATGCTGAACCAGGGCTACCTGACCCAGCAGGAGTATGACGAGGCCGTGGCCCAGGAGATGGTCTTCAAGGAGGGCATCGCCCCGGAGGACCGCTGGGCCAAGTGCGACAGCTGCGGCTATTCTGCCACCGCGGTCTCCTTCCACCAGGAGGGCGGTCACTATTTCTGCCCCCAGTGCGGCAGCCGGACCACGGTGAACCAGAACGCCTCCCAGAGTGTTTACTCCTGGTTTGTGGATTCCGCCATCCTGGATGTGGCGGCGGATTTGGCGGAACAGGACGGCGTCAACTGGGAAGAGGCCGGTGAAAAAACCCGGAACTACTATCTGGAGCGGATCCAGAAGGGCGGCTACCATATCTATACCACCCTGGATATGGATGTGCAGAAGCAGGTGGACGCCATCTACACGGACCTGGAAAAGATCCCCACCACCCGCAGCACCCAGCAGCTCCAATCCGGCATTGTGGTGATTGACAACCGAACCGGCGACGTGGTGGCTCTGTCCGGCGGCGTGGGAGAGAAGACCGACTTCTTTGCCTACAACAAGGCCACCCAGGCAAGGCTGCAGACCGGCTCCTCCCAGAAGCCCATTTCCGTCTACGCCCCCGCCTTTGAAAAGGGGGGCTTCAGCCCCGCGACGGTCATAAAGGATATGCCCGTGGAGTATATCGACGGAACGCCCTTCCCCAGAAACGACAACCGGGAATACAACTATTCCCGCACCATTTTCAGCGGCATCGTGTCCTCCGTCAATGCCATTTCCGCCAATACCCTGATGGCCATTACCCCCAGCTACGGCTACAGCTTTGCCAAGTACAACTTCGGCCAGGAATCCCTCGTTGACAGCCTGCCCGGCGCGGACGGCATGAGCCTTTCCGACATTGCCGTGGCGCCGCTGGCTCTGGGTGCGCTGACCAAGGGCGCTACGGTGCGGGAAATGTCCGCCGCCTACGCCACCTTTGCCAACAACGGCACCTACCGGGAGCCCAGAACCTATACCAAGGTCTATAATTCCGAGGGTCAGCTGGTGCTGGACAACACCCAGGACAACCGGAAGATCCTCAGCGACAAGACCGTGGAATATATGAACTACTGCCTGTACTACGCGGCCAATTCCGGCACCGGCGGCGCGGCCATCTTCCCGGGGCAGAGCATTGCCGGCAAGACCGGCACCACCTCCAGCAACCGTGACCGCTGGTTCTGCGGTTTTACGGGCTACTACACCGCCGCCGTCTGGTGCGGCTACAATCAGCCCGAGCAGATCAACCTGACGGGCAACTACGGAAACCCCGCTGCCCGTCTGTGGAAGATGGTCATGCAGCCCATTCACGAGGGCAAGCCCCAAAAGGCCCTGTTTACCGGCGCCCAGTTCCAGGCCGTGACGGTGTGCCTGGATTCCGGCAAGCTGGCAACGGGAGCCTGTGCGGCGGATGCCAGAGGCAGCCGGGCCGTGACGGTGAACTGCTACCCCGAGGACGCCCCCACGGAATACTGCGACAAGCACACGGAGGTTACCTACTGCGTCGATGGCGGCGGCATTGCCACGGAATTCTGCCATCTGTTCCCCGACGCGGTGGTGGAAAGCCGTTCCCTGGTGAAGCTGACCCCCGGAGAGGTTGCCGAAATCCGGGCAGCCATCGGAGGGGGCCTCAAGGAAGAGTATTATTATGACGGCTATGTGTATGCCGTGGACGGTGTGGGAGATCCCATTGCCTGGCATGGTTTCCGCAACGATTACCCGGGAAATGACGCCCCCTATCTAACCTGCCAGCTGCATACCCACGATGCCTGGCTGGAGCAGGAACCCGGCATGGAGGAAGAGGAAGAGACAAATCCCGACGATACCTTCCCGTCCCATGACGATTCGGTAGGCTAATAGAGAAAAGGAGAGAGCCCATGCTGTGGATTTCGGATCAATGGAAGGATTATGAGGTGTTGGATACCTCTGACGGCGAGCGCCTGGAGCGCTGGGGAAAATACATTCTGGTTCGCCCGGATCCCCAGGTCATCTGGAGCACGCCCCATGCCGCCCCCCAGTGGAAGAAATACGATGCCCGCTATATCCGCTCCAATACCGGCGGCGGACACTGGTCGGACCATCAGCTGCCCGAGCGGTGGCAGATTCGCTACCGGGACTACCTGACCTTCAATGTGAAGCCCATGAACTTCAAGCACACCGGGGTGTTCCCGGAGCAGGCCGCCAACTGGGACTTTATCCGGGAAAAGGTGGCCTCGGCACACCGTCCGGTGCGGGTGCTGAACCTGTTTGCCTACAGCGGCGGCGCCACTCTGGCGGCGGCAGCCGGCGGGGCGGAGGTGTTCCATGTGGATGCCTCCAAGGGCATGGTGGCCTGGGCCAAGGAAAACGCGCAAGCCTCCGGCTTGGCGGACCGGCCCATCCACTGGATTGTGGACGATTGCGGCAAGTTTATCCAAAGGGAAATCCGCCGGGGAAGACGGTATGACGGCATCATCATGGACCCGCCCAGCTACGGCCGGGGGCCCAGCGGGGAGATCTGGAAGATGGAAACCAGCTTTTTCCCCTTCCTGCGGGAAACCGCCCGGCTGCTTACCGATAACCCCCTGTTTGTCATCATCAATTCCTACACCACGGGGCTTGCCCCCTCGGCGGTGAGCTATGCTGCCGATGTGGTGTTCGGTCCGGACCACGGCGGCAAAACCGCGGCCGGTGAGCTGGGCCTGCCCGTGAAACAGACTGGCCTGATCCTGCCCTGCGGTGCCACGGGCAGATGGACGCCCTGAGAAAGAGGGATGTATATTGGAAAAGATCATATCCGTTGAGCACCTGGCCTTTGCCTACCCGGGGGTGGAGGGGCAGGCCGGTGTACCGGTATTTGAGGACCTGAGCGTTACCATTGAGCAGGGCAGCTTTGTGGCCATCCTGGGCACCAACGGCTGCGGAAAATCCACCCTGGCCAAGCACTTCAATTCCATTTTGCTGCCCTCCGGCGGCAAGGTGTATGTGGGCGGCATCGACACCTCGGACCCGGGCAGAATCATGGCGGTCCGCCGCTGTGTGGGCATGGTGTTCCAGAACCCGGACAACCAGATTGTTGCCAATGTGGTGGAGGAGGATGTGGCCTTCGGCCCGGAAAATCTGGGGATTGCCAGCCCGGAAATCCGCAGAAGGGTGGACAAGGCCCTGAAGCAGGTGGGTATGTACGAATATCGGGAGCACGCTCCCCATTTGCTCTCCGGCGGCCAGAAGCAGCGCATCGCCATTGCGGGGGTCATCGCCCTGGAGCCCAAGTGCATCGTGCTGGACGAGCCCACCGCCATGCTGGATCCCCGGGGCCGGGCAGACGTGATGGAAACGATCCTCCGGCTGAACCGGGAAAAGGGGATCACCGTGGTGCTCATTACCCACCATATGGATGAGGCGGCCATGGCCCAGCGGGTTCTGGTGCTGCATCAGGGGAAGGTGCTGTCCGACGGCACCCCCAAAGAAGTGTTCTCCCAGGTGGAGAAGCTCCATACCATCGGCCTGGCCGCTCCTGAAACCGTGGAGCTGTGCTGGGAGCTGAACAAAAAGGGGTATAGGCTACCCCTGGACGAACTGAATCCGCAGGAATGCGCGCAGGTACTTCGGGATTGGCTGAAGACCTGACGGGCAGGGAGGAAAGAGCATTGAATCCTATTTTACAGGTGGAAGACCTGACTTATGTATACTCCATCGGAACCCCCTTTGAGCACAAGGCCCTGGACAAGGTAAACTTCACCCTGAACCGGGGGGAGTTTGTGGGCATCATCGGCCATACCGGTTCCGGCAAGTCCACGCTGATGCAGCAGCTCAACGGCCTTTTGAAGCCCACCTCCGGCAGGGTCCTGCTGGAGGGGCAGGACATCTGGTCCGACAAAAAGCTGACCCGGCAGGCCAGATTCCGGGTGGGTCTGGTGTTCCAGTACCCGGAATACCAGCTCTTTGAGGAGACGGTTTATAAGGACATTGCCTTCGGCCCCACCAATATGGGCCTTTCCGGGGAGGAGATCGACCGCCGGGTCCGGGAAGCGGCGGGCTTTGTGGGCATTACGGAAAGCCAGCTGAAGGTATCTCCCTTCGACCTGTCCGGAGGACAGAAGCGCAGAGTGGCCATCGCCGGTGTCATTGCCATGGAGCCGGAGGTGCTGATCCTGGACGAGCCCACGGCGGGACTGGATCCCGTGGGCCGGGAGGGAATCCTTCAGAATATTGAGAGCTACCGCCGGGCCAAGAATGCCACCATTCTCATGGTCAGCCATTCCATGGAGGATGTGGCCAGGCTCACGGACCGGCTGCTGGTAATGAACGGCTCCAGGCTTGCCATGGACGGCACTCCTTCCGAGGTTTTTGACCGGGCGGAGGAGCTGGTGACCATGGGCCTGAACATTCCCCAGGTGACCCAGGTATTTCTGCGTCTGCGTCAGCTGGGGGTGGAGGTGCCCAATGTATACACCCTGGAGGGCGCCGTGGAGGCGCTGTGCGCCTTAAAGGAGGGGAAGGGCCATGCTTAAAGACATTACCCTGGGCCAGTATTTCCCCGGAAGTTCCGTCATTCACCGGCTGGACCCCAGAACCAAGCTGATTTCCGTGGTGATTTACATCGTGGCCCTGTTCTGCGCCGAGAGCTGGGTATCCTACGGGGTGATGCTTGCCTTCCTGCTGGCGGCCATCACCATCTCCGGGATCCCGCCCAAATCCATTGTCCGGGGCATGAAGCCTCTGATCGTGATTCTGATTTTCACCGGCGTGCTGAACCTGTTCTATACGGATACGGGCAGGGTGCTGGTGCGTTTCTGGAAGCTGTCCATCACCGACGACGGCCTGAAGCGGGCCATCCTTATGACCGGCCGGATCCTGATGCTGATTTCCGGCACCTTCCTGCTGACCTACACCACCTCCCCCATCGCCCTGACTGACGGCCTGGAAAGCCTGCTGAACCCGCTGAAAAAGCTCCATGTGCCGGTTCACGAGCTTTCCATGATGATGTGCATTGCCCTGCGGTTCATCCCTACCCTGATTGAGGAGACCGACAAGATCATGTCCGCCCAGAAGGCCCGGGGCGCGGACTTTGAAAGCGGCAGCATCATCGACCGGGCAAAGGCCCTGATCCCGGTGCTGGTGCCCCTGTTTATCAGCGCCTTCCGCCGGGCGGACGAGCTGGCAACGGCCATGGAGTGCCGGTGCTACCAGGGCGGCGAGGGAAGAACCAAAATGAAGCTTTTGCGCTACGGCCGCAACGACTTCCTGGCCTTCCTGGCGGAAGCTGTGCTGCTGGCGGCGGTGATTTCTCTGGCTGTGCTGGGACTGTGAGGCCGGTATGCGCAATATTGCTCTGTTTTTAACCTATCTCGGCACCCGTTATCACGGCTGGCAGGTTCAGAAAAACCTGCCCACGGTGGCGGAAACCCTGGAAAAGGCGGCAGCCCGGGTCGTGGGCCACAGCGTCCATGTTACCGGCTGCGGCCGTACCGACGCGGGGGTGCACGCCCTGTGCTACGTTGCCAATTTCCGGACCGGCTCCACCATTCCCGTGGACCGGCTGCCCTACGCCCTCAATACCCATCTGCCCTGCGACATTGTGGTGACCAGGGCCTTTGAGGTGGGGGAGAATTTCAATGCCATCGGCTCCTGCGTCCGCAAGGAGTATACCTACCAGATCTACAATTCCCGGCTGAAGGACCCCTTCTATGTGGACCGGGCCTGGTTCTATCCCCGGCATCTGGATGAAGGGGTCATGCAGGCGGCGGCGGACCAATTTGTGGGCACCCACGATTTTGCTGCGGTGCGCAGTGTGGGCACCGATGTGAAGTCCACGGTCCGCACGGTGTACCATTACCGGGTGGAGCGCCGGGGGAATCTGGTGCTTCTGAAGGTCTGCGCCAACGGCTTCCTCTACAACATGGCCCGGGCCATGGCAGGCACCGTGGTCTATGCCGCGGAGGGGAAGATCCGCCCGGAGGAGATCGGCGCCATTCTGGATTCCGGAAACCGCACCGCCGCGGGGCCCACGGTGCCTCCGGGGGGCCTTTACATGACCCACCTGTGGTACGACGACGGCACGGACCGGTTTGAATGTGAAAGCGAAGACCGGTTTTTTTAGCTGCCAGCCTCCCGCTTTGGGGGTGGTGACCGACCCTGCGGGGCCGGAGGGAGTGCCGCTTCGTTCGGTAGGGCACCCTCTCAGTCGCGGCATACGCCGCACCGGCTTTCCCGGAGGGAGGGCCAAGACCTGCCTCCAGGTTTCGGCAGAACCAAGAGATCTTTGAAACTTGACCCGCCCTGCGGAATTCCGCGGGGCGGGTTTTTGACCGCTTTCTTTTTGCTGCTGTGGTAACATGGGGTTTCGAAAGGGGGTGCCGTCCATGAAAACCCTGTGGTATGATTTCCGCCATGCCCTGTGCATGGGGCTGATGGTTCCCATGCTGCTGATGCCCACTCTGCTGCGGCTGTTTGGAGGGCCGGGGGAAATGCCGGAATTCTCGGCGCCGGAAGAGGGCTTTGACGGTTCGGTCTCCGTCACACTGGCGGGCGGGGAGGTCCAAAGTCTTGAGGAATACCTGACCTGCGTCCTTCTGGGGGAGATGCCCGGGGATTTCCCGGAGGAAGCCCTGAAGGCCCAGGCCGTGGCCGCCAGAACCTATACCAGAAAGGCAATGACCACCGGCAGAAAGCACGATGGAGCGCTCTGCACCGACGCCGGCTGCTGCCAGGCCTTCCGCACCCCGGAGGAATACCTGCGGCAGGGGGGCACCCGGGAGAATCTGGACCGGGTCCGGGAGGCGGTGGGAGCCACCGACGGTCTGGTGCTGACCTACGAGGGGGACTACATTGAAGCCACCTTCTTCTCCTGCTCCGGCGGCCGGACGGAGGACGCGGCGGAGGTGTGGGGCGTGGACTATCCCTATCTGCGCGCCACCGACAGCCCTGGGGAGGAATGGGCAAGTTCCTACCGGGACACCACCCTTTATTCCCGGCAGGAGCTGGAGGAAAGCCTGGGCATCACCCTCTCCGGAGAAGCCTCCGGCTGGCTGGGGACCCTGGAGCGGACCCGGGGAGGCGGGGTGAAAACCCTGGTTTTGGGGGATCGGGTCTTTTCCGGCACGGAGCTCCGGGAAAAGCTCCGGCTGCGGTCCACAGCCTTCACGGCGGAGCCGGAGGGAACGGGACTCCGGTTTGAAACCCAGGGCTACGGCCACCGGGTGGGCCTGAGCCAGTGCGGGGCCAACGCCATGGCCCGGGAGGGCGCTGATTTTCGGGAGATTCTGGCCCATTACTACCCCGGAACCCGTGTGGAATCCGAACCGATTGGGAAAAGCGTTGAAAATTAGAGAAACCTGTGGTATAATAATTGTTCAATAAAACCAATCGGAGAGGGTGATCCCATGAAACTAACCATTGACGGGCGGGAGGTTCTGGCACGGAAGGAACAGAGCCTGTTGTCTCTTGTGCGGGAGGCGGGGCTGGATTCGGAATTGCTGTCCGCCCGGCCTCTGGCGGCCAGAATCGCCGGTGAGGTATTTACCCTGAACTATATCCCCCTGCGGGAAAAGGACGGGGAAGGGGACCGGCCCTCCATGCGCCGGGCCATGGCGGCCTCCCAGGGGGTGATCCATCTGCTGCGCTGCCGGGATTCCGCCGGACGGGATGTGTATGTCCGCACGGCTCAGTTCGTCATGTTCCTGGCCCTCAGCCGGCTCTGGCCCAAGGCCACCTGCACCATGGACTGCACTCTGGGCTCCAGCGTGTTTGTATCCGTCAGGGGGGCGGAGGATTTTTCCGCCGCCAGGCTTAAGGAGGAGGTTGGGGCCATTGTCCGGCAGGACATTCCCCTGCTGCGCCGCCATGTGAAAAAGGACGCGGCCATCGCCCGGTACAGGGCCCAGGGCAGGGAGGACAAGGCAAGGCTCCTGACCTGGCTGGAACGGGATTCCTGCAGTGAATACGGCTACGAAGGGTATTCCGACAATTTCTTCGGGGAAATGGCGCCCTCCACCGGGTATCTTACCGTGTGGGATGTGCTGCCGGCTGACGGCGGCTTCCTCTTTGTCTACCCCGATGAGCTGGAGCCGGACAGGCTGGCAAAGCTCTCGCCCATGCCCCAGCTCTTCGGCGTCTTCTCCGAGGGAGAGCGGTGGTGCCGGCTGATGGAGTGCGAAAATGTGGCGGATCTCAACGAGCGGACCGTTTCCGGCCGGATCCGGGAGCTGATCCGGGTGAACGAGGCCCTCCATGAAAAGCGGTTTTCCCAGGTGGCGGATATGGTCTGCGGCCGGGGGGCCAGGGCGGTGCTGCTGGCGGGGCCCAGCTCCTCGGGAAAAACCACCTCGGCCAACCGTCTGGCAACCCAGCTGCGGGTCTACGGAAAAAAGCCGGTGCTCATGAGCCTGGATGACTACTACATTGACCGGGACAAAATCGCCCCCGGCCCCGACGGCAAGGTGGATCTGGAGCACATCAACACCCTGGACTGCGCCCTGTTCCGGCAGGATCTGCAGCAGCTTCTGGAAGGGAAGGAAGTGAGCCTTCCTACCTTCAATTTCCTCACCGGGAAACGGGAGTGGCACGGGGAAAAACTGAGACTGAATGCGGATTCCGTGGTCATTGTGGAGGGGCTCCATGCCCTGAATCCGGTGATGCTGCCGGAAAATGTGGAGAAAAACCTGATTTTCCGGATGTACGTCAGCCCGCTGCTGCCTCTTAATATGGACGATCACAACCGGATCCCCACCAGCTACCTGCGGCTGCTGCGGCGGATTGTCCGGGATTACGAAACCCGGGGCTCCTCCGTCCAGCGGACCCTGTCCATGTGGGAGTCCGTCCGGCAGGGAGAGAAGCGGTGGATTTTCCCCTTCCAGGAAAACGCGGACGTGATTTTCAACAGCTCCACCCTCTATGAGCTGGCGGTGCTCAAAAAGCACATCTACCCCCTGCTTGCCGCCGTCCAGCCGGAGGATAGCTGGTTTGACGAGGTCCGCAACATCGTAAAAATCCTGGACTTCGTTGTGGAAGCCCAGGTGGATGACGAAATCCCCCCCACCAGTCTGGTGCGGGAGTTCATCGGCGGGAATACGTTTTATCGATAAGAAGAGGGGAACTTGACCGAATTGTCAATTGTGCGTTCAATAAATCCTGCTTTCCTTTCTATACGGAATCCTGCCTTCCCGCTGGCGGCCTGCAAAAACCCCCTGCACACAACCGTGCAGGGGGTGAAACTGTATTTTCTCATGCCACAGGGGGGCAGGGAAATTTCAGAAGCAGGGAGACAATCAGGCACAGGAAGATCGCGCCGAAGCCGCAAACCATCCAGAAGCTCCGGCGGCGGACCAGTTCACCGGTGATGAACAGCCAGGCCAGACTCAGCAGGGAGGCAAGAGTGGCCACAATTGCGGCGATTACCCGAACCACGGCCCAGCCCTTCGCGGAGAAGACCAGAAACAGGACAAAAACCAGCGCATCAACAAGAAGAACCCTGGTCATCAGGCGGTCAAGTTCCCGATAGCGATTTCTCTTTCCCACGTTGCATCCCTCCGGCGGACGAAATTCTAGGAGTATCTTATCATAAGCTGTCGGAAAATGCAATCGTTTTGAGACAAAACGTTAATTTTTTTATTCTCCCTTGCAGAGCAGGGAAAAAGATGGTATAATACCAAAAAATACGCAAAAGTTTGTATCCGGCGGGAAAGACGGGCTTTTCCCCGGTGGGAAGAAAAGGAATTTGTCTATGTCGGAACCCCAATACCGGTTGGAGGGCATCGTTCACACCCGGAATGAAACCATGGAGGACTTTGAGGGTCCTCTGGACGTGATTTTTCTGCTGCTGAGCAAGAATAAAATAGAAATTCAGGACGTGTCCATTACGGCGATTCTGGAGCAGTATCTGGCTTATCTGGAGGAAATGAAGCGGCTGGATATGGAGATTGCCAGTGAGTTCATTACCATGGCCTCCCACCTGATGCTGATCAAAACCAAGATGCTTCTGTCTGCCGCCGAGCAGCAGGAGGCGGAGGACGAGCTGGACCAGCTGCGAAAGACATTGATTGAGCGCCGCCGGAAGGAGGCCATGGAGCAGATCCGTCTGGCGGTGGCCGAGCTGGAGCCCAGAAACGAAATCGGCCGGTGCATCTTTACCAAAGAGCCGGAGCCCCTGCGAAAGGCCGAGGGCTACCGCTATCAGCACGAGGTAAAGGACCTGCTCCGGGCGCTGGAGCTGATCTCCGAGCGCAGCCGGCGGCAGCTTCCCCCGCCCACCCAGAATTTTAAGGGCATCGTGGGCAAGGAGCCCTACCCCGTGGCGAAGAAATCCGGCGAGGTTCTGCGCCAGCTGCTCCTGCGGGGGGTGGAAAAGCTCAAGGCCCTGTTCCGGGGAAATAAGAGCCGGTCAGAGGTGGTGGCCACCTTCCTGGCCATCCTGGAGCTGTGCAAAACCAATGCCATTTCCCTGGAGGACGACAATTCCGGGGAAAACCCCAACGTCCGTCTGATGGACCGGAATCAAGCCATGGAAGGAGAGAGCAGCTGATGGAACAGGAACAGCTGATGCGCATTCTGGAGGCCATCCTCTTTGCCGCCGGAGAGCGGGTAGAGGTTGCCCGCCTGGCCCAGGTGCTGGAGCTTGACCCCAAGGAGATCATCCAGGCGGCAGACAGACTCTCCGACGAGCTGGCCTATGAACGCCGGGGCATCCGGATTCTGCGGCTGGAAAACGGCTACCAGATGGTATCCTCCGGCGAAATGGCCGACTATATTACAAAAACCCTGGAAACCCGGAAGCCCCCCAAGCTCTCCTCCTCCCAGCTGGAGACCCTGACGGTGATTGCCTACTACCAGCCGGCCACGAAGGCCATGGTGGAGCAGATCCGGGGAGCGGACAGCTCCTATTCCGTGGCGGCGCTGATGAACAAAAAGCTCATTGAAGAGGCAGGCCGGCTGAATGTGCCGGGCCGCCCCATCCAGTATCGGACCACCCCGGATTTTCTGCGGACCTTTGGCCTTTCCTCTCTGGAGGAGCTGCCCCCCATTGATAAGATTGCCTTCGGCGAGCCCATCGAGCTGCCGGAAGAGGGGACGCCGGAACCCCCCGCCGGGGAGGGATAAACCATGGGCTGGCTGATTTTTCTCGCCATCCTGATTGGGCTTGGATGTGTGCCCCTGGGTGTGCGGCTTCGCTATGATGAAGACGGCCCCCTGGCGGCGGTGCTGCTGGGCAGGCTCCCCACCCTGCTCTATCCCCTTCCCGGCTGGCTGAAAAAGCTGACCTCCCGGGAGAAAAAAGACGGGGAGAAGAAACCGAAGAAAGAAAAACCCAAAAAAGAAAAGCCTCCAAAGGATACCGTCGGGGAAGGGCCCCAGGGCGGCTCCTGGAAAAAGTTTCTGCCCCTGGTTCGGCTGGGCCTCCATTTTCTGGGGGATTTCCGCAGAAAGCTGCGGGTGAACCGGCTGGTGCTGCGGCTGACCCTGGCAGGGGATGACCCCTGCGACCTGGCGGTGAATTACGGCCGGGCCTGGGCGGCGGTGGGCAATCTGCTGGCGGCCTTGCAGCGGGCCTTCGTCATCCAAAAACGGGATGTGGAGGTTCAGTGCGATTTCCTGGGAGAGGAAACAAAGGTGGTTTTTGCCATGGACCTGACCATTACCCTGGGCAGGATCCTGGGCCTGCTTGTAAAATACGGCATTCGTGCCGTGGCAATACTCCTGAAAATGAAAAATCAGAAAGCGGTGCAGAACAATGAGTGAAAAACTTCCCAATATGCTGGAAACAACCATCCAAAAGATTCGTGAAATGGTGGATGCCAACACGGTGGTGGGAGAGCCTGTTACCACCCCGGACGGCGTGACCATTCTGCCTGTGTCCAAAATCAGTGTGGGCCTGGGCGGCGGCGGAAGCGACTTCGCCATGAGCAAGGCCCCTGCCGGGCAGATACCCTTTGGCGGCGGCGTGGGCGCCGGTGTAAAGGTGACCCCCGTGGCCTTCCTGGTGGTGAAGGACGGCAATGTGCGCATTATGACCATTGCGGAGCCTGCCAACGCCACCGCGGACCGGATTGTGGAAATGGTGCCGGACACCCTGGACAGGATTTCCGCCTTCCTGGACTCCCGGAAGAAGCCGGAATAACCCCGCCTCTTTCCGGGTATTCTAATCCCGGGTGAGGAACATGAAACGATTATTTGCCAAAACGGCGGCTGTTTTCCTGGCTGCCGTTTTGCTGTTGCCGGTGAAGGCCCAGGCGGTGTCCGCCAGAAGGGCGGTGGCCATGGACGGCCTCACCGGCAGGGTGCTGTTTTCCCGGAAGGGGGAGGAAAAGGCCCTGATCGCCAGCACCACCAAGATCATGACGGCCCTGATTGTCTGCGAGCAGTGCAATGTGCTTTCCCGGATGCGGATTCCCAAGGAGGCCGTGGGCATTGAGGGCTCCTCCATGTATCTGCAAACCGGGGAGGTGCTGACCCTTCAGGAGCTGCTGTACGGGCTCATGCTCTCCTCCGGCAACGACGCGGCGGTGGCCCTGGCAATCTACTGCGGGGGAACCGTACCGGGCTTTGTGGAAATGATGAATGACAAAGCAAGGCTTTTGGGCCTGAAGGGCACCCATTTTGCCAATCCCAACGGGCTGGACCACCCGGACCACTATTCCACCGCCCGGGATCTGGCGGAGCTTAGCTGCTATGCCATGGAGAATCCCATCTTCGCCAAAACCGTCTCCACCAAGACCATACGGATCGGGGACCGGTTCCTGCGCAACCACAATAAGCTCTTGTGGCAGGTGGAGGGGGCTGACGGGGTGAAAACCGGCTTTACCAAAAGCGCGGGCAGAACCCTGGTTTCCAGCGCCTCCCGGCAGGGGCGGCGGGTGGTGGCGGTGACCCTGGACGCCCCCGACGATTGGCGCGACCACGGATCCCTTCTCAATGAGGGCTTTGCGCAATACCAGATAAAACGGGTGGTGAGCAAGGGAGACAAGGTGGCCGCCCGTACCGTCATTGGGGGAAACGGCACAGTGGATCTCATCGCCGACGGGGATTTTGACTACGCCCTGGCCCCCTCGGACCGGCCCCAGACGGCGGCGGGAGGCCAGCATTTTGTGTATGCCCCGGTGACGGAGGGAGCCAACGCGGGCACCGGCTATATCCTCATTTCCGGCCGGATTGTGGGCAGGGTGCCCCTGGTCTACGGCGAAACGGTGGAACAGACACCCATCAAGAAAAGGGCCTGGTGGAAGCCGGGCGGGTAGAGGTTACGATGAAAGAACGACTGCAAAAGCTGATCTCCGCCCGGGGGCTGGCCTCCCGGAGAAAGGCGGAGGAATGGATTGCGGCGGGAAGGGTTTGCGTCAACGGCAGGCCCGCCGCCCTGGGGGACAGCGCCGACCCGGAAGCCGATGACATTCTGGTGGACGGAAAGCCCCTGCCGGAGAGAAACCGGAGCGTCTATCTGATGCTCCACAAGCCCAGAGGCTATGTAACCACCCTGTCCGACGAACGGGGAAGAAAGGATGTGGCCCGGCTGGTGAAGGACTGCCCCCAGCGGGTTTACCCCATCGGCCGGCTGGATCAGGATTCCGAGGGGCTGTTGCTGTTTACCAATGACGGGGCCTTTGCCAACGCGCTTATGCACCCCCGGCATCAGGTGGACAAAACCTATCTGGTCTGGGTCACGGGCTACGGGCCGGGAAAGGAAGGGCTGCTGGAGGAGCCCCTGGTCCTGGACGGCTACCAGATCCGCCCCCCCGGTGTGCGGCTGCTGGAGGCATCCGGGCAGAAGGCCTGCCTGGAAATCACCATTCACGAGGGCCGGAACCGGCAGATCCGCCGGATGTGCGGGGCCCGGGGCATGACCGTGACCCGGCTCAAACGCATCCGGGAAGGGGCGCTGGAGCTGGGGAATCTGGAGCCGGGAGCCTGGCGCTACTTAACGGCGGAGGAAGTGAAAAAAATCCTTCCCCGGGACGGGCAAAACCCCGCCGCCTCTCTTGAAATCTCCAAATAAGTTTGTTACTATAAAACGGTATACAGTTTCTGTACACCAATATAAAGAATCCGGGAGGTATCACCATGAGCCGTGATATTCTTTCATTATTAAAAGACAATATGCCCGAATTTTCCAAGGGCCAAAAACGCATTGCCCAGTACATCCTGGAGTCCTACGACAAGGCCGCCTTTATGACCGCCAACCGGCTGGCCCAGAACGTGGGCGTGTCCGAGTCCACCGTGGTCCGCTTTGCCGTGGATCTGGGCTTTGACGGCTACCCCAGTATGCAGAAGGCCATGCAGGAGATGGTGCTGAACCGGCTGACCTCCGTTCAGCGCATCGAGGTGGCCAACGACCGGATGAAGAATCAGGATGTGATTTCCACCGTGTTCCATTCCGATATGGAAAAGCTGCGCCAGACCGAGGAAACCGTCAGCCGGGAGGAATTCAACGACGCGGTGGCCGCCATTCTGAAGGCCAAGCGGGTGTACATTCTGGGTGTTCGTTCCGTGGCGCCCCTGGCAAGCTTTCTGGGCTACTACCTGAACTATATGTTCAACAATGTCCATGTGGTATCCGGTCTCAGCGAAGGGGAGATGTTCGAAAAGATCGTGGGTGTCAATTCCAGCGACGCGGTCATCGCCTTCAGCTTCCCCCGGTACTCCGCCTCCACCACCAAGGGCGCCCGGTACTGCTGCTCCGCCGGTGCCACCGTCATCGGCATTACCGACAGCAAGCTGTCCCCTCTGGGCCAGTGCTGCGACCATGTGCTGGTGGCCAAGAGCGACATGGTGTCCCTGGTGGACAGTCTGGTGGCGCCGCTGAGCATGATCAATGCCCTGATTGTTGCCATCGCCGCCAAGAAGGAAAAGGAGATTGCCCACACCTTTGAAAGCCTGGAGCACATCTGGGACGAATACAACGTTTACGAAAAGCAGGTAACGGGCCATGACGCATGACCTGATCGTGGTGGGCGGCGGCCCCGCGGGGATGTTTGCCGCCATCACGGCGGCCCGGAACGGGGCAAAGGTGCTGCTGCTGGAAAAGAACGACCGGCTGGGGAAAAAGCTGCTGATCACCGGCAAGGGCCGCTGCAATGTGACCAACGACTGCCCGGCGGAAGAGGTTTTGCGGAACACCCCCCGGAACGGCCGGTTTCTCTACAGCGCCATGACCGCCTTCCCCCCGGAAAGTACCAAACAGTTTTTTGAAAACCAGGGCTGCCCCCTGAAAACCGAGCGGGGGAACCGGGTGTTTCCCCAATCCGACAGGTCGGCATCCATCCTGGACAGCCTGAAAAAGGCCCTGACGGACCAGGGCGTAACGGTAAAAACCGGCCGGGTGCGGCAGATCCTGACCCTGGAGGGGGCCGTTTCCGGCGTGCGGACGGATGGGGACGAATACACCGCTCCCTCCGTGATTCTGGCCACCGGCGGCGCCAGCTATCCGGCCACCGGCTCCACGGGGGATGGCTATGCCATGGCCCAAAGGCTGGGGCATAGGGTGATCCCGGTCCAGGGCAGCCTGGTGCCCCTGGAAACCGCCGGGGAGGACTGCCGGAGGATGCAGGGCCTTTCCCTGCGCAATGTGGGGGTCAGGCTGCTGGACGCCAGGGGAAAGGTGCTCTACCGGGATTTCGGAGAGCTGCTGTTTACCCACTTCGGGGTCTCCGGCCCCACGGTGCTCTCCGCCAGCTGCCACCTGAAAGGGGAGGGCTGCTGCCTGGTCATCGATCTGAAGCCCGCGCTGGAGGAGGGGAAGCTGGATGCCCGGATCCTCCGGGATCTGGAGCTGTACCAGAACCGGACCATGGAAAACGCCCTGACGGATCTGCTGCCCCGGTCCATGATCCCCGTGGTGCTGGACCGGCTGGAGATTGACCCCGCCATGCAGGCCAACAGCCTGACAAAGGAAAAGCGCAGGGCCCTTGTGGGGCTGCTGAAGGCCTTCCGGGTGGAGATCACCGGCAAGCGGCCTGTGGCGGAGGCCATCATCACCTCCGGCGGTGTCAAGGTTTCGGAAATCGACCCCAAAACCATGGAGTCCAAGCTGGTTCCCGGCCTGTATTTTGCCGGTGAGGTTATTGACTGCGATGCCTATACCGGCGGCTTCAACCTGCAGATCGCCTGGGCCACGGCCTTTGCCGCCGGCCGGAGCGCCGCCGGCAAAAAGAAACATTGACAAACGAATGCTTCTGTACTAGAATATCCCCGGTACCTTTGAAGAAGATTTTGCCGAAGGGAGTAGCATCATGTACGATAAGCTGGTTAAATACGCTGCCAAGCAGCTGGAACTGGAAGCTTCCGAAATCAAGCCCGACAGCACCTTTGAAAGCCTGGGCATCGATTCTCTGGACATCGTGGAGATGATCATGGATCTGGAGAGCGAGCTGGGCGTGGAGCTGGATATGGAAGATCAGAAGATCTCCACCTTCAAGGAGCTGGCTGATTTCATCGAGTCCAAGCTGAACTGAATACATGGAAGCCCCCGATTTCCTTTGGGGCGCTTCCGTCATCTTGTTTTGGCCGGATCGGCCTATAACAAGGTCGCACTAGTCGGGGAGTTAGCGGTGCCCTGTACCTGCAACCCGCTCCAGCAGGGATGAATCCCTACACCCGGGTGCGTTTTACACTTTCACTGCCCGAAACGCGGTGTTGACAGAGCGGTCTCGCGCAACGAGACCCCGTGAACCATGTCAGGTGGGGAACCAAGCAGCATTAAGCGGAATGTTTCGTGTGCCGCGGGGTTGCCGTTCTTGAGCCGGCTGTCTGGCTGTGAAGCGTAATGCGCATTCAAATGTAGGTGTGCGATCTTGTTATAGGCCGATCTTTTCATATTACGGTATGATTTGGGAAAGGGGAGTAGCCTTATGTCCGCCTATCAGGCGCTGTATCGTAAATATCGCCCCCAGACCTTTGACGATGTGTCCGGTCAGCTGGCGGTGACCCAGACCCTGAAGGCCCAGATTGCCTCCGGAAAGCTGAGCCATGCCTACCTCTTTACCGGCTCCCGGGGCACCGGTAAGACCAGCTGCGCCAAGATCCTGGCAAAGGCGGTAAACTGCCTCCACCCGGACAACGGCAACCCCTGCAACCAATGCGAGGCCTGCCGGGCCATTGACGCCGGTTCCTGCATGGATGTGCTGGAAATCGATGCCGCCTCCAACAACGGTGTGGACAATGTCCGGGATCTGCGGGACGACGCGGTGTATTCCCCCTCCCAGGTCCGCAAGCGGGTGTATATCGTGGACGAGGTACACATGCTGTCCCTGTCTGCCTTCAATGCCCTCTTAAAGATCATTGAGGAGCCCCCGGAGCACCTACTCTTTATTCTGGCCACCACGGAGCTGCACAAGGTCCCGGCCACCATCCTGTCCCGGTGCCAGCGGTTTTCCTTCCGGCGTATCAGCCAGGAGGACATTGCCGCAAGGCTTCAGTATGTGGCCTACCAGGAAAACATCGACCTGGACGAGGGGGCAGCCCGGGTCATTGCCCGGCTTGCCGACGGCGCCATGCGTGACGGCCTGAGCCTTCTGGACCAGTGTGCCAGCGCAGCCACCGGCGAGCTGACGGCGGAAAAGGTCTACGACTGCCTGGGCATCGCCGGGGAGCAGAAGTGCGGCGCCCTGTTGTCCTTCTGCGCGGACCGGGACACCGGGAAAGCCCTGAGCCTGTTTCACGAGCTCTACAGCCAGGGCAAGGACCTGGGGGCCCTGCTGGACGAGCTGGAAAGCCTGCTGCGGGATCTGCTGATTCTCAAAACCGCTCCGGCCAGCGGGGTTGCCATGCTCTCCGGCGTGGCCCCGGATTCGGAAACGGCGGAGCTGGCAAACAAGCTGTCCACCGGAGAGTTGGTACGGATGATGCAGACGGTGCAGGATACCCTGTCCTGCTTCAGCCGCAGCGCGGGCCGGCGGATGGACGCGGAAATGTGCATTGTGCGGCTTGCCCGTCCGGAGCTGAGCCTGGACGCCAGGGATATGAACGCCCGGCTTACCCGGCTGGAGGACCTGGTCAAAAGCGGCAAAATCGTCGCCCCAGCTCCGGGGGAACCCGCCCGGTCTCCGGCGGAGCCCCGGAAGGAACCGGAAGAGGAGGAACGTCCGCCTCTGCCGGATGACGGGGACGCCCCGCCCCTGCCGGAAGAGGAGCCCCGGCAGACCGTGCCGGACAGCTTCTGGGTGGAGCTGTTGGGGGATGTGCGCTCCCAGCTCAAGCCCCCGGCCTCCGGCTTCTTTGTGGCCACCCCCGGGTCCCCTCTGCGGGGGGTGCTGAAGGGGGACCGGCTGGAAATCCGCTGCGCCAATGCCTTCGCCGCAGAAATCATCGGCACTCCGGAGATTCTGCGGATTGTCTCGGACAAGGCAGGCGCCAGACTGGGCCGCCCCATCACTGCCCTGGTGGTGGACGCAACCAAAAACGCGGGCTCACCCAAAATGGAACAGCTGATGAATTTCGGCAGAGCCCATTCGGATATTGTGAAAATTCGTAATCAGTAAAGGAGAATATCGTTATGGCAAAAGGTGGATTCCGGGGTATGCCCGGCGCAATGGGCGGCATGAATCAGGCCGCCATGATCAAGCAGGCCCAGAAGATGCAGCAGGAGATGCTGCGCATGCAGGAGGAGCAGGAGAGCAAGACCTTCACCGCCCAGTCCGGCGGCGGCATGGTGTCCGCAACCGTTAACGGCAAGCACGAGCTGGTGGAGCTGAAGGTGAACCCGGAGGCGGTGGATCCCGATGATGTGGAAATGCTCCAGGATATGATCATCGCCGCCGTCAACCAGGCCATGCGCACCGCGGACGCGGAGGCTTCCAACAGTATGTCCAAGCTCACCGGCGGCCTGAACCTGGGCGGCCTGTTCTAAGGAGGGGCCATGCAGTTTTTTCCCGCACCGCTGCAAAACCTGGCGGACTGTTTCGCGCGGCTGCCCGGCATCGGCGGCAAAACCGCCCAAAGGCTGGCCTTTCATGTGCTGGAAATGCCCATGGAGGAGGCCCAGGGCTTTGCGGACGCCATTCTGGAAGCCAAGCGCAGGGTGCACACCTGCCCCTGCTGCCAGAATCTGACGGACCTGCCCCTGTGCCCCATCTGTGCTGACGAAAGCCGGGACAGGAGCACCATCTGTGTGGTGGCGGAGCCCAGGGATGTGATTGCTCTGGAGCGTTCCCGGGAATACCGGGGGGTATACCATGTGCTTCACGGTGTGATTTCGCCTCTGAACCGGGTGACCCAGGATGACATTAAGATCCGGGAGCTGATGCTGCGCATCGGTCAGGGGGATGTGAAGGAGGTCATTATGGCCACCAACCCCGATACTGAGGGCGAGGCCACGGCCATGTACATCTCCCGGCTCCTTCGGCCCATGGAGGTCAAGGTCACCCGGCTGGCCTACGGCGTGCCCGTGGGCAGCCAGCTGGAATACGCGGACGAAGTAACCCTGTCCCGGGCCCTGGAGGGCAGACAGGAGATGTAACATCCTGCCGAACATTTTTGGTTCATCCGCGGGGGGCGTGCGATATGATGATTCGAAATGAAGAAGAGCGGGACTTCCGCGCAGTGGAGGAGCTGACGAAGAAAGCATTTTGGAACGTCCACGTTCCAGGCTGCAGTGAACACTATTTGGCGCATACTTTGCGGAAGCACCCCGATTTTATACCGGAACTTGACTTTGTTTTGGAAGAAGACGGGAAAATCATCGGCAATATCATGTACACCAGGTGTCAATTGGTTGATTCCGACGGGAACAAAAAGGATGTATTGACATTCGGTCCGCTGAGCATTCATCCTGATTCCCAACGCAAAGGCTACGGGAAAAAGCTGCAGCTTTCTTCCTTCGAACGGGCGAAGGGATTGGGATATGATACCATCGTGATTTTCGGAAATCCGGAAAATTATGTTGGAACCGGCTTTCAAAATGGCAGGCATTTCCATTATAGCAGGTCCCTTGTCGTAAGATGATGTAAATACGCCCCCGGAACGAATGTCCGGGGGCGTATTGCGTTGCCGCGTTCAATCCTTTTCAATAACGGGCATGGGCATATCGTCATACTTGAAGACCTCCCGGACCTTCTTATAGATCTCGGTGTAGGTCTTTCCGTTGTCCACATACCGCCAACCGGCCCCGGCATAGGGCTCCTTTCCGTAGAAATTGGTGATGCAGTTGGGGTGGATCTCCTTGAATACCTTCTGCTCGGCGGCGGGCACCCGGGTCTGCTTGCACATGAACTGTTCCAGGGGCAGGCCGTCCAGGGCCTTCAGGCTGGACACCTTGGAGTAGCAGATGTTCAGGTGCTTCAGATTTTCACAGCCGGCAAGATTGTCAATGCTTTCCAGCTTGTAGCAGTTGGCCAGCTCCAGAAATTCCAGCTTCTTGCAGTTTTCAAAGCCCTGGAGCTCCTTGACCGCGCTGCCGGAGGCAATGAGAATTTCCAGGTCCGGCATGTAGCCCACGAAGCTCAGGTCCGTCAGGGTGTCGTTGTGGCCGATGTCCATGTACTTGGTGCGCCAGCAGTACTTGAGGTTTTCGCAGGTATCATCGAACACGTTGTACACGGCCCGGATGGTTTCCTGATTGGTCATGGCGGAATACTTGCCGAAGCTGATCCGCCAGACCAGCTCCGTTCTGGGATAGTCGGCCCGGATTTCCGCCATTTTCTCGTTGGACAGGCCGCAGTTGTCCAGAACAAAGGCATTGCAGTCCGTCATCACCGCCAGGGCGGCCCGGAGGGCGGGTTCGTCCGCTTCCGTCAGGCTCAGATTCCGGAATTCCACCTGGGTATCGTTGGTGGAGATGGTCTTGCCGAAGAGGGGGAAGGAGTAGTGGAAGCTGGCCTGGGGGGCGGCGTTTACCAGAACCTCCACATCGGAAAGGGACAGGGCGGAGCTGCCGCCGCTCATGAGCTCCACGGTTTCCAGCAGGGGCATCCGACCCAGTGTTTCGGCGGCCGCCAGCACGTCGCCGGGCTCCAGCGCGGACAGATCCACGGAGGTTGTGCCCGCGTCGTATTCCTTGCCCGCAAGGCCCAGGGTGTAGCGGATTTCCAGCTCCGGGTACTTCTCCTGGAGGTTTTCCAGCTCTTCCGCGGTGAGATTGGTTTTCGGCAGAACCAGCCGCTTGGTATCCTTCAGATATTGCAGGTTGGTCATCAGGGTTTCGTAATCCGCCTCCCCCGGGAAAAGGTCGATCTGCTCCAGACCGTGGGGGACCTCCATGGTGCCCAGGGAAACGGTGTAGGATACGGTGACCTCCGGGTGGTTCCGGGCGTAGACCTCCAGGGCTGGGTAGCAGGTGCTGCCGGTGGCGTCCAGGCTCTCCAGATTGGGGTAGTTTTCCAGGGAACCCACGTTTTCATAGGTGACGACCATTTGCAAATGGGTGGCCTGCAGGCCCGGATCCTCCGTTGCCTGGGTACTGGGCGCGGTGGTGGGGGCCGTGGTGGCTTCACCGCCGCAGCCGGTGAGCACCGGCACCAGCAGCAGAACCAGGCAGCCGCAGCACAGCTGTTTTTTCAGGAAAGGATTTTTCGATATGTGAAGTCCCATCGGGGAAAGCCTCCAGTAAACATAATGCAAATACTATACCACAAAGAAGATTTGAATGCAAGAAAACCGGTAAAAAATTTAAGAATTCACCGGTAAAAATTTAAGAATTCAGGGGTCCGTTCTCTGCCGGAGGAAGGCTTCGCAGCTGCCCGCGGCTACGGCGCCGTCGGCGGCGGCGGTGACCACCTGGCGCACGGGCTTGTGGCGGATGTCCCCGGCGGCAAACACCCCGGGCAGGGAAGTGGCCATGTTCCCGTCGGTGAGGATATAGCCCCCGGCATCCGTATCCAGTTGGTGCCGGACGCCCTCACTGGCAGGCACCCGTCCGATGGCTACGAACACCCCCTGGCAGGACAGCACCCGGTCCGGTTCCTCGCCGGATTTCAGCCGGAGGCCGGTGACCTCCGTGGTGCCCAGGATCTCCGTCACAATGGTGTCCGGCAAAAACCGGAGGTTTGGGGCTTCCTCTATCCGGCGGCACAGGGCCTTTTCCGCCCGCAGGACGGTGCCCCGGTGGATGAGCCAGACGGTCCTGCACAGGGGGGCCAGGTACAGGGCTTCGCTGACCGCGCTGCTGCCGCCGCCGATGACGCAGACGGTTTTGTTCCGGAAAAAGAAGCCGTCGCACAGGGCGCACCAGCTGACCCCCCGGCCGGTGAGGGCCGCTTCCCCGGGAATGTTCAGCTTCCTGGGGGCGGCTCCGCAGGCAAGGATCAGGGCTTTCCCGAAGAAGGACTGGCCCCCGGCCCGGACTTCCTTTGTATCCCCCCGGAGGGAAAATTCCTCCGCCTGCGCGGTGAGCACCGTCACCCCCGCCTCCTGGGCCATTTGGAGCATCCAGCCTGCCAGCTCCGGCCCTCCGGGCTCACCGGTAAGCCCCGGGTAGTTTCCGATCCGGTCCGCCAGCAGCAGCTGGCCCCCCGGAGCGGTTCCCTCCAGCAGCAGAGCCTTGAGCCCCGCCCGTCCGCAGTAGAGCCCGGCGCTGAGCCCCGCCGGACCGCCGCCGATGATCAGAACGTCGTAAATATCCAAAAAAATCCCCGCCTTTCTCTGGTAGTGTTCCAAGGAAAGGCGGGGATATGCGCTTCTTTAACCGGAGGGGCTTATTCTTGCGAAGCCTCTTCCACCAGAGCCTTTGCCAGCAGGCGGGTCACCTGGGCGCAGCGGTGGGCGGCCAGGGTTTCAAAGGTGGGGTAGTCCATTTCGGCGCTGTCGTCGGCCTTGTCGGAGATGGCCCGCAGGATCACAAAGGGGACGGCGTTGCGGTAGGCGGTCTGGGCGATGGCCGCGCCCTCCATCTCGGTACACATGGCCCGGGTCTTTTCAATGATAAAGGCTTTCTTTTCCCGGTCGGCGATGAACTGGTCGCCGCTGGCCACCCGGCCCAGCTTGGTGTGGCCCGGGTTGACGGTTTCCGCCGCCCGGAAGGCGTAGGCCATCAGACGCTCGTCCGCGGGGAAAACAAGGGTATTGAGCCCCGGAACCTGCCCGTAGGGGTAGCCGAAGGGGACGCAGTCGAAATCGTGATACATGGCGTCCTGACTCACCAGCAGATCCCCAATGTCCAGGTCGCTGCTCAGAGACCCGGCAATGCCGGTGTTGACCAGATGGGTCACCCCAAAGGCGGTGCACAGGATCTGGGCGCACAACGCCGCATTCACCTTGCCCACGCCGCACTGGACCACCACGCAGGGGAGCCCTTCCAGCCGTCCCTCGAAAAAGTCGGAGCCGGCTATGGTTTTCTTTCCCGCCTCTTCCATGGAGGAAACCAGCGTTTCCACCTCCATGGTCATGGCGCCGATAATTCCCAGTTTTTTCATGGTTTCCTCCTTATTCCGGGTAGGTGAGCCGGTCTGGGGTGATGGTTTCCAGCAGGGAAACGTAGCGCCTGCCCCAGTAGTTTGCCATGGGAAGGTTCATATCCAGGTAGTTGCCGCAGTCCTTGGCGCTGGCGCCGGGCACTTCTCCCCGGTAGTCTCTTACAAAACGGAAGCACTCCGTAACCAGGGGCAGCACCTCCGGCGCGGTCAGGTCCCCTGCCAGCAGCAGATAGAAGCCGGTGCGGCAGCCCATGGGGCCGAAATAGAGCACCCTGTCCTTCCAGCTTGGCTCGTTGCGCAGGAAGGTGGCGGCCAGATGCTCGATGGTGTGGACCTCCGCCGTATTTAGAACGGGCTCTTCGTTGGGCTTTGTCAGCCGCAGGTCAAAGGTGGTGACGGTTTCACTGCCCACCCGATCCTTCCGGGAGACATAGAGCCCCGGCTGCAAACGGATGTGGTCAATGGTAAAGCTGGTGATTTTTTCCATGACAGATACCTCGTGTCCATTGTTTTCCCTCATCCTACCATAGCCCGCCGGAAAATGCAAGAAGACCCAAAAGAAACCTGTAAACTTCCTCCTGATTTATGTCAATTTGGCTTGCATTTTTATTCGCGGGATGATAGAATACTCTTGGACCATTCTATCAAGGGCCATTTTTGCCCCAATGAAGTGTCTGGTGACTATACCATAAGGTAGGGATATGCCATGGATACCAACGATTTTGACATCGATTTTGATTTTGAAAAGGAATACGGCCGGTCCGACGATTTTGACGCTGCGGAGGCGGAGCAGGATCTGGATCTGAGCCAGTTCGATACCAAAGACGGGGAGGATGCTTTCCGTGATTTTGCCCTGGACGCAGACGAGGACGATGCGTTCGCCCAGTTCCTGACCGCGGACAGCGGCGAAACGGCAGGGGAGGATTCCGGAAGCTTTGACGAGGACCTGTTCTTCCCCAGAAAGCAGGATTACCAGGGAAGCTACGGCGCCCAGGATGCCGGTGCCCCGGAGGACCGGTATGACCCCGATGCCGGGTATACGGAAGAGGAATACGATCCCAACGCCCAGTACGCCGAGGGGGAGTATGACCCCAACGCCCAGTACGCCGAGGGGGAATACGACCCCAACGCCCAGCACGCCGAGGGGGAATACGACCCCAATGCTCAGTACGCCGAAGGGGAGTATGATCCCAACGCTCAGTACGCAGAAGGCTATGATCCCAACGTCCCCTGCGACGGAGAGCCCCAGTATGACGAATTCGGCAACCTGATTTCGCCGAAGCCGCCCAGGGAAAAGAAGAAGCTCAGCCTTCCCAAGCTGCCCAAGCGGGAGAAGAAGGAGCGCAAAAAGTCGGACAAGCCCACGCTTTTCTCCAAATTCCTGGACTGGTACATGGAGCCCATCAACCGCCGGAAAAATCCGGAGCCCGAAACCGTGGATGAAAACGGCCGCCGGAAGAGACGCCGCCGTCCTACCAAAATGCAGATCTTCAAGGAGGCCTATCTGCCCCCCATCATCGGTCTTGTGGCCCTTGTTCTGATTGTGAGCTTTGTGGCAGGCGCCCTGACCAACGGTCTGAAGCTGAGAAAGCTGGAAAAGGCAAAGAAAGAGGCCGAGGCGCTCCAGGCCAGCCAGGAGGCGGACCGCATTGCCACCGTCTATCAGGAGCTGCTGAAGACTGCACAAATCCAGGCCACCCAGTACGACTATGACGGCGCCGTGGCCACCCTGGACAGCTTTACCACCGACGATCCCACGGTCCAGCAGGAGCTCACCGCCAAGAAGTCCGAATACCTGAACGCCAAAGCCAAGCTGGTGGAGTGGAAGGATGTCAACGCCATCCCCAACCTTTCCTTCCATGTGCTCATTCAGGATCCCATCCGTGCCTTTGCGGATTCGGAGCTGGGCGGCATGTACAACCGGAATTTTGTAACCGTGGAGGAATTCAGTAAGATTCTGGACCAGCTCTACGGCAACGGCTACATTCTGGTGGACTTCAAGCACTTTGTTGCCAGTGCGGAGGACCTCACCGGCAGCATGAATTACTCCTATAACCCCATCCTCCTGCCCGAGGGCAAGAAGCCCGTTATGATCACCGAAACCATGGTCAACTACTATGACTACATGGTGGACGGCAATAAGGACGGCGAGCCCGATGCTGCCGGTGCCGGCTTTGCCAATAAGCTGGTTGTGGATGCCGCCGGTGAGATCAAGGCAAAGTATGTGGACGGAAGCGGCCAGACCCAGGTAGGCGATTACGATCTGGTTCCCGTGCTGGAAACCTTCATCAAAAACCATCCCGACTTCTCCTACAAGGGCTCCCGGGCCACCCTGGCCGTTACCGGCAATCAGGGCATCTTCGGCTACCGCTGCAATACCAGCTATGTGCAGCAGTTCGGTCAGGACTACTACGATCAGGAAGTGGCGGACGCCAAGGTTCTGGTCCAGGCTCTGCGGGACAAGGGCTACACCATGGCCTGCTATACCTACTCCAATAAGGATTACCGGGCAAGCAGCGTAGCCGAAATCCGTACCGACCTGCAGAACTGGGCAGGCCAGGTGACCCCCATTCTGGGCGAGGTGGATACCATTGTATTTGCCAAGGCCGTGGATATTGAGGATTACTCCGGCGCCAAGTTCAATACCCTTTACGAGGCCGGCTTCCGGTTCTTCATGACCAATGGCAACGAGCCCAAGACGGAGGTCAACATCTCCAACGTGCGCCATTCCCGTCTTATGGTCACCGGCAACTCCATTGCCTGGCATGCCGCTCAGTTCAACAACTATTTTGACCCCAACGTGGTGCTGGACATCAGCAACCGTAAGGAAGTTCCCAACTAAAGATACAAACAGGGAGGAAGCAGCATGGACGCGGACATTGTAAAAGAGGTCGAGTTTTCCCGGAAAATGCGGGGCTACGACATGGGGGAGGTGGATGCCTTCCTGGAAAAGATAGAAGCAATGCTCCGCCGCCGGGATCTGGAAAACGAAAACCTGCAGCACCGGCTGGAGGAACTGGACGGCGCCCGGGAAGCCCAGTCGGAAAAGCTCTCCATTCTCAACGGTCAGGTGCTCCTGGCCCAGGAGGAAAATCAGCGGCTTACCGCGAAAATCGAGGAGCTTCAGAAGGAGCTGGAGGAAAAGGAAGCCTGGATTGAAACGCTGGAGGGCAGCCTGACAAACACCCGCACCAATCTGGCGGCTGCCCGGTCGGAAACCCTGGCTGCCGAAGACCGGGCCAAGACCCTGGAAAACGCCGCCCGGAAGCAGAACCACCGGGAAGAGCTCCAGAAGCGGCTGACAAATGCCGGGTCCGCTGCCGTGGATTCTCTCAAGCAGGTGTCCAGAAGCATCAAATCCCTGAAAAAGAAATAAGCCTGAAAAGAAGACCGGAACCCGAACAGGGTTCCGGTTTTTCTCTCCGGAAGAAAACGAACAAATATTCGATTCCTAATTGACAAATCCGGAAAATGGTGGTACAATAAAGTAAACACTATTACAGGAGGCGTTCAATATGAGAACCAGTCTGATCCTTCACTTCGATTTGCTGCCGGCGGTGGATATGCTGAGCAACGCGGAGGCCGGCAAATTCCTGAAAGCGATTCTGCACTACAACGTCCTTGGTGTCCTGCCGGACAACCTGGGCAGCACCTCGGCCATTCTGTTCCAGCAGATCCGGGCCCAGCATGACCGGGATCAAAAACGGTATGACGACATCAGCGCCAAGCGGTCCCAGGCGGGACAGGCAAAGAAATCCAGCCGGGAAGCCCAGGAGCTGCTGGAAATCCGGGAAAGGCTCCGGGCGGAGAAGGGGCTGCCGGGGTAAAGTGGCCTTTGGTTTGCGCACATTTTTTTCACTTGTTATCAATTGATTTTTTGTGACAATAAGAGTAATAGGAAAAGGGTAAGTGTCAGGATAAGAAATAGAAAAAGAAAAAATAAGAGAAATAGAAAAACCGGAAGTGTACCTGTTGGTGTACGGAAAGGGTACGTAAGAGCGGGCCTGTTCCGGTAAGGGAAATAGGCCGTAACCTGTCAACAGCTTTTACACAGGTTTCTCCACAGCTTTTTCCACAGCGATCCGCCTTACCTGCTTCAGAGCGGAAAGGGCAGCGTCCTTTCACTTTTTCGGGCGCGAGAAAGCCCGGACCTTTTGGTGTCCGGGCCAGTCTCTTTACAGGATGCCCCCCAAAAACGCGAAGCAGGGGGATGGGCTATGTCTGGGCTTACAGCAGCTTCAGGGTGCCGGAGGCCAAAACCGGCAGCACGCTGCCGGGCTATGTTATCCGTTTCCGCAGCCACAAAGCCCTGGCGCTGGTGGATGCCCTCCGGAAGCTGCTCGGAGATGCCGAAGATTTTCCGACTGGTGTTCAGCCAAACAGGGTACAGAGCCAGTAGATAAGGCCGTAGACCACGCTGGCGGACAGACCGTATACAATCACAGGCCCGGCGATGGTAAACATTTTTGCCCCTACGCCCAGGATAAAGCCCTCGGTTTTGAATTCCACTGCCGGGGCGGAGATGGCGTTGGCAAAGCCGGTGATGGGCACCAGAGTACCGGCGCCGGCGGCTTTGGCAAGATCGTCATACAGGCTCAGCCCTGTGAGCAGGGCGGAAAGGGCCACAAGGCTCATGGACGCGGCGGTTCCCGCCTCCTCCTTGGGAAGCCCCAGGGAAGTATAGAGTGTGATACAGCACTGGCCCAGCAGGCAGATCAGCCCGCCCACCAGAAAGGCCATGAGGCAGTCCTTTCCCACCGGGGAATTGGGGCTGATCTGCTGCACCAGCTTGGCGTACTGTTTCTGGGTCATGGTCATCCCTCCTGAAAGAAGATTGCCCGCTTTACCAGGATTCTATGCAAAAAAAGAGCTGCCGGATGGGCAGCTCAAAGGATTTGTTCTGAAAGGCTCCGTCAGTCCAGCTTCCTCCGCAGCAGGGCGAAGAGCCGGTAGAGGCCGTAGCCCAGGGCTGCGCCGCTGACATTGAGAATCAGGTCGTCGATGTCGCAGGAGCCCACCATCAGGGCCAGCTGGCACAGCTCAATGACGGCAATGATGAAGGTGACGCTGAGCACCGTCCGGAAAAACTTCCGCAGAGGGGGAAACAGCACCGGCAGAAAGATGCCCAGAGGCGTAAACAGAAGAATGTTTCCCAGCAGATTCCGGATGGCAATGCGCACCAGGTATTCCCGCACAGGAGGCACCAGAAGCCGGGAGAACAGATGAATGGTTCGCAAGGGCCGCAGATTCATGTGTGCCCGGAGATACACGGGAAAGGGGACCTCCGCCGGATTGGGCTGGCGGGCGAACAGCAGCCAGAGCATAAAGCCGCAGTAAAGAAGAAAAGCAAGCACGGCGGCTTTTCGGTTGTTTTTCATCATGGCGGTCTCCTTTCCGAAAGAATACCGCGCCATTATACCAGACAGTTTGGAAAAAGGCAAGGCGGAAAAGACCGAAAGCGTTTTCGACAAGCGCAACAGGGCGCTGCCGGATGTTCCGACAACGCCCTGTGAGCTGCGCCTGTACCGCTTCAGATTCTTGCCACGCCGGTTCTTCTGGCGGCCTCGGCCACGGCCTTGGCCACAGCGGGACCTACCCGCTTGTCAAAGGCGGCGGGGATGATGTAGTCGGCGCTGAGCTCCTCCTCGGAGACAAGACCGGCCAGAGCCTGGGCGGCGGCCATCTTCATCTCCTCGTTGATGTCGGAAGCCCGGACATCAAAGGCGCCCCGGAAGATGCCGGGGAAGGCCAGCACGTTGTTGATCTGGTTGGGGTAGTCGCTGCGGCCGGTGGAGACCACCTTGGCCCCGCCTGCCTTGGCATCCTCCGGGAAGATCTCCGGGGTGGGGTTGGCGCAGGCGAAGACGATGGCATCCCGGGCCATGGTTTTGACCATCTCCGTGGTCAGGGTGCCGGGGGCGGACACGCCGATGAATACATCCGCGCCACGGATCACATCACAGAGCTTGCCGGTTTCCTTCTGCGCGTTGGTGACCTCTGCCATTTCCTTTTTGATCCAGTTGAGGCCCTCCCGCCCCGCGTAGATGGCGCCCTGCCGGTCGGTCATAACGATGTTCCGGAAGCCCGCGGCCAGCAGCAGCTTTACAATGGCGATGGCGGCGGCCCCGGCACCGGAGGTGACGATCTTCACGTCTTCCCTGCGCTTGCCCACCACCTTCAGGGCGTTGGTAAGACCTGCCAGAGTGATGACGGCGGTGCCGTGCTGGTCGTCATGGAAGATGGGAATGTCGCACTTTTCCTTCAGCTTCCGCTCGATTTCAAAGCACCGGGGGGCGGAAATGTCCTCCAGATTGATGCCGCCGAAGGAGCCGGACATCAGGTAAACCGCGTTTACGAATTCGTCCACATCCTTGGTTTTGACGCACAGGGGGAAGGCGTCCACATCGCCGAAGGCTTTGAAGAGCACGCACTTGCCCTCCATCACCGGCATACCGGCCTCGGGGCCGATGTCGCCCAGCCCCAGCACGGCGGTGCCGTCGGTGATGACGGCGCAAAGGTTGTGCCGCCGGGTCAGCTCGTAGGACTTGTTCACGTCCTTCTGAATTTCCAGGCAGGGGGCGGCAACACCGGGGGTGTAGGCCAGAGACAGGTCGTCCTTGGTTTCCACCGGGGGCACGGCGTTCACTTCAATTTTTCCTTTCCACTGGGCATGGAGCCGCAGGGATTCTTTCGCGTAATCCATGGTAATCCTCCTAGGTCTTTTCAATATCGAGTGTATTATACAGGCAAGGCAGGCAAAAGTAAATGGGAATTCGCCGCAACCTTGCATTTTTTGACAGGCCATGGTATGATGAACACAAATAGAGCAAAGGAGAAGGATCATGTTTCTGGATCTTGTGAAAAAAGCCCGTTCCGTCCGGGGCTTCCGGGAGGACCGGCCCGTTACCGATGAGGAGCTGCGCTACCTGGTGGAATGCGCCCGTTATACCCCCTCCGCCCGGAATGCCCAGGTGCTCAAATACGCCCTGGTGAACACCCCGGAAATGCTCCAAAAGGTGCAGCCCCTGACCAAGTGGGCCGGTGCCCTGAAGGAGCTGAATCTGCCCTATCCCGGCACCTATCCCCAGGCCTTCATTGTGATCTGCCAGGACTACCGGCTGAACGATTCCCCCACCGCCTTCCAGAAGGATGTGGGCATTGCCGCCCAGACCATGCTGCTGGCGGCCAACGAGCTGGGATTGGGCGGATGCATGATTGCTTCCTTCTCCGCCGGGGAGCTGAAAATGGTTCTGGGGCTGGAAGACTTCCTGAAGCCCCAGCTGGTGCTGGCCCTGGGCGCGCCCATTGAGGACATCCGGGTTACCGATGTGGGCCCCGACGGCATCACCACCTACTACCGGGATGAAAAGGGCACCCACTATGTGCCCAAGCGCACCCTGGAGGAGCTGATTTTGAAGTAAAGCCCTGTGCGTCCCCCAGGGAGCCTTAGGAGAATGGTCAACTGAGGGTGTTCCTTCCCTGGGGAAAGCGCCTGCGAGGACATCTGTCCGCCCCTTGCGTATTTTTCTCTTGACCTGCCAGGGGGAAAGTGCTAAAATGGGGTAATCACAGAGAAAAAGGGAGTTGTTCCGCTATGGAAAAGAAGAACATCGATTGGTCCAATCTTGGCTTCGGCTATGTGCAGACCGATTACCGTTATGTATCCAATTATAAGGACGGCGCCTGGGATGCCGGCACCCTGACCACCGACGCCTCCATCACCATGAGCGAGTGTGCCTGCGTCCTGCAGTATGCCCAGACCGTTTTTGAGGGCATGAAGGCCTACACCACCCAAGATGGCAAGACCGTCTGCTTCCGTCCCGACCTGAACGCGGAGCGAATGATCCAGTCCTGCCAGCGGATGAAGATGCCCGTATTCCCCAAGGAGCGGTTCCTGGATGCCATTTACCAGACCGTCAAGGCCAACGCCGCCTGGGTGCCTCCCTTTGGCTCCGGCGCGAGCCTGTACCTGCGGCCCTATATGTTCGGCTCCGATGCCATCATCGGCGTCAAGCCCGCCCACGAGTTCCAGTTCCGTGTCTTCGGCACCCCTGTGGGTCCCTACTTCAAGGGCGGTGTCCGTCCCCTGACCCTGCGGGTTTCTGACCTGGACCGGGCGGCCCCCAGAGGCACCGGTCACATCAAGGCCGGCCTCAATTACGCCATGAGCCTTTATAACATTGTGGAAGCCCATGAGCAGGGCTATGACGAAAACCTCTATGTGGATTCCGCGACCCGCACCCACATTGAGGAGACCGGCGGCGCCAACATCCTGTTCGTGACCAAGGACGGCAAGCTGGTGGTTCCCAAGTCCGATACCATTCTGCCCTCCATCACCCGCCGTTCCCTGGTCCAGGTTGCCAAGGACTACCTGAACCTGGAGGTGGAAGAGCGTGTGGTGGGCGTTGAGGAGTTGGGCGATTTCGCGGAAGCCGGCCTGTGCGGCACCGCGGCGGTGATCTCTCCCATCGGCAAGATTGTGGACCACGGCAAGGAGTACACCTACGCCGGAATGGGCACCGTGGTGGAGAAGCTCTACAAGACCCTCACCGGTATCCAGATGGGCACCATTCCCGCCCCCGAAGGCTGGATCATGGTCATTGAATAAGCAGACAGGACTCCCCTTGGGGAGGCCCTGTTTCTCGGAATATTCGGAAAAACTTCCCCTTCCCTTGGATGATTCATCATTCTTTCCGTGTACCAGCCCTCTTCCACCGCTGCTGCGCCTTGCCTCTGCCTATGGGAGAGGCAAGGCGCAGGGGGCGGAGAAGGCCCTCTCAGTCACGGCAGATGCCGTGCCAGCTCTCCCAGAGGGAGAGCCAAGGC
>SAMEA3663230__coassemble_601_pt1 | contig 36979 bp, 35 predicted proteins | sample SAMEA3663230__metabat2_low_PE_017 | metagenome-assembled genome bin SAMEA3663230 (sample SAMEA3663230) | pig gut metagenome | biome: pig gut; feature: pig-associated habitat; material: faeces | place: China | collected 2013
GAGGCTTTTTTGACTGAGGCCCGGTGCGGATTGCTCCGCCCCGGGCCTTGGGTTTAGGTAAGATTCAGTTTTTTGCTGGTCAGGTAGTAGATGAAGAAATAGCAGCCAGCCATCACCGCCAGGGACATAAGATCCATAACCGCCAGAGTTCCCGCAAAGGTTTTCACCGCCGCGCCGGCCAGGAAGCATCCAAAGCCGACGGATCTAAGAACACCGACACCGTAATACACCGCCACAGCCACCAGAATGGGGTGCTTTTTCGCGGCCATGGCGCCGATGGTTACCGCCAGCATCAACAGGAGCAGCTGGCTCAGACACATCAGCAGCATCATCAGCAGAACTCCCAGAATCTCCCCCAGATGGGGAGCCAGCTCATGGAGTGCCTGGCCCAGGGAGGACCACAGCATGACCCAGTCGGCCCTTCCCAGTTCCCGCCAGGGAAGGGCAAGAGACGCGACTGCCATCGCCAGGAACACCGCCACGAAGGCCGCCAGAACCGTGAGAAAAATATCCCAGACGCTTACCAGGATCCCCGACAGCATCAGCTGATGGTGATTCACCGGGAGGGTATAGGTAAGATAGCCCTCCTCCGTAAACCTGCTGCGGTAAAACCGCCACAGCGCATAGAAGACGCTGGCGGCGCAGGACAAGGCCACGGCAACCACGCAGACCACCACAAGAATCGTCAGCAAAACAAACAGCGCATCGCTCCCCGTGTTTTCCGCCATATAGAACAGGCCCAGACTTGCCGAGCCGATCAGCAGACCGGAAATCAGAATTACGGCGCACAGTAGGCCAATGGTCTTCCGGCTGGCACGCCACTCATTTTTCAACAATTTGGTAAACATTTGAAAACCTCCCGAAACAGTTCATCCAGAGAAGAGCCGGTCTGCTCTCTCACTTCATCCGCCACACCCTGACGGATCACCTTCCCCTGGTGCAGGAACAGATATTCATCCAGCACCCGCTCCACATCGGAGATAAGGTGGGTGGAAATCAGCACCGTAGCAGTGGGGTCGTAGTTTGTAAGAATGGTATTGAGGATGTAATCCCGGGCCGCAGGGTCAACGCCGCCGATGGGCTCATCCAGAAGATACAGCCTGGCTTTGCGGGACATCACCAGCACCAGCTGCACCTTCTCCTGATTGCCCTTGGAAAGGGTTTTCAGTCTGGCATCCGGGTCGATTCCCAGGGCTGCCAGCATCCGCTCGGCTCTGTCCCGCTGGAAATCGCTGTAGAAATCCTGGAAGGTATCCAGCACTTCCCGGATCCGCTGCTGCCGGTTCAGATAGGTTTTGTCCGGCAGATAGGATACCAGCGCCTTGCTGGCAGGCCCGATGGGCTCCCCGCAGACCCGAATCTCTCCGGAGCTGGGCGTCAGCAGGCCCGCGGCCAGCTTGATAAAGGTGGTTTTTCCGCTTCCGTTGGGTCCCAGAAGACCCACAATTTTCCCCTGGGGCAGTTCCAGATCCACTCCATCGAGGGCGGTTGTTTTCTGATAGCGTTTTGTAAGGCCCACGGCCTTTAATACACAGTTTTCCATTATGCATCCTCCTGTTCTTCCAACAGCATTAACCGCTGAGCTGCCTGGGCCGGACTCAGTCCAAAGACCCGGAATTTTTCCGCGCATTCCCGGGCCAGTTCCAGAATGCTCTGTTCCTTCATTTCTTTCAATACGGTTTCCTCCTCCGTTACCCGGCGGCCGCTGGTGCCGCCGCTGACCAACAGTCCCTCCCGTTCCAGCTCCGTAAGCGCCCGCTGAACGGTATTGGGATTCACCTGCGCCTGGGCCGCCAGATCCCGCACCGAGGGGATTTTCTGTCCCGGTGACAGCTCCCCCGTGAGGATTCCGCCCCGGATCAGCGCCATGATCTGCTGGTATACCGGCCGATCGCCCACAAATTTCCAGTTCATTGCTTCCTCCTTGTATTACTGTATTAGTGTATTAATACAGTAGCACTGTTCTTTCTCGTTGTCAATACCCAAAATAAAAAAATTTCCCAAAGCCGGGAATTTGGCTTTGGGAAACACATCTTTAATATTCTCTGCCTGCGATCAGTTCTTCCGTAATGTTCGCCTGAACATACATCCGCTCGTCAATATACTTATGCTTGGGCGGAATCTTCCCCTCTTCCATGGTGCGGACAATCTCCTCCGCCAGGGGGCCCAGAAGCGGGTTGCATTCTACCACCAGGGAGATTTCTCCGGCTCCGCAAAGCCGCAGTGCGTTGGCGGTGGCATCAAAGCAGATGACGTCCACATCGGTGCCCACCCGGTATCCATGCTCCCGGAGGGCCTCAATGGCGCCGAAGGCTTCGTTGTCGTTTTCGCAGTACACCACATCAAAGTCCTGACCGTTGGGCAAGGTATCCAGGTAATCCCCCAGAACCTCATAGGCCTTGGCCTGGGTAAAATCCCCGTCCAGGCAGGCCAGAACCTGCCAATGCTGATGGAGGCTCACCGCCTCTTCCAGGGCCCGGGTACGGCCGATCTGGGCTGTGGAGCCCATGGTTCCCTGGATGTGAATGATCTCGACGGGATCCGCCCGCCTGGCATAGCGGCTTTCCATCCACTTCACCGCGCTGAGGCCCTCTCCATAAAAATCCGACCCCACATGGGCAGCGTACAGGCTGTCGTCCTCTACGTCTGCCATACGGTCAACCAGGATCACGGGAATCCCCGCCTCTTTTGCCTCCTGAAGCACGGAATCCCAGCCGGTTTCACACAGGGGCATCAGCACAATGTAATCCACCTGCTGCTGAATGAATTTTCTCACCGCCATGATCTGGTTTTCCTGCTTTTGACGGGCATCGGAAAACAGAAGCCGATAGCCCTTCTCCTCCGAAAAAGCCGCTTTCATGGATTCGGAATTCGCCACCCGCCAATCCGACTCCGCCCCCACCTGGGATATTCCCACCACCGTCATATGGGGTTCCGTGGTTTCCTGGGGCTCTTCCGCGCAGCCGCACAACAGCAGCAGCAAACTCAGCAGCACCGCAATCAGACGTTTCATGGGCGAGCCTCCTTTTCCGTATAGGGTATCCGGGCGGTAACCGCAGTGCCCTCTCCCTCCCGGCTGGTAATCTCCAGACCGTATTGGGGACCAAACTGGAGCCGCAGCCGCTGGTTCACCGCGGACAGGCCGAAGCCCACCCTCTGGTCGGACTCCATGGCTCCCCGCAGCTCCGCAAGGCGCCGGTCGGTGATGCCCACGCCGTTGTCCGCCACCTGCAACACCGCATGATCCCCTTCCCTCCAGGCGGCAATCCGGATCATGCCCTTGGCCCGTTTCAGCTTAATGCCGTGATACAGGGCGTTTTCTACCAAGGGCTGCAGCGTCAGCTTGGGAAGCATTGTCTTGGCAAGGCTTTGGTCAATCTCAATGCTGTATTCCAGAATGTCCTTATAGCGGGCCTGCTGGATTTGCAGATAGCTGCGCACATGGCCCTCTTCCTCCGAAAGGGGGATGATGTCCTCTCCCTTGCTCAGGGAATGCCTAAAAAAGCTAGACAGGTTGGAGACCATCTCCACCGCTTCCTGGGTCTTTTCGCCCTCAATGAGCCAGACAATGGTATCCATGGTATTATAGAGAAAATGGGGGTTGATCTGGGCCTGCAGAAGGGCCAGCTCTGTCCTGCGCAGGCTCTCCTGTTTTTCCCGGCTCTCCCGGATCTGGCTGTCCAGCCGGGCAATCATTTGCTCCATGCCGATACTGAGGGTTTCGATTTCCCGTATTTCTGTCTGAACGGGGGGCTTAACCGCCAGATTGCCCTCGGATACCGCCTCCGCCCGGTTGCACATATACACCAGGGGCGCCGCAATGGACCGGCTGAGCCGGATGCTGTAGCGCAGGGCAAAAATCACCGCCACCGCCGTGACCACCGTAATGAGCACCACTTCCGTGGCGATCTGGGCACTTACCCGCTGCTGGATGGCGTTCAATTCCACCGCCTCGCAGTAGAGGTAATTGTACATATACTCCTCAACCAGGGCGGTAAGCACATAGATGTTGTTTTCCAGCTGTCCCAACCGGTCGTCGTAGTTTTCCGTCTCCTGAATCTGATAGATCTTCTCCTCCAGATTTTCACAGAGATTCAGCACGCTGGAAATGGCCTGATGACTGTCCTTCTGCACCGTGGTATCCAGCAATTGCTTTGCCAGCTCCTGGGCGGAGCGAACCTCCGGAATGGGCAGGCCCTCGGAATACTGACTTTCGATCACATAGTAATACATCTTCTGATCGATGTTGTTTTTGAATTCCTGGTTGAACTCCGAAGCCGTGGTCACGTTGTGCAGGAGTCTTGTATAGTGGCTGTTGGAGCTGATAAGCATGGCAAGGGATGCCAGCAAAATGATCACCATCAGAAAGCTGACCGCCACCACCAGCTTGCGCAGCCTGCCCTGGAGAGATTCCGTTTTTTTCATCGTTTGTTCTTCCCCGCCCGGTAGTCCCGGGGCGTGCAGCCCTGGGTCTTCTTAAACAGAAAGCTGAAATAGTGGGGGTCCTTATAGCCCACCGCCAGCGCGATTTCACCGGACCGCAGCTCCGAGGTCCGCAGAAGGTTTCTGGCCTTTTCCATCCGTTTCGCGGTCAGGTATTCCACAAAGGTGGTGTGCATTTCCTGGCTGAACACGGCGGACAGGTAGTTTGCGCTGATATTTACCTCCTGGGCCACCCGGTTCAGGGAAATCTCATCGCTCTGGAAGTTGGCATCGATATAATCCACCGCTTCCTTCAGCAGGCTGCGGTACTGGTTCCCCGCCGCCCGGTCCCGGATCTCAATGGCCCGCAGAAGCACGTCGGAAAGATACCGTTTGAGATCGTCCAAGGTTACATTCTGCCCCACCATATCCAGGCAGCTGAGGCTGCCCAGAAAATCCTGAGGCGCCGCCCCCAGCTTCTGCACAAACTCCGTGGCGCAGAACCTGACACTCAGCATCAGATACTGGCAGAAGGGGCCGGAGCTCAGCGCGTCTGTCAGGCTGCCGATATAGCCGTCCACGAAGCCGGACACCTCCTGCGCCGCGGCATTTTCCAGCACACCGGTGACCACCGCCGGATTCAGCTTGCTCACATCCAGCTGGGAAAGGTCGTGCTTTTCCCCGGTACCGGTCAGGAAGCCAACGGTCTCCTCCGTGAAAATATGCTGGGAGGGGGCCACATACCGGTAGGACCACAGGCGGGATACCTGCCGAAAGCACTCCGGCAGAGCACTGAGCCGCTTTTGCGGCTTCCCGGCAGCCACATACCAGCTCAGATCCACCCCGCAGGTCTCATAGAGCTTCCGAACCGTATCCACACACCGCCGGGTAAAGTCCCCAATCTTATCCTCGTCTCCCTTGATAAGCACCGCGTAGGTGGTCAGATTCCACCGGAACAGAACATACTCCGGGTATTTGAGGAAATGGGTCACAAGACCGTCCCGGATCTGCGCGCTGGTTTCGGAATAGCCGGCCAAAGCAGACTGCTCCGGCATGGCGGAGATCAGGCAGATGGTATAGGCCTGGGCCCGCAGGTCCAGATCCAGCTTTTCCGCCCGCTGGTAGATCTCCGGAATGGTCAGAAGGCCGTTGACCATCTGCTCAAAAAACCGGCAGCGGGCATAGTCTTCGTAGTCCTGGGACTCCAGATGGAACTGGGCCAGGTAGTTCTGCTGGGCACGCTCTCCCTCGATTTTCTGCCGCACCTCGTCCAGCACGGTTACCAGACTGTTTTTGGTAATGGGCTTCAGCAGATACCGCTCCACACCGATGGAAATGGCCTGCTGAGCGTATTCAAAATCATCGTAGCCGGAGAGAATGATGATCTTCATCTGTGGAAACTCCTGCAGCACCAGGCGGCTCAGGGACAGGCCGTCCACAAAGGGCATCCGAATATCGGTAATCAGCACGTCCGGCTTGGTCTGGCGGATCAGCGGCAGGGCCATTTCCCCGTCTGCCGCTTCTCCCACGAACTGATAACCGCATCTGGCCCAGGGGACCGTTGCGTGGAGCGTCTCCCGGATGATCCGCTCGTCCTCCACCAAAAATACACGAAGCATAGTTTCCCTCCGAACTTCCTTTTTCTGACTACATTATATCAGATCCCTAAGTAGCAATGTGCACAAGCTTAGTTGGCGCTTTTTGTAAATTGTGCGCAGCCATCCCGCCTCCCGGCGGGTCTGTTCTCCGTTCTATAACAGATGTCACATAATCATACAGCCACAAATATTGATATTCGGGCGCATATATTGTATAATTCCGGGGCAGTATTTCTTTCGTACTACATCACCGGAGGAGTGAAGACGGATGGCCGAAGGGCTGTTGTCCCGTTATATGGGGACAAAGGAGGCCTCTCTTCTTTGGGGGTATCCGCAGAACACCATCAGCCGTTGGTGCCAGCAGGGAAAAATCCCCGGCGCCCAGCAGACTGCTCCCTGCAGTCCCTGGCTGATTCCAAGGGATGCCGTTTGTCCCGTTGAAAAATACCGCAAATGAACGAAGCCCCACGCTGCCGGCGGGGGCTTCGTTTCCGTCTGTCAAAAAGTGGTGTCATTCCAGGCAGGTGGTCCCTGCTTCCGTGGTGTCAGGTTCACCGACACACAAAAAATCCCTCCGGCAAAAGCCGGAGGGACGGGGTTATCTGTGTGGGCCACAGCATTCAGCTGAACTTACTTTGCGAGCTTCTTGAACTCTTCGTATACAAACTGAACCTTGGGTCCGATGATGACCTGCACAGCGGTCTTGCCCGGGCGGATGACACCAGCGGCACCGGAGGACTTGATCTTAGCCTCGTTGACCAGCAGGCGGTCCTTCACTTCCAGACGCAGACGGGTGATGCAGTGATCGATGGAGGTGACGTTCTCCTTGCCGCCCAGGCCTTCCAGAATGATGGAAGCCATTGCGGTGTAGTCGTCATTGGCCAGCTCGATCTTCATCTCGCCGTCCTGATCATCTTCACGGCCGGGGGTCTTCAGATCCCACTTCTTGATGGCGAAGTAGAACACGGCGAAGAACACGGCGAACGCAGCGATACCGGTGGGGATGATCAGCCAGGTCTTGGCAGCTGCAGGCAGGCTGGCGGAGAACAGCAGGTCAGTAGCACCGGCGGAGAAGCAGAAGCCGGCACGGAAGCCCAGACCCACGGTCACGGCAGCAAAGACGCCGTACAGAGCAGCGTAGACAACGTACAGGGGGAATGCCAGGAACATGAAAGCGAACTCGAAGGGCTCGGTAACGCCGCACAGGAACGCACAGACGGCAGCCGCACCAACCAGGCCGATGGTGGCCTTTCTCTTATTGGACTTGGCGGTGACGATCATGGCGGTGGCAGCACCGGGGATACCGAACATCATGCAGGGGAAGAAGCCGGCCATGTAGGAGCCCACGGACCAGTCGATCAGGGTGCCGTTGGCCATGGTGTCGCCCTCAACCAGAGCGCCCCAGTAAGCAGTCAGGTCGCCCAGGCCGATGGTGTCGAACCAGAACACGTTGTTCAGAGCGTGATGCAGGCCGGTGGGGATCAGCAGGCGGTTCAGGAAGGCGTACAGGCCAACACCCACAACGCCCATGCCCTTGATGGCGTTGCCCACGGCAACCAGAGCACCGAAGACCACAGGCCATACGAACAGCAGGATGGCGGAAACAACGATGGAAACAACGCCGGTGACAATGGCGACGGAGCGCTTGCCGGAGAAGAACGCCAGCACGTCAGGCAGCTTGGTGCCCTTGAACTTGTTGTAGCACAGAGCGCCGATGATACCGGCCAGGATGCCGGTGAAGGGGTTGGCGATCTTTGCGAAGGCAACTGCCTTGACGGGATCCTCAACCATCTTGGGAGCGATGGTTGCCACGGAGCCGGAAGACAGCAGGGTGGTGATCATCAGCCAGGAAACCAGGCCGGCCAGACCAGCGGTGCCGTCGTTCTCCTCTGCCAGACCAACGGCAACGCCGATGGCGAACAGCAGAGCCATGTTGTCGATAACGGCAGCGCCAGCCTTAATGAGGAAGAAGCCCAGAACGTAGGCAAAGCCCTCGGTGGCGCCGGCAGCACCCATAACGGCGGGAGCCAGAGCGTAGCCCAGACCCATCAGGATACCGCAGATAGGAAGCACAGCGACAGGCAGCATCAAAGCCTTGCCGAGCTTCTGCAGAGATTTCATCATAGAAAAAATCCTCCTTCGATTCTTCTTTTTGTGACCGGCCTATCCGGCCACAGCCTATCAATAAGATCGTCGGCCCACAACGATCCGTATGGCCTGAATATGGAAATGATTACTTTGCCAGGCGAATGACCGCATCGTCATTCGTTACGGCGGAACCGGTGCTCTTTTCGAACTTCTTGAAGTCCCCGGAATTGCAGACCAGCACGGAGGTGATGGTATTGAGACCCGCGGCCTTGATGGCCTCCAGATCCGCCTCAATCAGCAGGTCACCCTTTTTTACCTTCTGCCCGTTCTGGGCATGAATGGTAAAGCCCTTCCCCTGAAGGCCCACCGTCTCCAGACCCACATGGATCAGCACCTCGGCACCGCAGTCCGCCACCAGGCTCACCGCATGGCCGGTATCAAACATTGTGTCCACAGTGGCGTCACAGGGAGCCAGCACCTTGCCGTCAGTGGGCTCAATGGCAATGCCGTCGCCCAGCATACCGGAAGAAAAAGTGGGGTCCGGCACCTCCGTCACAGGCACGGCAGTACCTACCATCGGAGCAAACAGAGCATCGTCTTTTTGGCCAAAAAGTTTACTGAAAAAACCCATAATTATGTTCCTTTCTCCAATCCGGCAAAGTAGAGCAGGGAATCTTTCCACGAAAAAAGCACCTATCTGACCATTGTACTTCAGATTGGCGCTGGCGTCCTTGCCTGCATCTGCAACCGGGCGTGGAATCTTCTCTTCACGAATAAAGTAGCACATGGTTCATAAGTTGTCAATAATTATCGGCACCCGGAAATCATTTTCGGAAATTTATCTAAATTTATATATAATTTTTTGCTAATTTGTACATTGATTATTCCTTATGATCTCTGCATTATTCGACTTATCCAATGATTTCCATGTAATTGTGCTGTAAAAATTTGCATATCCCAGATCTTTTTCTGCTGCACTCCGTTCTATCCGCAAAGGCGCCGTTATCAGTTTTTCTTATGTATTTACCATTTTGTTTTCAAAGCGTCCAGCCGTTCCTCCTCTTGACAGCAGGAAAACCCCTGTTGTACAATAGCGGTAAACCGACAAAAACGTCTGTCTTTTTCAGGAGGAGCACCCATGGACGCCATCCTTTCCCAGCTGCCGGAAACACTGCCCCAGTGGTACCGCGGCAACGCCCGGGATCTGCCCTGGCGGCACACAAAGGATCCCTACCGGATCTGGATATCCGAGATCATGCTGCAGCAGACCCGGGTGGAGGCCGTGAAGGGCTACTATGCCCGATTTCTGTCCGCCCTTCCCACCATTGCGGACCTTGCCCGGTGTGAGGACGACGCGCTTCACAAGCTCTGGGAAGGGCTGGGCTATTACAGTCGGGTCCGGAATCTGAAGAAGGCCGCCCAGGTGATTGTATCGGAATACGGAGGGGTCTTCCCCAGGGAGCACAGCGTCTGCCTGTCTCTTCCCGGCATCGGCCCCTACACCGCCGGCGCCATCTGTTCCATTGCCTTTGACTGCCCCACTCCGGCGGTGGACGGCAATGTGCTGCGGCTTGTCTCCCGGCTGACCAATGATCCCGCGCCCATTGACGCCCCCGGGACCAGAGAAAAGGTAACCCGGATGCTTGCCGCGGTTTACCCCAGGGAAGCCGGAACCTTTACCCAGGCGCTGATGGAGCTGGGCGCTACGCTGTGCGGGCCCAACCGGCCTCCGGAATGCGGCCTGTGCCCCTGCAGCGGGTTCTGTCTGGGGTTCCGGGAGGGTACCGCCCAGACGCTTCCCGTGAAGAAAGCGAAAAAAGAAAAGCGGCGGGAGGAAAAAACCGTTTTCATTCTCCGTTGTCAGGGCACCTATGCCCTGGACAAGCGGGGGGATACAGGACTGCTGGCGGGACTGTGGGAATTCCCCAATGTTCCCGGCAGGCTGGAACAGGGAGACACCCTCCTTCAGGCGGAAGAATGGGGCGTGGAACCCACTGAGCTGAAAAAAATCATTCACCGGAAGCACATTTTCACCCACATCATCTGGGAAATGGAAGGCGTTTATTTGGAAGTCAGCCGGAAGGATCCCCGGTTCGTCTGGCTGACACCGGAAGAGCTGGAGCGATCCGCCGCTCTGCCCACCGCCTTCCGCCTGTTCCGGGAGGAGGAAAGCCATGTTTGACTACCACATTCACTCCATCGTATCCTTTGACGGCCACGACAGCGGTCTGGACCTGGCCAATGCCGCCGCGAAGCAGGGGCTGAGGGAAATCTGCTTCACGGACCATGTGGATTTTGACCCTCTGGCCGTCAGCCAGACCATGATGTTTGATGTGAACCGCTACAATCAGGAATATGACCGGCTGGAGGTTCCCGGGCTGAAAATCCGCCGGGGCATGGAGTTCGGTCTTTTGGAGCACAACCAATCCCTGCTTCTGCAAAAGCTCAGCCAGAGGCACTATGACTTTGTACTGGGCAGTGTTCACTTTGTGCACGGCCTGGATGTCTACTTCAAGGAATACTGGCAGGGAAAAATCCCCGGGGATGCCCAGCGGGAATTCCTGGAGGAAACCCTGAAGCGGGTGCAGAGCCATGAGGATTTCGATGTTTTGGCCCACCTGACCTTTCTGATGAAGTCCCCCTTCAATCCCACCCGGTCTCCCCTGGAATACGCCGCCCACCGGGAGGTGCTGGATGAAATTCTCAGGACCCTGGCCGCCAAGGGAAAGGGGCTGGAAATGAACACCAGCGGCGTCGACCGCAGTGTGGGCTTCCTGCCCACCATCGACTTTTTCCGCCGGTTTCATGAGCTTGGCGGTGAAATTGTCACCGTGGGCTCCGATGCCCACAGATGCGAACGGGTGGGGCAGTACTGTGATACCGCGGAACGGCTGCTGGGCGACATTTTCGGCTATGTGTGCACCTTTCAGGATCGCCAGCCCATCTTCCACAAAATCAAATAGCGGCAATTGTATGTCCTGCACAATTTGTACGCCTCCGGCGTTCGTTTGCTTTTACTGAGGCTACAGATTTCCCCCGGCTTTCTTGACAAAGCCGGGGGTTTCCCGTATACTGATATATTAAGTAAGCGGTAAAAACTGCCAAATTTTGCTGGGAACAAAGGAAGTATCTTCATGGTCATCAAATGGAACATCACCATTCCTCAGCTCTCCGGGGATATGGTTCGCAGAGCCTATGTTTATCTGCCGGAAAGCTACGATACGGAACCGGAAAAACGCTACCCCGTCATGTATCTGTTCGACGGACATAATATGTTCTTTGACAACGATGCCACCTATGGAACCTCCTGGGGCATGAAGGACTATATGGATGAAAGCGGCAAGCAGCTGATTCTGGTGGGCATTGAGTGCAACTATGTGGGCAACGGCCGGCTGGAGGAGTATTCCCCTGTCAACTTTGAAAATTCCGAGCTTGGAAAAATCAAGGGCCGGGGCAAGCATTATATGCACTGGCTCATCAACGATCTGAAACCCTATATCGACAGCACCTACCGCACCCTGCCCGACCGGTGCAACACCCTGATTGCCGGTTCCAGCATGGGCGGGCTTATGGCCCTGTATGCCGCCACTACCTTTAACCACATCTTCCAGCGGGCAGCTTGTCTGAGTCCCAGTCTGTGGGTGGCTCCCGGAAAATTGCTGGAGCTCATCGCCCGGGCCCACATCCGCCGGGACACCTGCATCTATCTGGACTACGGCGCCAAGGAGATGTTCAACCACGCCGCCAACGCCGAGGCTCTGTTTTCCACCGGCCACCTGCTGATGACCAAGCGGGTGAATCTCGCCTTCCGGATTGTGCCGGAGGGCACCCACTGCGAGGCCTCCTGGGCAAAACAGGTGCCCATTTTCATGGAGTGTCTGGGCGTTTAAGATGTCATTTCTCAATATGACAAAAGAGAGGTAACCATATGGAAGTACGTTATTTTAAGCACTACAGCAGCAATCTGGGCCGGGATATGGAGTTCAAGGTCTACGGTTCCTACGGAAAGCCCGTTCTGTTTTTCCCCTGCCAGGGCGGCCGTTTCTTCGACTTCGAGGGAAACAACATGCCCGCCACCTGGTCCCCCTGGATTGAGTCCGGCCAGTGCACCGTCTACTGCGCCGACTCCATCGACAACGAGGCCTGGGCCGCCATGGGTGCCGACAACCGCTGGAGAATCGAAAATCACGAGCGCTATTACCACTATATTGTGGACGAGCTTGTCCCCTACATCCGGCATCTGAGCGGGGAGCGTAACGGCTACGATCAGGGCATTCTCACCTTTGGCTGCTCCATGGGTGCCATGCACGCCGCCAACTTCTACTACCGCCGTCCCGATCTGTTCTGCGGCTGCTTCGCCATCTCCGGTCTCTACGACAACAAGGAATTCTTCGGCGACTACTGTGACGATCTGGTCTACAACAACTGCCCCGTTTTCTACCTGAACAATATGCCCTGGGATCATCCCTACATGAATATGTACAACAGCCAGAAGGCTCTGGTGGTGGTGGGCCAGGGTGCCTGGGAGGATATTCTGCTGGAGAGCACCCGCAAGCTGGACGAGGTCTGCTGCCGGAAGGGCATTCACACCCGGTTTGAATACTGGGGCAAGGACGTAAACCATGACTGGCCCTGGTGGCACAAAATGGTGGTAACGTATCTTCCCTGGCTGCTGGGATAAATCAGGCTCGAAATCACGAAGCCTGTTCCCCTGTTTGGGGAAGGGCGGCAATACAGAAAGAGAGGCACATTTTATGAAGAACTTTGTTTTTATCTCCCCCAATTTCCCCATGACCTACTGGAAGTTCTGCGCCGAACTGAAGAAGAATGGCATGCGGGTGTTGGGCATCGGCGACAGCCCCTACGAAAACCTGCTGCAGGAGCTGCGGGACAGTCTCCATGAATACTACAAGGTATCCAGTTTGGAAAATTACGACGAGGTCTTTAAGGCCGTGGCCTTCTTCTCCTTCAAATACGGCAAGATTGACTGGCTGGAATCCAACAACGAATACTGGCTCATGCGGGATGCCAAGCTGCGCACCGAATTCAACATCACCACCGGTCCCAAGGACTGCGATATGCGCAAAATCAAATATAAGTCCGCCATGAAGGAATACTACGCCAAGGCCGGTCTGCCCACCGCCCGGTATCACCTGGTTGAGGGCATGGACGACGCCCTGGAATTTGCCCACACCGTGGGCTACCCCGTTGTGGTCAAGCCTGACAACGGTGTCGGCGCCAACAACACCTACAAGCTCCAGTCCGATGAGGACCTGGCCTTCTTTATGGAGCACAAGGACGAAAACCTGTACATCATGGAAGAGTTCGTCCGGGGCTATGTGCAGACCTATGATGCCATCGTGGATTCCAAGGGGCAGCCCCTGTTTGAATCCGGCAACATCTCCCCCCGGTCCATTATGGATATTGTCAACAACAACAGCGACTCCGTCTATTACCTGGTCAAGGATCTGCCGGACAACATCCGCTCTGCCGGTCTGCGGACCGTAGAGGCCTTTGGGGTCAAGAGCCGCTTCATCCATCTGGAATTCTTTGTGCTGACGGAGGATCAGGAGGGCCTGGGCAAGAAGGGTGATGTGCTGGGTCTGGAAGTGAATATGCGTCCTGCCGGCGGCTATACCCCGGATATGTACAACTACAGCCAGGAAACCGATGTGTATAAGATCTGGGCCGACATGGTCTGCTTCGACAGCAACACGAAGCCCACAGGAAATCACCATTTCTGCGCCTTCTACGGCCGCCGGGACGGCAACCGCTATAAGCTGGACGACTACGAAATCATGATGAAGTACGCGGGTCACATCGTTATGAACGGACGGATTCCCGATGCCCTGTCCGGTGCCATGGCCAACCAGATGTACGTGGCGAACTTTGACACCCAGGAAGAACTGGATGCTTTCTACCGGGACATGGGCGAACAGCTGTAAGGCCGGAAGGAGCGCATTTTGAATCAACGACTGCTGGGGATCCTGCTGGATTCCTTCCCGAAGATCCTGCTTCCGGGACTGACCATGACCATACCCCTGACGGTTATTTCCTTTTCCCTGGCGCTGATCATCGCGGTGGTCACGGCCATGGTCCAGTTCGCGAACGTGAAGGTGCTGAGAAGCATCGCCCGGTTTTATATCTGGGTGGTTCGTGGAACGCCCCTGCTGGTGCAGCTGTATGTGATCTTTTACGGTCTGCCCAACCTGGGCGTCATGCTGGATCCCTTCCCCTCGGCCGTGCTGGTTTTTTCCATCAACGAGGGGGCCTATTGCGCCGAAACCATCCGGGCCGCCCTGGAATCCGTACCAAAGGGGCAGCTGGAGGCAGGCTACTGTGTGGGTATGTCCTATATGCAGACCATTCGGCGCATCATTCTCCCCCAGGCAATGCGCACCGCCTTCCCCTCCCTCTCCAACAACCTGATTTCCATGGTGAAGGACACCTCCCTGGCCGCCAACATTACGGTGATGGAGATGTTTATGGTTACCCAGCGCATTGCCTCCCGGTACTATGAGCACCTGGCCCTGTATATTGAGGTTGCCCTCATTTACCTGCTGTTCTGCACCGTGCTCACCAAGCTGCAGGCCCTGGGCGAGAAAAAATTGAATTCTTACGGAGCGGTTTAACATGGCAATGCTGCAAATCAAAAATCTGCGCAAGCGCTTTGACGGGCCGGAGGTTCTGAAGGGTGTATCCCTGGATGTGGAAAAAGGCGACGTGGTGGCAATTCTGGGACCCAGCGGTTCCGGAAAAACCACCTTGCTGCGGTGTATCAACTTCCTGGAAACCGCGGATGAAGGGGAACTGATCTTTGACGGAGAGGTAATCCCCCTCCACGGCGCAACCAGGAAGGACATCGGCGCCCTGCGGAAGAAGACCGCCTTTGTGTTTCAGAACTACAATCTGTTCCGCAACAAAACCGCTCTGCAGAACGTGACCGAAGGGCTGATCATCGGCCGAAAAATGCCGAAAGACCAGGCAAACGCCCTTGGCATGCGGATGCTCCAAAAGGTGGGCATGGCCGACCGGGCGGATTCCTATCCCAATCAGCTCTCCGGCGGTCAGCAGCAGCGGGTGGCCATCGCCCGGGCTCTGGCCACAGATCCGGAAATTATTCTTTTCGATGAACCCACCTCCGCCCTGGATCCGGAGCTCACCGGCGAGGTGCTGGCGGTTATGCGGGCCCTTGCCCGGGAGGGCATGACCATGCTGGTGGTAACCCACGAAATGAATTTCGCGAAAAACGTATCCTCCAAGGTGGTATTCATGGAGGGCGGCGTTGTGGTGGAAGAGAGCGACCCAACCGCTTTCTTTCAAAATCCCAAACAGGAGCGCGCCCGCGCCTTCCTGAAAACCATCCTCGGTGAGGAAAGAAAGGAAACGCTATGATGAGAAAGAAAATTGCAGGGCTGCTGGCTGCGTGCCTGGCCCTTACGGTACTGACCGCCTGCGGCAAAAAGCAGGCTTCTTCTGACCGGCTGGACCAGATCCGGGAAAAGGGTGAGCTGGTCATTGCCCTGGAGGGCAACTGGGCCCCCTGGTCCTTCCACGATGACAGCGATACTCTGGTGGGCTACGATGTGGAGGTGGGCCAGGCCATTGCCAGGAAGCTGGGTGTAAAAGCCACCTTTGTTGAGGGCGAGTGGGACGGCCTGCTTGCCGGTGTGGAAGCCGGCCGCTATGATATGGTCATCAACGGCGTGGATGTAACCGAGGCCCGGAAGCAGACCTACGACTTCAGCACCCCCTATGCCTACATCCGCACCGCCCTGGTGGTGAAAAGCGGCAACGACACCATCCATTCCTTTGAGGATCTAGCGGGCAAAACCACTGCCAACTCCATCGGTAGCACCTATATGGAAATGGCGGAAAGCTATGGCGCCACCTGTTCCGGTGTGGATACGCTGGACGAGACCATCCAGATGGTGCTCCAGGGCCGGGCAGACGCCACCCTGAACGCGGATGTTTCCTTCTATGACTATCTGAGCCAGCATCCGGACGCCGCAATCCAAATCGTAGCCTCCTCGGAGGAGGCCAACGAGGTTGCCATTCCCATGCAGAAAGGCGAAAGCTCCGCCGCCCTGCGGGAGGCCGTCAGCCAGGCCATTGAGCAGCTGCGCGCAGAGGGAACCCTCAGCGTGCTTTCCAACAAATACTTCGGCGCGGACATCAGCACAAAGTAACCAGCCGCCCGCCAAGGGTGATTTGTAAAACAGGAAAAAGGTGTGACCATGACTTCGTGGTCACACCTTTTTCCTTGCACCGGCCGCCGCAGTGCGGCCTGAATCATGCTGGGGATGCGCGCGCATATGGGGCTTTCTCATATGCAGTCCCGCCTATCCCCCCAGAGGAAGAAAGATATGGTATTTCTTTATCCCCTTTGCCCCAGATGCGGATTGATTTCGTAAAATCTCTTTTTGTCCTCGTACATATCTCTGTCCGCTCTGTTAAATATGTCCTCGCAGCTGGCATCTGTCTTCGGATTATACAGCGCATAACCGTAGGAAACGATGGCTTTGTCCGGATCAAGCGGGCCATTCCCAGCTTTCCTGGTCATTGTGTCCCGAAACTCCGCGACAAGCTTTTCGGCAATTCCGGCTGTACGCTTCCCTATGAAAATCGCAAATTCATCCTCGCCGACTGAAGTGACCCCATTTCTTAGTACAAGTATTATAGCATACTTGTCTAACAAATGGGGTGCAGTTCAAACCCGCAATAGCGTTTTTTCTTACTTCTTTTCGTTTTTGCGCATGAGGACCACGCTCTGGATCACCAGGAACAGGCAGATCATGGCCGCCACGGTGATGTTGGTCCACCAGGCTTCATCCAGGCCCAGGGACGCAACAATGTTCTTGATGGTATTCAGGGACAATACGCCAAAGAACGTGCCCACCACATTGCCCACACCGCCGGTAAGCATGGTGCCGCCGATGATGGAGGACGCTATGGCGTTCATTTCCGCGCCCGCCGCATGGCTGGGAGAACCGGAACCGACGTGCATAAAGTACACGAAGCCGCCGATGCCCGCCAGGGTGCTGCACAGCAGATGGGCCAGGAACTTGGTCTTCTTCACGTTGATGCCCAGCATATTGGCGCTGGCCGCGTTGCCGCCCACCGCATAGAAGCTGCGGCCCAGCTTGCCCCACTTCAGCAGGACAAACAGCAGAATCACAACCAGGATGGCAATCACAACCCCCGGTTCCACATAAGCCGGAACGTATATCCCCCGCTTATTGACACTGCCCATGCCGGGAACATAAACCCGGATGGCCTTCAGGGCCTGGAAGCCCTCGTGGGCTACGTTAAACTGGGTGGAATTGACAATGGTTGTCATGCCCTTTGCGAAGAACATACCGGCCAGGGAAACGATAAAGGGCTGAATATCCAGGTAGGCAACCAGGAAGCCCTGAACCAGGCCGAAAGCCACGCCAATGCCCAGTGCAATGAGCAGAGCGGTAAAGACACTGCCGCCCTTATAGTCCAGATGGACGGCGCAGCTCATGCACACCAGTGCCGTCAGCGTGCCGACGGAAATATCAATGCCGCCGGTAATCATTACGATGCTCATACCGCAGGACAGAATGATGAGGGCCGCGTTTTCATTGAGGATGTTGAAGAATGCCTGGGGCTTCCGGAAACCGGCGCCCAGCACCACAACAGCCAGAACGTACATAAGCAGGAACACCACAATGGTGATGGTCAGCAGCAGGTTGGTATCGGACATACCCACGCGTTTTGTCAGGCGGCCATCTTTTACTGCAATTTTCGGTGCCATATCACTTTGCCTCCTTTGCAGTCTTCTTGGACGCGGCAGATTTCATAACCTTGCCCATCTTTTCACGAACCACAGGAGCCGACATAACCACCAGCAGGATAACCACCACAGCCTTGTAGGCGGGCAGCGCGTCGGAGGCCACATTGAACTTATACAGTGTGGTGGTAAGGAACTGAATTACATAGGCGCCCAGAATGGAGCCCCACATATTGAACTTGCCGCCGCTCAGCGCATTGCCGCCCAGCGCCACCGCCAAAATGGCGTCCATTTCGATGTCCTTGGCGATGACGGAGTAGTTGATGGAGGAAATCCGGCTGACCTTGATGAGGCCTGCCACCGCCACGCACAGGCCCAGGATCACATAGGTAATGAACTTTACAAAGGCGGGATCAATGCCGTTCAGCCGGGAGGAATGGCTGTTGATACCCACGGACTGGGTCAACAGGCCCAGCGTGGTAAATTTCAGCACCAGCATAATGACAATCACGCAGGCAATGGCAATGAACACAGGGGTGGGAACCGGGATTCCGGGAATAAAGTTGCCGAAATAGCCGAAGCTGGCTTCCGAAATGATGGGCAGCTGGTTGTTGTTGATCCAGGCGGCGATGGAACGGCCTGCCGTAAACAGAATCAATGTGGCAACCATGGGCTGAATCTTAAAGTACGCAACCAGGGTGCCGTTGAAGGCGCCGAAAAGCATACTCACAACACAGGCAGCCAGGAAAGCAACAATGATGGGGGCCTGCATGGTCTCGGGACGGGCACCCTGATTGCCGCAGAGAACGCGCAGAATCACGGAACCCGCAATGGCGATGTTGGCGCCAACGGAAATATCCTGTCCACCGGAAGCGGCGGTAACCAGGGTCATGCCGATGGCCAGAATCACCAGCTCGGAGGCGTTGTTCAGAATGGTAATCAGATAGCCGGACAGCACGGGGTCGCCGTTGCTGTTCTGGCCCAGGGTGATCTTAAAGAAGCCGGGATCCGCAATCAGGTTAAACAGTACCAGCAGCAGCAGTGCCGCCACAGGAATGAAAATCTGATTGGAGGCCAGCTCTTTGAATTTCGCGCCGAAGGTCTTCTTCTCCGGAGAAGCCAATTTGGTCATATCAGTTTTCACCTCCCGCAATGGTTGCCATAATCTTGCTCTGGCTCAGATCGTCGCCGGAAAGCTCCCCTACCAGCTTGCGGTCACGCATGACCATCAGTCGGGAGCAGGTACGGAGCATCTCATCAATCTCGGAGGAGATGAAGGTAACGCTCTTGCCTTCTCCGGCCAGCTTCAGCACCAGCTTCTGAATTTCGATTTTGGTGCCCACGTCGATGCCGCGGGTGGGCTCGTCCAGAATCAGGTACTTGGGATTGGTCAGCAGCCAGCGGGCCAGAATTACCTTCTGCTGGTTGCCGCCGGAGAGCTGCTTGATGGGGGTATCGGAGGATGCCGTCTTGATCTCCAGCAGCTTGATGTACTCATCGGCAAAGGCTTCCGCCTGTGCTCTGGAGAAGGGCTTAAAGAAGCCCTTCATCACCTGCAGGGCCAGAATAATATTTTCCCGGACGGACAGATCGCCTACAATGCCGTCCTGCTTCCGGTCTTCAGGCAGATAACCGATGCCATGCTTCATGGCATCCAGCGGCTTGTGGATTTTCACCTTTTCGCCGTCCATAAACACCTCGCCGCCGGTCTTCTTATCGGCGCCGAATATGGCGCGGACGCATTCGCTGCGGCCGGAACCCAGCAAACCGGTGAAACCGTTGACCTCACCCTTGTGGATGTTGAAGTCAAAGGGCTTGATGCCCTCCGCGCTGCTGAGGCCCTTTGCCTCCAGCACGGGCGTGCCCAGATCCACCAATGCCGCATCGCTGTCATTCTTGATGGAGGCCATGTCGTCCAGCTCTTTGCCCAGCATCTTGGAAACCAGCTTCACCCGGGGCAGATCCTCAATGACATACTCGCCAACCAGCTGACCGTCCCGCAGAACCGTAATGCGGTCGCAGACCTCGTAAACCTGATCCAGGAAGTGGGTAACAAAGATGATGCCCACGCCCTTTGCTTTCAGATCCCGCATCAGCTTAAACAGCTTTTCCACTTCCTGCTCGTCCAGAGAGGAGGTGGGCTCGTCCAGAATCAGGACCTTACAGTCCATATCCACTGCCCGGGCAATGGCCACCATCTGCTGCACGGCAATGGAGCAGCTGCCCAGCTGCTGGGTGGGTACTGCCGGAATATCCAGGGCTTCCAGGAGCTTTCCGGCCCCTTCGTTCATCTTCTTCCAGTTGGTCAGGGCGCCCCTGGTTCTGCCTATATACATATTCTCCGCCACCGTCAGATTGGGGCAGAGGGTAATTTCCTGATAAACCGTGCTGATGCCCGCGTTCTGGGCATCCTGCGGAGAGCGGATAGAAACCGCTCCTTTGTGGCCCTCGATAAAGATCTCACCGCCGTCCTTTTCATAGACGCCGGTAAGCACTTTGATCAGGGTGGATTTGCCGGCGCCGTTTTCGCCCATCAGCGCGTGAATCTCGCCCTGTCTCAGAGTAAAATCCACATTCTGCAGAGCCTTGACGCCGGGGAAGTATTTGCAAATGCCGCGCATTTCCAATACTGCGCTGTCCTGCATATTGTTTTGCCTCCATTCTCTGTGCCGTGAAAGTCCTGTCGCAGGGGCGGCCAATGGCCGCCCCACGCTTTTCGGTCTGGTGCGTAAAAGGCACGCGGTGCGGCCTAGCCGAACCGCGTGCCGAAGCAATCGCTTAAATTATAGGTTAGATACCGTAGGTGTCAACGTCAGCCTGGGTAATGGTGGAAGCGTCGAAGCCCTTCTCTTCCATGACGATGGTCTTTTGAGCAGGGGTGCCGCCGGCTTCCAGAGTAGCGATGATGTCGCTGATGTAGCTGGACTGGAAGGGGTTGCACTGGCCGTCGTAGTTCCATGCGCCCTTCAGCAGCTCTTCCAGAGCCCACTTGTTGCAGTCGAAGCCCATAACGATGACGTCGCCGTCAACACCGTGGGTGATACCGGCCGCATCCAGAGCAGCGACAGCGCCCTTGGCCATGTCGTCGTTCTCAGCGTAGATAACGTTGAATTCCTTGCCGGAGTCGATCACAGCCTGAACGATCTGCTGAGCGTTCTCAGCGTTCCACTCAGCGGTCTGCTGGGTAACGATGTTCCAGTTGTCCTTCTCGGCAACCATCTTGTCCAGAGCGCCGGAACGGCCGATCTGAGCGGCGGAGCCCATAACACCCTGAATGTGGATGACATTGTAAACGTCCTTGTTCTGGGAGGCCAGCCAGTTAACGGCGGTCTCGCCTTCCTTGGCCATGTCGGAAACGATGGAAGCAGCGTACAGGCTGGGGTCAGCATCGATGGTACGGTCGAACAGGATGACCTGGATGCCGGCATCCTGAGCGTCCTTCAGAACGGTGTCCCAACCGGAGGTGCCGGCGGCGGACAGCAGCAGGTAGTCAACTTCGTCCTGGATGAACTTCTGGGCGGCAGCGATCTGCTCTTCGTTCTTCAGGGAGTAAGCGAAGGAAGCATCATAGCCGTTTTCCTTGGTGAAGGTCTTCTTCAGGTCGGCGTCGTTGGCGGTACGGTAGCCGGACTCGTTGGGGTCGTTGTTGATGATGCCGACCTTGATCAGAGCGGGCTCAGCAGCGGGGGCTTCGGTAGCGGGGGCCTCGGTAGCAGCGGGGGCCTCAGTAGCGGGAGCCTGAGTAGCGGCAGGCGCACTGTTGCCGCCGCAAGCGGCCAGTGCCAGAACCATGGTCAGAACCAGCAGCATGCTAAGAATCTTCTTCATGTTTTGTTTTCCTCAACTTTCTTAAAATGGATTTGGAACCGTCGCCATGTTGCCATCGGCCAGCGGAATCCTTTGATTGCATTAAAGCACTTTTTTCCCGGTTCGTCAATAGATCTTGGTGCAGATTGCATAAGTTTGTACCTTTATATAATACAACTTTTTCACTATTCGGCTAATTTGAATACAAATTCCCTTAATACCCTCTTAATATTTTCATTTGGTTTGTTTTCTTACGGTCTTCCCACAGCTTTGGTTAAAAATTTTACTGTCCCCATTCCGATGCGCCGGGGAATGGGTTTTGGACAATCTGCACACAAACCGCCAAAAGGGGTTTCTCCTTCCTTCAAAAGTTCAGATATTTATTTTTCAAACGTGGATTTCTCCCGGCGCAGTGGGGAAACCGCCGATTTCTTCCGCCTGCCCAATACGAATCTCAGTAGGAAAACAAACAAGTTTTCCCTGCACATTTGGCCGGGTATCTGCTATAATGTAGACAAATGAACGGAAGTTGTTTCAGCTTTCCGGATGGAGGTGCCTCAATTTGGCCGCAAAATACGAACAACTGGCTTCCATCCTCCGCAGTGAGGTTCAGCAGATTCTCCGCCAGGGGGGCTCCAAGCTTGCCACGGAGGCCGAATTGTCCCAGCGCTACCATATGAGCCGCCAGACTGTCCGCCACGCGCTGAAGCTGTTGGAGGAGGAGAACCTCATCGAGCGCCGTCAGGGCAGCGGCTCCTACATCCGCCAGTCGGGCCGGTCCGACGATGTACACCAGATTGCCGTTATCACCACCTTTTTGGACGACTATATCTTCCCCTCCATTCTTCACGATGTGCAGTCTTCCTTTGCCGAGGCCGGCTACAGCACCTTGGTATTCGCCACGGAGAACAAGGTCAGCCGGGAGCGGGAAATCCTTCTGAAGCTTCTGGACAAGGCAGTCAGCGCCGTGCTGGTGGAGGGCTCCAAAACCGCCCTGCCCACTCCAAACAGCGACCTCTATGAGCTGCTGAAGGCAAAACGGGTGCCGGTCCTCTTTCTTCACGGAATCTATGGCAATCTGCAGGACTTCCCCTGTCTGCTGGATGACAACTTCGCCGGCGGCTATCAGCTGGGCCAGTACCTGCTGAACGCCGGTCACAGCCGGATCGCCGGCATTTTCAAGAGTGACGATATTCAGGGTCCTCAGCGCTACCACGGCCTGATCTGCGCCCTGCGGGACGGGCAGGCCGCCATCCCGGACGACAGCTTTTTCTGGTACGACAGCCAGGACCGGGCCGCTTTGCTCAGCTCCCCCCGCTGCGAACTGCTGGACGGCTTTATCCGACATCGTCTGGGCCGGTCCACCGCCGTGGTCTGCTACAACGACGAAATTGCCCACCTGCTCATCAAGCGTCTGCTGGAGCTGGGCCGCGCCGTTCCCGAGGAGGTAGCGGTTGTCAGCTTTGACAACAGCTTTTACAGCCAGGTGGGGCCGGTTCCCATCACCTCTCTTGGCCACCGCAGCGGCAGGACCGGACGCACCGCCGCAAAGCTGCTGCTGGATATTCTCGCCGGGAAGCAAACGACTCCGCCGCCCCTGGAATGGGAGCTTTCCCGCCGTCAAAGTGGCTGAACACCTGTCCGTCAGGGCCTCCGCCTGACGGCAGGCTTTCCATTACAAACGCCTTCTGCCGCAACCCGGTTGCAGCAGAAGGCGTTATTTGTTGCGTCAGTTTTACAGTACCAGTTTTGTAATGGCCTCATACAGGGCCGAAACATCCGCCCGGTTTACAAGAACGGTGGGCGCGCCGTTCAGGGTAACCAGACAATCCTCCGCCGTATTCCGGTAGAAACAGAGCTCTACCTCTGGGAACCGGTGGTTATCCCGGGAAATCGTGATTTTCAGCTCCCGGGCATGACAGGGCTCCATTCCGGCGGCAGAGCCCCTGGGCACCATGGAGGTAATGCTTTCCAGCACCGGGCCCAGCTCTCTTTCTTCCCCATTTAAGAGCCAATAGGTCTCCTGCTCCCCCTCCTGGGTTTCTTCCGCGGCCTCCTGCTGCTGCTTTTCCCGGACAGCCGGGGTAAACACATAGCGTTCCTCCGCCAGCTCCGCCGTAAGGGCCGTCGCCGTGCTCCAGTCCATCAGTAGCACCTCATTGGGATACAGGCTCTCCGGCTCCGCCTCCAGGAGGGCATTCACATCCGCCGCGTCCATCCAGTAGATGACCCGGGAATCATTCATCCGGGCGTAATACTGACCGGAAACCGCGGTGCCCACCTCCAGGGTATAGGTTCCCTCCTCCGGCAGGGAATAGCGAATTGTCAGCCGCAGGGTGGGATCCTCCAGGCCGAACGAGCTCAGATCCTCCGCCCTGTACGCCGCGCACCCTTCCCAGGTCATATCCGTACCATGCCGGATGAGGGTTTCCGTGTTCTCCGTATCCAGTGGGGTCGTCCCCACAAACCAGACATAATCCGGACTGTAGCAAAGCGCCTCCCCCCGCCGGTTTTGAATGATCAGAGGTGCCTTTCCCTGCCGCTCCAGGGTGACGGTTTCCAGTGTCTCCATAGCGGGGGCCGTTTCCTGTTTCACCAGCTCCAGCAGGGAATAGCGGAAGGGCGTCAGGATGTCATCGGCGGTAATATACACCTTTCCGTCGCCTGTGGAAAAGTAACGTCCTCCGTCCATGGCCGCGTCGCTTCCGATCCGCAGCTCCATGCTGCCGGCCTCCACCCGGCACAAAGGGGAGGCCAGGCCATAGCTCTGTGCCGACGCGCCCTCGTCTATGGTCTTGGTGGCACTGAGGGATGCCAGCGTATCCAGCATGGCGGTGATTTTCGTTTCATCCAGAGGGAACGTGGGGTCCGCCTCATAGATCCAGCTGTCTCCCTGCTTCACAAAGGTCAGCGTTTCTTCCCCTTCCACCGTCAGGCGGTCCAGATTTTCCGTGTCCAGCCCCAGAGAAGCCCCTGTAGGCTCCTCCGTGTTCCGTTCCTCCGGGATTCTGGAGGCCAGGGGCACCAGCGCCGCCAGCACCGCCAGCGCTGCCAGCATACAAAGAAGTGTTCTGCGTTTCTTCATCTGCGTTTCCTCCGAACAACCAGGACAATTCCCACTGCCAGCACCGTCCCGGGAATCAGCGCCAGAACCACAGCGCTCAGGATGCCGGCGGTGGTATCCGGCATGGTCAGGTAGCTGGCACTGAGGCTTTTGGGATGGATGGTCACGCTCTGCTCCTGATCGCACAGCCAGTTCAGAGCGTTCAGGAACAGATCCTGATTGCCGCCGGAAACCCGGGCGTTGGCCTGCTCATCCGTGATGCCCGCGGAACCGATCCACACCAGACGGCTTTCTAACCCGTCATCCAGGGTCTTTGTGGAGACCGCCGCCAGGGAGAAGGGGCCCTCAATATCCCCTTCCTCCTTTTCGTAGGTTTCCAGCTTGTAGCCTGCCAGCTTGGAATAGGCTTTGGAGGAGGTGCTCAGCAGCGCCGCGGCGCTGACGTTGTCCGGCAGATCCGGTTTCACCGTCAGGCCCTGGGCCACCGGCAGCAGGCAGTAGTAGTTCTCCTCCAAAAGCGGATTGGTGATGGCGTGGGATTCCAGATCCGGCATCAGATAGTAGGGTGTCGCCAGGGCATAGTAATTTCCGTTGCCCTCCAGAACAATGCCCTCGTTGGCGACAATGCCGTAGCTTTCCAGCAGCGCTTCCAGGTTTTCCGGCCGCTGCTTCCTGGGCGGCTGGGAAATATACAGCAGGTTTCCCCCGTTATTGAGGTAGCTTTCCAGCACCTCCAGCTCTTCCCGGGTAAAGTCGCTGTCCGGAGTGTTGATGAACACCATCCCGGCATCCTCCGGAATGGCCTGCACCGTCAGCAGGGACAGCTGCCTGGTTTCCAGATTGGCCCTTATCACCGCGTCCGAATACCCGGTCCCCAGATTTCCTTCCCCGTGGCCGCTGGTCAGGTAGATCACCGGCAGCGTCTCGCTGGTCACATAGGCAATGGCCCCGGTGAGCACCTGTTCACCGGCAAACTCCGTCTGGTATTGACCGGTGGTGTAGTAGCTTTCCATATTGTAGACATAGATGTCGTAATAGCTCAGATACCGGTATCGCTCTCCGGATACCACCACCAGGGAATTGTTGACCCCCTGGGTAACGCCGTATTGGCCGAGAAAATCCGGGTATACATCCGGATCCCGCTTGATCACCGTCAAACGGTCCCCCAGGGCATCATACCGGTTCAGCAGCTGTTCCAGGGTCACGTCCTCCTGTCCGGCCTGCACCACCCAATAAACCGTTGTGTCCTCCCGAAGATTTTCCACCAGGTCTTCACTCTGTCGGGAAAGGGTAAAGAGCTTTGCTTCCGTCACATCCCTCCGGGTCAGGCTTTCCGGCAGGGCCGCGGCCAGCAGATTTACGGCAATGACGATGGCCAGCGTCAGAACGCAAACCAGAATGCTGTAGCCGCCCGCCCGGAAGGAGCGGCTGCGGAAATCGGAAAAGATCCTTTTCATTCACTCCACCTCCGCTTCTCCATCGCTTCCACGGTCAATACCAGGAAAAGAGCAATGACCGTCAGATCATACACCACCGCGGTCCAGTCGAACACGCCGGTAACAAAGGTATAGAATCTGGAAAACAGGGACAGTTCCCGGATGACCGAGGCGAACAGCCCCTCAAACACACTGGACTTCCAGGCGAAGACCAGAAGATTTCCTGCCAGAGCCAGCATGGTCACCACTGCGGAGAACACCGCGTGTTTTGTCATGGAATAGATGCCGAAGCCCGCCAGAATCACAATGACCCCCACCGCCGCCAGGGATGCCGCAGCCGTACCCGGAACCAACTCCGCCAGGCTTTCCAGAAAGTAGTTGAGGAGCATCACCACAAAGCACAGTCCCGCCGCCACACTCTGGCTCTCCGTTACGGAGGAGACGAACAGGCCAATGGCCAGCAGCGCCGCCCCAAGGAAGAAAAAGCCCGTTAAGGAAGCGTAGGCTGCCGCCATGGGCACCTGCCCAAAGAGCTTCAGCACCGGAGGATAGAGCCCCAGAATGGCAACCGGTAGCAAAAACTGGGTTACAAGCGCCAGGTATTTCCCCAGCACCACCTGGGTCATGGTCAGGGGCAGGGCGTAGAGCAGCTGCTCGGTTTTCTGGTGCCGCTCCTCGGCCAGGGTGCGCATGGTCACCACCGGAATGATGATGATGAACAGAAAGCTGATGCTCTGCAGAACGAGTTCAAAATTTGCCAGGCGCATGCTGATGTTGTAGGCCATGGTGTAGATGCCGCCGAACAGCAGCAGAAAGGCGCTGAACACATAGGCCGTAAGGCCGGTAAAGGCAGAGCCCAGCTCATGCCGGTAAACAGAGCCCATGGTTACGCCTCCTTTCCGCCGGTGAGCTCTAGGAAGATGTCTTCCAGGCTGGCCTTGGCCGGTGTCAGGCGCAGCAGCGGCAGTTTTTCCTCACAAAGGCGGAAGAAGACCGCTTTGGAAAGCGTCTCCAGATTCTCTTTCCCCGTTTCCAGCCGCGCCCAGGCGTGCTTTCCGGCCGTCTCTCCCACGGTAAGTCCGGTGACCCCCGGCAGGTTCCCCAGAAGCTTCTCCAGGCGTTCCGGCTGTGTGTCCGCTTCCAGCTCCAGGGCGGTTCCGCCGGTAAGCAGTCTTTCCAGATTGTCCGGTGTGTCGCAGGCCACCAGCTTTCCCCTGGAAAGAATCAGAATACTGTCGCACACCGCCTGCACCTCACTGAGAATATGGCTGGACAGAATAACGGTTTTGTTCTCTCCCAGCTTCTGGATCAGTTCCCGGATCTCCGTAATCTGCCGGGGATCCAGTCCCACAGTGGGCTCGTCCAGAATGATGATGTCCGGGTCCCCCAGAATGGCCTGGGCAATGCCCACACGCTGCCGGTATCCCTTGGACAGGTTGCGGATCAGCCGGTCTTTCACATCGGTAATCTGAGTCAGGGCCATCACCCGCTCCAGTTCCCCCCGGACCTCTCCGATACCCTTCGCCCGGGCCACAAAACGCAGATATTCCTCCGGCGTCCGGTCCATGTACAGCGGCGGAAGCTCCGGAAGATACCCCAGATGCTTCTTGGCGGCCATGGGGTCCTCAAAAATATCCACGCCGTCAATCCGGACCCGGCCGGAGGTAGCGGCAATGCAGCCGGTCAGAATGTTCATGGTTGTGGATTTTCCCGCGCCGTTGGGGCCCAAAAGGCCATAGATCTGTCCTTCCGGGATGGTAAAGGACAGATCATCCAGCGCCAAATGACTTCCGTATCGTTTGGTCAGATGAGATACTTCAATCAAGGCAATGCCTCCTTCGTACATAGTCACAACAATTCTAGGCAGTTTTGCTGAAAGAAACCTGAAAAATTCTTCTTTGGTCTGTAAATTTTTTGTGAAGAACCCGGCAGAAAACGGCAAAATCGGAGGGCTGCCCTGTGCTAGGATAAGGCCGCAGGAGGTGTTTTTATGCGCAAAGGGATTCTGTTTTTGGTTTTTGTTCTGCTCCTGGTCACCCCGGTCTCGGCGGAAATCGCCTTTGGGCCGGGGGCAGAGGGCGTTCTCTACTCGGGAGACGGGGTGGCGGAGCTGCAGGCCCTCTTCGGCAGCGCGCTGGCCATCAGCCCCGGAGAAACGCTGCGGGAATCCGCCCTGATCTGTCTGGAAAAAGGAGGACGGCTGTATCTGGAATGCCAAGAGCTTCCGTCCAGTCTGGCGGAGCTCCATCTGACCGTCTGCGGAGAAGCCCCCATTTTTGACGGCAGGCTGGGAGACTGCGGCTGGATCTACCTGGGGAATTTCCCCGCGGGCACCCGGGAGCCTGTGGTTTTTACCCTGTCCATCCCCAACAGCCTGAGCCGTCAGGGGCAGCTGGACTGGCAAAAGCTACGCTGGAAGCTCCTGGCGGAAGCGCCACAGCTTCCCGCCACCGGAGACCGTTTTCACCCCATGGCTGCCCTTGGCGTGGCCTTCTTCAGCACGGCGGGGCTTGCAGCGCTGCTGCGAAAGAAAGAATTTTTCGTCGGATAAACACAAAAAAGCTGTCATTGCGACAGCTTTTTTGTGTGATAGAGCCTCTCACAGCTTCACCGGAACAGGCTTTTGCAGCTCCATGCTCCCGGGTGTCACCCTGCAGTCCATGGCCAGGACCGCCACCCCTGACCGGGCGGCTTCCCGGAGGGCCTTCCCGAAGGCCGGATCCGTGGCATCATTGGGGTGCAGGAACCGTACATCCTCCATCTGGATGACAAACAGCACATAGGCGCCGTATCCTTCCTCCGCCGCCCTGGCAAGGCCCCGCAGATGCTTGGCCCCCCGCTCCGTCGGGGCATCGGGGAAGGCGCACACGCCCTCCGTTTCCAGGGTAACCCCCTTCACTTCCAGAAAGCACTGCTTTCCGTCCTTTTGAAAGGAAAAATCAAACCGGGAATCCCCATGTACGGTTTCGGGCCTTAAGCCGGAAATCTCCCCCAAGCCGCCGGAGGCAAGCCACTGCCCCGCCGCGGCGTTAGGCGCCTGGGAGTCCATGTTGATAAGTCTGTTGCCCTTTTCCACGCAGATCAGATCGTACTTTGTCTTCCGTGCCGAATGATCCGACTCCTGACACCATACCCGGCACCCGGGCACCAGAAGCTCCCGGCACCGGCCGGTGTTCTTCACATGGACGGTGCAGGTTTCCTCCCCGATCCGCACATGGGCGATGAAACGGTTGGGCCGGTCCAAAAAGGCCCCGGGAACCATATGATCATACTTCATCCGTTCTTCACCCACCGGCGCAGATCCCCCAGCCGCCGGACGCAGCTGCCCATCAGGCAGAGGAGCCTGTAATGACGGCCCTTCATCAGGTGTAGGACCACATCCTTCCCCGGGGCCGAGGAAATCACCATGTCGTAGAATTCGTCCCGGCGGATTTCCTCCAACAGGCGGCTGCGGTTTTTTGCCGTCGTTCGGAATTTGGCTACCAGCCAAACCTGAAACCGGGTCAGCCGCCGGAGCCAGTTCCCGTATTCCCCAAAGTCTGCCTCCGTCCATACGTTCTGACTTTTGAGAAATTCCCAGCAGGTCCGCGGAACCAGAGAGCTGCACCGGTACTTTTCATAATTCAGATCGTTGGTGGCAGACCGGGGATTGATGGCATAATTGTAGAGACTGTCCTTCAGGAATACCGCCCTGCGGCAGTGCTCATACATGGGTATGCTCTGCAGCAGGTCTTCCCCAAACCGGACGTGGTAATATTCCCCCACCCCTTCCGGCGGCAGCAGGGAAACCGACACCGCTTTTTTCCACAGGGGATTGTACCAGCCGTCCTGGAAGACGATTTTATAGAGCTGCCGTTTCTCTTCCACTCTGCCGACGAAGGCCATCTCCGCCGGGAAGGGCCGCAGAACCCGGTCCTGCCAGACCTGGTCTTCCCCGATGAACACCATATCGCAGTCTTCTCTTTGGAACGCCGCGGCAATGGTTTCCAGCGCATTGGGCTTCAGGCTGTCATCCGCGTCCAGGAAGACCGCCCAGTCCTCCCTTTGCGCCTCCTTCAGGCAGCGTTCTATGGCTGCCCGTCTGGCGCCGTAGGGACCGGTATTCTGCTGATGGAGCACCGTCACCCGGGAATCCCCGGCGGCCGCTTTGTCGCAGAGGGCGGCAGAGCCGTCGGTGGACCCGTCGTTCACCAGAATGATCCGGAAATTCTGCGCCGTCTGGGAAAATACGGAATCCAGGCATTGGGTGAGAAAGGCTTCCGCCTGGTACACAGGGATCAGAATATAGAAGGTCATAAGCTCCCTCCCAGCCACATAGTCTCGCAAAGCCACACATACCGGCGAAACCGGCCCTTTCGCAGGGCCGCCGCCAGGGAAGCGTACTTTTCCATTACGGGGATGTTCTCAAAATAGGTTTCATACAGCTGCCGCTGGGCAAGAAATACGGAATAATGGCAGTTGTTTCCCAGTTTTCGGGTCCGGTGATAGGTCAGCAGCACCATGTGCAGAAAATGGGCGCAGGAGGCTTCGTCGTGACACAGGCCAAAGCTTTCCCGTTCCCGCAGCAGCCTTCTTGTGACATACAGGCTTTCCAGCGCCTTGGGCTGGCCCTGGGATGATGCCGAAACCCCCTTTGGATTCAGCAAATACCAGAAGACAGGTGCCGAAACGGTATAAACCGTTCCGGCCAGGGGAAACAGAATCTGGCAGATGATGGAATCCTCATACCAGTACCCCACCGGGAACTGCAGGGAGGCAAACAGCCGCCTGCGGAAGATCTTGCCGCAGGTCATACCGGGAATCGTGTAGGGATCCTCCGCCGGTCCCTCCGGGAAAAGCCGCCCGGGGCGCTCCTCTCCCTCCGGGGTAAGGCACAGATAGCCTCCGGCAACAATGTCGGCATCCTGCCTTTTGGCCTGGGTCAGCAGGGCTTCCAGCGCTCCGGGGCACATGGTATCATCACTGTCGTGAAACAGGATGTATTCCCCGCGGCACAGGGACAGTCCTGTATTCCGGGCGCCGGAATGGCCCATATTTTCCTGCCGGTGCAGTACCACCCGGGGATCCCCCTGGAACCGTGCCAGAATCTCCGGAGTTTCATCCGTGGAACCGTCGTCGATGACCACTGCTTCCAGGGTGAAGCTTCCCTGCTGATCCAGCACGGACCCTATGCTTTTTTCCAGATACGGGGCATTGTTGTAGCAGGGGATAATGACGCTGATGTCAACGCCGCTGTCCAGCCACCGGGCGGGACGCTCCACACGGCAGCTGCCGCCGGTGTCCTGCCACAGCGCCTCCAGATCGGTTTCCACCCTGGGGCTGAAGAGATTGGACAGGGTTTTGCACCCCTCATGGATGATGTATTTCACAGACTGCCCCCTTCCTGCCGGTACAGCTTCTCATACCGGCGGGCCATCTCCTCCACCCGGAAGGACTGGGCCTTTTGCAGGCCGTTCTTTCCAAGCGTTTCCCGGAGCTGCGGGTCCTTCACCAGGGTCTCCACCGCCTGAGCCAGGGCCGCCCCGGTGGGGGCAATCAGCATGCCGCTATAGCCGGAGCTGACCATATCCGTCAGGCCGCCCACCTGGGCGGCAATCACAGGCAGGCCTGTGCCCATGGCCTCGATTACCGTCATGGGAATCCCCTCCCACTTAGAGGGCAGCACAAACAGATCCGATTGGCTCATAGGCGCGAACACATTGTCGGTGACACCCTCAAAGTGTACCTGGCTGTCAACGCCCAGAGCTGCGGCCTTTTCCCGGATCTCCTCCAACCGGGGGCCCTCGCCAAAAAGGTGCACCCGGGCGGATATTCCCCGCTGATTCAGAAGAACCAGGGCCTCCAGAATCGCCTCATGGTTCTTCTGGGGGTAAAATCTGCCCACATGGATCAGTTCCACCGGATCGTGCAGGCTGTAGTCGGTCTTAGCCTGGCACCGGCTCAGATCGATGCCGTTGAGCACCACAGGAACCTGCCCCTCCGGCAGTCCATAGAGCCTTACAATGGAGTCCCGGATCCGGGGACTCAGGGCAACCGGCAGCGCCTTCCCCCGGCGGAAGAGGAAGCGGCCGATTTTCTGGTCCAGAGAAACCGCCTCCTGCTCTGCCTGGTTGTGGATGGTATGGATCATCGGCACGCCGGTGAAGGCCAGCGCCGCGTATTTCAGGGCGTGCAGGTGGGTATGGAGCACCTGGGGCCCCTCCCGGCGAATCAGCGCTCTGAGCCTGCCCACGCAGCCCAGGTCCATGCCGGGCTTTTTGTCCAGAAATCGTACTTCCACACCGGCATCCATAAGCTGCCGGGTAATCTGGGTGGGAATGGAGGCAAGGCTGACGGCCACCACCGAATGGCCCATGGTGGCAAGGGCCTTGCACAGCCCCGCGCACATGGTTTCCGCACCGCCCACCTCAAAGCTGGGAACGATCTGCATGATTTTCATGGTCTTCACCTCTCAAAGCCGTAGGCAAGCCGGAGCTGCTGCTTGTAGGTTTCCAGATTCAGAAGTACCTCCGCCTTTCGGAGGGTCCCTTCGCTGAGCCTTTCCCGCAGAGCCCCATCCTTCAGGATCTCCGCACAGCGGTCCGCCAGAGCCTCGTCCGTCTCCTCCAGAAAGCCGGTGACCCCCGGGTCCACCAGATCGCAGAGGCCGTCCACCGGCGTGGAGACTATGGGCGTCCCCAACGCCATGGCTTCCAGGGCGCACATGGGCGTTCCCTCCCAAAGGGAAGTCATGATCATCAGCTTCGCCCGGCGAAGCAGGCCGTAGGCATTCTCCTGATAGCCCAGCATATGGATGTGATCCCGGGCAGGGCTTTCCTGAACGGCCTCCCGGACCGCTTCTTCCATATCCCCCTTGCCCACAATGGCGGCCTGAAGCCGGGGATACCGTTTTTGGACCAGCTCCAGAACCCGCACCAGACGCAGAGGGTTCTTGGGCTGGGACATCCGGCCCAGGAACAGAATGTCGTAGTCCTCCTGGAGCCCGGCGCTGTCCGCTTTCCGGATCAGGTCCCTGGGGTTAATCACATTGCGCAGAACACTGCTCTTCTGCTTTACGCTGCCGTAAAACCGGTAGCTCGTCATGGCCGAGGGAGACACCCAGAAAATGTGCCGGATTTTCCCCGAGGCAAGCTGGAAAAGCACCGTTTTGGGGGAAATCTTCCGGGAATCAAAGCCATTGTTGTGAATATGGGAGATGAGCGGCGTTTTGCCGCAGGCCGCGGCGGCAGCCACGGAGGCCTTCATATCATGGGCGTGGACCAGGTCCGGCCCAACCTGCCGGATGGCTCTGCGGATTTCCCCGGGGGTTACCGAGGCAATGGGGAAAAAGGTCACATTGCGGGCCTTCAGCGCTTCCCGGATGGGCCCATCCGGAGAGGCGTAGACCATATCGATTTCTCCCCGGAACATCTCCACAATCTGGCAGACCATATTCTCGGCTCCGCTGAAAAACACATCGCTTAAGATGTGCAGCACCCTTGGCTTTCTGTCCATATCCGCGACCTCCTGACTGTTTCTGGCTACACTATAGCATATGCAGCCGGGAAAGTCACGAAAAAAAGCCCCCTCCCCAGGGAATCCCCGGGAAGGGGGCAAAACTGACAGTTCTGGGTCAGCCTTTTGCATCCATATACGCGCCCTCGTGGGTAACCAGCCACCGCAGGGTATGGGCGGTGTTTTCATTTACCGGGAACCAGATATAGAAGTAATCGTCCTCCCGGCCGCCCTGAATGCTCAGATCCCCCAGGTTTTCCACGCTCTGGCTGGTGCCGTAGGCCTCATCCCAGAAGCTGTAGTTGAGAAGCGTTCCTTCCTTCGCATCCCGCATCAGGGCATCGCAAAGCCCGGTGCGGTCCGTAAAGTCCACCGTCCGGTAGTTGCCATCCTCGTCCTGGGCATACATTCCATAGATCACGTGCTCCGCCCGGTCGATCTTCTCCCGCAGCTCCGCCTCCGTGCAGCCCAGGGACAGCTCCGGGGCGGACATCACCTTCATGAATTCCGGAGAGCTGTAGAGATCCCTGCGCAGGGCATAGCGCCGAACCATGGTTCGTCCGTTTTCCAGCTTGTATTCCAGCCGGACGTTCCAAGCGTCCCCCGGATTCCAGCAGCCGGTTTTTTGCAGCAGAGCATCATGCACCTGACCCTGCCAGCCGTTGAGGGATTCCCGGTGGTAGGAAAGAATCGCCTGGATCATCTCCCGATCCGTCACCTCCAGGGGCTTGCGCTCGTTATAACCGTTCAGCGGCTCCACCTTGACCGAGACCACCTCGTCTGCCTTTGGCACCCGGCGGATCACCCGGAACACATCGGTGTAGATGCCGCAAACCGTCAGGGCGCACAGCACCAGAATCCCCGCCAGGGGCAGAAGCAGCCGCTTGCGGAACACCCGGGTGGTGCGCCGCAGGAGCATCAGCCCGGAAACATAGCCCACAATCAGACCCAGGGGGAGGAAGAAATACTGGGAGACCGCTTCAAAATCCATCAGGCTCACCCCCAGGTGGACGAAGGCCGCCACCATCAGGGTGTTCATCACCAGGAACACCGGTGCCAGCCCCGGATAGGCCAGCAGGTCCCCGGCGCTTTCCAGCTTCCTCCTGCGGTAGAGGATTTGGGCCAGCGCCATGAGCCCCACACCCACCAGAGCACAGACCACGGCAGGCACCCAAAGTCCGCCCCGCTCCATGCCGTCATAGAAATAGGTGCTGGTGAGGGCTGTTTCCGTGTAGTGATCCAGGGGGATGAAGTAGCTTCCCCGGTACATGACCACCGTGGGGCAGATATTTGCCATCCAGTTCACGTCGGCCTCCGTGCCGTAGGTCAGGGGGGTGAAGACCTGCGCGCAGAACCAGTACACCAATATAGAGAAGAAATTGAGCATTCCGTAGGCCAGCACCATGCCCATCCGGTTGCCCGCCAGCTGCACGGCAACCAATGCCGCACCCAGATAAAACAGGTACTGCAGGCACCCCGCCGCCAGGGTCATCAGCGGCGCAGCGGCAATCTCTCCGGGCACCATCAGCGCGGCAAGAGAATAAACCAGCACATTGGGCACAATGGCAAACAGCACACCGGAAACCAGGTGTGCGCCGTAGAAGCCGTCCCGGGTTACGGGCATGGCGTGCAGGGAGTTGCACAGCCTTGGGGTCAGGAGATCTCCCCACAGAGCCTGTACCACCGCCAGGGCATAGAAGCCGTTGATGAGCACCATATGCCCCGCCCGGGCGGAGAAGAGGCGCACCGTCCCAGCCAGGGCGTAGGCCGGATTTTCCTCCGGTGCACGGATGCACATCAGGGTAAGCAGCGCCAGCATCATTGTGTAGCCGCCCCAGAGGGGGGCGTAGCGGGTGATGTCCGTTCGAAGCACGGTTTTGTTACAGAAGGATACTTTCAGTCTCATGAGACCTACCTCCCACTTCATAAATAAAGATCTCTTCCAGAGACAGGGGGAGAATATCAAAGTACGCCGGGTTCACCCGTTCCACAGCTGCCTGCACCTGGGGTATGGAGCCCCGGACAATGTAGGTATTGAGCCGTCCGGAGGAGGCCTTGTGGAGAATCTCCAATCCTTCCGGAGCCTCTCCCACCATCTGCAGCTTGACCGTACTGCCCTGCATATCGGAAAGGCTCCGCTCCGCCAGCATTTTTCCGGCCTTCATAATCCCCACATGGTCGCAGATGTCTTCCAGCTCCCGCAGATTGTGGGAGGAAACCAAAACCGTTGTCTCCCGGCGGGCCACATCATCCAGAATCAGGCTCCACACCTGCCGCCGCATGACGGGATCCAGACCGTCCACAGGCTCGTCCAGAATCAGCACCTGGGCGCGGGTGGACAGGGCAAGGTGGAAGGCCGCCTGCTTCTGCATACCCTTGCTGAAGCGCCGGATGGGGCTCTTTCTGGGCAGTCCGAACACATCCTGAAGCTCCCCGAACCGTTTTTCATCGAAATGGGGATAGATGCCGGAATAATAGGACTTCATATCCAGAAGGCTGGCCCCGGGAAAGTAGAAGGGCTCGTCTGCCACACAGCAGATTTTTTCCTTTGCCAGGAGGTTTTCATCAATGGGCTGCCCCTCCAGGGTGACGGTTCCGCTGTCCGCACGATAAACACCGGTCAGGTGCCGGATGGCGGTGGTTTTGCCCGCGCCGTTGGGTCCGACCAGGCCGTAGACAGCGCCCCTGGGTACCTTTAAGGTCAGGCCGTCCAGTGCTTTATGCACACCGAAGGTTTTGTACACTTCCTTCATTTCAAGCATGGTTCTCTTCCTCCGTAAGCTTTTCGGTCAGTTCCCGGGTGGTGTAGCCCATAGCCAACAGTTTTTTTGCCGTGTCTTCAAACTGCCGCAGGAGCCTTAATTCCTCCCTGGGATCCGCCATGGGCTGGCCGCAGACAAAACAGCCTTTCCCGGGCACGGTGGCAATCCAGCCCTCTATTTCCAATTGCCGGTAAGCCCGCTGGATGGTATTGGGGTTGATGGACAGCTCCACCGCCAGCTCCCGTACACTGGGGAGCTTGTCCCCTTTCTGCAGAACGCCGGCAGAGATCTGTTGTCGGACCCCGTCGGTGATCTGGGCGTAAATGGGGCGAATGTCTCGATAATCCAGGTGCAGCATAGCGTCCCTCCTTTGAAAGCGTATGAACTGTACTAATACAGCCAATATAGCACCCGATTTCCGCCCCGTCAATGGGAAGAGAGGAATCTTCAGGAAATCTTAAACATCCCGCGCTGCTTGAGAAAGGAGGGCTTTATCTGATTAAGGATTGCGCCGCAGTGCGCCTTGCCTCTCCCTATGGGAGAGGTGCCCC
>SAMEA3663230__coassemble_604_pt1 | contig 35933 bp, 31 predicted proteins | sample SAMEA3663230__metabat2_low_PE_017 | metagenome-assembled genome bin SAMEA3663230 (sample SAMEA3663230) | pig gut metagenome | biome: pig gut; feature: pig-associated habitat; material: faeces | place: China | collected 2013
ACCAGAAAAACGGCAAAAAGCGCCATTGGAGCGGCCGCCGCCGCGGTATGCAGCATTGGTATGGAAAATGTGGGCGCCGTATTTGTGGACATCGATGCCCGCCACCTTTTCGGTGTAGACGTTGCCGGCAATGTGATCCCGCTTGTCAATGACAAGGACTTTCTTTCCGACAGCTTTCGCCCGCTGGGCAAAAACGGAGCCGTATAGTCCGGCGCCGATGATTATGTAATCGTACATTAAAAGTTTCTCATTCAAAAAATCACCCAGTATCTGTATCAGCATAAAATCATATAGGGGCAAAACTTTGTAATAACATTGCAGCCAATTCAATGCTTAATAATCATGCGAAGGATCTTTCTTTGATAGAGGTATTTAGGCGCCACTTTGTCAGCAGCTTTCCGAAGAACGGTTCGGATTTTGTTTCAAATCTCTGGGTTGATCTGCAGCTCAGCAAATGGAGTCTGCCCTTGCAGGGTGTGGGCGCATAAAGTGTAATTTGTAGTATGGACATCCATGCCATTATAGGTAATACTGTTCATTGTGACCTTTCCTTGTACTTATCTTACCTTCACTTTTTCATTCAACGTTCCCGGAACGAAAAGGGGGATATCATTATGGCACGCACAGCTGAGATCACATTCAAGGATTTTCGCCGCCGTTACAACAGCGAGGATGCTTGCAGAGCGGAATTGTTTCGTCTTCGCTTTCCAAATGGGTTTGTATGCCCTGGAAATCAAAAACATGCCAATCTCCTTTCGCATTGTCGCTGACATCAATATTTGGCGCATTTTCCTCTATTGTGTATACTCGACTGCATTTCTTTCGTTAGGCAGTTGACATATATGCCGTATAAAGCCAGATTCGCACATACTAAAACCAGCCAATTTTCTCCTACCCCAAACAAGTAAACCCCATATGTACTCAAACTGATACACACTAAACCGATACACAACGGAATGGTCTTCGGAATTAAAACCGCCAGAACCACCGCCAAAATTTCATACAGATAGCCATAACGTTCATGCATAGACGGCAGAAACAGAACACAGGTATAAACCACCAGAAACGCCATCATGTAGTAATTCATGCCGGACGGTTGATATGACTTCCGAATCCACCAGATCATCAGCAAAGCCAGTACAAATACTGTCATAACAATAGCCGGAAGCTTCAGAAATGCGTATTGTGCAGGATCTTGCGCCTGACACAGGAGCAGCCATACGGACGGATAATTCATCGACATCGCCTGATAGCTGTTGGTCTGGTTCGCGTAAATCGTGAATACCTCCCCAATGTTGCGTCCCCAGAAAACCAGAGGAAGCGACAACGCCAGCATACTTACCGGAATAAGAGAAAAACGTACAATCGAAAACGTTCTTCGCATAAAATACACAAACAGAAACAGCGGAAGTACGAATACTGTATGAAGCTTAAAAGCAAAACCAATCCCCAGCAAACACATTGACCAGTTCGTCTTTTCCTTGTCCAACATGAAAATTGCCAGCAGTGCAAACGCACTGTAAATTGCATCGCACTGTGCCCACGCGGATGAGTTCAGGAATACGATTGGGGAAAGCCAGACCGCACCGTATGCCAAAGCTGCCGCCCAGTTATTTTCTTTATTGTTCTCCCGGTGAACGATCATTGCCGCTGTAATGGCTAGAACCAGATCGAATATGCAGGAAATCATTTTATAGGAATAAAGCGGAGCCGCGCCTATTTTTGTCAAAAGCCAAATTACGAACTGATACGTAAAATTGTAGTCGCCTACCTGCTGAGACAGTCCGTTTGCCGCAATCGCGTCATACCAAGGAGACAGACTGACTTCAAAATCTGCACTGCGGAAATCGCGCAGTGCCATGCGGACCAGAATGCCAAGAATCGTACAGCCGATCATCAGCAGAACCGGCAGATGTTTGTCGACTGCGGCAAGAATTTTCTTTTCAATTGTTGTCATCAGACTGTCCTCCTGTTTATTTTACTTTAAACACAAAGAACCGCTGTCCCAGATAATTCAACCCGGTATACAGACACATTCCCACCAGCATGGCCACGTTCTCCTGAACACTGACAGCCTGTCCCGCCAGCAAACGCAGCACCAGCGGCTTGGCCAGACCGTAGCCCAACAGGTAGCAGGCGGTCACGTTGAGGGCAAACTTCCAGACCTGCGACCACTCCCTGGTTTTGCTCTGGAAAGTGAAGTATTTGTTCAGGAAAAAACTGACAATGCCGCCGCGAAGGTACAGTCTTCCAGGTCCTCCAGACTCAGGTCCGGTGCCAGCGGAGTCACCGTTTTGGGCTTTGCCGGAGACTCCGTCTGGGCAGGCTCCTGTTTCCCGCCGCAGGCGGCCAACAGCAGCAGCGCCAGCGCAAGCATGATGATCCATCTTTTTTTCATTTGTTTCCCTCCCGGAGCATTCCGTCGGTACGGACCGCGCAATGGGCCCTCCGATAATTACGGGAGTATTATACGGAAATTCCTCCGATTATTCAACATGGAATTGTGAATTTCTCTCCGGCCCCCAGGATGTTTTCTTCTTTGGAATGGCCATGGCCGTCAGGATCAGGGGGAAGGCCAAATAGCAGTTAAGCCCATCGCTTTCCGCGATACCCGCAACCGCCCAGGAAAGGAGCATCACATTCACTGCCGCATTTCTTTGTCTTGCCAAAAGAAAGACGCACAGCGCCACCACCAGAAACGGCGCGATGCCCTGCCATACCATCATCATCAGGTAAAGATTGTCCAATTGGGCAACCTGGGCCACATGAAAGGCGGAGCCATCCGGCTGGAGCCCCCGGATGGCGTCACCAAACAGGCTCAGTCCCCGGTAGCAGTACCACACGGCGGGTTGGGCCAGCCTTGTTGACATAATCCCGTCAAACTTCCAGATCAGCGGCCCCCAACCGCGGCAGTTCACCAGGATGACCAGAAAAACGGCAAACCACTCAGGAAGTCTTTCTTCGCTTGATTTCTGTTTGTGTTTCCACAATGGAATAACCGGACAAGTTTACATTCGCTTTTCGGGTTTGCGTATGTATCCCACAACCAGAGGAACCAGGCAGAAGACCAGGGCGATTCCGGACCCCACCACCAGATTCCCGACACGCTTTTTCCCCGCCACGGGATCCGTGTTCAGGGTGCTGTCCGAGGGCTTGGCGGAATTGTAGGTAATAGTGACTTCAGAGCCGACCTTTCTGGGGGAGCCCCCGGTCTCCTTGCAGGTGTAGGTAACGCCGTCCACCTGATACTCCGCCTTGATCTGATATACCAGCATGGATCCGCCGTTTTCCCGCGAAGCTCTTGATCTGTCGGTTTTATCCACGCAGGACACCACCACGCCCTGAGTCTGCCGGTCAAACCGCTCCGGGTTCTGATCCAACAATTGAGAAAACATGCCGATCACAAACATACAGATTGCAGGGACGATCAGATAGAGACTGATGGTACGGTAGGTTTTCCAGAATTTATCCATATCTGTTCCTCCGTTCAGCTTTCGCAGTCGGTGATAACCATTTCCCCATCTTCCACCGTGACACGGCTGCTGCGGATGGCATCATGGCTGTAGAAGTCCCCGTAGGTGTAGCGGATCACATAGCCGTCCGGCTGCTTTTCCACGGACAAAACATCATAGGCGCCCTCAATATATCCGGTGAGGCAAGCATCGCCTGTATTCAGGAACAGTTCTGTCACAGAGCGGGCCTCGTCTCCATTGTCCACAAGCCGGTCTTAATCGCCCCCGGCGCGGAGGCGATCATCCGCTTCTGCATGGGATTCAGATAGTCCTCAAAAACCTCCCGGGAGGAGGACAGCAGCAGCGTGGAGCGGTCCGGACTGACTGCCTGCACAATGGCGGTAAAGGGAACCTGGTCGCTTTGCCACTGGGCAGCCAGTTTGCCCTCCAGGATATAGTCCGATGGAACTACGGCGCTTGCCAGCAGGGCTCCGGTAGCGGCGTCCGTAAACTGCCGCAGATTGGGGTTTCTGGGGGCTTCCTCCCCCTCATAGGAAATATGAATTTTACAGCCGCACTGGGAGCAGAAGGTAAAGGTGGCGTTTTCCTTTACATTCAGCGGCGCGCCGCAGGACGGGCAGGTATAGGCTTGGATCCTCATGGTTCCGGGCTCCTTTCTTTTCCGGCGGTTTGGTCCCCCGCGGGGACAGCTTTCCAGGTCAGGGGCTTTTCCCGGCCGAAAGGCTTCTCTGTTTTTACTATACCACAATTCCCGGAAATTGCCAAAGAAATTGCAGCTTTTCCTTAAAAATCCGGACAATTCATGGCGCGGCATGGGTGTCCGGCGAATCCGGATTACAGCGCGTGGAATACCGGGTTCCTGTGCCTGAATGTGGCGATCCGCGTAAAGCTAGGCTCCTCTTTCAAAATGGTATCGGCATCCCGAATGTGGTCTGCCAGGAATTCCGTCCTGTAGGCATCGGAGCCTACGGCAATGATCTTTCCGCCAAGATCTTTGTACAGCCTCAAAATGTTTCTGCCCGGCTGCATATCCGCAAGGCCATAGTGCCAGGAAGACGTATGGACTTCAATGCCCTTGGGATCATCCCAGTCCCGTTTGACGCCGTAGTCAACGTGGTCCGTAAAACATATTTCATCCAGGCCCAGTTCGATCCCCTTTTTGATCTGGTTCTCCATTGGTTCCCGGGAATCATCCGAAAACTCGCTGTGTAAATGATCATCGGCGTGCATTTTGCTTCCCTCCGCGTTTCTTTCGATATGAAGGAAGGCTCTGATTTCATCGGCAGGAACAGGGCCGGGGAAGGGCTCCGCCGCAGGCGAAATATTCAGAGGATTCCAAAAAACCGTCTGAATTCCGGAAGAACTCAGACGGTTTTGGTTTTGAACACCGCCCTTTGCTTGCCGCCCAATATATGTCTGCATTCATTGGCGTAAGCTTGGCGTAACATGGTGTTTTTTAGGATTTTCGTACAAGCGAACTTGCAACTTTTTAGTACATTTTCGCACCGGCGGGGATAGACCCATCCAGCATCAAAAGATGGAGTTTTTCTTCTCCTTCTTCATGATGCACGGCGGAGATCAGCATACCGCAGGACTCGATGCCCATCATGGGTCTGGGGGGCAGGTTGGTGATGGCAAGCAGTGTCTTGCCAACCAGCTCTTCCGGCTCGTAATAGGCGTGAATACCGCTCAAAATGGTTCTTTCCACGCCGGTTCCGTCGTCCAAAGTGAACTTGAGGAGCTTTTTGGACTTCTTCACGGCTTCACAAGCCAGCACCTTGACGGCACGGAAATCGGACTTACTGAAGGTCTCGAAATCCACGAAATCAGCAAACAACGGCTCAATCTCTACCTTGGAAAAGTCGATTTTTTCCTCCTTTTCCACAGGAGCGGAAACGGGAGTTTTCTCAACTTTTTCCGTAGGTTTATCAGCCTTGGGCATATCGGTTGGCTTCATTGTGGGGAACAGCAGCACGTCCCGGATAGAGGCGGAGTCGGTCAGCAGCATCACCAGGCGGTCAACGCCAAAGCCCAGGCCGCCCGTGGGGGGCAGGCCATACTCCAGCGCGGTGACGTAGTCGTAGTCCACCTGGGCCTTGGAGTTGGGATCCAGAGCCAGACGGTCGGCAACCTGCTTTTCAAACCGGGCCTTCTGATCGATGGGGTCATTCAGCTCGGAGAAGGCGTTACCAAACTCGGTGGCGTTGATGAAGTATTCAAACCGCTCGGTAAAGGCGGGGTCGCCGGGCTTCCGCTTTGCCAGGGGGCTGTTTTCCACGGGATAGTCATAGATGAAGGTGGGCTGGATCAGGTTCTCTTCCACGAAGGCATCAAAGAACTCCGCCAGAATCGCCCCCTTGGTGGGAATCTCCGGCAGCTCCACCTTGTGTGCCTTGGCCTGGGCAATCGCCTCTTCATCGGTCTGGATGGCGGCGAAGTCCACGCCGGAATACTTCTTCACAGCCTCGATCATGGTCATCCGCTCCCAGTGACTCAGATCGATGTCCTTGCCCTGATACTGGATCTGCAGGGTGCCGCAGACCTTCTGGGCCACGGTCTTCATCATCTCCTCCACCAGATCCATCATGCCGTGGAAATCGGTGTAGGCCTGGTACAGCTCGATGGAGGTAAACTCCGGGTTGTGGGTGGGATCCATCCCCTCGTTCCGGAAGATACGGCCAACCTCGTATACCCGATCCATGCCGCCGACGACCAGCCGCTTGAGGTACAGCTCCGTCTCAATGCGCAGCACCATGTCGATGTCCAGGGTGTTGTGGTGGGTGTAGAAGGGGCGGGCGGAGGCGCCGATCTCAAAGGGGGTCAGGATGGGGGTATCCACCTCCAGGAAGCCCTTGCTGTCCAGGAAGTGGCGCAGCTCCCGGAGGATGAGGCTCCGCTTGACGAAGGTATCCTTCACCTCCGGATTCACAATCAGGTCAACGTAACGCTGACGATACCGGGTCTCCCGGTCGGTCAGTCCGTGGAACTTCTCGGGCAGGGGCAGCAGGCTCTTGCTCAGCAGGGTGGCCTCGTGGACCCGCAGGGAGATCTCTCCCCGCTCGGTTTTGAACACATCGCCCTTCACGCCCACGATGTCGCCGATGTCGTTTTTCTTGAAGCGCTGGAAGTCCGCTTCCTCCATGGCGTCAAAGCGCACATAGAGCTGGATTCTTCCGGTGTTGTCCTGCAGGTCGCAGAAGCTCACCTTGCCCATGCCCCGCTTGCTCATCAGGCGGCCCGCCAGAGTGACGGTCTTGCCTTCCAGAGCATCGAAATGCTCCTTGATCTCCCTGGCGGAGGAGGTGACCTCAAACTTGGTCTGCACGAAGGGATCCAGGCCCTCCGCCCGGAGAGCTTCCAGCTTTTCCCGCCGGACCTTTACCTGGTCGGACAGGGGCATTTCTGCCTGGGGTACAAACTTGGCCATGGCTCAGCCCTCACGGGAGACGCTGATGACCTTCATGGTGTAGGAACCGGCAGGCGCGTTGACGGTGAAGGTCTCACCGGCAGCCTTGCCCACAACGCCCCGGCCGAAGGGGGAATCATCAGACAGCTTGTTTTCCATGGGGTTGGCTTCCTGAGAACCGGTAATGCGGTACTCAATCTGCTGGCCCTGCTCGTTTTCCACCACCACGGTGCAGCCCAGGCCCACACGGCCGGTGGCCTCGTTCTCATCCTCGATGATCACGGCATGGGACAGGATGTCCTCAATTTCCGCAATGCGGCCGTAGAGCTTGCCCTGCTCGTTTTTGGCGGCATCGTATTCGGAGTTTTCGGACAGGTCGCCGTAGGAGCGGGCTTCCGCGATCATGGCGGCAACCTCCCGTTCCCGGGTGGTCTTCAGATAGTTCAGTTCCTTTTCCAGGTCGGCAAGACGCAGGCTGGTAATCTTGTATTCTTTGGCCATATTCAAAATCCTTTCTCAGATAAAATATCCATAGCTCCGAATATTATAGTGGAATTCTACCCGGTAGTCAAGAAAAATCCGGCCAATTCCGAAAAAACATCCTTCATCCTGCGTTGTGATGAAAGGCGGTCGTTCCTTTTGCGCCGCAGGGCGTGGTTCCCGCAATATCCAATTTTGAAATTCGCCGCACCAAAAACGGCGCGGACAAAACGCCGCGCCGTTTTTCCGAATATGGTCAGGATCCCATCCGTTTCAAAAGCTCCTGATAGATTTCCTCCGTCTGTGCGGGGTCTTTGCCGCTGAGCACCACGGTGGAGCCGTCGCGCATGGTAAGGACGATGGCGCTGTCCGGATCGTAGTAGGTGTAGCGGGTGTAGTCCCCAAATTCACTGTTTTGGAAGCTGCCCGCCAGCAGCCGCAGGGAGCCCAGGCCCCACTGCCGCGTCCCGTCCACGTTTTCCTGCCGCAGCTGCGCCCTTTCGATGCTGCCGTAGGGCACAACCGCCTGGCCGTAGTAGGTAACCTTAACCTCCAGCCCTTCCTCCCGGAAGTCCACCCGGACGGAGCCGGTAAACATCATCACCGCTGCGAAGCCCAGCACCGCCACCAGCATCAGGGCACCGGCCCTGGACAGCCTGGGGTTCTTCACCCGGGTGGTGAGGGTCTGCCCCTCCCGCTTCTGGCGGAGATAGTAACCGTAGGAGTATATCACAGGCGCCAGCACGGCGATGGCAATGGTGGCAAACATCAGGGTCATCATCACTTCCTCCCGGAAGAAGGAGCCGATGAGCATCACCAGGCCCGCCGCCATCCAGATGGGCCCGGCCATCCGGTGGGTGGCGTTCCAGTTTGCCTCACTGGCAAAGGTCCAGGGAATGCGGATGCCCACAGTGCTGTTCTGGCGGCACTTGGGAAGGTAATTGCCAATCACCAGGAAGAGCACGCCCAGCAGCCAGGAGACAACCTTTCCCGGTGAAAACCGGACGCCGGTGCTCAGCGCGAAGCTCATAAGGAACAGGACGTTGCACAGCACCGGAAATATCCACATGACCACCCCGTTGATCTTCCTGTTTTTCTCCCGGTTTTCCCCCATGCTGTCCATCAGCCGGAACAGGAGCATTTCAAAAACCACCATGCCCAGGGGCATATAGACCGGCCACATAAAGCCGCTGTCCTCCACCCCGGGGAGCAGCCTTTTGACAGCAATCCCCAGAACCGCGGGCAGCAGGGTAAGCAGATAGCAAAGGATACGATTTTTCTTACTGAACATTTTCTTTTTCCTCCTTCCACAGTCCAAAGAGCTTCCTCAGAAGCACCAGGCAAAGGGCAGTGATCACGGCCAGGATCAGATAGATGGCCCAGTAGGCCAGGGTTTGATTTTTCACCAGCATGCTGATCCCGGCGGTGCTGTCCATCAGAAAATGGATTCCCAGGCACAGAAGGCACATCTTCCCAGCCTTCCCCCTGGCAACGCCGTAGCACACCACGGTGGTCATGCAGGTATGGCAGACCATGGCCAGCACCCGTTCAAAACCAGCCAGCAGGAACATTCCCGCGCCGGTTTCCACCATGATCTGACGCATGGCCGCAAGCTGGCTCGCATCCGTGCCCGCCGCGGTCATGCCCGCAATCTGGGCATCCAGCGCGCCGGTCATCATGGAAACCAGGAAGGCGATGTTGCGCACATAGCTCAGCCCCACCAGGATGATCGCCTCAATGCCGCCGTGGCCCAGGCCCATGATGACCGCCCGGCGGAAGGTGAGATCCTTGCGCAGAACGCTTGCCCCCGCGTACCGGCCGGAAAGCTCAAAGAGGCCAGCCGTAAAGGCAAGTCCCAGGGCGTACACCAGCAGGTGATTCTGGGCAAAGGCCACGAAATCCGCCCTGGTTCCCAGATAACTGAGAATTGGCAGCCGGATAAGCACCTGAGGCACAACAAATCCCGCGGCGCCCACAAGCCAGGCCTTCCAGAGCCCTTCTGCCCTGTATTTGAGGGACAGCGCGAAGGGCAGCGCCAGCGGAAGCACCAGAGACACCAGCAGGGTTACAACGCAGGCGGCCAATTTGAATCCAAGCATATTCTATTCCCCTTTCAGATCGGTGAGCCACAGCAGCGCTTCCTCCAACACCGATGTATTGAGCTCATAATAAATGAATTTCCCTTCCCGGCTGTCGCAGACCAGGTCCGCTTCCTTCAGCACCGACAGGTGCCGGGACACCGCCGCGCCGGAAATCGCAAAGCGGTCGCAGAGCTCTCCGGCAGATTTTGGGCCGCCCTTCAGAAGATTCAGAATCTCCCGTCGGGTGGGGTCCGCCAGCGCTTTCAATGTTTGCTGCAAAGACACAGCCCCATCTCCTTTCATTTAACATTTAACTTAATCGTTAAATGTATGATAGCATACAGGCGAGGGATTTGTCAAGGGGGAATTTGAAAAAGGAAGATTTACCTGACTAAGGGAGTGCACTTGGCTCCCCCTTTGGGGGAGCTGGCAGGTTGCATGCCGTGACTGAGAGGGGAAAAGAGGCGTGGTACACCCTCTCAGTCAGCTTCGCTGACAGCTCTCCCAAAGGGAGAGCCAAGGGTGCTGTGCGCCATCCCGTCAACTCCCAATTTTTCGCTGAGCCTACCGGTCGAGGGGCCCAATGGCGGCAGTACGTTATGCCCACGTTTGTAACGAATTGTCTCCAGGCACAGCCTGGTCGAGGGGCCCAGGGGCAGCTGTACCTCGTGCCCAACGTCCGTAACGCACTTGCTGCGGGCCTTGCCCGCCAACTCCCAATTTGTTTCTTTCCGCATCCTCCGAAAAAAGTGCACTTCTATACGTTTATCTCCTTGCATCGCTTTGCGAATAACCTGCATACGAAAACAGCGTGACCGCAAACGTCACGCTGTTTTCACTGTCTTATGAATATCGCCTCTTCGGGGAAGACCCATTCACGTTTCTCCATCCTTACACCAGGGGCCAACGCGGTAATAGGAAAGGGAAATCACCGTGGCCACCATCCAGCCCACGGGCCAGGACAGCCAGATGCCCAACTCCCCCAGAGCGGTGCGGGAGAGAATCAGCGCCAGCACCACCCGCAGCACCAGATCCACGAAGGTCGCCACCATGAATTTCTTCATCAGCCCCGCCCCCCGGAGGATCCCGTCGGCAATCAGCTTCATGGAGATAACCATGTAGAAGGGCGCCAGCGTCCGCAGGAACCGCACACCGGTGGCCGCCGCCTCCCGGGAGGAATCATTCAAAAACAGGGACAGCACCAACCGGGAGCCAAGGATATACAAAAGGGTCATGGGAATGGCCACCGACCAGATCAGTCCGATGCCCGCCCGGAAGCCCGCGCGCACCCGGGAGAGCTTTCCCGCGCCGATGTTCTGGGCCGTGTAGTTGGACACGCCGTTTCCCAGGGTGGTGAAGCAGGTGATCACCAGATTGTTGAGCTTCACCGCCGCGGAGTACCCGGCCATCACCGCGGGGCCAAAGCCGTTGATCACGCTCTGGATGATGATGTTGCCCACGGAGATGAAGCTCTGCTGCAAAATGCTGGGCACAGCGATGACCAGAATTTTTCCCAGGAGCTTCCAGTCGAAGTACGGGGCCCTTTTACCGGCGCACACCTTCTCCAGCCGCCGCAGCACCACCAGCACCGCCAGCACACAGCTGACGCCCTGGCACAGGAAGGTTGCCCAGGCCACACCGGCCACGCCCATCTGAAAGGCCTTGACAAACAGAATGTCCACCGCGATGTTGGACAGGGAGGACACCGCCAGAAAGCGGAAGGGCGTTCTGCTGTCTCCCATGGCGGAGAAGATGCCGGTGGCCATATTGTAGAAAAACACAAAGGGCAGACCGTATACATAGATGTCCAGGTACAGCTTGGAGTCGGCGAACACCTCCTGGGGGGTGCGGATCAGCCCCAGCATCCACCCGGACCCGAAACCGCCCAGCAGCATCAGGCCCAGACACAGGACGCCACAGAATAGCCCCGCTGTAAACACCGCGGTTTTCATCCTTGCGTAGTCCCTGGCACCAAAGAGCTGGGACACCACCACGGAGCAGCCGATATTGCAGCCAAAGGCAAAGGCCAGGAAAATCAGGGTGATCTCGTAGCTGTTGCCCACCGCCGCCAGGGCATTTTCCCCGATTAGTTTACCGGCAATCAGGCTGTCGGCCAGGTTATAGAGCTGCTGAAACACAATGCTTCCCAGCAGCGGAATGCAGAAGGAACGCAGTACCGCGCTGGGTTTCCCAACGGTCAGATCTTTATTCATCCTGGATCCCCATCCTTTTTCACAAAAACTTCCCGCTCATTTTATCACTTCTTCACAAAAAATCAATTGCCTATTCAAAAAAGAGGCTGCTTTCGCAGCCTCTTTGCTTGATTACAGGTGCAGGACCCGGTCTTTGATCTCCTGGGTGCGGCCCTGGTTCCAATACTGGGTACCGATGTAGCCGCAGGTTCTTCTGGCCACATTCATCTTGTTCTGGTCCCGGTTGCCGCACTGGGGGCAGACCCAGACCAGCTTGTGGTCATCCTCCTGAATTTCGATTTCTCCATCGTAGCCGCAGACCTGGCAGTAATCGCTCTTGGTGTTCAGCTCCGCGTACATGATGTTGTCGTAGATGAACTGCATCACTTCCAGCACGGCATCGATGTTGTTCTGCATATTGGGCACTTCCACATAGCTGATGGCTCCGCCGGGGGACAGCCTCTGGAACTCCGCCTCAAAGCGCAGCTTGGTAAAGGCATCGATGGGCTCCGACACATGGACGTGGTAGGAGTTGGTGATGTAGCTCTTGTCCGTAATGCCGGGGATCAGGCCGAAGCGCTTTTGCAGGCACTTGGCGAACTTGTAGGTGGTGGACTCCAGGGGTGTGCCGTAGAGGGAGAAGTCTATGTTCTCCTTTTCCTTCCAGCACTTGCAGGCATCGTTCATGTGCTGCATCACCTGCAGGGCGAAGGGCTTGGCCTCCTCGTCGGTGTGGGATCTGCCGGTCATGTACTTGACGCACTCGTAAAGACCGGCGTAGCCCAGGGAGATGGTGGAGTAGCCGCCGTAGAGCAGCTTATCGATGGGCTCGCCCTTGGGGAGCCTGGCCAGGGCGCCGTACTGCCACAGGATGGGGGCAGCATCGGACAGGGTGCCCTTCAGCCGCTCATGACGGCACATGAGGGCCCGGTAGCACAGCTCCAGACGCTCGTCAAAGATCTTCCAGAACTTGTCCATATCCCTGCCGGAGGACAGGGCCACATCCACCAGATTGATGGTGACCACACCCTGGTTGAACCGGCCGTAATACTTGGGCTTTCCGTTTTCATCCACATAGGGGGTCAGGAAGGACCGACAGCCCATGCAGGTATAGCAGTGGCCCTGGCCGTTCTTGTCCACCTTCAGCTCCAGCATCTTCTTTTCGCTGATGTAGTCGGGCACCATCCGCTTGGCGGTGCACTCGGCGGCCAGGCGGGTCAGATACCAGTAGGGGGTGCCCTCCCGGATGTTTTCCTCCTCCAGCACATAGATGAGCTTGGGGAAGGCAGGGGTGATCCACACGCCCTTTTCGTTCTTCACGCCCTCGTAGCGCTGGCGCAGGGTCTCCTCGATGATCATGGCCAGGTCTTTCTTCTCCTGCTCGTTCCGGGCCTCGTTCAGGTACATGAAGACGGTGATAAAGGGGGCCTGACCGTTGGTGGTCATCAGGGTCACCACCTGATACTGGATGGTCTGCACACCCCGGCGGACTTCATCCCGGAGCCGCTCCTCCACCACCTTGGAAATGGCCTCTTCACTGGGCGTCACGCCAAAGGCTTCCATTTCCTTTTCCACACTGCGGCGGATCTTCTCCCGGCTGATCTGCACAAAGGGGGCCAGATGGGTCAGGCTGATGGACTGGCCGCCGTACTGGTTGGAGGCCACCTGGGCAATGATCTGGGTGGCAATGTTGCAGGCAGTGGAGAAGGAATGGGGCTTCTCGATCAGGGTGCCGGAAATGACGGTGCCGTTCTGGAGCATATCCTCCAGATTCACCAGATCGCAATTGTGCATATGCTGGGCATAATAGTCGGAGTCGTGGAAGTGGATGATACCCGCCTCGTGGGCCGCCACAATGTCCTTGGGCAGCAGGATCCGGCTGGTGATGTCCTTGGACACCTCGCCTGCCATATAGTCACGCTGGACGGCGTTGATGGTGGGGTTCTTGTTGGCGTTCTCCTGCTTGACCTCTTCGTTGTTGCACTCGATCAGGCTCAGAATCCGGTCGTCCGTGGTGTTGGACTGGCGGGCCAGGCTCCGGGTGTAGCGGTAGGTGATATATTCCTTTGCCACTTCAAAGGCGCCATGGGCCATGATGGACTTTTCCACCAGGTCCTGAATCTCTTCAACGGAGGGGCTGCGGCCCATCTCCTCACAGGCCACGCTCACGCTCTCGGCAATGCGCTGAATCTGCACAGGGGTCATGCGTACTTTCTCGTCCACAACCTCATTGGCCTTGGAAACGGCCATGGTAATCTTGGAAATATCAAACATGACTTCTGTACCGTTTCGCTTGATAATCTTCATTGTACAGTCCTCCTTCTGGGAATCGATCACTCTTTGCCGCCTTATTATACTATATCTTGTGGTTTTGTCAAGCGTTAACCACAAGATGTTGTAGGCCCACTTTTCCGGCAAAAAGTTTGCGAACCTGTGGTTGTCCCCGCATCCCGGAAAATCGGCGGAATGTTTACTTTTCCCGGGCCAGGCAAAAATAATCCATTGTAAAATCCGTCAGAATATAGTACAATTGGAACGTATGGTCTTAACATAATTTCCCTTGTTCCACACAGAAAATTGAAAGGAGCATTTTCATGGAAAAAAATTTCAGCAATCTGCACATAGACCAGGGCGCAACCCTCTATACCATCACCGGAGGCGGCTTGACCGCGGTGGTTTCCGATCTGGGCGCCACCCTGGTCCGTCTGATGGTGCCGGACGCCTCCGGCAAGGAAGCGGATGTGGTGCTGGGCCACGACACCGCCAAGGGCTACCTGGAGGGCACCGGCTTTCTGGGGGCCACCGTGGGCCGCAGCGCCAACCGGATCGCCGGCGCTTCCTTCACCCTGGGGGGCAAAACCTATACCATGGCCGCCAACGAAGGCCCCAACAACCTCCACTCCGGCCCCGACTGCTACCACACCCGTCTTTGGACCCTGGCCGGGCAGACCGGGCATTCCGTAAAGCTGGCGCTGGACAGTCCCAACGGCGACCAGGGTATGCCGGGCAACGCCCGCATCTTTGTCACCTATGCCCTGGACGACGACGGCGGACTGCACATCGTCTACGACGGCGAATGCGACCAGGATACCATCTTTAATATGACCAACCACAGCTACTTTAACCTGGCAGGCCACCAGCATCCGGAAAAGGCCATTTCCCAGGTGCTCTCCCTGCCCGGCCGGCACTTCTGCCCGGATGACGCGGAAAGCATTCCCACCGGCGAAAGACGCGATGTGGCGGGCACCCCCATGGACTTCCGCAGCCCCAAGCCCATCTGTCAGGACATTGACGCCGACTACGAGCCCCTGCATCTGCAAGGGGGCTACGACCACAACTGGGAGGTTTTCTGCAATCCCTGCGCCACCCTGACTGATCCGGAATCCGGCCGCAGCATGGCGGTTTACACCGACTGCCCTGGCATTCAGTTCTACTCCGGCAACTTCCTGAACGAAACCGGCAAGGACGGCGTCTACTACGGCAAGCATGCCGGTATCGCTCTGGAGACCCAGTTCTATCCCGACTGCATCCACAAGCCCGACTGGGCCCAGCCCGTGGTTGCGGCCGGAAAGCCCTACCATTCCGAAACCGTCTACCGCTTCAGCTGGAAATAAGACTTCGCCCCGGAAGGAAACTTCTGGGGTGATTTTTCGGATTTCTGCCAGAGAATATCACATTTCTCCCCCGGCGCATACACTGTCCTGTAAGAAACTCTTTCAGGAGGGAATTCTATGGCTGAACAATGTCAGGACACCCTGCGCTGCAATCCCGGCGATCTGCGGCAGGCCATGTCCGTACACACCCGAAAAATCACCGATTCCTGTCGGGATAAGGACTGCATCGAGGATCTGCCTGTCTACCTGACCGCCGGCTCCCAGCGGATTCTGGAGGGCTCCGCCGGAACCCGGGTCCGTTGCGCCGAGCTCATCAGCACCTACATAGACGTGCAGCCGGTGGCCTTTGACCGGAACCACTACTGCATTGACATCACCTTCTACTACCGGATTCTGGCGGATACCGTCATCGGCGCCAACCGGCCCGCCACCCTGTGCGGCCTTTCCGTCTTTACCAAGCGGGTAGTGCTGTGCGGAGAGGAGAGCTGCGCCCGCATCTACCGCAGCGACGACCGCTGCGCCCCGGATGCCCGGAACCGTTCCGGCAGCCCCACCGCCGTGGTGGAAGCCCTGGATCCCATGGTGCTCAGCTGCCGGGTACGGGAAGCCTGCGACTGCGGCGGCCGGGACAGCTGCCCGGTACAGCTGCCGGACTGGATCCGGTCCGCTTTTGACGAGGACCTGTCCATGCAGGGGGATCGGAGGCGGCTGTTTGTGACCCTGGGCCAGTTCTCCATTGTCCGGCTGGAACGGGATGCCCAGCTGATCGTTCCCGTGATGGACTACAGCATTCCCACCAAGGAGTGCTGCGACTCCCCCGGCTGCGCGGAGGACCCCTGCGAGCTGTTCAGCCGGATCCCCTTCCCCGCCGCCCAGTTCACCCCCAAGGGCTGCGACTGCAAGCCCCAGCCCCGGTGCGCCCAGGAGGGCTGCTGCGGGAAATAGCAGCGGCACCCCCTCCGTCACGGCGAACAGTCTGCCGGCAATGAATGGAGGCGCATTTGCCACCGGCAATTGTCCGATGAGATTCACTGCGTGACGCACCGCCCCAAAGGGGAGCCGGGGACCAAAAGCAAAGCACCTGCCGGACCGGCAGGTGCCATTTTTATTTCGCGCGGATGTCCAGATGGTAATCGATGATGCCGGCCTCGGTGTTTTCAATGCTGATTTCGTAAACCAGATCGATGGTGCCGCCGTCGGGAACCAGGTCATAATACACCCGGGTGGCGTTTACCGTGATCATCAGGGCGCCGAACTCCATCTGGTACAAAGAGTCGTGGGGCACCCGCTCCTGAAACACCATACGGGAGGTGAGCTTTCCCACCCGGGACAGGGTCACCTTTCCGGGCTCCACCCGGAAGGTGGTGGTCACGCCCTCCAGACCGGTGAGGGCGCTTTCCTCATAGGTGATGTCCCAGCCGCCGTTTTCAAAGGACATAAGGCCCTCCGTTACCAATTCAATGGTTTCCGGCTCCTGATCGGCATATTTCTGGCGGCCGGTAATGGAGAGCACAACAGGCGTTTTCATCACTTTGCCTCCAGCGCCAGGGCAATCAGCTGGTCGATGAGCTGGGAATAGGGAATGCCGCTGGCCCCAAACAGCTTGGGGTACATGGAGATGGAGGTAAACCCGGGCAGGGTATTGATCTCGTTGAAGACCACCTTGTTGTCCTGCCAGGTCACAAAAAAGTCCACCCGGCTCAGGCCCTGGCAGCCGATTGCCTTGTAGATCTTCACCGCCGTATCCCGTACCGTTTCCGCCACATCCTCGGGGATCCGGGCGGGGATGTAGGCAACGGAGGTATCGGTGATGTACTTGGCCTCGTAATCGTAGAAGTCCGCGCCGGAATCGATTTCTCCGCAGACGGAAGCCATCGGGCTGTCGTTGCCCATGACCGCCACTTCCACCTCCCGGCCCTGGATGAATTCCTCCACCAGCACCTTGTCATCGTATTTCCCCGCCGTCAGCAGAGCGGATCTCAGCTTCTCCCGGCCGCTTACCTTGGACACGCCCACGGAGGAGCCGGTGCCGGCAGGCTTCACAAACACCGGATACCGGAAGCGGGCCTCCACGCTGTCCAGGGTTTTCTCCATGCGGCTGCCCATATCCGCGGAGCGGACCAGCTGCCAGTCCGCCTGGGCCACACCGGCGTGGTCCGCCACCAGCTTGGTCAGGGTCTTGTCCATGGCCACGGCAGAGGCCGCCACATGGGGGCCCACACAGGGGATGCCCGCCAGCTGCATCAGGCCCTGAACAGACCCGTCCTCTCCGTTTTCGCCGTGGAGCACCGGGTACACCACATCGATCCGCTCCTGCACCACGCAGTCTCCCTCAAAGCGCAGAAGGCCCTGGCCCCGGACGGGAGAAAGGGCAACCTTGCAGTTGTCCGGATGCTGCTGCCATGTTCCGCCGGGCAGATCGGCATACTCCCTGCCGCCGTAGAGAATCCACTCTCCGGACTTGGTAATGCCCACGGGGAAAAGATTGTACTTATTCTTGTCAATGTTGTTCAGCACGGATTCGGCGCTGCGCAGGGAGACCTCGTGCTCCGGGCTGACACCGCCGAAGAGAATGCAAACGCTTAATTTTTCCATGATTCCGCCTCGATTTCCTTATTCTTTGGCCAGGAGCGCTTCTCCCGCCCGGAAAATATCTCCCGCGCCCATGGTCACCACCACGTCTCCCGGCCGGATGGTCTCCCGGAGGGTGGCGGTTACATCCTGCAGCGTCTCACAGTAGACGGCGCCGGGGATCCGGCGGGCCAGATCTGCGGAGGAAATGCCCACGGTATTGCTCTCCCGGGCGGCATAAATCTCCGCCAGGACCAGCACATCCGCTTTCCCCAACTCCCGGACGAAGTCCTCCAGCAGCAGCTTGGTGCGGGTATAGGTATGGGGCTGGAAGGCCAGCACCAGCCGGTTGCTGCCCATGCCCCGGATGGCCTCCAGAGTTGCCCGGACCTCATCGGGATGGTGGGCATAGTCGTCATAGACCTCTGCCCCGTGGTAGGTTCCCTTGTATTCCATCCGGCGGCCGGCGCCGTGGAAGGCGTGAACACCCCTGGCAACACAGTCGCCGGGAATGCCCATCATCCGGGAGGTGGCGGCCACGGCCAGGGCGTTCAGGGCATTGTGCTTGCCCAGCACCCCCAGGTCCAGATGGCAGTAGAATTCCCCGCCGCACAAAACATCAAAATGCCGCCAGTCGGGGCTGATGTTGGCCGCGGTAACCTGATTGCCTTCCCCCAGGCCGAAAGAGGTATATTCGATGCCCTCCAGCGCCTCCACGGTATGGGGATCGTCTCCGTTGGCGATGACGCCGTCGGTGGCCATACCGGCAAATTTATGGAAGGATTTCTGAATATCCGCCAGATCCTTGAAGTAATCCAGGTGATCCGCCTCCACGTTCAGCACAACGGCCAGGGTGGGGAAGAAATTCAGGAAGGAATCGCAGTACTCACAGCTCTCCAGCACGATGGTGTCTCCCTTGCCCACCCGGTGGCCCGCGTGGAGCAGGGGCAGATAGCCGCCGATCATCACCGTGGGATCCTTTCCGGCCTCCATGAGAATATGGGTCATCATGGAGGTTGTGGTGGTCTTGCCATGGGTGCCGGAAATGCAGATGGCGTTTTTATAGGACTTCATGATCTGGCCCCAGGCCTGGGCCCGCTCAAACACGGGAATGCCGGCGGCACGGGCCGCGGCGATTTCCGGATTGTCGTTGTGGGCGGCGGCGGTGCGGATCAGGCAGTCCGCCCCCGCGATATTTCCGGCACTGTGGCCGATGTCCACATGGATGCCGTGGGCGATCAATTCGTCTGTAGATACAGAGGCGCTCATATCCGAACCGGAAACGGTCATTCCCATGCCCTTCAGCACAAGGCCCAGCGGGCGCATGGAAACGCCGCCGATGCCCACCAGATGCACATGGCTGCCCCGGTTCAGAAAGGCGGAAATATCCTTGTTTTTGTTCATGTATCTATCCCCCGAACGAAGAAAAAATTGGCTCACTTGATTCATTATACATCGTTTACGGGATATTTACAACCATAAATTTGATTTGACCGTTCTTTGGTGCTTTCGACGAAGAAATCCGGCGGCTTCAGCGCACAAATGCCCCCGTCACCCATACCAGCCAAAAGGCCTGAACGGCGGCCAGCAGAAATGTGGCAATTTCATACAGGAACTCTTTCATATGGAGAAATCTCCCTTCTTTTTTCTGTTTGCCGGTATTATAGCCCTCTGTTTCTGTCGAAATACCGCAAAAGAAGGGAGCTGCTCCAAAATATTTTGTCTGAACCGTAGATTTTTTCTGCCGTTCACACATTCCGGGAAAGACCTGCTATAATGTGTAGCCGGATACAAGGAAAGAGAAGGTGTATGAACATGCGCGGAAAAAGTCACTGCCGGCTGGGTGCCTATCTGGCCGATACCTATTTCCCCCAGGCAAGCACCCCCTGCCGCACCGCCTTTTTGCTGGGCTGCATCGAACCCGACCGCAACCCCGCCACCTACCTGAAGGGCTCCCTCCGGGCCCAATGGCTTCGGGGCCACAACTACGAAAACGCCAAGCATTTTATGCTTCGGATTTCCCGCCGGCTGGAACGCAAGCAGCACTGGTCCCTGCTGGACTACTACACCGCCGGAAAGCTGATTCACTATACCATGGACGCGTTTACATACGCCCACAACGCCAGTTTCCCCACGGATCTGCGGGAGCACAAAAAGTATGAAGACGCGCTTCAAGAGTATTTTCTTACCTTTCTGCGGAATCGGTCCGTTATGGAAAGACGCCCCGGCCCCAATGTGATGGATACCATCAGCCAGAACCACCGGGATTACCTGTCCCGCACCCCGGATATTTTCCGGGATGCCAGATACGCCTTTTCCGTCAGCTGCTGCGTAGCCGGTATGCTTGCCTGCCGCCCCGCGGCGGTCTGAGGGGATCATTGACAATTCCATTCATCCCCTCCGGAAAACACGCCGCACATAAAATGTCCCTGAACGAGGAACCGTTCAGGGACTGTTTTTATGCTTCCGCTTTTTTTCGGACATACCGGCAGAATTCGTAGCCGATGCCCGCTTCCTCTCCGGAGCCAAGCAGCGCTTCCAGCACCCAGTCCGGATCCCGGTCCAGATTGGGAAACCAGGTATCGCAGGGAACGCTGGTGTGCAGCTTGGTAACAAAGGCCACATCACAGTAAGGCAGCAGCTGCCGGTAGACGCTCCCCCCGCCGATGACCATGGCCCGGGGGGCCTTTTCCGCCTTTTGGAGCACCTCTTCCACACTGCCGCAGAGGGCAAAGCCGGGATAGCCTGCTCCCTTCCGGGTCAGGAGCACATTTTCCCTGCCGGGCAGGGGCTGCTGCCCCGGGAAATCCTCCACCGTCCGCCGCCCCGCAATCACCATGGCGCCCTTTGTGTTTTCCCGAAAAAATTTCCGGTCCGCCTTCAGAGCGATGGGCTGGGTGCCGTCCTTCCCGATGCCCCAATCCTCATAAACCGCAACAATCAGTTCCATGCCGTCACCTCAGATGGCCATGGGGATCTCAAAGGGGAAGGGATGGTACTGATAACCCTCCATCCGGAAGGAGTCCTTGGTAAAGGCATAGAAATCCGTAACGCTTTCGTCCATGGTAAATTTCGGCGCATCGAAGCCGTCTTTTTCCAGCATGGCCTTCACCGCCGGGATGTGCCGGTCATAGATGTGGCAGTCCGCGATCACATGGACCAGCTCCCCCACCTTCAGGCCGGAAACCTGGGCCATCATGTGGGTCAGCACCGCGTACTGCACCACGTTCCAGTTATTGGCGGTGAGCATATCCTGGGAGCGCTGGTTGAGAATGGCGTTGAGGGTGTCGCCGGTGACATTGAAGGTCATGGAATAGGCGCAGGGGTACAGGTTCATCTCGTGCAGATCCTCAAAATTATAGATGTTGGTGAGAATCCGGCGGGAAGCGGGGTTGTGCTTCAGGTCAAACAGCACCCGGTCCACCTGGTCAAACATTCCCTCTTTGTATTGGTGCCTGATCCCCAGCTGGTAGCCGTAGGCCTTGCCGATGGTGCCGTCGGGACCTGCCCACTCATCCCACACATGGCTGCCCAGGTCCGCGATCCGGTTGGACTTCTTCTGCCAGATCCACAGCAGCTCATCCACAGCGCTCTTCCAGTAGGTGCGCCGCAGGGTCATAATGGGGAACTCCTCCGCCAGATTGTACCGGTTCACCACGCCGAATTTTTTGATGGTGTGGGCCGGGGTCCCGTCTGCCCAGTGGGGGCGGACCTCCAGGTTTTCATCGGAAAAGCCGTTTTCCAGAATGTCCCGGCAGGTGGCTTTGTACAGCTCGTCAGCTCTGCTCATGATGTTTCCTCCCTTGTTTCCGCGTCCCGGCGGGAACGCACTGCGCTTTTTGTTATTCTAGCATAGAATCCCCCGGGAATCCAGTGGGCCGGAAAAATTAATTGTCCTTGGCTCTCCCTCTGGGAGAGCTGGCGCGGCGTAAGCCGTGACTGAGAGGGTGCCGACCCGAAGCGACCATGGCAAGGCAACGTAGGGGACGGGCAACCCGTCCCCTACTGTGTTAATAGGGCGCCCCCGCCGGGCAAAAAGGGTGCCGGCGCACCCGAAGGCGCGCCGGCTATAAATGGATTGGAATGGATTGGCAAATTAAGCAACGGGGACATCGCCGGTCAGCACATAGTTCATGTTGATCCAGCCGATGCTGGTGCGGCCCCACATCTCGCCGCTGTAGGACTGCTGCTCGTAAATCTCCAGCCGGGAGTTGACCATCACATAGCCAACCAGAGGGCTGTTGACGCCGGGCTGGGAACGGACGCGGGCAGTGTAGAAGCAGCGGGCCACGGTGCCAGCGGTGCCGGAACCGGTGACGCTGAGACCGGTGTAGGTCAGGTAAGTACCAACCATCCAGCCCTGATCGCAGCGGACCCACAGCACGCCGTCGGTGAGCACCTGCTCATAGACAACCACATTGGTGTACTTGGGCAGGGTGGCCTGAACCGCGTAGCCGAAGCCGGTGCCCGCCCGAACCTTCAGGCTGTCGGTGTTGACAAAGCCAACCGCGATGGCGCCGGAGGGAACGGAGGTCAGGATGGAGTTGCCGGCCATATTGCCGCCGGTGACGTTGGAGGTAGTGCCGTTACTCTTGGCGCTGAGATCCACATACTGCAGCGCAACCCAGCCCTGCTGAATGTGGCCCCACAGGGCGCCGTCCACGGTGGTCTGCTCGGTCACCGTCACGGGGGTGCCCTTCTTCAGGGTGGTGGCCAGAGGATTGCCCACACCGGCAGCGGTACGGACGTTTACGGTATCGGTGTTGCAGATCACGCCGGAAACCGTGGTGGGCGTGGTGGGCGTGGTGGGCGTGGTGGGTGTCGTCGGCGTGGTGGGCGTGGTCTCGGCGGGCTTGCCGGGGGTCAGGGAGTAGCTGCCCAGATCCGTACCTGCCAGGTTGATCCAGTAGTAGGTGGGCAGGCCGGCACTGTTGCGGGCGGAAACCTTGCCCCAGGCAACGCCGTCCTTCAGGGTCCGCTTGATCACGGTGGTGGCGGCGTTCAGACGCAGGTTCAGGTTGCTGACCAGGGTTCCGGGCGCATCGCTGTCGTCGGTGTAGAAGTTCACCACATCCACAACCACCTTGGCGGTGAGGGCATCCTGATCCAGATAGGCCATATCAATCCAGCCGGTCACATCGCCGTCGGTAAACTTGCCTCTCAGGGTATTGCCGTGCATATACCAGGCGCTGATGCTCAGCTTCCGGTTGTTGGAGAGCTTTACAATCACCTTGGTATCATTGCCATTGGCAACGGAGTAAACTTTCACATCGTCTGTATTTGTTACACCGGTGATATTCTTGGTGCCCACGCTGGTGCCGGTAATCACGTTGGAGGAAGGCACATTGAGGCTCAGGTTGTTCATCTGGACCCAGCCGGTGTAGTTCTTCAGCTTGCCCCAGACATAGACGCCGTCTGTGGTCTGCTGGTTCTCCTCAATGGTCACGGGAGCGTTCTGAATCAGGGTGTCCACAACGGTGCCGTCCAGGCTGGCGCTGCTGTACACATTCAGAGTACCGGCGCTGACGGTGCCGGACAGCGCGGGCAGCTTGACAGAATTGCCCTTCACCCAACCGGTAACGCTGCCGATGGTGGTCTTATACCAGGTGACATTGTTCACAATGGTCCGGTCCGTAATCACAAAGGTATTTCCATTCACCAGAGTCAGGAGCTTCTGGTTGCTATTTTCAACAGCCGTTGAATACACGCCAGAATCAGCTGTGGCCTCACCCAGGGCCTTTACATTGGTGTAGGTCTTAATGGCGCCGTTGGTGGTTTCGTCCTTCTTGCCGGTATCCTTGGGCGGATTCAGGATGGCCTCCTCCGCGCCGGGATCCAGACGGACGTACTGCATGTAAACCCAGCCGCGGCCGTCCACAAAGCCCCAGCCGTTTTCCAGCTTGGTCACGGCCACACGGGAGTTTACGGGAATGGTGCCCAGGAGCTTGCCGCGGGCATCCTTGGTATCACGGACATTGACGCCCACGGAGCAGTTGGCAACGGTGCCGTTGAGCTTTGCCTGGGAGTTGCCCGCGCCGATGGCGGTGGTGTTGCCGGAGGTGATCTGCACATAGGTCATGCAGACCCAGCCGTCCTGGCCGTTGTACTTGATTCTGCCCCAGGTATTGCCGTTCCGGAATTCATAGAACTCCAGCTTGGTACCGGTGGGCAGGGAACCGATCTTGTTAAGGATGCTGACCTCCGGGTCCTTCCGGACGTTCAGAGGAATCGCGCTGGTAACGCTGCCGGTGGCAATCACGCCGCCGGAGGAAGCCGGTGCAGCGGGCTTGGGTGCGGGATTGGGGGTAGACTTCAGCTTGATCTGTGCCAGGTTGACATAACCGGAGGTGCTCAGCCCCAGTCCGCTGTTTATGCCGCCTCTGGTTTCAATATAGCCCCAGGCGGTATCGCCCTTTACTTCGAAGGGGCTGACCTGCTTGCCGTCGATGATGCGGTAGTAGAAATCGATCACATCATCCTTGTCCACAGTGCCCACATAGGCAGAGTCGGCGCTGGGGCTGTTGTAAACCGTCAGGGTCTTGGCGGTAACCGTACCGGAATCCAGCTTGGTGCCCAGCGTAACATCTTCCAGTCTGGATACAGGTCCACCGAAGCCGAAGGCCCGATACTTTACCATATATTCCGCGTCTTCACCGGACAGCTTGATCCACTCGTTGGCGGTACGGCTGATTCTGCCCCACCAGTTGCCGTTTCCGGTTTGTTCTTCTTCAACCAGATAAGGGTAAACAACCGTGCCGCCTGCCAGGGTCCGGATAGGCGCACTGGTCTTGCTCTTGCCGGAGTAGACGTCCACCTTACTGTCGGTCTTGATCTCCACATATCTCTGAACGTTGGGATTTCCGGTCTTATAGGTATTGGTAATATCCCGACGGAACACGTCTACATCCCTGGCGTCGATATAGAAGCTGCCTTCTTGGGTACTTCCATCGGGAGCCTTTAGTTCGGTGGCGTGGTAGCGCCCCTCGGTGATCTCATCTGCCACATAGAAGGAAACGCCCTTTGCCAGATAGAGAACCTTGTTTCCGCCATAGTAAGCGTCATAGGCGAAGATGCCGTCGGTCTTGACCCGGCCTTCCTTCTGGGTCACGGTCAGGGCAAAGGTCTTCACCTTTTCCACGGCATTGCAGGCCGTGCACTTATGGGAAGCAACGCCGTAGGAGTTCTCGGTGGGCCGCTTCTCCCACTCCCAGGCCCCATAGGTATGGGCAGGGGGCGCAACGAAATTCTTGTACTGGACATAGGTGCAGCCCTCTCTGGAGCAGGTAACCTTAGTATAGCCATAGACCTGTCCGGCGCAGCCGGCGGTCGTGACAGATTCTACCTCGGCACCCGTTGCAACCGAATCGCTCCCGTCATGCATATGAAAATGTACCCCATCATAGGCAGTCGCCAGGTACTTGGCGGTACAGCCCTCACGGCTGCAGGCCAGGTAGTAATCTCCGCTGCCCTCGCCGCTTGCCACATAGGTTTCCCTTTTGCTGTAGTCGTGGCCCAGCATGGTGCCGGTGTACTCCCTGACGGTGTAGCCGCAGTCATCGTAGAAATCGCACTTGTACTCCTTGTAGGCAGGCTCCGTACAGGTAGCGGCCTTCTCCTTGACCAGCTTCAGCGTCGAAGCAACATCGCCAACGGTTGCGTGGGTGTGGTTGCAGCGCAGCTTGACGGAAGTCGTCACACCATCCGTGGTAACACTGATCGTGTTATCAGTCCCCACGGGTGTCGCCATGGAAACCACCGGCAGCGCCATGAGCATGGCGATCACCAGAAGTCCCGACATGATTCGTACAAAACTTCTTTTCATTGTTTGTTTCCTCCAATCCAATATTTTCCATTTATATCCATTTATTCCAATAGATTACCCATTCACGCGGATGTAGTCCATGCACACCCAGCCCTGGCTGGTTTCGCCCCACCAGGTTCCATTCACCTGGGTCCTTCGCAGGATCTCCACCTTTGTGCCCGGGGCCAGACGGCCCACCAGGCTGTTGCCGATGCCCGCCCCGGAGCGGACATTGAGGCTTGTCTTGCTGATCACCGTGCCGGTCTGGCTGCCTTCGGCGCTGCCGCCGGAAGCCGTACCGCTTTCCAGGGTGACATAACTCATGCAGACCCACTGGTCAACCCCGATGCGGCCCCATTTGGTGCCGTTCTCGGTTCTGTATTCGCAGATCCGGATCTCCGTTCCCCTGTTGAGGAACCGGACTCTCGGGTAATTGGTGCCTGGTCCGGAGCGGACATTCAGCTGGGCAGCCCCGGTTACCTTCGCCGGGTCCCCCTCCTGGGTGCTGCCGGTATCGGAACCGCTGTTTGACTCCTCCTTGGCCTCCTCCTCGGAAACCAGGGTGATGTAGTCCATGCAGACCCACCGGTCATTGGCGATGCGGCCCCATCTGGTGCCCGCCCCGGTAGTCTGCTCGAAAATGGTCACCTTCGCACCGGCTCCGAAGGAACCCACCCTTTGATAGTTGGTTCCCGGTCCGGAACGGACATTGAGATTCACCACGTTTACCTTGCCGGTAACCGTTTTCTGAACCGTGGAGCTTTCGGTTCCGCCGGAGGCGCTTTCCCCGCCGGATGTACCCAGCCGCACATAGGCCATGCAGATCCACTGGTTGGCGCCGATGCGGCCCCAGTTCAGGCTGCCGGAGGCTTTCTGCTCGTAAACCGTTACCTTCTGTCCGCTGGTCACCCGACAGACAATGCCGTACTGGGTGCCGGGTCCGGAACGGACGTTTACATTGTATGCCGTGACGGTTCCGTCCTGGCCGCCGGAATCTTCGGAAGAACCGGAAGCAGCCTCATTCTTGTCGGAACCCTCGGTCTTGTCCGGCTCCACATAGTCCATGCTGATCCAGCCGCCCCGGATGCGCCCCCACTTGACGGTGCCCACCGTGGAGGTTTCGAAAATCTCCACCTTTGTTCCGTTCACGGCCCTGGAAACAACGGGGCTTCCCGTGCCCGGGCCCTGGCGGACATTCACATAGGTGGAACAGCGAACCGTTCCGGTGAAGAGCGCCTGGGTATTGCCGTCACCGGTGCCTTCCTGCTCCGGCGCTTCGGAGGAAGTCTCCTCGGAAAGGTAGTGGGCGTACAGCCGTTTTCCCGCCGTGGCGCTGCCCAACTCCGTTACCTGGGTGCCTCCCTCCTGCTGGGTGAACCACCCTGCGAAGGTATAGCCGGTGCGGGTCGGGTCCTTTACCAGGATGGGGGTCTGGCCGTTTAACCGGTAGCCCTGCATCTTGTCTTCCCCGGAAGAACCGGGTGTGCCGCCGTTGGCATCAAAAATGCTGTATGTATAGGTATCGCTCTTTTGCAGATACACCCCGTTGAGGTACATATCCGCCTCCGCCATCCGGCGCTTCAGCAGCCCCGGGTCCGGCGCGCTGCCGTTGTTGGCCCACAGGCTGATGGCAAAGAGAAATTCATTTTCGGACGCGCCCTTTACCACCGCGTCCCGGAACCGGCCGTTCTGGTTCATCCAGACCTCGCCGCAATTGTAGGAAAAACAGGTCAGCGCGTCAAACTGATTCTGTGTAAGCTTCAGGCTGTACTTGTCCGCGAACCGGTTTACCGTGGCCTCCAGGCTGTGCAGATGGGCCCGCAGCGCCTGTTCGGCCTCTGTTTCCGTTACGGTGTCACCGGGCTTTGCCGAGGTGCCGTAACCGATGCTCCACACCCCGCCGCTGAGGTAAGCCTCGGAGCGGAAGCCCTCGTACTCTTTGATACAGTTGATGAGATCATCGCTGGACACCATCTGAGATGCCGCGAGGACCGGAACCGCTGTGGTTGGAAGCATCACCAAAACCATGGCCAGTGCCAGAAGCGCACAGAGAACCCGGTTTCTCATGGGATACTCCCCCCTTTGTCTCTAGTGTATTGGTATTATAACAGAGTCGATTACAAATTGCAACCCCTAATTTCAAAAATATTACACTTTTGTTACTCTTTTGTTCCTTTGATTCTTAATTCTTTCTTTGTATACCGGGTTCTGCCCCCAATAATGACCGAAGAAAAATTTTTTATTCCATTTTTGACATATTTTTGTAACCGGATGTGTTTTCTTGACTTTTCCCCCTGGGGTTGCTATACTCCAGATAAAGCAGCTGATTGCTGTCTTCAGTAACCCATTGGGAGAAGAATGATGAAAAAAGCATTGATCGGTATGAGCGGCGGCGTAGACAGCTCCGTTGCGGCCTTCCTTACCCAGCAGGCGGGCTTTGACTGCATCGGCGCCACCATGCGGCTGTTCGGCAACGACGTTCTGGGCGAGGAGCAGGAAAGCACCTGCTGCTCCCTGGATGACGTGGAGGATGCCAGAAGCGTGGCCCGGCGCATGGGTATTGCGCACTATACCTTTAATTTCCAGGATGACTTCCGCCGCTGCGTCATGGAAAAATTTGTTAGAAGCTATGAAATGGGCTTTACCCCCAGCCCCTGCATCGACTGCAACCGCTTCCTGAAATTCGGAAGCCTGCTGCGCAGAGCCCGGGAGCTGGGCTGCAGCCATGTGGTCACCGGCCACTACGCCCAGATCCGGGTGGATCCGGAAACCGGCAGATTCCTATTGTATCAGGCAAAGGACCCGGCCAAGGATCAGACCTATTTTCTCTACCCCCTGACCCAGGAAATGCTTGCCCACACCCTGTTTCCCCTGGGCGCCCTTACAAAAGCGGAGGTCCGGGCCATTGCCGCCGAACACGGCTTTGTAACGGCGAAAAAGCGGGACAGCCAGGACATCTGTTTTGTTCCCGACGGGGACTACTGCGCCTTTATGGAACGATTCACAGGGAAGCGGTATGCCCCGGGAGACTATCTTGATCCCCAGGGCCAGGTGGTGGGCCGCCATCAGGGCGCCGTCCGCTACACCATCGGCCAGCGCAAGGGGCTGGGACTGGCCATGGGCAGCCCCGTGTATGTGTGCGCCAAGGATATGGCCGCCAATACGGTTACCGTGGGCCCCGACAGCGCCCTCTATTCCGGCGCCCTCCGGGCCAATGACTGGAACTGGTTCCCCTTCCCGGAGCTCACCGCCCCCCTGGCCGTCACCGCCAGAATCCGCCACAGCCAGAAGTCCTACCCTGCCGTGGTGTATCCGGAGGCAGAGGGTTCTGCCCGGGTGGAATTCGATGCCCCCGTCCGGGCCGTTACCCCCGGGCAGGCCGTGGTGCTCTACCAGGGGGATCTGGTTGTGGGCGGCGGCACCATCACGGAAGCCATCCAGTGACGGGGCACGTGAATTGACAATTGACAATTGACAGTTGACAATTGAAGAATCCCCTCCGGGGATGCAGTCTGTCAAAGAAGCCTCGCAGAGTTCGCTGCGTCAGCAGCGAAAAGAATCCGAATTCATTTTCTGCCGGGGCGCACCCCAGGGTGGCTTCTCTTGCCCCTTCGGGGCAATTCACCTCCTGTACCTAGCAGAAAATACATCTCAGGCTGCAAGTGCGGTGCGTCGCGCAGCGAATCTAATGGAACAATTGCCAGTGGCAATTGCTCCTTAATATATGGAATTTGTTCGCCTATGGCGAACAAATTATGCGCGCAGCAGACTGCAAAAAATGGCGGAAAAGCCCGAAGGGGTTTTTCGACAAGCTCAGCTCCCCCAAGGGGGAGCCAAGTCCTGTCCAAACACGCGGCCGGTGAGAACCACAGGTTCCCACCGGCCGGTTTTTATTTCTTTCTTCTCTTTTCCAGCTCCGGCCTGTAGGCCAGGTAACTGAAGAGCGCGAAGGTACCGCCGCAGAGCAGCGTCAGGATGCTGCCGAATTCGAAGGCCCTGTTCCTGTATTTCAGCACAATGCTGTGCTCCCCCTGGGTAAGGGGGACGGAAATCATGCAGTCCCCCACCAGGGTGGGCTCCGCCTCCTGTCCGTCCACATAGAGGTGCCAGTTGCCGTTCTGGGGAACGGAGGTGTAGAGCAGCCCATCCCGGTCGCAGCGGATGCTGCCTTCCACCCGGGTCTGGGAGAAGGCGGTCAGCCGCAGGGTGGAGGCGTTCAGAATGCTGTAGCCCCAGCGGAACAGCTCCTCGTCCATCAGGGCGGCGGTCACCGTCATGGAGCCGGTCTCGTCCTTTTTGCAGAGCACCCGCACCTCCACCGCGTCTCCCGGATTCAGGTCTCCCACCGCCAGCATCTGGGGCAGGCTGATGGTTTCCCGGTACACGTCCACTCCGTTCACCGCCACCACAAAATCATTCCGCTTGGGAAGATCCAGGTGCACGCAGGCAAAGCCCGACCGGTCCGCGGTAAAGAAATAGGACACATAGGCCCCTGTTTCGCATTCGCCGTAGGACACCCTGCCCTGGACCTGGCTCTCCTCCACCTGGGTGCCGTTGCCCAGCACCGTCATGCCGGATCCCACAATGGGCGTCCACACATTGGCATCCAGCCCGGTGGCCGCGGAGAACAGGGCGTTCTGGAAGAAAAAGGCATTGTCTCCCCCGGAGAAATCCACCTCCGCCAGCTTTTCCTCCGCCAGGAAGCCCAGGGGCAGGTACGCGGTGTTTTCCAGCAGATACACCTTTTCATAGTGGTGCACCTCGGAGAACACGGAGCCGGTTCTGTCCCGTCCGTCCCGCTCCATCATATACTTGAGATCCAAAAACAGGTTGGCAACCGGGGAGCTTTCCTCAAAGCAATAGCGGTTGTAGGTATTCTTCGCGCCGTAGCCCAGAGCCTTCATAAACTCCGTCACCCGGACGTTTGCCGAGCTGGTAAAGGCGGAAATGCCGTTGTAGCCGTTCAGCGCGTCGTCGTTCAGGGTCTGGGAATGGGTGGTTTCCACCCGGTAGAAGAGCTCCTTTTCCCGCTCCCTGAGATAGCGGAACATGGAGGCCGCGGCCTCCTTGCCCTTGGGATAATCCCGGACGCTGGTGCCCGGGAAGTAGAGGCCGAAGGCCAGAAGATTTGCCGTCAGCTCGATGACCACCACCGCCAGCACCGCCCGGCGGGAGCGGATCCTGCAGCGGCTCCGGCGGAAGCGGAGGTCCGCAAGCGCCTCCGGTGTGGGATCCTCCGGCACCGGAATGTGCAGGGCCCCATAGAGCAGCGCCCCGGTAAAGGCAATCAAAAAGCCCAGGTTATACAATATATATACGGGGATTTCCAGAGTCCCGTCCAGGAAGTCCACCCCCTGGGTGGTCAAAAGGTCCCCGGAGCAGCAGAGCACCCCCGCCGTCAGCAGCGCCGCCGCCAGAATATGAGCCGCCCGGAACCGCCGCCGCAGAAGCCAGCCCCGGTAGGCCATATACAGCAGCACGAAGCTGAAAAGAAAGCTGAACCGGTAAGGGATCATATTGGGGAAATGGAACCCGTGCCAGATATAGTCCAGCTGCCGGATGAGAAAGCTCAGCATAAAGAACAGCAGAAGACTCACGCAGCAGAGCTTGTCCCGGAGCTTTACCTCCTTTGCCATCAGGAACAGCCAGGCCAGCAGGATGGTGCCCACGCCGCAGTAGAGGTTGGGCAGGCCCTCCTTAAAATTGGGCTCCAGCCCGCCGCCCATATTGCCCGCCACCTGACGCATGGCATCCAGCAGGCCCTTGAGGGTGTTCTTGGTGGCAATGTTCAGCCGGAACCCCTTGGGGAACTGGTTGACGCTGGACTGGGTGGTTTGCAGGGCCGCCAGAGCGGGCACTTCCAGAATGGCTGTCATGCCGATGGCGAGAAAGGAAAAGAGGGCGATGCGCACCAGGTCCAGCCCCGCCCGCTTCCAGCCGGGGAACCGGCAGATCTCGTAGCACACAAATACCAGCGCCACAAAGACGCAGACAAAAAAGCCCACATAGTAATTGGAAAACACCGCGAAAAACAGGGCCACCGTATAGAGGAAAAACCGTTTTTCCCGCAGAAGGGCAATTTCTCCCAGCACCACCAGAGGAAGCAGGGCGAAGCTGTCCAGCCACATCACATTCCACTGGTATCCCAGCGCCCAGGCACACAGGGCATACAGGCCGCCGAAAACCGTAATGGAAAAGTCGTTTTTCCCGTAGAGCTTTTTGAGCATCAGGGCAAAGAACAGCCCCGCCAGACCCAGCTTGATGGGCATCAGCAGAGAAAAATAGCTCAGCAGGAGCTTTTCCGGCACCAGCACGCTCAGAAGATTCAAAGGGCTTGCCAGATAGTAGGAGATGAGCCCCAGATAATCGATGCCCATGCCAATGCTCCAGTTATACAGCAGCGACTGGCCGGTGCGCAGGCTCCGGCGGAAGGCAACAAAAAAGGGATAGTACTGGTGGTACATATCGGAATACAGCATGGAGTAGTTTCCGAAGGGCTTGTAGCCGCTGATGAGCATCACCATCAGCATCCCCACAAAGGGAAAAAGAAAGGCCAGGGCCGTGAAATTTATCTTTTGTTTCCTGGGATCAGGTAGTCTCATGTCAGATCCTCCCGGTTTTTCTGATAAGAAGAACGTTTCTTTATCATAGCATACTTTTCCCGGAAGGTAAAGCCGCATACATAGAAAATCCCCTCCCGCAAGGAGGGCAGTCATGCTCGGGCCCCCCTTCCCCGCGCCAGAACGATTTTCTGACTTCCCGGTTGACAAATCCCCCAAGCGATGGTACAATAAAGTAAACTTATTTAAAGGAGGAGTTCAATATGAGAACCAGTTTTATTCTTCACTTCGACATGATGCCCACGGTGGATCTGCTGAGCAACGCGGAATTGGGAAAGGTCATCAAGGCGGTATACCACTACAACGTAAACGGAGAGCTGCCGGAAAAGCTGAGTACCTCCTCGTCCATTCTCTTCCAGCAGATCAAGGCCCAGCATGACCGGGACAGGCAGCATTACGAGGAGGTGAGCCAAAAGCGGGCCCAGGCGGCCCAGGCAAAGAAGGAGAAGGCGGCCCAGGATGAGGAGCTTCTGGCCCTGCGGGACCGGCTCCGTTCCGAAAACCAACAATTGTAAACAATTGAAGCCTGTTGCGCCCATTTGGACAGGTAAGGGTAAGTGTAAGTGTAAGGGTAAGGGTAAGGGTTCGTAAGAGGGAAAGAAAAAGAAATAGAAAAAATATGAGAAAAACCGGAAGTAAGCCTGTCAGGGTTCGGACCCGGCAGGGTGAAAGGGACAGAAAAAGTAGGGCCGGGCCCTTCCACAGCTTTTCCACAGACTTGTCCACAGATGCGCCCCGGTTCTCCACAGGTGCAAAAAATCCCCCGAAAGAGAACCTTCGGGGGGAATATGCGCTTACCAGCCCAGGTCTTCCGATTCGGCTTTTTTCTGGCGGGTCAGAAGCTTTCCCACCACCTGCCGGGGATCGGCATTGTTGTAGAGCACCTGATAGGCGGCGGAGACGATGGGCATTTCCACCCCCTGCTTTTGGCACAGCTCCAGGGCGGACTTGGTGGCATAGTAGCCCTCCACCACAGCGCCCACCTGGTTCATGGCAGCCTCCGGGGACAGTCCCTGACCGATGAGAATACCGGCCTGACGGTTCCGGGAGTGGACGGAGGTGCAGGTGACAATCAGGTCGCCTACGCCGGAGAGCCCCGCCAGGGTTTCCTTTCTGGCCCCCATGGAGACGCCCAGCCGGGCCATTTCGGTAAGGCCCCGGGTCATCAGCATGGCCTTTGTGTTGTCTCCATAGCCCAGGCCCGTGACCACACCGGCGCACAGGGCGATGACGTTTTTGAGGGCCCCACCCAGCTCCGCGCCCACGGCATCGGGACTGGTATACACCCGGAAGCTTTCGGACATAAAGGCATCCTGCACCAGTTCCGCAAGGGTCTTGTCCTCGCAGGCGGCCAGGCAGCCGCTGGGCACCTGGGCGGCCACCTCTTCCGCGTGGCAGGGGCCGGACAGCGCCACCACCGGATGCCCGGTCTCCTGGGCCACAATCTGGCTCATCCGCAGAAGGGTCCCCGGTTCGATGCCCTTGGTTACGGAAACCATGACGGTATCCGGATCCAGCCAGGGGGCAACCGCCCGGCAGACGGACCGGATGGGAAAGGAGGGAGCCGCGATGACCACCAGGCGGCAGCCCCTGACGCACATGGGATCGGCGGTCAGCTCCAGCTCTTTGGGAAGGGCGGCGTTTTTCAGTCTGGGGTTCACGCCGGTTTCCCGGGCCCTTTGGGCTTTTTCCGGGTCCCGGAACCAAAGGCTGGTTTGGTGGCCGTTTCGGCACAGCTGGAGTGCCAGGGCCGTACCCCAGGCGCCGGCACCAATGACGGCAGTTTTCATTGTTCGGTTCCTTTCTTCCTGAAGAAATCGGTTTTCCGTTCCTGGCCCTTCAGCAGCCGCTTCAGGTTCTCCCGGTGCAGGAAGATGGCCAGCAGGGCCATGGCGGCGGCAAGGCCGATGACCAGACCCTTCCCCGGATAAAACAGAGGAAAGAGCACCAGAAAGCCCACGGCGCACAAAAGGGAGGCCAGAGATACATACTTGGTGGAAAAATAGATGAGGGCGAAGAGGGCCAGGAGAATCAGGCCGATCCGCCAGTCGGTGACCAGGGCGGCGACAAAGCCGCAGACGATGCCCTTGCCTCCCCGAAAGCCCAGAAACGCGGGGAAATCATGGCCCAGGGTGGCGCAGAGCCCCCCCAGGAGCATTCCCTCGGTGCCCAGACCATAGGCGCCCAGAAGCCAGCCCCCCAGCAGGCAGCTGAGGGCGGTTTTGACGCCGTCAATCAGGATGACCAGCAGAGAAGTGGCTTTGCCGTAGTTCCGGAAAAAGTTGGTAAAGCCCGCGTTTCCGCTGCCGTGGCGGCGGACATCATCCTTTTCCACCAGCCGGGACAGCAGAATCGCCCCGTTGAGATTGCCCAGAAGATAGGAAACGAGGGCGGTTAACACAATGGCGGTTCCCATGCCTTACTCCTCCTTGTCACCCTTCTGACGGATGGTAATGCGGATGGGGGTGCCCTGCAGGCCGAAGACCTCCCGGATCTGGTTTTCCAGATACCGCTGATAGGAGAAGTGGAAGAGCCTTGCGTCGTTGCAGAAGATCACAAAGTGAGGGGGCTTGGTGCCGGCCTGGGTCATATAGTAGATCTTCAGGCGGCGGCCCTTATCCGTAGGCGGCTGAACACGGGCGGTGGCATCCGCCAGCACGGCGTTGAGCTGGCCGGTGGTGATGCGGCTGGTGTTCTGCCTGTACACCTCCTGGATCACCTGGAAGAGCTTGTCCACCCGGGCGCCGGTGAGGGCGGAGAGGAAAACCACCGGGGCGTAGAGCATATAGCTCAGGCCGTTGCGGACCTCCGCCTCCATTTCCCGCATGGTGTTGGTCTGCTTGTCCTCCACGGCGTCCCACTTGTTGACCACGATGACGGCGGCCTTTCCGGCCTCGTGAACCAGTCCGGCGATTTTGGTGTCCTGCTCGGTAACGCCCTCGTTGGCGTCCACCAGGATGAGGCACACATCCGCCCGGTCAATGGCGCTGACAGAGCGCATATTGGAGTATTTTTCGATGGCGTCGTCCACCTTGCTCTTCCGGCGCATACCCGCGGTGTCGATGAAGCAGTATTTGCCGGTTTCGTTTTCAAAGTAGGAGTCGATGGCGTCCCGGGTGGTGCCGGCCACGTTGGAAACAATCACCCGCTCCTCCCCCAGAATCCGGTTCAGAAGGCTGCTTTTGCCCACATTGGGCTTGCCCACGATGGCAACCTGGATGAGGCCGTCTTCCTCCTCTTCCTCCTGGTCCTGGGGGATGTTGGCCAGAACCCAGTCCAGCAAATCCCCGGTGCCGTGGCCGTGGATGGCGGAGGTCTCAAACAGATCGCCGATGCCCAGGCAGTAGAATTCGTATACGTCCGGGTTCACGGGGCCGATGGAGTCGCACTTGTTGACGGCCAGAGCCACGGGCTTGCCGGATTTGCGCAGCATGGTGGCCACATCCTCATCCGCCGCGGTGACGCCGCTGCGGACATCGGCAACCATGATGATGGCGTCCGCCAGCTCAATACCGATCTCGGCCTGACGGCGCATGAATTTCAGCATATCGTTGTCGGTGCCGGGCTCAATGCCGCCGGTATCCACCAGGGAGAAGGTGCGGCCGCACCATTCGCAGTCGCCGTAGATCCGGTCCCGGGTGACGCCGGGGGTCTGATGGTCTGGACTCTGTCCGGAGCTCAGACCGGTATGGTTG
>SAMEA3663230__coassemble_608_pt1 | contig 33784 bp, 30 predicted proteins | sample SAMEA3663230__metabat2_low_PE_017 | metagenome-assembled genome bin SAMEA3663230 (sample SAMEA3663230) | pig gut metagenome | biome: pig gut; feature: pig-associated habitat; material: faeces | place: China | collected 2013
TAAGGATTCCGGGCGCGCTCCAATGGCATGGGGCATACGACCCGTTTTCCGTGGAGACTTGGTATTGTGCGACGACGGTATGAACCTCCTGGTGGAGGCCCGATCGCGTACGAACCAGGATATGAACCTGCAAGGCAGTGCACAGAATCGTGTTGCTGCGTGCAGCGTAGCCTGCCTTGAGTGAATATGCCGGGAAAGAAGACCAGACGGCTGGGTGCTATGGCCATAGCACCTGCCGTTATCGCTTCTGGAAACCATATTTGCAAAAGAGGCTAAGACTACGGCGTTCGCTGCTGTGGAAAACACCTAGACTGTCTTAACCGGGCAGGCGGGGGATTGCAGTACGGACTAAGTGGCAATCGGGTAGATAGGTTGGCAACACCTATACTGGAAGATCAAATGGAAACGGCCTGTTCGGCAACGGCAGGTTCTTCCCGGGGAAATCCAACCCGACCTAAGCCGTAAGATTTATCCCGCCTGCCGCCGCTTTTATTACAAAAAATAAGGAGAATTCCTGTGGCGAAAACCGAATCGGACAGTACCAGACGGGAACAGAGAAAGGCAGGGAAATGGGCGCTTACCATTTTCCTGGTAACAATACTGGTTTCCGGAACCATCAGTTTTTTGTCCAATGAGATCATGTCAAGAACCGGTATTGCAGCCGCGTTTGTGATCCTGCTGATCATCGTTGTGATTGGCATTTTGTTTGATATTGTGGGTGTAGCGGTTACTTCCGCAAACGAAAAACCCTTTCATTCCATGGCCTCCCGCCGTTTGCCCGGGGCCAGGGAGTCGATTTTGCTTTTGCGCAATGCCGAAAAGGTCAGTTCCATCTGCAATGATGTGGTGGGGGATATCTGCGGTGTTGTGTCCGGTGCGGCCTCGGCAACCATTGCGGCCCGGGTGTTGTCGCATATGACCTTTTCTCTTCCGCAGCTGGTAACCCTTGCCATGTCTGCCCTGGTGGCGGGCCTGACCGTGGGTGGAAAGGCTGTGGGAAAGACGGTGGCCATTGGATCCTGTACGGAAATCGTGTATCTCGTAGGGCGTATCCTGGCAGCCTTCGGCCGCTGTAAGGCCGGGCTGCATCAGAAGAAACGCTGATGCAGGGCGGTATCGAGGATACCTAGAAAATATAGAAAGACAGGTTGATTGAACTGTGGGAATTTTGCAGGATATTCATTGTCAGAATGACCTACTACAGCTTACAGACTCTCAGCGGGCTTGTCTCTGCCGGGAGATCCGGGAATTTCTCATCGACCATGTATCGAAGACCGGGGGCCATCTGGCTGGCAACCTGGGCGTGGTTGAGCTGTCTGTAGCCATTGAAACGGTTTATAATACGGAAAAGGACCGCCTGGTTTTTGATGTGGGTCATCAGTCTTATGTTCATAAGCTGCTGACGGGACGCCAGGCGGGTTTTGACGGTTTGCGGCAATTCGGGGGGATTTCCGGTTTCCCCAAGCCTGCGGAGAGTGTGACGGATTCCTTTGTGGCCGGTCACGCTTCCAGTTCCGTTTCCATTGCGCTTGGCATGGCCAGGGCCCGTACCCTCCTGGGGGAAGATTACGATGTGGTCGCCCTGGTGGGTGACGGCGCGGCCACCGGCGGCATGATTTATGAGGCTCTCAACGACCTTGCCGTCAGCCGGGAACCTATGGTAGTCATTCTCAATGACAATGAAATGTCCATCAGCAAGAGCAATGGCGGCCTTTCCCGGCATCTGGCACGGGTTCGCACCAGCCAGAATTATCTGCACGCAAAGCGGTGGTACCGTACCATCCTGAAAAAGCTTCCCGGCGGCAATGGATTTTACCGTTTTTCCAGCAAGGTAAAGAACCGTCTGAAACGGATGATTCTACCGGGCACTCTGTTCGAGAATATGGGCCTGACCTATTTGGGTCCGGCAGACGGCCATGACCTTCCCGGGATTATGGCTTTGCTGCGGTCCGCCAGGGAAATGCGGGAGCCGGTGCTGGTTCATGTCATCACCAAAAAGGGCTGCGGGTATCTCCCTGCCCAGGAGGACCCCACCCGGTTCCACGGAATCGGAAAATTTGATCCCATTACCGGCGCCAGCCTGGGGGCAAAGGTGCCTACCTATTCTGAGTGTTTCGGCAATACCCTGATTGAGCTGGCGGAACAGGACCGGCGGGTGTGCGCCATTACGGCGGCCATGTCTTCCGGCACCGGGCTGACGAAGTTTATGAAACGGTTCCCCCAGCGTACCTTTGATGTGGGTATCGCGGAAGAGCATGCTGTTTCCATGGCCGGCGGATTGGCAAAACAGGGGATGATCCCTGTGGTTGCTCTGTATTCCACGTTCCTGCAGCGGTCCTATGATCAGCTGATACAGGATGTGGCGCTGCTGCACCTGCATGTGGTGCTGGCCATTGACCGTGCAGGCCTGGTGGGAGATGACGGCCCCACCCACCATGGTGTATTTGATGTGGGCTTCCTGCGGCAAATACCGGGAATGAAGATCCTGGCCCCGGCAAGTCTTGCCGAACAGAAGGATATGCTGCGCTGGGCGATTGAAACCTATAACGGCCCTGTGGCAGTCCGCTATCCCCGGGGCGGTGAAGGTGATTACAAACAGTCCGGCTGGACGGGGGATACAGGTTACCTGACTCATAGAACCGGAAGAGACGTTACGCTGGTTACCTACGGCAGTATGATCAATTCTGTTTCCTGTGCGGCAGAGGAGTTGGCAGAGCGGGGTATCCAGGCAACAGTCCTGCGGATTCTCACGTTGGACGAGCTTCCTGTAGAGGAAATGCTGAATCAGATGACGGATAAGATTCTCGTAATAGAGGAAGCCTGCACCGGCAGCGGCATTCAGGAAGCCTTTGCCTGGCGCCTGAAGGAACTGTCCCCGGAAAAACGTGTATACGGCATGGACCTTGGAAAAGAGTTTGTTCCCCACGGTGCCCAGGATAAGCTGTATGCTTACTGCGGACTGGATGAAGCGTCCATCATCAAAAAAGCGGAGGAGGTGCTGGAGATATGAAGGTGAAAAAAAGACTGGATGTTCTGCTGACAGAGCAGGGCTACGCGGAAAACCGCACCAAGGCGCAGGCGATCATTATGAGCGGCATTGTGTACGCGGATGGTCAGAAAGCCGACAAGCCCGGCACAGCCTATGAAGAAACGGTTTCCATTGAGGTTCGCGGTGGGGCCTGCCCCTATGTCAGCCGGGGCGGATTGAAGCTGGAAAAGGCGCTGCGGGATTTCGGTGTAAAGCCGGAAGGCTTTGTTTGCAGTGATTCCGGCGCGTCCACCGGCGGTTTTACGGATTGCCTGCTTCAGCAGGGAGCCCGTAAGGTGTTTGCCATCGACGTAGGCTACGGCCAGCTGGACTGGAAGATCCGTTCCGATCCCAGAGTGGTGGTAATGGAGAAAACCAATATCCGCTATGTGACTCCGGAACAGCTGGGAGAGCCTCTGGATCTGTCCGTGGTGGATGTGAGTTTCATTTCGCTAAAGATCGTTCTGCCTGCCATTCGGGCGCTGCTGAAGCCCACGGGACAGGTGCTGTGCCTGATCAAGCCCCAGTTTGAGGCAGGAAGAGAAAAGGTTGGAAAAAAGGGCGTTGTCCGGGAAAAGAGCACCCATGTGGAGGTGCTCCAAGGCTTCGTGGAACTGGCGGATTCCCTGGGTTTTCACATCCTGGGTCTGACCTACTCTCCGGTGAAAGGCCCAGAGGGAAATATTGAGTTTCTGGGACACCTGAGCCTTAATGATGTCCCCGGCATTTGTCCGGATGTGGTGGATGTGGTGGAGCAGGCACATGCCGCTTTGGATAAAGGAGCGGGTGTATGAAAAATGTGATTCTGACACCGAATCCATACCGGGACCGGAATTTCCAGACGGTGCGCAGTGCCATCCAGATATTAAAGGACGCCGGAATGCGGCCTACGGTCTGCCTGCCCTTCGATGTGGACAAGAGCTTTGAGCTTCCGAAGGACATTCGCTTCTCCCGGTTGGAGCGGGAGCTACCCGGAGCGGATGTCCTGGTTTGCTTCGGCGGCGATGGAACCATTCTGCATACGGCAAAAGCCGCGACAAAACGGGGGATTCCCATCCTCGGTGTGAATATCGGCACCATGGGGTTTATGGCGGAGCTGGAAAACACGGAACTGCACCGCCTTGGGCAGTTGGCTTCCGGTGATTATACGCTGGACAACCGGATGATGCTGGATGTAACCGTCCAGCGGGACCGGGATATTCTTTTCCATGACATTTGCCTCAACGATGTGGTTGTAACAAAAGGCGCCGTGGCCAGGATTGTATATCTGAGTGTGGAGTGCGACGGTGTTCAGGCCATGACCTGCGGCGGTGACGGTGTGATTGTGGCAACACCAAGTGGGTCCACGGCCTATAGTTTGTCGGCGGGAGGGCCCATTGTGGAGCCGGACGCAAGAAATATCATCATTACACCGATTTGTGCCCACGATATGGGCAGCCGCTGCGTTGTGGCGTCCGACCGCCGGGTGGTTACGGTGCGTATGGTGCAGAATGCCCGCAGAAATGCCTACCTTTCCGTTGACGGGGGCAAGGCCCTGCGCCTGAACATGGGAGATGTGGCAACCATCCGCAAATCCCGGTTTGAAACCAAGCTGGTGAAACTGAATAATCGAAGCTTTTACGATGTGGTCAATGCGAAATTTCAAAGAAAGTTAGGGTGAGCAGCTATGAAGACGAAACGACAGGCAAAAATCGTGGAAATCATCTCCAATACCAATGTGGAGACCCAGGAACAGCTTCTGAAGGCTCTGGAAGAAGAGGGCTTTACCAGCACCCAGGCCACCATTTCCAGGGATATTAAGGAACTGAGAATTGTAAAGGAGCTCACCAGCCTGGGCACTTATCGCTACAGTGTTTCTGAAAAGGACGCGCCCCCGGCACTGACAGACCGGCTCAATACCATTTTCCGGGAGTGTGTCACCAGCATTGATTATGCGGAAAACATCATTGTCATTCATACGCTGCCGGGTCTTGCCAGTGCTGCCGGCTCCGCGCTGGATGCCATGAAGATCAATGTGGTTCTTGGCACTTTGGCCGGTGACGATACTGTTATGATTGTGATGCGCGACAGCAATGCCGCCGCGGCATTCTGCGGAGAAATCAAGAGTGTGATCCGTTAAGGAGGAGTAAGCGTGCTGAGTCTTCTGCATATTGAAAATATTGCAGTCATCGAGCGGGCGGATATTTCCTTTGACGCGGGCTTTAATGTTCTTACCGGTGAGACCGGTGCCGGTAAATCCATCGTGATCGATGCGATTTCGGCCATTATGGGCCAGCGTGCCTATCGGGACATGATTCGTACCGGCACCAACAAGGCATCTGTCCGGGGCATTTTCACCCAGGTGCCGGAGCTTCCCTGGTTTCAGGAGAACGGCGTGGAATATGATGCCGAGACGGTTATTCAGCGGGATGTCTTTCTGGATGGAAAGAATGTATGCCGTGTGAACGGAAGTCTGGTCTCGGTGTCCATCCTGCACAAGCTGGGGCTCCAATTGATCAACATTCACGGTCAGCACGATTCGGCGTCCCTTTTTGATGAAGAAAACCATTTGCGTTTTCTGGATGCCTTTGCGGACAATGGGGAGCTTTTGGAGGATTATCGGGAAAAATTCGCTGCCGTTACCAGGCTGCGCCGGGAAATTGACCGGATGAGCATGGACGAAAGCGAAAAGCTGCGCCGGATGGAAACCCTTCGCTATCAGATCGGGGAGATCGAAAAGGCGGATTTGCAGCCCGGAGAGGACGAGGAACTGGAAAGCAGAAGAAAGCTGCTGCAGAATTCCGAAAAGCTTTCCCAGGGCCTGGAGGATGCGGTGGAGGCGCTGCTTGGCGGAGATGATTCCAACGGTGCCGCGGCTCTGCTGGCAGAGGCGGAATACGCGCTGTCCCGGATTGCCCGTTACAGCGATCATTTTTCTGCCATTCAGGAACGGATGACGGATCTCAAATACCAGGTTCAGGATCTGGCAGACGAGGTGCGGGATGCCTGGGATGATCTGAGCTATTCTGCCGATGAATTGGAGCAGATCGAAGCCCGTCTGGATATTATCCATCGCCTGCGCCGGAAATACGGCGCAACCTGCCAGGATATTCTATCCTATCTGGAGCAGGCCCGGAAAGAACTGGATGAAATTGAGTTTGCGGATGACCGGGTGGAACGGCTCAAAAAGCAATTGAGCCAGCAGGAGAAGCTTGCCTGGGATGCGGCGCTGGCCCTGCGGAAGGACCGGCAGGAAAAAGCGGAGCTTATGTCGGCCAAAATTCTCACCGAACTCAGTCAGCTGGATATGCCGGGAGTGCGGTTTGCCTGCAGCTTCCGGGAAACGGATCTAACCGATGACGGGGCGGATTCGGTGGTGTTTTATCTGTCTGCCAATGCCGGCGAAGCAATGAAGCCTTTGAGTAAGGTGGCTTCCGGCGGTGAGCTGGCCAGGATTATGCTTTCCATGAAGAATGTTCTGGCGGAGAAAGACCAGGTAGGCACACTGATTTTCGATGAGGTGGACACCGGCGTTTCCGGTAGAGCGGCGCAGCGGATTGCGGAAAAGCTCCGGTCCCTTGCCCGCCACAAGCAGGTGCTGTGTGTGACCCATTTGCCCCAGATGGCGGCTTTGGCGGATACCCATATGCTCATTTCCAAGTCCGAGCGGGACGGAAGAACCTTTACCACCGTTACGCCTCTGGATCGGGAGGGACGGAAGCAGGAGCTTGCGCGAATTATCGGCGGCACACATATCACGGAAACAACCCTGAAAAGTGCGGAAGAAATGCTGCCGGATTGGAAAAATACTTGACATTTTCGGCTTCCTTTGCTAAAATACAGCACAACGCATAGATGGGATGAAGTACGCAGTTTTCCTTTTTTCAGAGAGCCGCCGGAGGGTGTAAGGCGGCAAAAGCAATTGCGGAAGTTACCTCCCGGAGCGGCCTTCCTGAAAACTGCAGTAGGGAAGGACGGGTACGCCCGATACAGCGCGCGCCGCTTTCAAAGCGGCATAAGGGGGAAATCGTGAGGTTTCTCCAAACTGAGGTGGTACCGTGCTTGACTGCGCCCTCTGTCTTTTGACAGAGGGCGTGATTTATTCTATGGAGGATTCAATATGAAAGTGTATGACGAGCTGGTGGCCCGGGGCCTGATCGCCCAGGTTACCAATGAAGAGGAAATCCGGGAGATGGTGGATAACGGCAAGGCCACGTTCTACATCGGCTTTGACCCCACCGCCGACTCCCTGCATGTGGGTCACTTTATGGCGCTGTGCCTGATGAAGCGTCTGCAAATGGCGGGCAACAAACCCATCGCCCTGATTGGCGGCGGCACCGCCATGATCGGGGACCCCTCCGGCAGAACGGATATGCGTTCCATGATGACCAAGGAGACCATTGATCACAACTGTGCCTGCTTCAAAAAGCAGATGGAGCGGTTCATCGAGTTCGGCGAAGGAAAAGCACAGATGGTCAACAACGCAGACTGGCTGCTGAACCTCAACTACATTGATTTCATTCGGGACATCGGCGCCTGCTTCTCCGTAAACAATATGCTGCGGGCGGAATGCTTCAAGCAGCGCATGGAGAAGGGCCTGAGCTTCCTGGAGTTCAACTACATGCCCATGCAGTCCTACGATTTCTACTACCTGTACCAGCATTACGGCTGCAATATGCAGTTCGGCGGCAATGATCAGTGGAGCAATATGCTGGGCGGTACGGAGCTGATCCGCCGGAAGCTGGGGAAGGATGCCCACGCCATGACCATTACGCTGCTCCTCAACTCCGAGGGAAAGAAGATGGGCAAAACCGCAAAGGGCGCCGTATGGCTGGATCCCAACAAGACCAGTCCCTACGAATTCTACCAGTACTGGCGCAATGTGGATGATGCCGATGTGATGAAGTGCATTCGGATGCTGACCTTCCTGCCGCTGGAGCAAATCGACGAAATGGACTCCTGGAAGGATGCCAAGATCAATGAAGCCAAGGAAATTCTGGCCTTTGAGCTCACAAAGCTGGTCCATGGCGAAGAGGAGGCTCAAAAGACCCAGGCTTCCGCCAAGGCCCTGTTTGTCGGCGGCGGAGAGGATGCCAATCTTCCCACCACTGAGATTACCGAGGAGCAGCTGACCGACGGTCAGATCGGCATTCTCAGCCTGATGGTGGCCTGCAAGCTGGCCTCCTCCAACAAAGAAGCCCGGACCCTTGTCCAGCAGGGCGGTGTTCTTGTAAACGATGAGAAGGTTCCCGCACCCAACTTCTGCGTAACCAGGCAAATGCTTGCCGACGGCGTGAAAATCCGCAAGGGTAAGAAAGTATTCCACAAGGCAATTCTTAAATAATGAAATGTGCCGGGAACCCTGCAGGGTTCCCGGCGTTCTGTACCTATAACAAATCCTTGAGAAGCGCGGATGTTTCCTCCGATGGGCTGCACAGGGGCATCCGGCAGCTGCCGCAGTCATAGCCGATCATTGCCATGGCGGCTTTTACGGGAATGGGATTCACCTCCTGAAACAGTGCGTCAATAAGCGGCAGCAGGCTCAGCTGCAAGGCCGTGGCAGTGTCGAAATCTCCGTCCAGGGCCGCGCCAATCATAGAACCGGTGATTTCCGGCTCAATGTTGGAGACAACGGAAATCAGTCCCTTTGCACCCAGCGCCATGGCGGCAACAGCCAGATCGTCATTTCCGCACCAGACGGTAAAATGGTCTGGGCATTGGCTTCGGATACGGGCGAGTTTCCGAATGTCAGAGGACGCCTCTTTTACGCCAGCGATATTGGGGATTTGAGACAGCCGCCTGTATACCTCCACCGGAATATCCACACCGGTGCGGCTGGGTACATTGTAAAGGATTACCGGAATCTGAACACTGCTTGCGATGGCAGCATAGTGCAGATATAGTCCTTCCGGAGTTGCTTTGTTGTAGTATGGACTGACGACCAACAGCGCATCGGCACCGGCATCCTGGGCAGCCTGACTCAGCGCGATTGCGTGGACAGTCGAATTGGACCCGGTTCCGGCGATGATGCGCAAATCCTCCGGCCCGCTCTTTTTTGCATAGCGGAACATGGTGAGCTTTTCTTCGTCCGTAAGTGTCGCGGATTCTCCGGTGGTGCCGCAAATGACAACTGCCCGGATACCGGCGTCATACTGCCGCCGCAGCAGCTGCTCCAGCATGGGATAGTTGACCGAATCCTTCAGAAACGGCGTAACCAGTGCCGTACAGACACCGGTAAAAAATGGATGATTCATAGACAGATCCCTCCCATGCAGTCTATGCCCGGATGTATCCTTTTGCCTGTTGCAAAAAATAGGAAAATCGGGTATACTGAATGCAATTGTCCGACGGTATACCACAACTTTTGGAGGAACCAAAGCTTTGAAAACCCATGACTTTTTCTATGATCTCCCGGAGGACCTGATTGCCCAGACACCTCTGGAAAAACGGGATACATCCCGTCTGATGCTCCTGGACCGCGCAACGGGACAGGTGCGGCATAAGCATTTTTATGATATTCTGGACTACCTGAATCCCGGTGACTGTCTGGTGATGAATGATTCCCGGGTTCTGCCTGCCCGGCTCCTGGGCCACCGTCCCACCGGCGGCGCAGTGGAGGTGCTGCTGCTGCGGGACTTGGGAAACAAGTGCTGGGAGTGTTTATGCAAACCCGGCCGGAAAATGCAGGTGGGAAATGAAGTCATTTTCGGCAACGGAGAGCTGACCGCAGTTGTCAAAGAGGTACAGGAAACAGGAAACCGGGTGGTGGAATTCCGTTTTGAAGGCATTTTCCTGGAAGTGCTGGAGCAGCTGGGCAAGATGCCCTTGCCGCCCTATATCAAGGAAGAGCTTCAGGATCAGGAGCGGTATCAGACGGTCTATTCCCGGGAATTGGGTTCCGCTGCCGCGCCTACGGCGGGCCTGCATTTTACCACGGAGCTGCTGGACAGAATTCGGGAAAAGGGCGTCAAAACCGCTTTTGTAACGCTCCATGTGGGCCTGGGGACCTTCCGGCCCGTAAAGGCAGAGGACATTCTGGAGCACCATATGCACAGTGAGCTGTGTATGATGAACGAGGAAACCGCAACGATTCTGAACGAAACCAAGGCATCCGGGGGCCGGATAATCTGCGTGGGCACCACCTCCTGCCGGACTCTGGAATCCCTTGTCAATGAGGATGGAAGCTTTTCGGCCAAATCCCGGTGGACAGACATTTTCATCTACCCGGGCTACTCCTTCAAGGCCATGGACGGCTTGATTACCAACTTCCACCTGCCGGAGAGCACCCTGGTGATGCTGGTATCCGCCTTCGCGGGCAGGGAGCATGTCCTGAATGCCTACCGGATTGCGGTGGAAGAGCGCTATCGTTTCTTCAGCTTTGGGGATGCCATGTTCATTGCAGACGGAATCGGAGAGAAATAGAACCGGACAAAAAGAGGGAAGCTATGTTTGAATTAAAGAAAACAGAGGGCAAAGCCCGGCGGGGGGAATTCACCTGTGCCCATGGTACGGTGCAGACCCCTGTGTTTATGAATGTGGGCACCCAGGGGGCCATCAAGGGCGCCCTCAGCGCGGAGGACCTGAAAAACATCGGCTGCCAGGTGGAGCTGAGCAATACCTATCATCTGCACTTGCGGCCAACGGACAAGGTTGTGCGTCAGATGGGGGGCCTGCACAAATTCATGACCTGGGACGGCCCCATCCTTACGGACTCCGGCGGATTTCAGGTGTTCAGCCTGGCATCCCTGCGGAAGATCAAGGAGGAGGGGGTGTACTTTGCCTCCCATATTGACGGCCATAAGATCTTTATGGGGCCGGAGGAGAGTATGCGGATTCAGTCCAACCTGGGAAGTGACATCTGCATGGCCTTCGACGAGTGTATTGAGAATCCCGCACCCAGGGATTATGTTCAGAAAAGCGTAGACCGGACCTACCGCTGGCTGGTCCGCTGCAAGGCGGAGAATGCACGGCTCAACAGCCTGCCGGACACGGTGAACCCCCAGCAGATGCTTTGGGGCATCAATCAGGGCGGCACCTATCCCGATATTCGTGTGGACCATATGAAGCGCATTGCGGATCTGGACCTTCCCGGCTATGCCATTGGCGGTCTGGCGGTAGGGGAGACTGCAGAGGAGATGTACGACATCATTGAGGCAGTGGAGCCATATATGCCGGCGGATAAGACCCGATACCTGATGGGCGTTGGGACACCGACCAACATTATTGAAGGTGTTGCAAGGGGCATTGATTTCTTTGACTGCGTGATGCCTGCCCGGAATGCCCGCCATGCCCGGCTGTTTACCTGGGAGGGGGCCATCAACCTGAAAAATGCCAAGTATCAGTTGGATGAAAACCCCATCGATCCCCAGTGTGATTGTCCTGTATGCCGCAGATACAGCCGCGCTTATATCCGCCATTTGTTTGTTGCGGAGGAAATGCTCGCGATGAGACTATCGGTGATGCACAACCTGTATTTCTACAACAAGCTGATGGAGCGTATCCGAAACGCACTGGATCGTGGAGACTTTGAAGGGTTCCGCAGAGAATATTCTGAGAAGCTGGCAAGAAGAATTTAAAAATTCTTAAACATTTCAAGAAAATATAACACGAGTTATTAATTGCAAATAATTACAAAGAGTGATATAATCACCCTATGTTGTTACTATACTGGTTTGTTCTGGCTCCTCCGGGTAAAGACATTCCGAAATACACGGCTTGGGAGAAAGGTCTATGGGCGCTTCTGTATGCAAAGTGAATAGGCTGCGCCTGCTGAGTTTGGCAATGGCTCTGGTGATGCTGATCTCCTGTTTTCCCGTATTGGCATTCTGTGAGGAGGATTCCTGGGAGACTGAGGCGGAGTATGATGACAGCTCGTACTGGGACTCCACCGAGGGTGATGAGGAGGAGTACACCGAAGAGTATGATCCCTGGGAGGAAACCGAAAAAGAGGAAGAGACGGATTACTGGCACTACGGTGCCGATAGCCATTTTTTTCCGGACTATACGCTGGAAGAATACGGCGATGTTATGTATGCCTCCGGCACCATATTGAGCAACGGGTGCAGCGTGGTGTGTCTTGCGTCTCTTGCAACCTATCTGACCGGTCACCAGTATTATCCCGATGAATTGGCCCGCTGGTTCGGCGGCTATGGGGATAACAATGTGGAACGTGTGCGCTATATTTCAAAAACGCTGGAGCTTCCCTATGTTGAGGCAAAGGATTACCGGGATGTTATTGATGCGCTGTATGAGGGGAAAGCGGTTATTCAGCTGGTGAACAAACGCTCTTTGTTTACCGAATCGCAGCATTTTATTCTGATTAAGGGATTTAAGAGCAATGGACTCCTGGACGTTCTCGACCCTTCACAGCGGAACCGGGACAGCTGGTATCTCAATGAAAAGTTTGAGAACGGCTTTACCGAGGATGAGATCTGCTGGGGCTATGACGGCGCATGGATCTACGATCCGGCTCAGATGCCGGAGAATCCCTACATTTATGAAGAGCCTGTCCGGCCTTATGTGGAACCCAGGTATCCGGATGTTCATCTGACGGAGGAGGAGACAAAGCTTCTGGCACGGCTGGTGTGGGTTGAGGCCCGGGGAGAATGCCCGGAGGGGCAGCAGGCCATTGCGGAAGTGGTTCTGAACCGCTATGTTTCCGGACGGTTTGGCAGCAACATTTCTTACATGATCAATGACGAAAGTCAATTTGTCAAGCAGAGCCTCCTGAAATCCGCAAAGCCCGGTCAGGCCCAGTATGAGGCCATTGACAGGGCGTTGTACGGCCCCTACGTGTTGCCTAAGGATGTGATGTTCTATGGCCGTGTGCGTACCACCAGAAAACTTTGGGGCAATATTGGCCGCCATATTTTCTGTTTCCCCAATGATTATGAGGGCGACGATATCCTGAAAACCTATGACAAGTGATTTATCCCGCGGACTGCAGTCCGCGGGATTTTCATGGGGAAACACTTTTCCTACTTGCAGGCGCTGCGCAAATTGTGTAAAATAGTACAGTACGGCTGATTTGCCGACCTGATGTAAGAGAATGGAGAGATCACATGGAACAGTGGCTTGAAAGTGTATACAGCGACGGAAGCGCGGCATTTGTATCCAATCCGGCCCCCCAACTCTTTGAAACAGTAACCATTCGGCTGCGGATGTATGAAGACGCGCCGGTACAGTATGTCATTCTTCGCGCGACGCCCAATGGCGGGGAACTGAAGGTAGATATGCGCAAAGCCAGCATTGAGCATGGTTTTGTTTACTGGGAATGCCCCCTGCGGATGGACGAGAACCGGATGTGTTACCACTTCTACATTGTCAGCGGAGAACAGATTTTCTTTTATACCCAGAAGGAAATCACAACCTATCTCCCGGAACACAGCTATGACTTCCAGCTGGTTGCGGACTATGTGCAGCCCGCGTGGGTGAAGCACGCAGTGTTTTATCAGATTTTTCCGGAGCGGTTCTGCAATGGAGATCCGGGAAACGATGTGCGTACCGGGGAATACAGCCAGGATGGATACCCGTCCATTCAGATGGAGAACTGGGAAGCAAAGCCCCTGACCTATGAAGAAGGGCACTGTCTGGACTTTTATGGCGGTGATTTACAGGGAATTCAGCAAAAAATCCCTTATCTGAAAGAGCTGGGCGTCACCGCTCTTTATTTGAATCCCATTTTCTATGCCCAGTCCTGCCACAAATATGACTGCCTGGATTATTTCCATGTAGATCCTCATTTTGGCGGAGATCAGGCTCTGGCGGATTTGTCCAAAGCGCTTCACGAAAACGGAATGAAGCTGATTCTGGATATTTCCATCAATCACACCGGCACCGCTCACCGCTGGTTCAACCGGGATGGACTGTATTTTGAGAAAACGGAAGGCGCGTACAACAATCCTAACTCTGTGGAGCGGAGCTACTATTTCTTTGAACCGGACAACAGCTATCATGGCTGGTGGGATCTGGAATCCATGCCAACCTTGAATTACACATCCGATGCCCTGCGGGAAATCGTCTATCGGGGGGAGAATTCCGTACTGAAAAAGTGGCTGAAAGCGCCCTACTCCATCGATGGCTGGCGTTTTGACGTGGCTGATGTTTTTGCTCGCAACGGAAGGGTGCAGCTGGCGCATACGCTCTGGCCGGAAATTCGGAAGAGCATTCGGCAGGAAAATGAACAGGCCTATATTCTGGCAGAGGATTGGGGAGATTGTGCCCAATATCTCCAGGGCAGCGAATGGGATTCCCCCATGAATTACTACGGCTGCGGCCGGGTAATCCGCTCTTTTTATGGGGAACCGGACCTGTTTATGATGCGCCATCCGGTGCTCAGCCGGATGAAGTCAAACATGACAGCGGAGGATCTGGAGCACCGAGTTATGCAGCACCTGGCAAAGCTGCCCTTTGCTCTGTGGCAGAACCAGTTTAACCTTTTTGACAGCCACGATACCAGCCGGTTCCATACCAATCCCCAGATCACCGATGCGGATTTCCGGGGCGCGGCGCTGTTCCAGTTCCTGCTCATCGGCGCGCCCTCCATTTACTACGGAGACGAAGCGGATGCGGATGGAATCTACGGCACCAACGAGGGGTGCCGCTACCCCATGCCCTGGAGCAAGCCCTTCCAGAATGGGGAGAAGTACCGGCTCTATCATAGGCTTGCCCATCTGAGAAAGGAACACGCGGCCCTGTCCGAGGGCGGCATGAAGTTCCTCTATGCCCATGGGGACGTGTTTGCCATTGCCCGATTCTGGGGGGAGGACATTCTGGTGGGTGTGATCTCCAAAAGCGATCGGGAAGAAATCATCCGCCTGCCACTTGGCGCCGCAGGCGGCAGGGAACCGGAAGAGAAATGTGATCTTCTGGGCAATCCTCTGTCCTGGCAGAAATGCGACGATCACGCCGTGTCCTTCCGGGTGGAACCCCATAGCAGTTATCTGTTCCGGTGCAGTTTGATGGAAGCGGCGGAGTAGACACAATATCCGCAAAGTTTGGCAAGAGCACCTGTTGGTTAGGGAATGGGGATCCCGCCTCTGTGTGTTTTGTTCTTAGATATCATTGGTGCCCTCCGGCGGATTTCGCCGGAGGGCTTTTTGATGCAGAACAAAATCATATGTGTACAAATCATACAAAAAATGGCCCAGCAGGGTCACTATATTTCGTTAGCACATTAGCGTACTAAAGCGTTGACAGAAGGGCAGGAGCTGTGGTAACATGAGTGCATCAGAAGGGGCGCAAAAGCCCGTCCCAATTCCATAGAAAAGAGGACAGGATTATGAAAAAGTTTTCTGCATTGTTGATGGCATTGGTACTGCTGCTGACCTGCACCGCCTGCGGTGGTTCCGGTGGAAAGAATAAGGATCGCCTGGAGAAGATTAAGGAGAAAGGTGTTCTGGAGCTGTGTACCGAACCCTATTTCGCACCCTATGAATTCATTGATCCCAGCAAGACCGGTGATGACCAGTATCAGGGCATCGATATTGCGCTTGCCAAGTACATTGCGGACAAGCTGGGCGTGGAGCTGAAGATCACCGCCCTGGACTTTACCGCAGTCCTGGCCGGTGTAACCGACGGCAAGTATGACATGGCCATTTCCGCCATTGCCTACTCTCCCTCCCGGGCAGAAGCTATGCGCATGAGTGACGTTTATCAGTCCTCCGATACCGGTTACGGTTTCATTGTCCGCACCGACGACGCGGAGAAATACAACAGTGTGGAAGACCTGAAAGACGCTGTGGTCATCACTCAGAGCGGCTCCGTTCAGGAAGCGCTTTACAAGCAGTATGTAAACGGTGCCTGCAAGGAGTTCAAGCTGGTTGCCAACATGACTGACGCCTATCTGGCGGTTTCTGAGGGTAAGGCGGATGTGTGCATTTGCAGCATTGTCTCCGCGGATCTGTACGCCGAGGCCAATGGCGGCCTGACCACCCCCGATTTCCTGTTTGATGTGGATCCCAGCATGAACGGCACCTGCATTGCCATGCCGATGGAAGGCACAGAGAGCCTGGCGCAGGTTGTCAACGAATGCATCGCGGAACTGAATGCCCAGGGAAAGATTGAGGCCTGGAACCAGGAATATAAGGCATTGGCATCCAGTCTTGGAATCGAGTAAGCTTTTGGGAGTGTAACCACCATGGATAAAATCATCAAGATATGGCTGAAATATTACCCGGTGTACCTGTCAGGACTATGGGGAACACTGTGGATCTCGGCGGTGACGGTGCTGCTTGGCGCGATGCTGGGCATGGTGGTTGCCTTGATTCGTATGAGCCATACGAAGGTGCTGAAGGGGATCACCGATCTGTTTGTGGAGATTCTCCGCGGCACACCCATTCTGCTGCAGTTGTATTTCTTTTGGATTGCTCTGCCGAAAATTGTACCCTTTGAACTCAGCGATACGCAGTGTATTGTCGCGGCTCTGGCGGTAAACGCATCTGCTTTTATTTCCGAGATTATCCGCGCCGGCATCGGCGCGGTGGATAAGGGCCAGTGGGAGGCCGCCCGGAGCATAGGCTTGTCGGAAGCCCATGTGATGACCCGGGTGATCCTTCCCCAGGCAGTCAAAAACATACTGCCTGCACTGTGCAACGAGTTTATTGCCACGGTAAAGGGAACGTCACTTGCCTCTGTTTTCTTTGTCGGTGAGCTGATGACCAGTTACAAAACCGTTCAGAGTGCTACTTTTCTGGCGCTTCAATCTCTGGTCATTGCCGGTATCATCTATTTTGCACTGAATTATGTGCTGTCCCGGCTGCTGCGGGTGATTGAAAGGAGGCTGACGGTCAGTGACTGAGCCGATTTTGCAGACCCGGAACCTTCAAAAGAGGTTTGGGAAACTGGAGGTGCTGAAAGGCATCTCTGTGGACATCCGGAAAGGGGAGGTGGTTTCGATCATCGGTCCCTCCGGCGGCGGAAAATCCACCTTTCTTCGTTGTCTGAATCTTTTGGAAGTACCGGATGAAGGGAAGATCTTTTATAAAGGTCAGGACATAACGGATAAGAAACTGAAAATCACAAAGTACCGTCAGGGAATTGGCATGGTTTTTCAGCACTTCAATGTATTTCCAAACATGACGGTTCTGGAAAATGTTACCCTTGCGCCTACGCTGGAAAAAAAGGTGCCTGCCGAACAGGCAAAAGAGGAAGCCATGGCACTTCTTACCCGTGTGGGACTGGCAGATAAGGCGGATGAGTATCCCCGGAAGCTGTCCGGCGGTCAGAAACAGCGTCTGGCCATTGTTCGGGCCCTGGCAATGAAACCGGATGTGATGCTTTTCGACGAGCCCACATCTGCCCTGGATCCGGAGATGGTTAAGGAAGTTCTGAACGTCATACGGGAGCTGACCAGAAGCGGTATGACCATTCTGATTGTTACCCATGAGATGGGCTTTGCCAGAGAGGTTTCCGACCGGGTTCTGTTCATTTGCGATGGTGTTATCAAGGAAGAGGGAACTCCGGAGCAGATTTTCACCTGCCCCCGGGAACCCGAAACCATCAAATTCCTGAGTATGGTTCTGTAAAGGAGAGGGTAATATGGTTCAGACAATTCAAAATCTGGTATCCGCCAAGGCGGATACCGCCATTGCACTGGCAAAGGAAATCTGGGGCTACGCGGAGCTTTCCTATGAGGAAGTAAGGTCATCCAGCGCACTCATTGCCGCGCTGAAAAAAGAGGGCTTTTCCATCGAAGAGGGAATTGCCGGTATTCCCACTGCCTTTACAGCCACATTCAGCCGTGGCTCCGGAAAGCCCGTGGTGGGATTCCTTGCGGAGTACGATGCCCTTTCCGGACTGAGCCAGAAGGCTGCCTGCCCGGTTCAGGAGCCCATTCAGGAGGGCGGAGACGGTCATGGCTGCGGACATAATCTTCTGGGCGCAGGCAGTTATGCCGCCGCTGTGGCGCTGAAGGACTATCTTGAGAAGGAAAACAAGGATGGTACCGTTATTTTCTTCGGGTGTCCCGCGGAAGAAGGCGCCGGTTCCAAACAGTTTATTGCCAGGGCGGGGTACTTCGACAACGTGGATTTTGCCTATACCTGGCATCCCGCAACCATAAATGAGGTTGGTTCCTGGGGAGACGTGGCCATTATGGGTGCGAACTTCACCTTTGATGGAGTGGCTGCTCACGCGGGCGGAGAACCCCATCTGGGAAGAAGCGCACTGGATGCCTGTGAGCTGATGAACATAGGCTGTAACTATCTGCGCGAACACATGATCGATACTGCCCGGATTCACTATGCGTATTCCGATCCCGGCGGCACGGCACCCAATGTGGTTCAGAGTCATGCGGTGATTAAATACGAGGTTCGGGCGCCGAAGGTCAGCCAGGTTCAGGAACTCTTTACCAGAGTGGTGGATGTGGCCAAAGGCGCTGCCCTGATGACCGGAACAAAAATGCAGTATGAAATCACTATGGCCTTTTCCGACTATGTGCCGAACCGTACCCTGGGCGCTTTGGTGGACCAGTGTATGCGTGAGCTTGGCGCACCGGATTGGACGGAAGAGGATTTTGCCGTGGCATCCCAATTCCTGCGGACCTATCCCAGATCCACCATGGTAGGGATCCGGGAAAAGCTTGGCAGCTTCTTTGAGCCGGAAGAACTGGATGCAGCCCTGGCAAAGCCGTTGGATCAGGTGATTCATCCGTTCAATCCCAAGGAGACCGGCTATCATTCCGGCTCTACGGATGTGGGAGATGTTGGATATGCCACACCTACCGTATCCTTTAATGTGGCAACGGCCTGCCTGGGAAATGTAGGCCATTCTTGGCAGAATACGGCCTTTGCCTGCTCAGATATTGGTTTCAAGGGAATGCTCCGGGCAGCCGAGATTCTGACCCTTGCGGCTGTTCGGACCATGGAACAGCCCGAGCTCATCGCGAAAGCCAGAGCGGAGCTGAAGCAGAAAAACGGCGGCAGCTACCAGTGCCCCCTGCCGGAGTATGTGACACCGCCCATCGGCAGATATTAATCATGCAAACCGCGGAAATCCGGCAAACAGGGATTTCCGCGGTTCGCTCATACTATTGAAACAAAAACGCCCTTCCGCATGGGAAGGGCGTATCAATTTGCTTACAGTTCGCAGTTGCCAACGGTGCGGGGGAAAGGAATGGCATCACGGATGTTGGCAATACCCGTCAGATACATGACGCAGCGTTCAAAGCCCAGGCCAAAACCGGCATGGCGGGCAGAGCCGTATTTCCGCAGGTCCATGTAGAAGCTATAGTCTTCTTCCCGCATACCCAACTCTTCAATACGGGCTTTCAGAACGTCGTAGTTGTCCTCACGCTGGCTGCCGCCGATGATTTCGCCTATGCCCGGCACCAGGCAGTCCATGGCGGCCACGGTTTTTCCGTCGGGATTCAGCTTCATGTAGAAGGCCTTAATCTCCTTGGGGTAGTCGGTGACAAAAACAGGACGCTGGAAAATCTTTTCCGTCAGGAAGCGCTCGTGTTCGGTCTGCAGGTCGCTGCCCCAATGGACAGGATACTCAAACTCCGCGTTATGCTCTTCCAAAATCTTTATGGCATCGGTGTAGGTAATGTGACCGAAATCAGAGTTCAGAACATGGTTCAGTCGCTCCAGCAGGCCCTTATCCACAAAGGAGTTGAAGAAGTTCATTTCCTCAGGAGCATGCTCCAGAACATAGGAGATGATGTATTTGATCATATCCTCGGCCAGATGCATATCATCTTCCAGATCGGCGAAAGCAATTTCTGGCTCGATCATCCAGAATTCGGCGGCGTGCCGGGTGGTGTTGGAGTTCTCTGCCCGGAAGGTAGGACCAAAGGTGTAGATGTTGCGGAAAGCCATGGCATAGGTCTCGCCGTTCAGCTGGCCGGAAACCGTCAGATTGGTGGGTTTTCCAAAGAAATCCTTGCTGAAGTCCACCTTGCCGTCCTCGGTTTTGGGAACGTTGTTCAGGTCCAGAGTGGTCACCTGGAACATTTCACCGGCGCCCTCGCAGTCAGAGCCGGTAATGAGGGGTGTATGGACATAGACAAAATCCCGCTCCTGGAAGAATTGGTGAATGGCGTATGCGGCCAGAGACCGTACACGAAACACTGCCTGGAACATATTGGTACGGGGACGCAGATGGGGCATGGTGCGCAGAAATTCCACTGTATGGCGCTTTTTCTGCATGGGATAGTCACCTGCGGAGGGACCCTCAATGGTCACCTCGGTGGCCTGAATTTCAAAGGGCTGCTTGGCATCAGGGGTCAGCAGGACTTCACCCTTCACAATCAGGGCCGCACCAACGTTTACCTTGGAGATTTCCTGGAAATTGGCCAGGGTGTCGTGATAGACCACCTGAACGGGAGTAAAAAAGGTGCCGTCATTCACAACGATGAAGCCAAACTGCTTGCTGGCGCGAACGGAGCGCACCCAGCCGCCGATGGTGACTTCACGGCCCGAATAGGCATCCATGTTTTTGAACAGCTCTCTGACAGAAATCAGATCCATTGGAATTACCTTCTCTCTTGCAAATATAGCTAAGTATACGCCAAATCAGCGAAATTTACAAGAGGGAAAGATCATTTTTATTAATCATTTCCAAAAAAGAGGAAAAAAACCGGAGTCCGGTACAAACCAGACTCCGATTACTTTTATTTTTGACCAGCCACGCTCTTGCGGACAAGAGCCCGGTGAAGCCGGGCTTCCGCCAGCTTCAGGTCAGTATCGGTGGATCCGCTGTTATGGAGCACTTCTTCGGCCCGATTCAGGGAGGCTTCCGCACGGGCTACATCGATTTTCTCCGCCCATTCAAAGGTGGTCGGAACCAGTGTTACGCTCCCGTCCACGACGCTGAGCATACCGCCGATGCAGGCGGCTTCCCGACGCTTTCCGTTGGCAATTACGGTTGCCTTGCCCATTCCCAGAGGGGTTACATAGTTGATGTGATGGGCCATAATGGCAAGATCACCGGTGGTGGAGCGGACGATCAGCCGCTCGGCTTCACCATCAAAGATCAGACCGTCGGGGGTGACAATTTTCAGGGGGAAGCTGCTCATACCTTCTCACCGCCCTGGTACTTTTCCACGACTTCGTCGATGGAACCGGCGAACAGGAAATAGGACTCGGGAATGTCGTCATGCTTGCCTTCGATGATCTCCTTAAAGGAACGAATGGTCTCCTTCAGGGGCACATACTTGCCCTTATAGCCGGTGAACTGTTCGGCAACATGGAAGGGCTGGCTGAGGAAACGCTGTACCTTACGGGCACGGTTAACGGTCAGCTTGTCTTCGTCGCTCAGTTCATCCATACCCATGATGGCGATGATGTCCTGCAGCTCCTTATAGCGCTGCAGAATGCTCTGCACAGCACGGGCGGTTTCATAGTGCTCCTTACCCACGATTTCCGGGGACAGGATCCGGGAGGTAGAGTCCAAAGGATCCACGGCAGGGTAGATACCCAGGCTGGCGATGCCGCGGTCCAGAACCGTGGTGGCATCCAGGTGGGCAAAGGTGGTAGCGGGGGCAGGGTCCGTCAGATCGTCAGCAGGCACGTAAACGGCCTGGACGGAGGTGATGGAACCATCCTTGGTGGAGGTGATACGCTCTTGCAGGGCACCCATTTCCGTAGCCAGGGTGGGCTGGTAACCAACGGCAGAGGGCATACGGCCCAGCAGAGCGGAAACCTCGGAACCGGCCTGAGTGAAACGGAAGATGTTGTCGATAAACAGAAGCACATCCTGATGCTTCACATCCCGGAAGTATTCTGCCATTGTAAGGCCGGAAAGGCCAACACGCATACGGGCTCCGGGGGGCTCGTTCATCTGACCAAAGACCATGGCGGTTTTGCTGATAACACCGGATTCGGTCATTTCGTTGTACAGGTCATTGCCTTCGCGGGTACGCTCACCAACGCCGGTGAAGACCGAATAGCCGTTGTGGGCGGTGGCAATGTTGTAAATGAGCTCCTGAATCAGAACGGTTTTGCCGACGCCGGCACCGCCGAACAGACCGATCTTACCGCCCTTTGCGTAGGGGCAGATCAGGTCAATAACCTTGATACCGGTTTCCAGGATCTCGGTAGCGGGCTGCTGTTCCTCATAAGAGGGGGCAGGGCGGTGGATGGGCCAACGCTCCTGAGCCTGCACATCCGGCTTATTGTCGATGGGCTGACCCAGCAGATTGAATACGCGGCCCAGGCATTCATCGCCAACCGGAACGGAAATGGGAGCACCGGTGTCGGTTACTTCCGTACCGCGCTGCAGGCCGTCAGTAGAGGACATGGCGATACAGCGGACCACATTGTCGCCAATATGCTGGGCGACCTCCGCGATAATGGTCTTGTCCCCGTTGGGAACTTCGATAGCGTTCAGCAGACTGGGCAGCTGATCCTCTTCGAAGCGAATATCCAGAACAGGACCCATGATCTGGACCACTGTTCCTTTGTTTTTGGCCATGGAATTCAACTCCTTGTGTGGAAAGTTTGTTGAGGGATCAGGAACCGGCAACGATTTCCGTGATCTCCTGGGTGATGGAAGCCTGACGGGCCCGGTTGAACTTGAGGCTCAGGTCCGCAATCATATCCTCTGCGTTCTGGGTCGCAGAGTCCATTGCGGAACGGCGGGCTGCCTGCTCGGAGGCACGGCTTTCGCAAAGGGTTCCGTATAGGATACCGCCCAGATACTCCGGAACAATGGAGGCAAAAACCTCTTCGCTGGAGGGCTCATACTTGATGCCGTTTACACAGCCCTGCCTGCGCATTTCTTCGTTGCAGGTCAGCGGCAGCAGATGCATGGTTGCGGGGGTCTGGGAGAGCAGGGATACGAAATTGGTGTAGGCAATCTCGATTTCTTTATACTCGCCGGAAAGAAAGCCCTTGCTCAGCTGCTTCGCGATGGAGAAGCAGTCCCCGATGGATACACCGGCGGCCTCTGCGTAGATTCCTGTCAGGACGGGGATGTTATGGCTTGTAAAATAGTCCAGAGCACGTTTGCCGATGGGCAAGACTACAGCGTCAGGGCACTGGGAAAGCTTGGATTGCACCATTTTCAGAACATTGCTGTTATAACCGCCGGCAAGACCGCGGTCACCGGCAATCACGATGAATACGGTTTTTCCGTTCTCCCGCTGTGCAAAGAAAGGGGAGGAGAAGTCCCGGTTTGTACGGACAATGTCTTCAATGGTGGAATGAAGGATCTCAAAATAGGGCCTGGAATTCTCAATCTGGGCCTGTGCCCGGCGGAGCTTGGAGGCAGCGACCATTTCCATGGCTTTGGTGATCTGCTTGGTGCTCTCCATGCTTCGGATGCGGTTTTTGATCTCCTTGGTGGAAACGCCAGCCATGCTGTTTCCCTCCTTTTATGCTGTCGTGAACTGTGCAACCAGCTCGTCCAACGCCTTTTTCAGGGTTTCCTCGGTGTCGGGCTCCAGCTTACCGGAGGAGCGGATGGCTTCCAGAACCTGGGGATAAAGATTATCCATGTGCTCTTCCAGCCGCTTTTCAAACTCGGGAATCTGATCCAGAGCAATTTCGGTCAGGTAACCGCGGGTTACAGCGTAGATGATGCACACCTGCTGGGCAACTTCCTTGGGAGAGTTGTTCTTCTGCTTCAGAACGGCAACGATGCGTTCACCCAGGGCAAGACGCTGTTTGGTATCGGCATCCAGATCGGAACCGAACTGCGCAAAGCTCTGAAGCTCCCGGTACTGGGAATAAAGCAGCTTCAGACTGCCTGCCACCTTTTTCATGGCCTTGATCTGGGCATCGCCGCCGACGCGGGATACGGAGATTCCGGGGTTCACCGCGGGCATAATACCAGAGTTGAAGAGCTCGGTTTCCAGGAAAATCTGGCCGTCGGTAATGGAAATGACGTTGGTGGGAATATAGGCGGAAACGTCACCAGCCTGTGTTTCAATGATGGGAAGGGCAGTTAGACTGCCGCCGCCCAGCTCGGGAGACAGCTGCGCCGCACGCTCCAGAAGACGGGAGTGGAGATAGAATACATCGCCGGGATAGGCCTCACGTCCGGGGGGACGGCGGATCAACAGGGAAATTGCGCGATAAGCCACCGCGTGCTTGGAAAGATCATCGTAGATGACCAGCACATCCTTGCCCTGGTGCATGAAATATTCGCCCATGGTGCAGCCGGAATAGGGGGCAATGTACTGCATAGGCGCCAGTTCGGAGGCGGTTGCGGACACCACGATGGTGTAGTCCATTGCGCCGCCCAGAGTCAGGTTTTCCACGACCTGGGCCACGGTGGAACGCTTCTGACCGATGGCCACATAGATGCAGATCACATCCTTGCCCTTCTGGTTCAGAATGGTATCGGTGGCAATGGTGGTTTTGCCGGTCTGACGGTCACCGATGATCAATTCACGCTGGCCGCGGCCGATAGGAATCATGGAGTCAATGGCCTTAATACCGGTCTGCAGAGGCACACTGACGTGCTTACGCTCAATAATACCGGGAGCCGGGCTTTCAATTGCTCTGAATGCTTCCGCTTCAATGGAGCCCTTGCCGTCGATGGGTTCACCCAAGGCGTTTACGACACGGCCAATGAGGTTTTTGCCCACGGGGACAGAAACCACCTTGCCGGTACGCTTTACAATATCGCCTTCCTTGATGCCCTGGTCAGAGCCAAGGATAACGATGGATACGGTTTCTTCTTCCAGATTCTGGGCCATACCGTAGGAGCCGTCGGGGAATTCCACCAGCTCGCCCGCCATGCACTTGTCCAGACCGGAAGCCTTCGCGATGCCGTCGCCTACCAGGATGACGACACCGGTTTCACTGACTTCAATCTTATTCTCGTAGTTTTTGATCTGGCTACGAATGATTTTGGTAATTTCTTCGGGTCTCAGTTCCATACAGTCCCTGCTTTCTCGTCAGAGTACGGTGTTTTTCAGCAGCTCCCGGATGGATTCCATTCTGTGACAGATGGTATCATCCAGCCGCCGGCCATCATAATCCAGGCGCACACCGCCAAGACATGTGGCGTCGACCCGGTTGCCCAGCAGGATGGTCTTGCCGGTCATGCGGGTCAGCTTTTGGGTGAGGGCCTGCGCCTGTTTGTCAGTCAAAGGAACAGCGGTTACGGCGCGGACGCTCAGGATATTATGGTCTTCATTGTAATGTCGGGTATAAGCCTCGCAGCAATGGGTAAAGTGGTGCATATAGCCCTTTTCCGTCAAAATCTTTAGAAAATTCAAAAGATATTGATTGACTTTTCCGCGAAAACTATCGTCCAGGACCTGGCAGCGTTCCTGCTTGGAAACGCTGTGGCTGCACAGAAGCTTCACAAATCCGGGCTCCTGATGAAAGCTTTCGTCCAGAACCTTCAGTTCGTCCAGAATGGCTTTGTCCAGACCTTCGCTGCAGGCAAGCTCATAAAGAGCTTCTCCATAAACGCTTCCGATCTGGGTCATACCTGATCACCCAATTCGTCAATAAAGCGGTCGATGAGGCCCTGCTGATCGGATTCCGCCAGCTCGCGCTCCACAACCTTTCCGGCAATGGCCACAGCCAGGCCGGAGATCTCATTTTTGGCATCGTTGATTGCCTTTTTCTTTTCCTGGGCAATGTCGGCACTTGCCTTGCTTTTGATCTGAGCAGCAGAGAACTGGGCTTCGGCAATGATCTTTTCACTGCGCTCTGCAGCGGTTTTCTGAGCGGCTGCCAGAATCTCATTTGCCTTGGCATTGGCCTGAAGCATATTCTCTTCGTAGGTCTTCTTGATGCTCAGAGCCTCGTCCTTTGCGGTCTTGGCGTCGCTGATCTCCTTATCGGCTGCATTGCGGCGCTGATCCAGAACGGCTAGGATCTTATCCAGGAAAAACTTTTTGATAATGAGCATCTGAATAAACAGATTGCAAATGTTGGCAATCAGGGTGACGGGTTCCACAGCCACAAGGGACTGATAAAGTGTCTCCATTGATTTGCCTCCTTCCGGTTTGAGATGAAATCGTGAATGGTCCGGAAGATCAGCCCAGGAACTTCATGAACTGGCCGGGGGCGAAGAAAATCAGCAGCAGGCCGGTTACGAAGCCGTAAATACCGGTGGTTTCGGAAAGAGCAACACCAAGGATCAGTGTGCTGGTTACATCACCCTTGCACTCGGGCTGACGGCCAATGGCTTCGCAGGCGCGGGCAACGGCGTTGCCTTCACCAATACCAGGGCCCACACCGGCGATCAAAGCCAGACCGGCTCCGATGGCACAGCCGGCCAGAGCAATACCTTTTGCCAATACAGTGTAATCGTTCATAGAATTAGCCTCCTATATTTTTGTGCGTATATTCAAATGGCCGCTTTGCAGATTAACCTGCGGCCTGTTTGATGAAGATAGTGGTCAGGGTGCAGAAAATGAATGCCTGGATGCAGCCGCTGAACCAGTCAAAGTAGAAGCTGGTGACGGCGGGAAGACCAACGGTCAGCCAGGGGAAGCTGGCGAATACACCGCCGAAGCTGGTCACAAGCCCCAACACACCCAGCACTGCCAGAACAATGCCGATGATTTTGGGCGCCTTTTTACCATTTCTGGTGCTGAGGTAGATAAGCCCGCCGCCTGCCGCCGCCACAGCAATGGCAATTACCCGGGAGGACCCCAGGGCGCCAAAAAGCGCATAGCTGGCAGCTGTCAGAGAGCCATAGATCAGCGCGCTGATAACCGTGCCGGAAAGAATATTGCCGAAGTGACGGCAGGCCATACTGATGGGGGTGAAGAGCTCGCTCATTACATTGATGGGAGCCATGATGAAAATGGGATCCAGAAATCCCTTCAGGTAGCCGCCGATGCCGGAGGATTTGATTTTGTGGTAGGTAATGAGAACAAACACTACAAGGGCCCAGGCAAGTTCCGTCATCAGGTCAGCCGTGGGGCTCCAGATACCCAGCAGGCTGATGAGATTGCTGACGATACTGGTGATGAAGATCGTGCCGACCAGGGGAATGTAGTGGTCGAATTCCGTTCCCATCTTGTCATGGACAAAGTCCACAAGAGCGGTGACGATCATTTCCGCCACGGCCTGCTTCCGGGAGATCCCTGTAACCTTCAGTCCGGAGCCCAGCCAGATGCATAGAACGGAAATAATGAGCATAACCAGCCAGCTGACAACCAGAGTCTGGGTCAGGTGTACGGTACCCAGAAGCGGAACGTTTTCAAAGGTGGCAAGAATCCTTGCGCCATTGATTGACATTTCCATAGGAGTATCACCTCATTCAGAAATTTCTTTTATACTTCAAAGGGGCCGGGGACGTCTTCTTCCGTCTCAGGCTCCTGAGGCGCAGGTGCAGGAGCGGCTTTTGGAGTCGGATCTTCTTTTGGGAAAAGTTTTCCCCGAAACTGCAGGTAGTAAATCACCACATTGGGGAAAAACAGCGGAATGGCGGCAGCCAGAACGTTGATGCCGGGAATCAGGAAGGCGGCTACCACCCAGAGAATCTGAATGATTTTGCGCAGATTGTAGCTGCCACGGACCTTCGCTTTCATCAGTTTTTCATCCGTGATTCCGGTGGCATTCTGAATCATCAGGCACATCAGGGCAAAATTGAGAATCCCCATCAGGGTACCGCCAAGGGTTCCGGTGACAATCCGATAGCTGAACCGTCCGATACCGAAGATTCCGAGTAGCCAGAATAAGGCGATTTCCAACACAGCGCAGACGGCACTGCCTACAGCAATTCGCTTGAGTTCTTTGCGGGACGCAGGTTGCAGGATCATGTATCGTTTCTCCTTTTGAACAGGGCGTTAGTCATGGCTGTTGAAGCTTACACCGGGATCGCGGGATTCCTTCTTGTGGCCCGAAGAGGCCAGCATGGCCCTTATGGTATCCCGAAAGCCGATGGCTGCGGCGACAAGACCGCATACAATTCCGGCGGCTATGACCCAGCCGCCCCAGCCGCAGCTGTCCCGGAGCCAGACAGCCAGCATAAGGAACAGAATCAGGGGGAATACAACGCTGATGGCAAACTGGGGAATCCAAATCAGCAAACTCCATTCTTTCACGGCAGTCCCTCCTTATGACTCTCATTGTACCGCATTGCCGGGGTAGTTTCAAGTAAAATTATTGATCAATATGTAAAATGTGACCAAAATCAGAAAGCATTTTTGCCGTGCCATCTTTATGAAACGGAAATTCATCTTGAAACCGTATCTCATTTTTAATATAATACTATAAACTGAAAAGAAAGGAAAATGTTCTTCGTCCGAATTTTGGACACAGTCAAAGAGAATTATGCGTATCCGCCTGCCGGGCACGCAGAAAAGAGGATATGGGTTTGGCACAGGAATTGGAGATTTTACAGGGAACCATTCAGGCGGTTGTTTATCAGAATTATGACAATGGCTACAGTGTACTCAGGCTCAATACGGGAGAACCTCAGGCGGTTACGGTGGTGGGAACGATCCCGCTTCCCGTCGTTGGAGAAAGACTGATGGTTACCGGAAAGTGGAGCACCCATTCCAGTTACGGGAAGCAGTTTGAAGCGGAGTTTCTGGAACGGCTGATGCCCCAGACGGTTTCCCAGATTCAGACCTATCTGTCCGGCCGGATTATCAAGGGCATCGGGCCCAGAATGGCCGCCCGGATTGTTGCGCATTTTGGGGAACAAACCTTGGAGATCATGGAGCGCGATCCGAAACGCTTGTCGGAAATCAGCGGTATTTCCGAAACAAGAGCTCAGCAGATCGGGGAAGAATTCCGTACTCAGGTGGGAATGCGTCAGCTGATGGAGTTTTTCACCATGCATCAGCTTCCTGCGGAGCTGGCTCTGCGCGCATACAAAATATTCGGCGACAGTACGGTGGAGCTGCTGTACGATGATCCCTATCTGTTAACGGAGGAGGGGCTGGAAGCGCCTTTTGGCGCGGTGGATCGCTTCGCGATTGAACTGGGGGTGGATGGGGACGATCCCCGACGGGTGGAGGCCGGCATTCTGTTTCAGCTGGAATACAATCTGACGGTGGGACACAGTTTCCTGCCGGAAAGCAAGCTGCTGGCATCAACCTGTCAGCTGCTCTCTCTGGAACCGGATACGGTGGCCCAGGGGATTGCCCGGCTTTTGGAAGCGGGGCGGCTGGTACGTTCCGGTCTGGCAGGCATAACCGTGGATTATCTTCCCGCACTGTATGAGGCGGAGATCTACTGTACGCAGCGGTTGAAGGAACTGGCGAAAAAGGCCTTTGCCGAGCCGGACGATCTGGAAAGCAGGATCTGTCAGGTGTCCAGGGAAAGCGGAATCGCTTACTCTCAGGAACAGCTCCGGGCTATTCGGGACGCGGCCACATCGGGACTTCTTCTGATTACCGGCGGCCCCGGCACTGGTAAAACCACTCTGCTGAACGGAATTCTGAATCTGCTTGGGAATATGCAGCTCAAGTGCCTGGTCGCCGCCCCTACCGGACGGGCCGCAAAACGGATGACCGAGGTTACGGGGGAAGAAGCATCGACGATTCACAGGCTCCTGGAGGCTGGGGTGGACCAGAATACCGGGAAAATGTTTTTTGCCCGGGATGAGGAAAATCCATTAAAGGCTGATGTGGTGATCGTAGACGAAATGTCTATGGTGGACATCCGGCTGCTGCACAGTCTTTTGAAAGCCATTCCAAAGGGGAAGCGGCTGATTCTGGTGGGGGATCCCGACCAGCTGCCGCCGGTTGGCCCCGGTTTTCCCTTCAGCGATATGCTCCGCAGCGGGTGTTTGCCCACGGTGCGGCTGACGGAGATTTTCCGGCAGGCCCAGGAAAGTCTGATTGTAATGAATGCCCACAGGATCAATCAGGGAGAGGCGCCGGAGCTGAAAAATGTGAAAAGCGACTTCTTTTTTATGCGGCGCGGCTCGGAATCGGAAATCAGCAGTCTGATTCGTGACTTGTGTACAACCAGGCTCCCCAGAAATATGGGGATTCATCCATCGGACATTCAGGTGCTGTCTCCAACCAGGAAAGGAAATGTGGGGACGGCTTCTCTGAACAAATTGCTGCAGGCCGCTTTGAATCCTCCGACTCCGGATAAAAAGGAGCATATGTATGCGGATGTCTGTTTCCGGGAAGGGGATCGGGTTATGCAGATCCGGAATAACTATGACATCATGTGGAAGAAAACAGACGGCACCGCGGTGGGTACGGGCATTTTCAATGGAGATGTGGGCACCATCCTGGAAATAGATCTGAACCAGGAAACCGTTACGGTGCTCTTTGATGATAAGACAGCGGCGTACGATTTTACCCAGTTGGGGGAATTGGAGCCGGCCTTTGCGATTACGGTACATAAGAGTCAGGGCAGCGAATACCGGGCGGTTATTCTGACGGCATGGGGCGGTTCCCCGTATCTGCTCACCAGAAGTGTTCTGTATACAGCAATCACCCGGGCGAAGGAGCTGCTGATCATTGTTGGCAGGGAAGAGACGGTGCTGGCAATGACGGCCAACGCGCAGAAGAACAAGCGCTACACCGGGCTAAAGCTGCGTCTGCAGGGGAGAGCGGAATGAGGCTGTGGTACTGGATACTGGACCTGCTTTTTCCGCCCAAATGCGCGCTGTGCCGCAGAATTCTTCAAAAGAACGAGACGGATTTTTGCGTGCAATGCCGGGTAGAAGCGCCTCTGTTCCCGGAATTATCCGGGAATATGCATCCTTCCGGAAAAACCAGGCTGCAATTTCTTGACAGTTTCACTGCTGTCTGGTACTATAAAGAGAACGTGAGAAACGGGATTCTGCGGCTCAAGTTTCACGGCGGCACCGCTTTGGCCGGTCCTTATGGCAGGATGCTGGCCATGAAGCTGTATCAGTGCCGCAGAGAAAGCTTTGATCTCATAACCTGGGTGCCGGTCAGTGCCAGACGCCGCCGAAAGCGGGGCTACGATCAGGCGGAGCTTTTGGCCAGATCTGTATGTACCGAGCTTGGATACAAACCGGTTTGCCTGCTGAAGAAGCTTCGGGACAATCCGGCTCAGTCAGGTCTTCGCGGAGAGCAGCGCAGAGCAAATGTGCTGGGTGCCTATGGGGTTTGTGGAAAGACAGACATACATGGCAAGCGGATCCTGCTCATTGACGATGTGTTTACCACCGGCGCCACTGCGGAGGAGTGTGCCCGTGTGCTGAAAACCGCCGGAGCCTCGTCGGTGCACTGCGGCGCGGTGGCTGCGGCGCAAAAGGAAGATTAATCCAAGGCCCTTCAGGCCGTTCACGAAGAATGGGGCCGTTTTGAGGCCCAACCTATCCTTTGCCGCGGAGATGAAAGCCCGGCAGATTTTCCCATGGAGGTAAGCTATGCAGTTGTTTTCAAATGATCTGGGCGTAGACCTGGGTACATCCAACGTTCTGATTTATGCCGACGGTAAGGGCCTGGTGGTCCGGGAGCCTTCCGTTGTTGCCGTTGACCGAAATACGGGCAAAATCTTGCAGGTCGGTTCCGCGGCCCGGAATATGCTGAACCGTACGCCCGGTAATGTAGTGGCGATGCGTCCGCTGAAGGAAGGCATTATTTCCGATCATGAAATGACGGTTAAGATGCTGAGTGAGATGTTTAAAACGGCAACAAAGGCATCCGTTTTCACACCCAAGCCCCGTGTGGTCATCAGCGTTCCCAGCGGTGTTACGGAAGTGGAAGAGCGCAGTGTCATCAATGCCGCCATTGAGGCCGGTGCCCGCCGTGTGTTCCTTATTGAGGAGCCCCTGGCGGCTGCCTTGGGTGCGGGCCTGAATATCAAGGACCCCAATGGCCACATGGTTGTGGACGTAGGCGGCGGCACCACGGACATTGCCGTGCTGAGCATGAACGGTGTTGCCATGTCTTCTTCTTTGAAGGTGGCAGGCGATGCTTTTGACGATTCCATCATCCGTTATGTACGCCGTCAGCATCAGATGGTCATTGGTCAGGTTACCGCGGAGGAAATCAAGATCCAGATCGGTGAGGTATATCCCCGGGGTGAGGAGCTGACCATGAATGTGAAGGGCAGAGATGCCAAGACTGGCATGCCCAAGATGGTGACACTGAGCTCCAAGGAAATCTACGAAGTGCTGCGCCGTCCCGCAAGAATGATTGCGGATGAAGTCATGGAAGTGCTGGAGCAGACCAGCCCGGAGCTGGTCAGCGATGTTGCTGAAAACGGCATTACGCTTACCGGCGGATGCAGCCAGCTGTGGGGCTTTGCCGAACTGCTGATGGAGCGTACCGGCATTGCCTGCATCGTTGCGGATGACCCCGATTCCTGCACCGCCTACGGCTGCGGCAAGAGCCTGGCATGGATCAACCATATGGATGAAGGCCCCATCAACATCGCCAGAAAGCGCGCGATGCGAAGTGGTCTGTGAGGATGTCTTTGCCCTCCCGGGTCCTCCGGGAGGGCGTTTTCATGCGGCAATGCCCTCCCGCGAAACCGCGGGAGGGCATTGCCGTATCATACATCCAGATAACAGTTGCGGCGGAGCAGGGCAGCGGCACAGCGCTTGCAATGATAATCCGACTGCAGAATGCTGTTGGCATACTCTTCCGGATTGCCGCAGCGGGAACACATGGGAGAACGCACCTGCTTTTTTTCAAAGATCCAGTAGGATACGCTGGCGCTGGTGATGGATTTCCAGCTGTGGCGATCCGTTTTGTGAGCGGGAATGCGCTTGTAGTTGTAAATATTGGAATCCCGGACCTGAACACCGTCCTTATCCAATTTTTCTATGACAATGTAGTGGCCGGTTTTGGTCCAATACCCCTTCTGCTGGCAGGAGACAAGAATGTAACCATCCTCCAGAGCCTGATAGGCAACATCCGGGTCGAAAACCTGATCCCGCAGGAAATAACCCATGGTGGGAGGTTCATAGCGAAAAATCATATAGTCCGTGCCCCAGTTGCTGCAATAGCTGCCGTAACGGTCACACATAATGGGCGGAGTCAGTTCGGTATCCGTCATATAGCTGGAAAGCATGGCAAGAGAGGTGATGCCGCAGCCATAGGTGCGCAGAGGATAATTTCCGTAACGGTATTCTCCGTAATCCTGCTGAAGATACAGGGGAACCTCCGGGAAACGCTCATGGGCGATATCCGGGTAAAGAATATCATTGTAGCTCAGCGTATTGGTTCCTGTGGGGGCTTCTGCCAGGACAATGTCCGGATAGGAAACGGTCATGGGGTGCTTATTCCGGCAGGATTCCATAAACCCATTCAGTCTTTTCCGGGTCATATCATCCCGGGAGAGCTGATAGCCTTCCGTGCCGCCGCCAGCGTAGTAGAGAATATGAATGCCCAGACCGGTGCGCACAATGCCGGTGTCGCCCTCCGCTCTTTCCGGGGAGAAAACCCAACGGTCCAGTTCGGGAAGGAGCGTACCCTGCGCCACATGCCAATAAAGACCGCCAAGCAGGGAGGAGCCTTTGTCGGCTGAAGTTTCATAAGCCAGCTGAGAGAAGCTGCCTTCCCCCGCGCGATATTTTCCGGCCCATTGGGAGAGCAATTTTTCAGCCGTCTCCATGCATTTGCCCCAGCTCGCTTCGGAGGCACCGGGAGACGGAGTCAGGAGAATCTGGTGAATATCCGCGTATTTCCCGGCTTGGCCGGAATAGGCTGACTTGTTCTCCTGATAAAAAGCCTGATATTCGTCTTCTTCAGGGACCAGGGAATCTTCCATGGCCGTTAAGTACATGTAGCCGGTGTTATAGAGATTCGCTGCATCCAGCAAAGCGGCTTTGGTGGTGTGCAGGCCATCTGAAGCCAGCGCGTCAATGGATGGGTAACCGTATTTGGATGCCAGATCAGACAAGGTTTCTTCCAGACCGCTGAGAAAAGCTTGGTGCATAGAGTTGGGGGTGTAGGATTGCCGGTAACGGTAC
>SAMEA3663230__coassemble_609_pt1 | contig 33355 bp, 43 predicted proteins | sample SAMEA3663230__metabat2_low_PE_017 | metagenome-assembled genome bin SAMEA3663230 (sample SAMEA3663230) | pig gut metagenome | biome: pig gut; feature: pig-associated habitat; material: faeces | place: China | collected 2013
TAACGAATTGTCTCCAGGCACAGCCTGGTCGAGGGGCCCAGGGGCAGCTGTACCTTGTGCCCAACGTCCGTAACGCACTTGCTGCGGGCCTTGCCCGCCGAATCCCAATTCGCGGAACCGGGAGCTTCCGAACGGGTCCTGCTCCGAAAGAAACCCTTGACTACCCTCATGGAAAGCGATACAATGATGAGACTATCCGTTTTTTGAAATTCACCCGTAGAAAGAGAAAGAATTATGAATTGGAACGAGTACACCCTGGGCGTCCGGCGGGGAATGCCTGTGGGCATGGGCTATCTGTCCGTGAGCTTCGGCTTTGGAACGCTGGCGGCTTCCCAGGGGATCCGGGTTCTGCCCGCCACCATCATCTCCGCCACCAATTTGACCAGCGCCGGTCAGTTCGCGGGGCTCACCTTGATTCTGGCGGCGGCGGGGCTGTGGGAGGTCATCCTGACCCAGATCATCATCAACAGCCGCTATGCCCTGATGAGTCTGGCGCTGAGCCAGCGGATGGGGGAGAAAATCGGATTCTTTCCCCGGCTCTTCATTGCCTTTATCAATACGGACGAGATTTTCGCCCTGGCTATGTCCCGGAAGGAGCCCTTAACGGTGCCCTACCTGCTGGGCCTTGGACTGCTGCCCTTCCTGGGTTGGACAGGCGGCACCCTTCTGGGGGCCCTGGCAGGCTCCGTGCTGCCGGAATCCATCCGTACCGCTCTGGGGGTCATGCTCTATGGTATGTTTGTGGCGATTGTGATTCCTCCGGCCAAACGGGAAAAGCCGGTGATGGCCACGGTGCTGCTGGCCCTGGTGTGCAGCAGCTGCCTGGACTGGGTGCCCCTCCTGCGGAGCATTTCTCCCGGCATCGCCATCGTCATCAGCACCGTTTTGGCGGCAGGCATTGCCGCGATTCTGTTTCCCATTCAGGAGGACGCGGCATGAATATCTATGTCTATATCGCCGCCATGGCCATTACCACCTACCTGATCCGGATGCTGCCCCTGACCATCTTCCGTAAGCCCATCAAGAGCCGGTTTTTGCGGTCCTTCCTTTACTATGTTCCCTACGCCTGCCTGACGGCCATGACCTTTCCCTCTATTCTCAGCGGTGCCGGATCCCTGGCGGCGGGCATTGCGGCGCTTATTGTGGCCGTTGTGCTTTCCTATATGGAAAAGAGCCTGATCGTGGTGGCGCTGAGCAGCTCCGCCGCGGTGCTGGTGGTGCAGCTGATCACACGCATCATCGGTTGAGAAACCGTATATACTAAGGAGGAAATTCTTGTGGGTTTTCTGGAACTCTTCATCCTGGCCGTGGGGCTGAGTATGGATGCCTTTGCGGTTTCCGTCTGTAAAGGACTGGCAATGAAAAAGGCTTCCCGGAGGGCCCAGCTCTGCTGCGGCGCCTGGTTCGGCGGCTTTCAGGCCCTGATGCCGCTGATCGGCTACTTCCTGGGAACCCTGTTTTTGGATGCCATTTCCGCCATTGACCACTGGATTGCTTTTGGCCTGCTGGTGCTCATCGGCGTAAATATGCTGCGGGAAGCGATGGGGAGCGAAGAAGAGGAGGCAGCGGACGCGGACCTGTCCGTAAAGACCATGTTCCTCCTGGCGGTTGCCACCTCCATTGACGCCCTGGCGGTGGGCATTTCCCTGGCTATGGCCGGTGTGGGCAGCATCTGGCTGGCGGTGCTGCTCATCGGCGTTACCACCTTTGTGCTGTCCGCCATCGGTGTGCGGGTGGGCAACGTGTTTGGCAGCCGGTATGAGAAAAGGGCGGAAATCGTCGGCGGTGTCATTCTGATGCTGCTGGGCGTAAAAATCCTGTTGGAGCATCTTGGAGTGATGTAATGGGCAGAAACCATCGTTTGTGGGTCTACAGCGGCCTGGCTGTGCTGCTGCTCTGCTTTATCTGGGGCAATTCCATGCTGCCCGGGGAAGTGAGTGGGGAAATCAGCGGCGGCCTGATGGCGTATGTGGGGGAGCTGTTCTCCGCTTTCGGAACCAACGGGGAGTTGGTTCTGCGCAAGTGCGCCCATTTTTCGGAATACGCGGCTCTGGGCTTTTTCCTGGGCGGCGCCTTTACCGCCGGCGGGCAGAGAAAATCCCAAAGGCTCCCGCTGTGTCTGCTCTGCGGACTGCTGACGGCCTGCCTGGATGAAACCATCCAGATTTTTGCCGTGGCCCGGGGCTCCAGCCTCATCGATGTGTGGATCGATGCCGCCGGCTGCTGCACGGGAATTGCCGTCCACGAACTGCTGCACCGGCTGAGACTGGAATACCGAAAGTAAAACTGTCCTTGCAAACCAAACGGTTGCAAGGACAGTTTTTTTATCCAATTTGCGCCTTTACAGCTTTTCCCCGGCCAGATAGACGGTTTTCTCCCTGTAGTCCGGGGAGCAGACCACAAAGTCCGCGATCTTGCCGGTTTCGATGGAGCCCACTTCCTTGTCCGCACCGATGGCGCAGGCGGGGTTCAGGCTGGCCGCCCGGATGGCGGCTTCCTCGGGGATGCCCCAGGCGATCACATTTTGCAGGCAGGCCCACAGGTTGGTGGCGGAGCTGGCAATGGTGCCGTCGGCCAGCTTGGCAACGCCGTCCCGCACCCAGCAGTCCAGCCCCCCCTGGATCACATGGGCGCCCTCCGGCAGACCGGCGCACCGGCCGGAATCGGAGACCAGAACCATCCGTTCCGGCCCGAAGAGGGAAAAGGCCAGCCGCACGGAGGCGGGGTGTACATGGATGCCGTCACAGATCAGCTCTGCCCGAACGTTTCGGTTTTCCGCCGCGGCGGGAATCACCCCGGGGTTGCGGTGGTGGATGCCGGGCATGGCGTTGAACATATGGGTCAGGTGGGTGGCGCCGGCATCGAATACGGCCTTGGCGTGGTCATAGTCCGAATCCGTGTGGGCAACGGATACCGTGGCGATTTTGCTGGCCTGGGCCGTGAATTCCGCCGCGCCGGGAAGCTCAGGCGCCACATCCACAATCTTCACCAGCCCTTCGCAGTCCTCCCACAGCTTGCGGAAACCGGCGTAATCCGGGTCCTTCAGGTAGGCGGGATTCTGGGCGCCCCGTTTGTTATAGGAGAAATAGGGCCCTTCCATATGGATGCCCCGGAGCACGCTGCACCCCTTGGGGGCTTCTTTGGTGAGCCGCAGCGCCGTGGCAAAGGCCGCGGCCAGTACATCATAGGGCAGGGTCATGGAAGCGGGGGCGAAGGAGGTAACGCCGCAGGAGGCGTAGAATGCCGCCATCTTCACCAGGCCCTCATAGTCGCCGTCGGAAAAGTCCCGGTCGGCGGCGCCGTGGCTGTGCACCTCTACAAGGCCCGGAATCACGGTGGCCCCATGCAGATCCACCGCGTCCTCCGGGAGGGTTTCCGGCAGGATCCGGCCGAACCGGCCGTCCTTTACCTCAAAGCCGCCCATGCGGAACTGAAAGTCGGAACAAAAAATACGCGCGTTTTTATAGAACATGGTGTGATCTCCTTTCGGTGGAATGACAGAAAGCTCTGTTACCAATTGTTACCAGCAGGGGAAGGCCGGGTGGGGAAGGGATGAAAAACATCCTTCATCTGTTACAATAGTACCACGAAGCACCGGGAAAAGCAATGCACTTTTCTTAAGATTTGATAAAGTCCGACCTTGCCACGGTTGTTTCGATTCTGTAACTGTTTCCGGAGAAACATCCGGAAAAACAGGAAATATCACCCGATTTCTCCATATTTTTCTGGGATAATGTTACCGGGAGGAACGGAAGGAAACAGGTTTGACGGCTGCTTGTAATGGAGCTGTAATAATTTTTGTAATTTTTTGTTATTTTCCTCTTGACGAATGGAAAAAGAGAGTATATAATACAGCTACATACGAAAGCACCCAGTGCCAACCACAAGCGGCGGGGACTTTCCAACCGCTGGTGGATACCGGCAAGAAAATACTCTAACAGGAGGAAAAAACGATTATGAAGAAGTTTAGCAAGAAGCTGTTCTGCCTGATGCTGGTTGCCATCATGGTTGCGACAGCAATCCCCTTCGGCGCGTTTGCGGATCCGGCAGTGCATACCGGGCATGATGGCGAACCTGCAGATTGGGTATACGATTCATCCCGCAAGGACCAGATTGACAGCACCAAGCATCCTGTCAAATGCTCGAAGTGTACAGAGGGCAGTCAGGCAGAGGACTTTTTGCCTCACGGTTTTACGAAGGATGGGGTTTGCAGTGTCTGCGGCTACGACAAGTTTTATCATGTTGAAATTACTGGTGCTGGCCTGAATGTCACCGGAAAGACGGAGACTCCCATTAGCGAAGCTACCAAAGCCGATGATGCTGCAAAGATTGCTGACGTATCTGGCATGAACATTCATGATGGCCACACTGGTTCTGGTTATAAGGCCACCAAGAGCTACAATCCGGCTACCAAGACCCTGACCCTGACGCTTGCCGCAGACAGCCACAGCATTGCCGTTGGTGCCGATAATGGAGACGGTACGCACATTGAAAAGTGTATGCTTGATGGCTGCACCTATCAGACCAATGCTCCCCACACCTACAATGATTCCGGTGTTTGCGCCTGCGGTGCAAAAGACGCTTCCAAGAAGTTCGACTACAGCGTTGCCATCAAGACCACCGGCGGCCTGCAGCTTGCTGAGAGCAAGACCGTTTCCATGACCGAGGCAGAAGCTGATGCCGTGAAGACCACCGCGAAGAAGGCCATTGAGGCTAACTTCCCCTCCGTTTACAACGACCTGACCATCAGCACCCTGAATACCGCTGCAGCTTCTGTGAACCACGAAACCCGCACCATCCTCCTCACCGTGGATAAGCAGGATCCTCCTGTAAGCCACGAGAACGAGATCCAGGTCGTTTACGACGACGGCACCGTCACCTACATCCCCAGAAAGGTTGGCTCCTGGTACTTCTCCACCAGCAATCTGGGTCTGGACGACACCTGGGGCACCACTCAGGCAAAGCTGAAGATCTATGACGCCAACGGTTCCCGCAATGTCCTGTGGGACAGCGAGGACAACGACGCTTTCGTGAAGGCTACCGACTATAAGGTAGAGGTTCTGGGCATCAACCGCACCGTTACCATCTACTTCATGAAGACCTCCACCGCCAACCCCACCACCACCGATGCGTTCGCCACCAAGTACTACGAGGCAAACACCAGACTGGGTGTTCTGCCCACCCTGCCCGATGGCTACACCGGCTGGTATGTGGGCCAGGAAGAGCTGACCGTTGACACCGTCTACCACTGGAAGGAAAAGTTCGTTTACGCTTACCCCGGTAAGGGCGTGGGCTCCGGCCGTGTGCACCTGTTCATCTACAACAAGGACAACCAGTTGATGAAGAACGTGGACGTGACCGAGAACGTTCAGGACAACGGCCTGATCACCAAGACCGGCCTGATGAATACCATCGAGTACCAGACCGGCAGAAAGAATCCTACCGTGGCCGGCCTGTTCGACGAGTCCGGTTGGGCTTACTACCTGAACAACAAGAACTCCACCGCCAAGGCAAAGTCCAGCGTGGATGTGGGCAGAGCTGCTGATCGTCAGGGCACCCAGAACATCTATGTGGTTCTGACCAACGTGTCCGGCGGCTCCAACGCCGATACCTCCAACCCCAAGACCGGTGATACCGCCATGATCGGCACCGCCGCCATCGTGATGGCTCTGGCCGCCGTGGGCATGGGCACCGCCTTCTACATGAAGAAGAAGGAACTGTTCTAAGTTCTGTATTCCAAAACCCAACATCCCCTCCCAAACCCGGGAGGGGATGCTTTTGCGGTTTCAGGGCGTTATGGCCCCCGGCACGCCCATCACATCCTTTGCCCCCGACCCAGTAGCTTGTGCGGCAAATTGGAAGTTGGCGGGGTGACGTGGAGCGCTCTTGGCTCCCCCTTTGGGGGAGCTGTCACCGAAGGTGACTGAGAGGGCCCTCTCCGCCCTGCGGGCACCTCTCCCACAGGGAGAGGCAAGCGATACGCGGCACAAACACCCTGCCGCCTCCCAACGGATCGGCCCGGCGGGGCGGGGAGAACCGGTTTTCTTTGCCAAAATATGTAATTTTCCCGGGGGAACCCTGTCGTTTCCCGGCGAAAAGCGGCTCTTTCGTACTGAAAAGGCGGTAAGACCATCGAAAGCGCCGGCTTGAATTCCCAGAATTTTATGCAGAATATCTATTGCCAAGAGACGGTGAATCCGTTATAATAGGCGGGATAATAGATAAGTATACCATAGCCGTGTATGCGATTTTCTAAAGTTGACATAAAAGAGGGGTAAACCATGGAAGCGTTGCTGAATGTGCTGCAAAAGGTAACCAGTATGCAATGGTCAGATTATCTGGACATTGTGCTGGTGGCATATCTGATTTACCGGATCCTGCCCCTGATCCGGACCCCCAGCACCATGCGGGTTGCCAAGGCTGTGGTGGTGGTTGTGGCCATTGCCGCTCTGACGGATGTGCTGAACCTGTACACCATGAGCTTTATTCTGAATCAGTTCCTGTCCATCGGACTGCTGGCGCTGGTCGTCCTCTTCCAGCCGGAGCTGCGGCGGATGCTGGACCACCTGGGTTCCGTCCGGCTGCGGGGGCTCTTCGGGCCCATGCGTCCCGTGGCGGAAATGGACAATGTGATTGCCCAGACCGTTGCCGCCTGCGAGTGTATGAGCAGGGAAAAGGTGGGGGCGCTGATCGTTTTTACCAGAGAAGCCAGACTGGATGACTATGTGAAAACCGGCACGACCATCGACGGGCAGGTTTCCGAGCAGCTGATCCGCAATATTTTCTTCCCCAAGGCGGCGCTTCACGACGGCGCCATGATCATCCGGGAGGGCAAAATCACCGCCGCGGGCTGTGTGCTGCCCCTTTCCACCTCCGACCGGCTGGCGGCGGATCTGGGCACCCGGCATCGGGCCGGTGTGGGCATGAGTGAGTCAAGCGATGCCGTCGTGGTCATTGTTTCCGAGGAAACCGGCACCATTTCCGTGGCAGAGGGCGGTATGCTCAAGCGGCATCTGGCCCCCCGTACCCTGGAAAAGCTGCTGCGCAATGCCCTGTGCCCCGAAAGCATAGAGGCGGCGGATGCATCCTTCGGCGATTATCTGAAGCGGCTGCGCAGCCGGGAAAAGGAGGGCAAGGGCAATGAAGAATAAGATCTACGCGGCGCTGCTCTCCCTGGCGTGTGCCTTTTGTCTGTGGCTGTATGTGATTTCCGCGGTGAGCCCCGGCTCCACGGATACCTATTATAATATCCCCATTGTGTGGGAGGGGGAATCCCTCCTCAACGAGAACGGCTTGATGGTCACCGCCGTGTCCTCCAATACGGTGAACCTGAAGCTCTCCGGCAACCGGTCGGACCTGAGCCGGGTCAATTCCGGAAACATCACCATTAAGGCGGATTTGTCCGCCATCCGGGAGCCCGGCAGCCAGATCCGCATCAACTACTCCACCCCCACCTTCCCCGGTGATGTGGCCAGCAACGCCTTTGTCATCGAGTCCAAGGACCCGGACAGCATCTATGTCACCGTTGTCCGCCGGGTCAGCAAAACCGTTCCCGTGGAAGTGATCTGGAACGGATCTCCCGCCGAGGGCTTTATGATCGACCGGGAGAATAAGGTGCTGGACTTCCCGGCGGTCACCGTCACGGGACCCGAAGCCGTGGTGGATTCCATCGCCAAGGCCACCATTGCCGTGGACCTGGAGGGCAGAAGGGAATCCATCAGCGAAACCTACCACTATACGCTCTGTGACGAAAACGGGGACCCGGTGGATGCCAAGCTCATTACCACCGATGTGGAAGAGGTGCGGCTGGAGGTTGCCATCCGCAGAGTGAAGGACCTGCGCCTGACCTACAATCTGATTGAGGGCGGCGGCGCCAACCAGAACAACACTACCATCACCCTCAGTGCCGAAACCATCCGGGTATCCGGCAGTGAGACGGCCCTGGACAATATGGGCGATGTGCTGAGCATCGGCACCATCAACCTGGGCGAAATCCAGAAGGACGCCAGCCTGACCTTTGTGGTAGCCCTGCCGGAGGGCGTCATTAACCTGACCGGCGTTACGGAGGTCACGGCGGATGTGAAGTTCAACGGTCTGGCAACCCGGGAGCTGACTGTGGAGAAAATCCAAAGCATCAACATCCCGGAGGGCCTGCGGGTGGATCTGATCACCGAAAAGCTGACGGTTACCCTCCGGGGACCGGCCAAAGAGATGGCGGTGATCACCCCCGAGGACCTGATCGTCACCGTGGACTTCACCGGCGCGGAGGTGGGGACCTCCACCTTTAAGGCAACCGTATCCTACGGCGATGATTTCAGTCAGGTGGGCACCCTGAAAACCGAGCCCATCAGCGCGAAAATCGAGAAGGAATAATGACGCAAGGACAGGCGGCGCGCTTGTCTGCAATGACTGAGCGATGAATCATGATCTCCGGGGCAACCCGGAAGAAAAGGGGATCATAACCATGGTGAAAAGCATGACCGGCTACGGCCGGGCAGTGGAAACGGTAAACGGGCGGGAATTTACCGTAGAAGTCCGCAGTGTCAACAACCGCTATCTTGACTGCTCCGTAAAGCTGCCCCGGGCGGTATCCTTCGCCGAGGACGCCCTGAAGCAGGCGGTAAAAGCCACCATCACGAGAGGTAAGGTGGATGTGTTTGTATCCCTGCGCAGTGAGACCGCGGCGGATGTGACCGTGAGCCTGAATGAGCCCATGGCAAACGGGTATCTGGCCGCCATCCGCAGGCTGTGCGAAACCACCGGCATTGAAAACGATGTAACGGCCTCCAGCCTCATTACCCTGCCGGAGGTGTTCTGCCTGGACAAGCCCCAGGTGGACGAGGCCCAGCTGCAGCAGGACCTTTTGCAGGCGGCGGGCAAGGCCCTGGCAGCCTTTGACGCCATGCGCGCCACGGAGGGGGCGGCCCTTGAACAGGACCTCCGCTCCCGGGCAAAGACCATCCTGTCTCTGGTGGAGCAGGTGGAGGCCGGTTCTGCCCAGACGGTGCAGGATTACCGCAAGCGCCTGGAGGAGAAGATCCGGGAGGTTCTGGCCAATACCGCCATTGACGAGGCACGGATCCTGACCGAAGCCGCCATTTTTGCGGACCGGATTGCCGTGGACGAGGAGACCGTCCGCCTGCGCAGCCACCTGAACCAGATGGATGCCATGCTTTCCTCCGGCGGTGCCGTAGGCAGAAAGCTGGATTTCCTGCTGCAGGAGATGAACCGGGAAACCAATACCATCGGCTCCAAGTGCTCCGATGTGCGCCTGGCCCGGATCGTGGTGGACATCAAGGCTGAACTGGAAAAAATCCGGGAACAGACCCAGAATATTGAATAAGGAGCGCCGCCATGGTTTTGGTGAATATCGGTTTCGGCAGCATGGTGGCGGCAGGCCGGGTGCTCTCCATCCTGGCCCCAGACTCCGCTCCCATCAAACGTGTGATCCAGGAGGCAAAGGACCGGGGGATGCTGATTGACGCTTCCTACGGCCGCAAGACCAAATCCGTACTCCTGATGGATACAGACCATGTGATTTTGTCTGCGGTTTCTCCGGAAACCATCACTGCCCGGGTTATGGGCAGGGAGGAACCCCGGCAGATAGAGGAAGAGAGTGTGTGAGTATGGGCAAACTGATTGTGATCTCCGGCGCTTCCGGTGTGGGGAAGGGAACGGTGGTCAAGGAAATGATGGCTGAGCGAAAGGATCTTTTCTTCTCCGTGTCCGCAACCACCCGGCCCCCCAGACCCGGCGAGCAGGATGGGGTGGACTACTACTTTGTGACCCGGGAACAGTTCCGGGACATGATCGAAAAGGGCGAGCTTCTGGAATACGACGAACACGCCAAAAATTTCTACGGCACCCCCAGGGCCCAGGTGGAGCAGAAGCGGGAAATGGGCCATGTTCTGTTGGACATTGAACCCAACGGAGCGAAAAATGTCAAAAAAAATTACCCCGAAGCGGTGCTGGTGTTCATCATGCCCCCTTCGGTTCAGGAATTGGAGCGGCGGCTCCGGGGCCGGAACGATACCCCGGAAGACCAGATTACCATCCGCATGGAGCGGGCAAAATGGGAAATGGAACAGAACGTCTGGTATGACCATGTGGTGGTCAACGACGACGCGGGCCGCTGCGCCGGGGAAATCCTGGCAATCATAGACCGATAACATTACATTCTTGAAAGCGATTTCCCAATCGGGAATTGCCTATATCTTTATGGAGGAATCAAAATGCTTTATCCACCCGTTGCTGATTTGCTGACAAAAGTTGAGAGCCGTTATCTGCTGGTGAATCTGGTGGCCCACCGGGCCCGTCAGATCGCTGCCGAGGCGGAGGAATTCCATGAGGACCTGCCGGAAAAGCCCGTCACCATGGCAATCCAGGAGGTTGCGGATGACAAGCTCAGCGCCAGCGTAAAGGAAGAATACAAGCGGTAAATCCCCCTTTTCGGCAGGAGTTACCGTGCCGGAAGAAAGGCGGGAAGGGTCACATGATAGCCGGAATTGCAATTTCATCGGCAGCCTTTGCCATGGACAAGCCCTATTCCTACCGGGTGCCGGAAGGCATGTCCCTTTCCCCCGGACAGCGGGTTACCGTTCCCTTCGGTCGTGGAAATATCCGTACCGAAGGGATCGTCCTTTCCCTGACGGAAGGGGAGGAAGCGGGGCTCAAAGCCGTGGAGCGGCCCCTGGAGCCGGAACCCCTGCTCAGCGACTATCAGCTGCGTATGGCCGCGTTCCTGCGGGAGCGGTACTTCTGTACCTTTTACGATGCGGTCCGGGCTGTGCTGCCGGCCCTTTTCTGGTTTCAGGAAACCGAAACGGTGACCCTGACCCAGGACCGGAGCTGGGAAACGGCCGCCATCCGGAAGGAGGGGGCCGCCGCCATGCTCCGGGCAATCGAAGCGCTGGGCGGCAGCTGCACCCTATCCGCCCTGTCCCGGCAGTTCCCCGATGAAGAGATCCGCCGGGAGCTCCTTGCCTACCTGGCCCGAAAGAAATGGGTTCGGGCGGAAAAGGAATACCTGAAAAAGGGCGGGGAAAAGAGGGAGCGCATCGCGGTTCTGGCGGTTCCCGCCGAGGAAGCGATGGCCTTCGCCGGAACCAGACCCAAAAGCGCCCTGGCCCAGAAAAAGGTGCTGGAGCTGATGGCAAGCGTTGGCTGTGCCAGCGTCAAGGACATCTGCTACTATACGGGCGCCGGGGTCCAGACGGTGAACCGGCTGGAAAAGCTGGGCTATCTGGAATTCCGGCAGCGCCAGGTTCTGCGGTGCCGGGAAATCAAACCCGCCCCCGTGGAAAAGCCCCTGGTGCTGAACGGGGAGCAGACCGGGGCCTTTGAAGGGCTGAAAAGCCAGTTGAACCGGGAAAAACCCGGTGTGGCGCTGCTTTACGGCGTTACCGGCTCCGGCAAAACCTCGGTGTATATCCGCCTCATTGAGGAGGTGCTGGCCCAGGGAAAGGCAGCGGTGCTGCTGGTGCCGGAAATTGCCCTGACCCCCCAGCTGCTGAGCCTGATGGCCGCCTGGTTTGGGGACAAGGTTGCGGTGCTCCATTCCAGCCTGCCAAACGGCGAACGCTTTGACCAGTGGAAGCGGGTGAAAAACGGGGAGGCCACCGTTGTGGTGGGCACCCGGTCCGCCGTATTCGCCCCCTGCCCCAAGCTGGGCCTTCTGATCCTGGACGAGGAGCAGGAGCATTCCTATCAATCCGAAAATGCCCCCCGCTATTGCGCCAAAGAGGTGGCCATGTGGCGGGGCGTGAAAGAAAAGGCCCTGGTGCTGTTGGGCTCTGCCACCCCCAGTGTGGAGAGTATGTACCGGGCAAAACAGGGGGATTATTCCCTCTACCGGCTGACCCGGCGGTATAACGGCCGGAGCATGCCGGAGGTTGAAGTGGTGGATATGCGCCAGGAGCTGAAGCTGGGCAATGGCTACAGTCTCAGCTATCCCCTGCGGCAGGCCATCCACGATACCTGCGCCGCCGGAAAGCAGACCATTCTTCTGCTGAACCGTCGGGGCAACAGCCGGGCCCTGGTGTGTATCGACTGCCGGGAGGCCCCGGAGTGCCCCCGGTGCAGCAGCCGCCTGACCTATCACAGCGCCAACAACCGGCTGATGTGCCACTACTGCGGCTTTTCCCAGCCGGTGCCGGAGCGCTGCCCAAAGTGCGGCGGCCCTATGAAGCCCATCGGCACCGGAACCCAAAAGGTTCAGCAGGAGTTATGTGAACTCTTTCCGGAGGTGCCGGTGGCCCGGATGGACGCGGATACCGTCAGCGCCGCCAATCCCCACGAGGCAATTCTGGACCGCTTCCGCCAGGGGGAGGAACAGATCCTCCTGGGAACCCAGATGGTTGCCAAGGGCCTGGACCTGCCCAATGTTACGCTGGTGGGGGCGGTGGACGCGGATCTGAGCCTTTACACCGGTTCCTTCCGGGCGGCGGAAACCACCTTTCAGATGCTCACCCAGGTGGTGGGCCGGGCGGGCCGGGGCGCCTGTGCCGGCAGGGCCGTGATTCAGACCATGGTGCCGGGCCATGCCGTCATTCAGCTGGCAAAGGCCCAGGATTACGACGGCTTTTATGACCTGGAAATCCGGCTGCGGCAGGTGCAGAATTTCCCGCCCTTCGGCGACTGCGTGACCGTTGCCTTCCAGGGAGAGGAGGAGCACCGGGTGCTGATGGGGGCCACGAAATTCCGGGACAGTCTTCTGGCTTTGGCCGGGGAGAAAGACTGGAATCTGGGGGCCCTCCGGTGTTTGGGACCGGCGCCGAGCCCGGTGCCGAAGGTGAACTATCACTACCGCTACCGGCTGACCCTGAACTGTGTTCTGACAAAACAGATGCGCGCCGCTCTGGCCTTCCTGCTGCGGTCCTTCGGAAAAGACAGCAAAATGCGCGGCGTAACCGCGTTTATTGATACAAACGGTTTTGATTAAGGAGAAAGAATTATGGGACTTCGGAAAATCCTTACGGTAAAAGAACCCAGCCTGCACAAGATGTGCAGACCGGTTGAAAAATTTGACGGCAAGCTCCACAAGCTGCTGGACGATATGAAGGAAACCCTGCTGGACGCAGGCGGCGTGGGCCTGGCTGCCCCCCAGGTGGGCATTCTGCGCCGGGTGGTGGTTGTGGATACCGGTGAGGAGATCCTGGAGCTGGTCAATCCCGAGCTGCTGGAAACCAGCGGCGAACAAGTGGGCGCGGAGGGGTGCCTCAGTGTCCCCGGCAAATACGGTCTGGTAAAGCGGCCGATGGTTGCCAGGGTTCGTGCCCAGGACCGGAACGGAGACTTTTTTGAAGCAGAGGGTGAGGAGCTGATTGCCCGGTGCTTCTGCCATGAAATCGACCATCTGGACGGCATCGTCTATACCGAGGTCATGGAGCGGTATCTGACGGAGGAAGAGCTGAACGGGGAGGGTTGAACCCATGAGAGTGGTATTTATGGGCACGCCTGACATTGCCGCCACCTGCCTGAAGAAAATCCTGGCAGACGGCTTTGAGGTGGTGGGGGCATACACCCAGCCGGACCGACCCAAGGGCCGGGGCATGAAGCTGACGGCCTCTCCCGTAAAGGAAGTGGCGCTGAAAGCCGGGATCCCCGTGTTTCAGCCAGAGTCCTTCCGGGAGGAGGAGACGGTGGAGACGCTGAAAGCGCTGAAGCCGGACATCTGCGCCGTGGTTGCCTATGGACGGATTCTTCCCCAGAAGGTGCTGGATGTGCCGGCTCTGGGCTGTATCAACATTCACGCCAGCCTGCTTCCCAAGTACCGGGGCTCCGCTCCCTATCAGTGGGCGGTGCTGAACGGCGAAACGGAATCCGGCGTCACGGCCATGTATCTGTGCCGGGAAATGGACGCCGGGGACATGATCGATTGGGTCAAGACCCCCATTGGAGAAAATGAAACCGCCGGGGAGCTGCTGGACCGTCTGGCGGTGCTGGGCGCAGAGCTTCTGAGCAATGTGCTTGGCCGCTTTGCGAAAGAGGGCCGTCTGCCCGCCCAAAAGCAGGAGGAAAGCCTGGTCAGCTACGCAAGTATGCTGGATAAGTCCATGTGTCCCATCGACTGGAACAAAACGGCCCGGCAGGTGCACAACCATGTCCGGGGGCTGGCACCCTGGCCCGTGGCAACCATGGAGCTGGAGGGCACGCTGTTTAAGGTCTTTGAAACCCGGGTTGTCCCCGGTTCCGGAACCCCCGGAGCAGTGCTGGGGCTGACCAAAACCGGTCTGGTGATGGCCTGCAAGGAGGGCGCGGTGGAAATCCGGGTCCTGCAGGCCCAGGGCGGCAAACGGATGAACGCGCCGGATTACTTCCGGGGCCATCCTCTCAAAAGCTGAGTGGGCGCCCGGGAAACAGCGCTCCGGGCGCTGATCACCTGCCGCCGGCAGGAGGGCTGGTCCAATGCTGTGCTGAAAAACACCATTGCCCGGGACAGACTGGATCCCCGGGACGCGGCCCTGGCCACCAGACTGTGCTATGGTGTGCTGCAAAATCGGGGAAAGCTGGATTTTTACCTCAAACAGCTGCTGAAGGGCAGACTGAAGGATCTGCATCCGGCCACCCGGGACATTCTGCATCTGGGCCTTTACCAGCTGCTGGAAATGGACCGGATTCCGGACAGCGCGGCGGTAAATGAAGCCGTTTCCCTGGCCAAGAAGTACGGAAAGCAGCAGGGCCTGGTAAATGCGGTGCTGCGCAATGCGGTCCGTTCCCGGGAGAGCCTTACGGAGCCGGTGTCCTACGCGGACCGGTTCAGCCACCCGGAGGAGCTCATTTCCCTTTTGAAAGCCAATGTTCCCAAAGGCACCCTGGAGGGGATTCTGAAAGCGGACAATGCCGCCCCGGAAACGGTGGTCCAGGTCAACCTGACCAGGGTTACCAGCCGGGACCTGCTGGACCGGCTGGCAGGGGAGGGCGTGGAGGCCCGCCCCCACAGCTGGATGGAGGATTGTCTGGTGCTGAGCGCCACCGGGAACCTGGAAAAGCTGCCCTCTTTCCTGGAAGGTCTCTTCTATGTACAGGATCCGGCCTCCCGGCTCAGCGTCCGCTGCGCCCGGCTGCCGAAGGAAGGCGGAATCCGGCTGCTGGACTGCTGCAGCGCCCCCGGCGGCAAGAGCTTTGCCGCGGCCATCGCCATGGGCGGGAGGGGGCAGATTCGTTCCTGCGACATCCACCCCCATAAGATCGCCCTCATCGAAAACGGCGCCAGGCGTTTGGGCCTGACCAATATCCGGGCCGGGGTGCAGGATGCGTCTGTTTTCAATCCGGAGTGGGAGGACGCTTTTGATGTGGTGCTGGCGGATGTTCCCTGCTCCGGTCTGGGCATTATCCGCAAGAAGCCGGACATTCGCTACCGGAACCTGAAGGAGACGGAAGGGCTGCCTGCCCTGCAGGGGGCCATCCTTTCCAATCAGGCAAGCTATGTAAAAAAAGGCGGCGTATTGATGTACTCCACCTGTACCATATTAAAACGGGAAAACGAGCAGGTGGTGGAAGCCTTTCTGGAAGCCCACCCGGATTTTCGTACCGAGCCCCTGTGCCTGCCGGAGGTTTTTCCCAAAAACGAAAACGGGATGCTGACGCTGCTTCCCGGACAGTACGATACCGACGGATTTTTCATCTGCCGTCTGCGGAGGAACCCATGAATCTCAAAAACCTGACTCTGCCGGAGCTGGCGGAAACCATCAAAGCGCTTGGACAGCCCCCATTCCGGGCCAAACAGGTTTATAGCTGGCTCCACAAAGGGGTCAGGAGCTACGAGGAGATGACCAACCTCCCCAAAAATCTCCGGGACCGGCTTGGGGAGAACTATCCCATTCAGGCACCCACCGTGGTGCGCAGGCAGGAATCCCGGAAGGACGGCACCATCAAGTATCTGTGGCAGCTTTCTGACGGCAACTGCGTGGAAACGGTGCTGATGCGCTACCATTATGGCAACACGGTCTGCATCTCTACGGAGGTGGGCTGCCGGATGGGCTGTGCCTTCTGCGCCTCCACTCTGGGGGGACTGGTGCGGCGGCTGGAGCCCTTTGAAATGCTGGATCAGGTGCTGTTCACCCAGGTGGATTCGGGCCTACCCATCTCCCACATCGTGCTCATGGGCATTGGGGAGCCGCTGGACAACTTTGACAATGTGATGCGCTTTCTGGAACTGGTGAACAGCGCCGAGGGAATGAACATCTCCATGCGGCACATCAGCCTTTCCACCTGCGGCCTGGTGCCCAAAATCGATGAGCTGGCAAAACGGAATTTGCAGCTAACCCTTTCCGTGTCCCTCCATGCCCCCAACGACGGCATCCGGGACACCATTATGCCGGTGAACAAGCTGTATCCCAGCCAGGAGCTGATCGATGCCTGCCGCCGGTATTACGAGGCCACTTCCCGCCGGATTTCCTTTGAATACGCCATGATCGGCGGCGTCAACGATTCCCGGGAGAACGCGAAGGAGCTTATCAGACGGATGAAGGGCCTGCCCTGCCACTTCAATCTGATCCCGTTGAACCATGTGGAGGAAAGCCCCCTGAAGCCCAGCACCCGGGAAGCGGTGGCCGCCTTCCAGAAGACCCTGGAAAGCGGCGGCATTCCCGCCACGGTGCGCAGAACCCTGGGCGGGGATATTGATGCTTCCTGCGGCCAGCTGAGAAGGAAGTATACGAAGGGGAAATGACAATTGACAGTTGACAATTGACAATTGTGGTATCCCTTCGGGATGAATTCCATTTGAATGTGCAAAAAACAAAGCAATTCACGAACTGTCAACTGTCAATTCTCAATTGTCAATTATTCTTGAGAGGAGCATTGCCATGCAAAGCTGGGGCCTGACAGATGTCGGCTGCGTCCGCAAACAGAACCAGGACGCTTTCCATATTGAAAAGCTGGATCGCCACAGCCTTCTGTGCGTGGTGTGCGACGGTATGGGCGGCGCCAAATCCGGCAACATCGCGTCTTCCCTGGCGGTGGATGTGTTTGTTCAGGAGGTGTGCCGGAACTGGACGCCGCAGACGGATTGGGACAAATGTGATATGATTCTGCGCTCTGCCGTGAAGCTGGCAAACTTCACGGTCTACGACCAGGCGAATCAGTTTGAGGCTTTCGCGGGCATGGGCACCACCCTGGTGGCCGCAGTGATCCGGAAAAATCAGGCTTCCATTATCAATGTAGGCGACAGCCGGTGCTACAGCATTGCAAACGGCAGCATCCGCCAGATTACAAAGGATCACTCCGTGGTGCAGATGATGGTAGACCGGGGCGAGTTGACCCCGGAAACGGCGAAAACCTTCCCCGGGAAGAACCTGATCACCCGGGCAGTGGGTACAGAACCCACCATTCTGTGTGATATTTACCGTCAGGAGCTGGAAAAAGGCAGCTTCCTTCTGCTGTGCTCCGATGGTCTCAGCAATATGCTGGACGATCAGGAAATTCTGTTTGAAGTGGTCCACGGGGTCAAAAAGCAGAACTGCTGCAAGCGGCTGCTGGACATTGCCAAAATGCGGGGTTCCCCCGATAACGTAACGAGTATTCTGGTGTCCCTGTGACCGGTTGTCGAAAGGAGCAAAAATCCATATGAATCAATATATTGGGCGGCTGCTGGACGACCGGTATGAGATCCTGGAAGTGATCGGCACCGGCGGCATGGCCGTTGTATATAAAGCCCTGTGTCACCGGCTGAACCGATTGGTGGCCATCAAGATCTTAAAAGACGAATTCTCCGGGGACGAGGAGTTCCGCCGCCGGTTCCGGGCGGAGGGTGAGGCTGTTGCCATGCTCAGCCATCCCAATATTGTCCAGGTCTATGATGTTTCCTCGTCGGATACGGCGAACTATATCGTCATGGAGCTCATCGACGGTATTTCCCTGAAGCAGTACATGGAAGTCAAGGGCGTGCTCAACTGGAAGGAGACCCTGCATTTTTCCATGCAGATCGCCAAGGGTCTGGAGCACGCCCATAGCCGGGGCATTGTCCACCGGGACATCAAGCCCCACAATGTGATGGTGCTGAAGGACGGCAGCGTCAAGGTCATGGACTTCGGCATTGCCCGGGTTATGAGCAAGAGCAATACCCTGACCAAGGAAGCTCTGGGCTCCGTCCACTATATTTCTCCCGAGCAGGCCAAGGGCGGCTACACCGATTCCAGATCGGACCTGTATTCCCTCAGCGTTGTCATGTATGAGATGATGACGGGGCGGCCTCCCTTTGACGGAGAATCCCCGGTGGCGGTGGCCATCCAGCATATCAACGGGGGCGCGCCCAAGCCTTCCACGCTGAATCCCAACATTCCCCTGGGGCTGGAACAGATTATTCTCAAGGGTATGTCTCTGGACCCCAAGGACCGCTATGCCTCCGCAACGGAAATGCTGCAGGATATGGAGGAGTTCCGCAAGAATCCTTCCATCGATTTTCAGTATCAGGCCTCTGCCCCTGCGGAGCATCCCATTGCCATCCGGGGGATGCAGCAGACCTATCCCAGAACCACAGCCGAGCGTGTGGCCAATGCCAAAAACGGCACCGTCACACCGCCGGTGAGACAGACCACCGGCCGGATGCCCCAGCAGCGGCCTGGGGTGAGCCAGAACACAGGCGCCCGCCGTCCCCCCGTCAGCCAGAATACCGACGCCATGCGCCGTGCGGCGGCGCGGAAGCGGGAGGAACAGCGCAAACGGGAGGAACGGAACCGGATTGCCACCATTGCCATTATTGTGTGCAGCATCGTGGCGGTATTGGCCATCGGCGCCTTCCTGCTGGCGGTGTTCAACGGATCACTGCTGAACAAGGATCGGGATCTGGTGGAGGTGCCTTACCTCATTGGCACGGAATACAGCGATGAGCTGATGACCAAATACGCCGATTTCAAAATCCGCTTCCAGCCCCAGCAGTATGACAGCACCTACCAAAAGGGACAGATTATGCATCAGGAGCCGGAGGGCGGCAGCCGGGTTTCCAAGGGGACGGAAATCGTCATCACCGTTTCTCTGGGGGAAGAACCGGCGGTTAAGGTGATGGAGGATCTGCGGGATGTGGGTGCGGAGGAGGCCAAGTCCTTCCTGAAGGGCCAGGGCTTCGAGTCCCTGGTGCGGCCGGAAGCCAGCAGTGAGGTGGCCAGCGGCAAGGTGATCCGCACGGACCCCGCTGCCGGCGCGGAGCTCACCGACGGACAGATCATCAGTCTTTGGGTCAGCACCGGACCGGAGACCATTGAGATGCCCAACCTGGTGGATCTGGACCGGGACCAGGCCATCAAGGTCCTGGAGGGAATTCACAATATCAATGTGGTGGAGCAGACCGAGCCCAGTGACTATGTGTCCTCCGGCAAGGTGATCCGCACGGAGCCCAAGGCGGGCACCGAGATGGAGCCGGGGCAGAACGTGGTGGTGTACGTCAGCACCGGTCCCAGAACCGCTGCTGTTCCCAACGTGGTGGGCCTGTCCGCGGAAATCGCGAAAAAGCAGCTTACCGACCTGGGCTTTACCAGGGTGGAAACGGAAAAGGTCCGCAGTGACCGCCCGGAAGGGGAAGTGGTTGACCAGTCCGTGGAGAAGGATACGCAGCTCAAGCTGGATGAAAAGATTGTTTTGAAGGTTTCCAGGGGCGGCGGAGAAAGCCAGAGCACGGAGGCAAGCGAAGAGACCAAGGATGAAAACACCACGGTTTCCGTCCGCTTCTCCGTGCCCAACCGGACGGAACCCTATCTGCTGACCATTCTGCAGGACGGTGCCGTGGTGGTGGAGGACGCAAAAGTCCCTGCCGGGGTTTCCGAGTATATTGTGACCCTTACGGGCAAGGGAACCAAGGAATACGACATTTATGTTGACGGCGAAAAATTTGTCACCCAGAAGGTAGCGTTTAATGGCAATTGAGGAACAGACCGGAAGAATTGTCCGCTCCATCAGCGGATTCTATGATGTGGTGCTGCCCACGGGAACCGTCACCTGCCAGGCACGGGGGATTCTGCGCAAAGAGGGAATGACGCCCCTTACCGGCGATATGGTCCGGGTTGTTATGCAGCGGGGAAAGGGCATGATCCAGCAGGTTCTGCCCAGAAAGAACAGCTTTATTCGCCCGGCGGTTGCCAACGTGGACGCGCTGCTGATTTTTGCCGCCAATGTCAATCCGGTTACGGAGCCCTTTCTCATTGACCGGGTTACGGCAATTGCGGGAAACAAGGGCGTTGAGAGCATTTTGTGCGTCAACAAGACGGATCTGGATGAAGCGGAGGAGCTTTGCGGAATCTACAGCCACGCAGGCTTTCGGGTCATTGCCACCAGCGCCCAGACCGGTGCCGGCATCGGGGAGCTTCGCAGGGCACTTCAGGGAAAGCTCACCGCGTTTACCGGAAACTCCGGCGTGGGCAAAAGCAGCATTCTCAACCGGCTCTGCCCGGAATTAAAGCTTCCCACCGGCGAGGTATCCGAGAAGTTGGGAAGAGGACGGCATACCACCCGGCATGTAGAGCTGTTCTCCCTGGACCATGAGACCTTTGTAATGGATACACCCGGCTTTTCCTCCTTTGATACGGATCAGATGGATGTGATCCTGAAGGAAAACCTCCAGTACGCCTTCCCGGATTTTGGCCCCTGGCTGGGGCGGTGCCAGTTCCACGACTGTTCTCACAGAAGAGAACCGGGCTGCGCGGTGCGCCAGGCGGCGGAAAACCGGGAGATTGAGCCCAGCCGTTACGACAGCTATCTGCGGCTCTACGAAAAAGCGGCCCAGTATAAAGAGTGGGAGCATAAGTGATCAGGTCATCCCCGGATTCCTCACCGAGTCCGGGGATGTATTTTGCCTTCCTGTGGGAACTGCGATAGGGCACTTTTGGGAATGGACAATGGACAGTGAACCATTGTCCATTGTCCATTGCCTGCTGGAGCTGTCCATAGGAAAGCGACACCTGTTTTTCTCACAAACGTACAAAAATTACCTGTAATTTTTGTAAAAAGTTCTAAAAAAGCTCTTGACAATTTGTTTTGCGGATGGTATTATATCTGAGCGTGCGTGGGGAAACTGCGCACTGCGATGCGATGATGCAGGAGATTGCGCCGAAAGGCGGTAACTTCTGCGGAGTATGTCCGGTCATCGGGCGGCTGAACTGCTTCTGTTACGCTGGCGTATATCGCCGGGACGGGAGAATGGTCGGCGCTTGTCGGCCAATTTTCATGGCCCGAAGTGATACGCACGGAAGCGTGAACAGTCAGTTCGACCGTACCCAGACACTACGCAAACTGAGTACGTTACATCAAGGAGGAAAACACACATGGCAAACCAGCAGATCCGCATTCGGCTGAAGGCTTATGATCACCAGCTGATCGATTCCAGTGCAGCCAAGATCGTAGAAACCGCAAAGCGCAACGGCGCCCAGGTTTCCGGCCCCATCCCCCTGCCCACCAAGAAGGAGGTTGTCACCATCCTTCGCTCCGTCCACAAGGACAAGGACAGCCGTGAGCAGTTCGAGCGCAGAACCCACAAGAGACTGATCGATATCCTCAACCCCAACCAGAAGACCGTCGAGGCTCTGATGAGCCTGGATCTGCCCGCTGGCGTTGAGATAGAGATAAAGCTGTAAGAGCTGACATTCTATCAGATCTTACCGCTGCCCGCACTGTCTGGCATCGGGCGGACGGGTCATGTTGGCATCTGTCCCAATGCAGAAGTCAACCAATAACCTAAAAAAGGAGAAACTCAACCATGAAAAAAGCAATCATCGGCAAAAAAGTGGGCATGACCCAGATCTTCGATGAGAGCGGCAAGGTAATCCCTGTTACCGTTGTGGAAGCAGGCCCCTGCGTCGTTACTCAGAAGAAGACCGTCGAGACCGACGGCTACACTGCCGTCCAGCTCGGCTTCGGCGACGTCAAGGAGCACAAGCTGAGCAAGCCGGAAGCAGGCCACCTGAAGAAGGCTGGCGTTGCTCCCAAGAAGTACCTGAAGGAGTTCAAGCTGGAAGGCGCTGCCGACATGAACGTGGGCGACGAGATCAAGGCTGACACCTTCGCTGCCGGCGACAAGATCGACGTTACCGGCATCACCAAGGGCCACGGCTACCAGGGCGTTGTTAAGCGCTATGGCGCAGGCCGTACTCCCATGACCCACGGCGGCGGCCCTGTTCACCGTCACGCCGGTTCCATGGGCGCTTCTTCCCACCAGTCCCGTATCTTCCCCGGTAAGATCGGCGCAGGCCAGATGGGCTGCGAGCAGGTCACCATCGAGAACCTGGACGTGGTGAAGGTGGACGCAGAGCTGAACATGATCGTTATCCGCGGCGCCATCCCCGGCCCCAAGGGCGGTCTGGTCTACATCCGCAACACCGTGAAGAACAACCGCGTCAAGAACGTGGAGACCGGTATCAGCAAGAACCCGCAGAAGGCTTCCGGCAGAAATCCCCAGAAGGCTTCCGCAAGAGGCTAAGGAAAGGAGATCTTAAATCATGCTTAAGACGAATGTTTACAATATGTCCGGCAAGCTGGTTGGCGAGATCGAACTGCCCGAAGCTGTGTTTGGCATTGATCCCAACGGCGCTGTCGTCCATGAAGTGGTCAAGAACCACCTGGCCAACCTGCGTCAGGGTACCCAGAGCGCTCTGACCCGCGCTGAGGTTTCCGGCGGCGGCCGTAAGCCCTGGCGTCAGAAGGGCACCGGCCGCGCCCGTCAGGGCAGCACCCGTGCTCCCCAGTGGACTCACGGCGGTATCGTGTTCGCTCCCAAGCCCCGCGATTACAGCTACACCCTGAACAAGAAGGCTAAGCGGCTGGCTCTGAAGAGCGTCCTGTCCGCCAAGGCTTCCGAGCAGGCCGTCGTCGTGATCGATGAGATCAAGATGGACGCTCCCAAGACCAAGGAATTCGCTGCGTTCCTGAACGCTGTCGGCTGCACCTCCAAGACCCTGGTCGTTACCGCTGCCGCTGATCAGAACGTTGTTCGTTCCGGCCGCAACATCCCCGGCTGCGAAGTGACCTTCGCCAACCTGCTGAACACCTACGACGTTCTGAACGCCGATAAGCTGGTTGTCGATCAGGCTGCTCTGCAGAAGATCCAGGAGGTATTCGCATAATGAAGAACGTTTATGACATCATCAGAAGACCCGTTATCACCGAGCAGTCCATGGAGGCTGTCGCTGATAAGAAGTATGTCTTCATGGTAGACGTTGACGCCAACAAGACCGAGATCAAGGCTGCCGTTGAGCAGGCTTTCGGTGTGAAGGTTTCCAAGGTCAACACCATCCGGATGCAGGGCAAGGCAAAGCGCACCGGCGCCTATCCCGCTGGCAGACGTCCCGCCTACAAGAAGGCGATTGTTACTCTGACTGCTGATTCCAAGACCATCGAGTTCTTCGAGGGTATGGTCTAAACCAATCTCAATAAAGGAGAGAAACGCAAATGGCTATTAAAACTTTTAAGCCTTATACCCCGTCCCGCAGAAACATGACCGTTTCCGCTTTCGACGGCGTAGATAAGAAGGCAAAACCTGAGCGTAGCCTGGTTGAGACCCTCAAGAAGAATGCAGGTCGCAACAGCTATGGTCACATCACCGTCCGTCATCGCGGCGGCGGCAACAAGCGTAAGTACCGTGTGATCGACTTTAAGCGCCAGAAGCAGGACATGCCCGCTACCGTGCAGCGCATTGAGTACGATCCCAACCGCTCCGCTTTCATCGCCCTCATCAAGTATGAAGATGAGACCCTGAGCTACATCCTGGCTCCCTATGGTCTGAAGGCCGGCGACCAGGTTGTGTCCTCCGCTTCCGCCGACATCAAGCCCGGCAACTGCCTGCCCATCGCCAACATCCCTGTTGGCACCGTGATCCATAACGTGGAGCTGCAGCCCGGCCACGGCGCACAGCTGGTTCGTTCCGCCGGCGCCGCCGCTCAGCTGATGGCGAAGGAAGGCGATCTGGCTCAGGTCAGACTTCCCTCCGGCGAAGTTCGCTATGTCCGGATGAACTGCACCGCCTGCATCGGCCAGGTTGGCAATCTGGATCATGAGAATGTCCACATCGGTAAGGCCGGCCGTACCCGCCACATGGGTATCCGTCCCACCGTCCGCGGCTCCGTCATGAACCCCAATGACCATCCTCACGGCGGCGGCGAGGGCCGCGCACCTGTCGGTCGCCCCGGCCCTGTCACTCCTTGGGGCAAGCCTGCTCTGGGTTATAAGACCCGGAAGGGCAAGAATCCCACCAACAAGTTCATCATCAAGCGCAGAAACAGCAAGTAAGGAGGAAATGAAATGAGCAGAAGTATCAAAAAGGGCCCTTTCGTAGCTCCTGAGCTGTACAAGCGCGTTGAAGAGCTGAACAAGGCCGGTGAAAAGAAGGTTCTGAAGACCTGGTCCAGAGCCTCCACCATTTTCCCCTCCTTCGTTGGTCACACCATCGCCGTTCACGACGGCCGGAAGCATGTGCCTGTCTATATCACCGAGGATATGGTCGGCCACAAGCTGGGCGAGTTCGTTCCTACCAGAACCTTCCGGGGTCACTCTGGCAGCAAGACCGCCAATTCCAAGTAAGGAGGTACGAAAATGGAAGCATTTGCACATGTTAAGTACGTCCGTATGTCTCCCCGCAAGGTCAAGCTGGTTTGCGACATGATCCGGGGCAAGGACGTAAAGACCGCTGCCGCGTACCTGAGCCAGACCTCTAAGGCTGCCTGCGAGCCCATGGCCAAGCTGCTGAAGAGTGCTGTGGCGAACGCCGAGCATAATCACGAAATGAACGCTGAGAACCTGTACGTTTCCACTGTGATCGCCAACCCCGGCCCCATCCTGAAGCGCGGCCGCATCGCGTCCCGTCGTGGTTTCGTTCGGATCAATAAGAGAACCACTCACATCACCATCGGTGTGAGCGAGAAGGCTTAATCAGGAGGTAGCTATGGGACAGAAAGTTAATCCCCATGGACTGCGTGTTGGCGTAATCAAGGACTGGGATTCCCACTGGTACGCCCGCGAGGAGAAGGTCGGCGACCTGGTGGTCGAAGATTACAACATCCGTAAGTATCTGAAGAACAAGCTGTACGCCGCCGGCGTGGCAAAGATCGAGATCGAGCGCAGCAACGGCAAGGTTAAGATCAACATCCACTGCTCCCGTCCCGGCGTCGTCATCGGTAAGGCCGGTGCTGAGATTGAGAATCTGCGCAAGGACGTAGAGGCTCGCCTGGGCAAGAGCGTGAACCTGAACATCGTTGAGGTTCGTTCTCCTGACCTGAACGCTCAGCTGGTTGCCGAGAACATTGCCCAGCAGCTGGAGAAGCGTATCTCCTTCCGCCGGGCTATGAAGAAGGCCATGCAGCAGGCCACCCGCCTGGGTGCCAAGGGCATCAAGGTTACCTGCTCCGGCCGTCTGGGCGGTGCTGAAATCGCCCGCTCCGAGAGCTATCACGAGGGCACCATCCCCCTGCAGACCATCCGTGCCGACATCGAGTACGGCTTCGCTGAGGCTGCCACCACCTACGGCCGCATCGGTGTGAAGGTGTGGATCTACAAGGGTGAGGTCCTGAATACCACCCTCCGGGCCGCTGCTCCCGAACCCGCCCCCCGTGAGCGCCGTGAGCGCCGCCAGGGTGACCGCCGCAACGGCGACCGTCGGCCGGGCGGTGACCGCCGTCAGGGCGGCGACCGTCGCTTCGGTGACAGAAACAACAACCGCAGAGAAGGAGGTAACCGCTGATGCTGATGCCCAAAAGAGCAAAGTACCGCAAGGTACAGCGTGGTCGTATGACCGGCGTTGCTTCCCGCGGTAACAAGGTTTCCTATGGTGAATTCGGTATCCAGGCTCTGGAGCCCGGCTGGATCACCGGCAACCAGATTGAAGCTGCCCGTATCGCCATGACCCGTTACACCAAGCGTGGTGGTAAGGTCTGGATCAAGATTTTCCCCGACAAGCCTTATTCCAAGAAGGGCCTGGGCACCCGTATGGGTTCCGGTAAGGGCGCTCCCGAAGGCTGGGTAGCTGTTGTTAAGAATCAGAAGGTGATGTTTGAGATCGGCGGCGTTTCCGAGGAAGTTGCCCGCGAGGCTCTGCGTCTTGCTCAGCACAAGCTGCCTATCAAGACCCGTATCATCACCAAGGAAGTAGAAACTGAGATTGGTGGTGAATAATGATGAAGGCAAAGGAACTGAAGAATCTGTCCGTTGAAGAGCTGACCCGCAAGCTGGACGAGCTGAAGAAGGACCTGTTCATGCTGCGTATGCAGCACGCAACCAACCAGCTGGACAACCCCATGCGTCTGAACGCTGTCAAGAAGGACATTGCCCGCATCAAGACCATTATTCGTGAGAAAGAGACCAACATCTGAGGAGGGAAACAAGTATGACTGAAAATACCAGAGCTTTCCGGAAAACCAGAATCGGTCAGGTTGTCTCCGACAAGATGGACAAGACCATTGTGGTTGCGATTGAGGACAGCGTACAGCATCCTCTGTATAAGAAGACCATGAAGCGGACTTATAAGCTGAAGGCCCACGACGAAAACAACGAGTGCGGCATTGGCGATACCGTCGAGGTCATGGAGACCCGTCCCCTGTCCAAGGACAAGAGATGGAGACTGGTCAGAATTATCGAAAAGGCGAAGTAAGGAGGTCGGCGAACAATGATTCAACAGGAAAGCTACCTGAAGGTTGCCGACAACACCGGCGCTAAGGAAATCCACTGCATTCGTGTCCTGGGCGGCTCCAAGCGCAAGACCGGCAACATCGGTGACATCATCGTTGCTTCCGTTCGGAAGGCAACCCCTGGCGGCACCGTTAAGAAGGGCGAAGTCGTGAAGGCTGTGATCGTCCGTACCAAGCGGGGCGTCCGTCGTGAGGACGGCAGCTACGTTCGTTTCGATGAGAACGCTGCTGTGATCATCAAGGACGACAAGAACCCCAAGGGTACCCGTATCTTTGGACCGGTGGCCCGTGAGCTGCGTGAGAGAGACTTCATGAAGATCCTCTCCCTGGCACCCGAAGTCATCTAAGGGGGAACCGAAGGAATGAACATTAAGAAGAACGATACCGTTATCGTCCTGTCCGGCAAGGACAAGGGTGTGAAGGGCAAGGTGCTGGTCGCCATGCCCAGCGAGAACAAGGTAATTGTGGAGAAGGTCAACGTTGCTACCTGCCACACCAAGCCCCGCCGTCAGGGCGAGACCGGTGGCATTGTCAAGCGCGAGACCCCCATCCGCTCCTGCAAGGTTGCCCTGTTCTGCGAGAAGTGCAACAAGGGTGTTCGCGTCGGCCACGAAATCAAGGACGGCAAGAAGATCCGCGTATGCCGCAAGTGCGGCGCCGAAATCTGAGAAAGGAGCACATAATCCATGGCTAACAGAATGAAAGACCGTTATGTTGCGGAGATCGCTCCTGCTCTGAACAAGAAGTTCGGCTACAAGAGCGTTATGCAGATCCCCAAGCTGGACAAGGTGATTGTGAACGTCGGCTGCGGCGAGAGCAAGAACAATGCCAAGGAGATTGAGGCCATCTGCAAGGATATCGCTGCCATCACCGGCCAGAAGCCCATTACCTGCAAGGCCCGTAAGAGCGTTGCAAACTTCAAGGTTCGTGAAGGCGAAACCGTCGGCGTGAAGGTTACCCTCCGCGGCGACAAGATGTACGAGTTCCTGGACCGCCTGTTCAACGTGGCCCTGCCTCGTGTCCGCGACTTCCGCGGCATCAACCCCAACTCCTTTGACGGCCGCGGCAACTACGCCTTCGGTCTGAAGGAGCAGCTGATCTTCCCTGAGATCGAGTACGACAAGGTGGATAAGATCCGTGGTATGGACATTTGCATCTGCACCACTGCCACCACCGACGAGGAAGCCAAGGAGCTGCTGACCCAGCTGGGCGCTCCCTTCACCGCTTGATTTAGGAGGATTACGTAAATGGCTAAGAAGTCTATGATCCTGAAGCAGCAGGCTGAGCCCAAGTTCTCCAGCCGCCGCTACAACCGCTGCAAGATCTGCGGCAGACCTCACGCTTACCTGCGGGACTACGGCGTTTGCCGTATCTGCTTCCGTGAGCTGGCCTACAAGGGCCAGATCCCCGGCGTTCGCAAGGCCAGCTGGTAATTTCGAGTAAGGTCGACAACAATGTGAAAAGATTTGGGAAGTCCCGGGAAGATGGAGGCACGTTCGCGCGCTTCGCATTCCCCGGATACCCCCAAACTTCAACGGGTTAAGCCCGTAACTTCTTAAAGGAGGATATTAACATGCAAATCACCGATCCCGTAGCAGATATGCTGACCCGTATCCGGAACGCGAATTCTGCAAAGCACGAAACCGTGGATGTCCCCGCTTCCAATCTGAAGAAGGCCATTGCCCAGATTCTGCTGGAAGAGGGCTACATCAAGTCCTACACCGTTGCCGACAACGGCAACCAGGGCGTGATCCACATCACCCTCAAGTACCTGGCCAAGAAGCAGCCCGTCCTCACCGGTCTGCGGCGGGTTTCCAAGCCCGGCCTGCGCGTGTATGCCGGCGCTGACGAGCTGCCCAGAGTTCTGAAGGGCCTGGGTATCGCAATTGTTTCCACTTCCAAGGGCGTTATGACCGACAAGAAGGCTCGCGAGAACCACATCGGCGGCGAAGTCCTGGCTTTCGTCTGGTAAGGAGGATATTCAGAAATGTCTAGAATTGGTAGAAAGCCGGTTATCATTCCGGCAAATGTCACGGTTGACATTGCTGAGGGCAACGTTGTTACCGTGAAGGGCCCCAAGGGCACTCTGAGCTACACCTTCCATCCCGACATGATCCTGAAGGTTGAGGGCAATGAGCTGATCGTAAACCGTCCCGACGAAGAGCACCTGCACAAGTCTCTGCACGGTCTGACCCGTACCCTGCTGTCCAACATGGTCGAGGGTGTTGAGAAGGGCTTCTCCAAGGAGCTGGAAGTCAACGGTGTTGGCTACCGCTGCGAGAAGAAGGGCAACCAGCTGGTTATGCGTCTGGGCTTCTCCCACGAGGTTTTCGTGGACGAAATCCCCGGCATCACCATTGAGGTTCCCAGCCCCAACAAGATTGTCATCAAGGGCATTGACAAGCAGGCCGTCGGCCAGTTCGCTGCCGAAGTCCGCAGCAAGCGTCCCCCCGAACCCTACAAGGGCAAGGGCATCAAATACACCACCGAAGTCATCCGCCGCAAGGTTGGTAAGACCGGTGGTAAGAAGTAATGGAGGTGTGCCGAAATGGTCAGCAAGGTTAATAAGAATGCAATGCGCCTGAAGCGGCATGTCCGTGTTCGTGGCAAAATCTCCGGCACTCCTGAGCGTCCCCGTCTGAACGTATTCCGCAGCAATGCGAACATCTACGCCCAGATCATCGACGACGTGAACGGCGTAACTCTGGTTTCCGCCAATACGCTGGAGAAGGAATTTGAGGGTCTCACCGGCAACTGCGAAGGTGCCAAGAAGGTGGGCGCGGTCCTGGCAGAGCGTGCCAAGGCCAAGGGCATCAGCGAGGTCGTTTTCGACCGCGGCGGCTATATTTTCCATGGCCGTGTTGCTGCTCTGGCTGAGGGTGCCCGCGAGGGCGGCCTCGAGTTCTAAGAAAGGGAGGAAAACAAATGGCTTACAATAAGACTGCGAACAATGAAGCTTCCGAGCTCATTGAGAAGGTCGTCTACCTGAACCGTGTCAGCAAGACCGTTAAGGGCGGCCGTGTCATGAAGTTCTCCGCTCTGGTGGTTGTTGGTGACGGCAAGGGTACCGTTGGTTACGGCCTGGGCAAGGCCGCGGAAGTTTCCGAGGCCATTCTGAAGGGCATCGCCGATGCCAAGAAGAATATGGTTAAGGTATCTCTGGCCGGCGACACCATTCCCCACGATGTGATCGGCATCTTCGGTGCCGGCACCGTTCTGCTGAAGCCCGCCCCCGAGGGCACCGGCGTGATCGCCGGCGGCGCTGTCCGTGCCGTTATGGAGGCTGTCGGCATCAGGAATATCTGCGCGAAGTGCCTGCGCTCCAACAACCCTCAGAACGTGGTCAAGGCCACCATGGCTGGTCTGACTTCCCTGCGTTCTCCTGAGCAGGTTGCTGCGATCCGCGGCAAGAGCGTTGAAGAAATCGTTGGTTAAGGAGGGCAATTAACATGGCAAACCTGAAGATTACGCTTGTTAAGAGCCTGAACGGCCGTCTGGAAAAGCACATCGCTACCGCTGAGAGTCTGGGCCTGCGCAAGATCGGCCAGACCACCATCCAGCCGGACAACACCCAGACCCGCGGCAAGATCGCCAAGATCGGCTACCTGCTGCAGGTTACCGAAGTTGAATAAGGAGGAGAACAGAAATGAAGCTCCATGAACTCTCTCCTGTCGCAGGTTCCACCTTTGTGGGCAAGCGCAAGGGTCGCGGCATCGCTTCCGGCAACGGTAAGACCGGTGGTCGCGGCCACAAGGGCCAGAAGGCCCGTTCCGGCGGCAAGGTCCGTGCCGGTTTTGAAGGCGGCCAGATGCCTCTGGCCCGTCGTATCCCCAAGCGTGGCTTCAATAACATTTTCGCTCAGCCCCTGACTTCCGTGAATGTCTGCCTGCTGAACGGTTTTGAAGACGGCGCTGTGGTTGATGCCGCTGCTCTGATTGAGGCCGGTATCATCGCGAAGTGCCCCTACGGCCTGAAGGTTCTGGCCGGCGGTGAACTGACCAAGAAGATCACTGTTAAGGCCGCGGCTTTTTCTGAGTCTGCCAAGGAAAAGATTGAGCAGGCGGGCGGAAAGGCCGAGGTGGTGTAAGTGTTAGATACACTTAAGAATGCATGGAAGATTCCTGAGCTTCGCAAGAAGCTGATCTTCACCCTGTTCATTCTCCTGATCTATCGGGCAGGCAATGTGATTCCTGTTCCATATATCGACACCGTTACCCTGAGCAACTACTTTGACAGTGTTCTGTCTAGCACCATTCTGGGCCTGTACAACGCAATGTCCGGCTCCGCTTTCTCCAGAGCCACGATCTTTGCGCTGAGCATTCAGCCCTACATCAACGCCTCCATCATTATCCAGCTGCTGACCATTGCGATTCCCGCTCTGGAGCGGATGGCTAAGGAAGAGGGCGAGGAAGGCCGAAAGAAGATCGCCAGGATCACCCGGTATACCACCGTTGGTCTGGGCCTGCTGATGGGCTGGGCGTATTACCAGATGCTCGTCAACTATTCCGCTTCCGGCTTCTCCATCATCACCAAGCAGGGCTTCCTGCCCGCTATGGTCATCATCCTGTCCTTCACCGCAGGCTCTGCCTTCGTGATGTGGCTGGGTGAGCAGATTACCGAGTATGGTATCGGCAACGGCATCTCCATGATTCTGTTTGCCAACATCATCTCCGGTATCCCCGGTATGATCGGTACCCTGACCACCATGGTCTGGTGGCAGATCCTGATCGTTCTGGTGGGCATGGTCGCTCTGGTTCTGTTCATTATCTTTATGGACAATGCCGAGCGCCGGATCCCCATCCAGTACGCAAAGCGTGTTGTGGGCCGTAAGGTTTACGGCGGCCAGAACACCAACCTGCCCATCAAGGTCAGCATGTCCGGCGTTATGCCCATCATCTTCGCACAGTCCATCTGCTCCCTGCCCGCTACCATCTGCGCCTTCACCGGCAAGACCAGCGGCTGGTGGTACGAGAATGTGTGGAGCTCTACCTGCTGGTTCTACGCCGTCATGTACTTCCTGATGATCTTCTTCTTCAGCTGGTTCTACTCCACCATCCAGTACGATCCCGTGGAGATTTCCAACAACCTGAAGAAGAACGGTGGTTTCATCCCCGGCTTCCGGCCCGGCAGACCCACCGCTGACTTCATCCAGAAGGTGATCAACAAGATTGTTGTCTTTGGCGCTGTTTACCTGGGTGTTGTGGCACTGCTGCCCATCATCGCCGGCGACCTGATGGTCGGCGTGCGGAACCTGGCAATCGGCGGTACCTCCGTCATCATCGTTGTGGGCGTTGCCCTGGAGACGGTGAAGGCTCTGGAGGCACAGCTGCTGATGCGGCACTACAAGGGCTTCCTGGACTAAGTCAAGGAGGTATGGCAGGATGAATCTCATTCTACTGGGCGCTCCCGGCGCCGGAAAGGGGACACAAGCGGAAAAGCTTGTAAACAAGCTCTCCATCCCCGCCATCTCTACCGGGAATATGCTTCGTGAGGCCATTGCCAACGGCACGGACCTCGGAAAAGAAGCGAAGAAATACATGGACGAGGGCAACCTGGTTCCCGACGAGCTGATTCTCGGCATTGTCGCGGAGCGGGTGGCCCAGCCCGACTGCGCAAACGGCTTTATCCTGGACGGGGTGCCCCGCACCCTGGCCCAGGCTGAGGCGCTGGAAGCGAAGGGCGTTCGGATCGACCATGTTGTTTCCATTGAGGTCAACGACCAGGACATTGCGCAGCGCATGGGCGGACGCAGAGTCTGCTCCAAGTGCGGTGCAAGCTACCATGTCGTTGCCAAGCCCCCCAAAAAGGACGGTGTTTGCGACAGCTGCGGCGGAGCGCTCATCATCCGCAAGGACGATGCGCCGGAGACCGTGCTGAAGCGGCTGGAGGTCTACCACGCTTCTACGGAAGTGCTGAAAGACTTTTACGCCAAGCTGGGACGTCTGCGTGTTGTCAACGGCAACCAGTCCATTGAGGGCGCCAACGAAGAAATTCTGAAAGCGATTGGGGCAAAGGCATGATCACGATCAAAAATGAACGTGAAATTGCGTCGATGCGTCAGGCCTGCAGAATCACCGCGGCTGCCAGAGAACTGGCAGGCTCCCTGGTGAAGCCGGGTGTGTCGACAAAGGCGATAGACCGAGCCGTTCATGACTTTATTGTCAGCCAGGGGGCGAAACCGTCCTTCCTGAAGCTTTACGGCTTCCCTGCAAGCGCGTGCATCTCCGTAAACGAGGTTGTGATCCACGGAATTCCCGGCGGATACATCCTCCGGGAGGGGGACATTGTCTCCGTTGATGTGGGCGCGTTCTACCAGGGATTTCATGGAGATTGTGCGGCAACCTTTGCCTGCGGTGCCATCAGCACCGAAGCACAGCGGCTCATTGATGTGACAAAGCAGTCCTTTTTTGAAGGAATCCGCTTTGCCGCCAAGGGGAACCGTGTGCAGGACATCTCCCATGCCGTACAGACGTACGTGGAGTCTAACGGTTTTTCAGTTGTCCGTTCTTTCGTGGGTCACGGCGTAGGACGGCAGCTGCATGAGGAGCCGGAGGTACCGAATTTCGGCGCCCCCGGCCGGGGCCCCAGATTGCTCCCCGGTATGACCATTGCCGTAGAACCCATGGTGTGCCAAGGCACCTATGAGGTGAAGGTCCTGAAGGACAACTGGACAACGGTCACTGCCGATGGTCTTCTTGCGGCCCACTATGAAAATACTGTACTCATCACCGACGGCGAGCCGGAAATACTCACCG
>SAMEA3663230__coassemble_611_pt1 | contig 33170 bp, 23 predicted proteins | sample SAMEA3663230__metabat2_low_PE_017 | metagenome-assembled genome bin SAMEA3663230 (sample SAMEA3663230) | pig gut metagenome | biome: pig gut; feature: pig-associated habitat; material: faeces | place: China | collected 2013
GAGGGGTCATGGTTTCCGGCGTGGATGTTTTGCTGTTTGACGAGCCTCTGGCCAATCTGGACCCCGCCGCCGGTAAAAAAGCGGTGGAGCTCATTGACGGCATCCAGAAGTGCACGGGCTGCGCGGTGGTGATCATCGAGCACCGGCTGGAGGATGTGCTCTACTGCCCCGTGGACCGGATTGTGCTCATGGGAGAGGGCCGGATCCTCTACGACGGGGACCCGGACAGCCTGCTGTGCGGCGATCTGCTGCAAAAAAGCGGCATCCGGGAGCCGCTGTATATTACGGCCCTCAAGTATGCCGGTGTCACCCTGACCCCGGATATGCGGGTCAGCTATCTGAAGGAGCTGAAGCTCAGCGAGGCGCAGAAAAACCAGGTGGTTTCCTGGTTCCATACCCGGAAGGAGCCCCCCAGGGAAGCGGAACGGAAGGAGCTGCTCCGGGCGGAGGACATTGACTTTACCTACGACGGGGGCCACCATGCCCTGAAGGGCATCAGCCTGTCCATTGCCCAGGGAGAAATGCTCAGCATTGTGGGCACCAACGGCGCGGGCAAGTCCACCTTTTCCAAGGTCCTCTGCGGGTTTGAAAAGCCCCAGAAAGGCTTCCTGACCATGGAGGGGGAGGACCTGGGGAAGTATTCCATCAAAGAGCGGGCGGACTACATCGGCTACGTCATGCAGAACCCCAACCAGATGATTTCCAAAACAAAGATTTTTGACGAGGTGGCCCTGGGCCTTGTAAACCGTGGTCTGCCGGAGGAGGCGGTCCGTCCCAGGGTGGAGGCGGCCCTCAAAACCTGCGGATTGTATCCCTTCCGGAACTGGCCCGTGTCCGCCCTGAGCTACGGCCAGAAAAAGCGGGTGACCATTGCCTCCATTCTGGTGCTGGAGCCCAAAATCATTCTCCTGGACGAGCCCACCGCCGGACAGGACCTGTACCACTATACCCAGATTATGGATTTCCTGGCGGAGCTGAACCGGAGGGGCACCACCGTGGTGCTCATCACCCACGATATGCATCTGATGCTGGAATACACCCCCAGGGCGGTGGTGTTCCATGACGGACGGGTGATCTGTGACACCTCCGCCGCCCAGGTGCTGAATTCTCCGGAGATCGTGGCCACCGCCCACCTGAAGGAAACCTCCCTGTACCACCTGGCGAACCTTTGCGGGATTGACCGGCGTGAGGAATTTACCCGGCGGTTCATCGCCGCGGATCGGGAGGTGCGGGGATGACGAATCTATTTAACTACATCGACCGGCCCTCTCCCATCCACCGGCTTACCGGCGCCTGCAAGCTGGTGTGCCTGCTGGCCTGGAGCGTGGCGGCCATGACCAGCTTTTATACGCCGCTGCTGCTTGCCTTGACCATTCTGGCCTTCTGGCTGTTTCACGCCGCCAAACTGAAGCTGCGGGATGTGTCCTTTGTGGCGGGGCTGATGGTGGTGTATATCCTGCTGAACAACCTGCTCATTTTCCTGTTCAGCCCCACCCACGGCGTGAATCTTTACGGCAGCCGGACGGAGCTGCTGCATTTCGGCGGGCCCTATACCCTGACCCTGGAGCAGCTGTTCTATCACCTGAACGTGATTCTCAAGAATGCCTGCACCATCCCCATTGTGCTGCTGTTTGTCTGCACCACCAACCCTTCCGAGTTTGCCGCCTCCTTAAATAAGATCGGCGTCAGCTACCGCATCAGCTATTCCGTGGCCCTGGCCCTGCGCTACATCCCGGACATTCAGCGGGAGTACCGGGAGATTTCCCTGGCCCAGCAGGCCCGGGGTGTGGAGATGAGCAAAAAGGTGAGCCTTGTCAAACGGCTGAAGGCCGCCAGCGCCATCCTCATTCCCCTGGTGCTGTCCAGCATGGAGCGCATTGAAACCATTTCCAACGCCATGGAGCTCCGGGGCTTCGGCAAGCGCAACAGGCGCACCTGGTACGCGGCCCGGCCCTTCGGCAGTCTGGATAAGCTGGCCATGGTCTTCTGTATCGGGCTCATGGTGCTGTCCTTCCTGCTGACGGTCCTGAACGGAGGCCGGTTCTATAACCCCTTCCTGTAGAGAATACAGTGGAATAAAAAGAGCTGTCTTACAAAAGACGGCTCTTTTGAGCTTGTCGAAAAACCCCTTCGGGCTTTTCGACAAGCTCCAACCCCCCGCGGTTCCAAAACCGCGGGGGTTGCTGTACTTCCGGCATCAGGCCAAGGCGCCCTGCGGGCGCAAAATTCAAAAAGAGTTCACAACCATGGCACTTGACATTTTTAGCACTCTGTAGTATAGTTTGCTTAGCACTCAGGAATAGTGAGTGCTAAAGAAGGAAAGGAGGAATCGGCATGGAGCTGACCGACCGAAAAAAGAAGGTCCTGCGCAGCGTGGTAGACCTGTATATCCGCACCGCCGAGCCTGTGGGTTCCAAGGCCATCACGGAGCTGCCGGACATGAACTATTCCTCCGCAACCATCCGAAACGAAATGGCAGACCTGACTGCCATGGGTTATCTGGAGCAGCCCCACACCAGCGCGGGCCGGATCCCCTCGGCTGCCGGCTACCGGCTGTATGTGGATGAGCTGATGATGGATTACCGCCTGAGCGTGGACGAAACCAGATCCATCAACACCGCTATTGAAGAAAAAGTTCAGAAGGTGGATAAACTGGTGGAAAAGGTGGCAAAACTGGTATCCCAGGCCACCGATCTTCCCGCCATCACCGCCGCCGCCAGAAGAAAGAGCGCAACCGTTAGCCGGTACGATCTGATCCTGGCAGGCCGGGGCAGCTTCATCCTGGTGGTGATGCTGAACAGCGATGAGGTGTTCAACAAGCTCATCAAGCTTCCCGTTTCCGTGGAAGAGGCGGACCTGAAGGTCCTGGGCGCGGTGCTGAACAGCGCCATGACCGACATCGGCGCCGAGGAGTTCACCGCCCAGCTTCTGGATAAGGTGATGCGCTCGGCAGGAAACGCCGCCAGCCTGGTGCCCGTGATTGTGGACTTTGTCTGTGAGCTGCTCCGGCATCAGGGCAGCACCAATGTGGCGGTGGCCGGTCAGGCAAGGCTTTTGGGACTTCCCGAGTACCGGGATGTGGACAAAGCCCAGAAGGTGCTGGAATCCATCGATGAAGATACACTGAGCAATCTTCCCGCCATCATGCAGAGTGAGAACGGCACCAAGGTTCTGGTGGGCCCGGAGAACGTGGCCCAGGAGCTGAAAGATACCAGCGTGGTGATGACGAAGTTTGACATCGGCGACGGTATGCAGGGCATGATCGGCGTGGTGGGACCCACCCGTATGGATTACGCCAAGGTAACCGCAAGACTCAGCTACTTCGCCGAAAGCCTGAGCAAGGCATTCGCGAAACCCGAAACCAAGCAGCTTCCCCAGGGAACCGGGGACGCTGACGATCATAAGGAGGCATAAGCGTGGCCAAGAAAGAGCAGCAGAACCAGACTGAGACCACCCGGGAGGAAACGGCGCCCACCCCTCCGGAAGCGGAAGTCCGGGAGACGCCGGAAGCAAACGAAGCGCCGGAAGCACCCGGGACAGCCGAAACACCGGAAACGCCGGAAACACCGGAAACCAATCCCTTTGAGGAAAAGTACAACGCCGAGCACGACAGCTTCCTGCGGCTGGCAGCGGAGTTTGATAACTTCCGTAAGCGCACCGTAAAGGAAAAGGAAGCCTCCTACGGCAACGGAAAGGCCGATGCCGTGGAAAAAATGCTCCCGGTATACGACAACCTGGAGCGGGCCCTGAACCAGCCCACCGAGGACGCCGCCTACAAAAAGGGCGTGGAGCTGACCATGAACGAGCTGGTAAAAATCTTTACCGGCCTGGGTGTGGAAATCTTCGGCGCGGTGGGCGACAGCTTCGACCCCAACCTCCACAACGCGGTGATGCACACGGAGGATGAGGGCCTGGGAGAAAATGTGATTGCCCAGGTGTTCCAGAAGGGCTTTAAGGTGGGCGAGAAAATCGTCCGCTTCGCCATGGTTCAGGTGGCAAACTAATGGACAATTGACAATGGAAAGTTGACAATTGTCGGAACAATCTCGTAAACAATTTGCATTTATATAGGAGGAAATTATTATGTCTAAGATTATCGGTATTGACCTTGGTACAACCAATTCCTGTGTTGCCGTTCTGGAAGGCGGCGAACCCGTTGTCATCGCCAACGCGGAAGGCGCCCGGACCACTCCCTCTGTGGTGGCCTTCTCCAAGACCGGCGAGCGTATGGTGGGTCAGGTGGCAAAGCGTCAGGCGGTTACCAACGCCGACCGCACCGTCTCTTCCATCAAGCGCCACATGGGTGAAAACTACCATGTAGAGCTGGGCGGCAAGAAGTACAGCCCCCAGGAGATCAGCGCCATGATCCTGCAGAAGCTGAAGGCTGACGCGGAAAGCTATCTGGGCCAGCCCGTTACCGAGGCGGTCATCACCGTTCCCGCCTACTTCAGCGACGCCCAGCGTCAGGCCACCAAGGACGCCGGCAAGATCGCCGGTCTGGATGTGAAGCGGATTATCAACGAGCCCACCGCCGCGGCTCTGGCCTACGGCCTGGATAAGGAATCCGAGCAGAAGATCATGGTCTACGACCTGGGCGGCGGCACCTTCGATGTGTCCATCCTGGACATTGGCGACGGCGTCATCGAGGTTTTGGCTACCGCCGGTGATACCCACCTGGGCGGCGACGACTTCGACCAGAGAATCATGGATTACCTGGTGGCGGAGTTCAAGAAGGCAGAGGGCATTGACCTGTCTGGCGACAAGGTTGCCATGCAGCGCCTGAAGGAAGCAGCCGAGAAGGCCAAGATTGAGCTGTCCGGCATGGTTTCCACCAACGTGAACCTGCCCTATATCACCGCCGACGCCACCGGCCCCAAGCACCTGGATGTAACCCTGACCCGGGCCAAGTTCAATGAGCTCACCGCCGATCTGGTGGAGCGCACCATGAAGCCCGTCCGCCAGGCCATGTCCGATGCCGGCCTGACTGCCTCCGACCTGCACAAGGTTCTGCTGGTTGGCGGCTCCACCCGTATCCCCGCCGTTCAGGAGGCTGTGAAGAAGATCACCGGTTCCGACGGTTTCAAGGGCATCAACCCCGATGAGTGCGTGGCTGTGGGCGCTGCCATTCAGGGCGGCGTGCTCACCGGCGACGTGCAGGACATCCTGCTGTTGGACGTTACCCCCCTGTCCCTGGGCATTGAGACCATGGGCGGCGTGTTCACCCGCCTGATCGACCGGAACACCACCATCCCCACCCACAAGAGCCAGGTGTTCTCCACCGCTGCCGACGGTCAGACCTCCGTGGAGGTCCATGTGCTGCAGGGCGAGCGTGAGATGGCCGCCTACAATAAGACCCTGGGCCGCTTCCAGCTCACCGGCATCGCTCCCGCGCCCCGGGGCGTACCTCAGATCGAGGTCACCTTTGACATCGACGCCAACGGCATCGTAAAGGTTTCCGCAAAGGACCTGGGTACCGGCAAGGAGCAGCAGATTTCCATCACCGCTTCCACCAACCTGAGCAAGGAAGACATCGACAAGGCCGTCCGGGAGGCAGAGCAGTACGCTGCCGAGGATAAGGCCCGCAAGGACGAGGTGGACGCCCACAACGCTGCCGACCAGGTGGCCTACCAGACCGAGAAGACCCTGGGCGAGCTGGGCGACAAGATCGACGCCTCTGAGAAGTCCAAGATTCAGGCCGCTGTGGATCATCTGAAGGAAGTCAACAAGGGCACCGATGTGGAAGCCATCAAGGCTGCCACCGAGGAGGTCCAGAAGGCCTTCTATGCCGTATCCGAGAAGCTGTATCAGCAGGCAGGCGCCCAGGGCCAGCCCGGCTGCGATCCCAACTGCGGCGGCAGCTGCGGCGGAAACAACGACGGCGTTGTGGATGCCGACTACGAAACCGTGGACTGAGAATAGCCCAAGGGGCGGCATATGGCCGCCCCTTGTCTGTGTACCTTCCCCGGGGGGAAGAATCGAATTGACAATTGACAATGAACAATTGACATTGATGGAATCCCCAGGTGTCAACTGTCAATTGTCAATTGTCAATGAATTGAGGTGAAACGTATGGCAGAAAACAAACGTGACTATTACGAGGTGCTGGGGGTCGACAAGAGCGCCAGCGCCGATGAGATAAAGAAAGCCTATCGGAAAATGGCCATGAAGTACCACCCCGACCGGAACCCCGGCGATAAGGCAGCCGAGGAAAAGTTCAAGGAGGTGGGCGAGGCCTACGAGGTGCTGTCCGATGCCGACAAGCGGTCCCGCTATGACCAGTTCGGCTTTGCCGGGGTGGACCCCAACTTCAATGCCGGCGCCGGTGCCAGCGGTTTTGGCGGCTTCGGCGATTTCGGCGGCTTTGCGGACATATTCGGCGATTTCTTCGGCGGCGGCAGCAGCCGGGGTGCCGGCCAGAACGCGCCCCGCCGGGGTGAAAACGTCATGGCCCGGCTGGAGCTGACCTTTGAAGAGGCTGCTTTCGGCTGCGAAAAGGAAGTATCCGCCCCCAGAATCGAGAACTGCGCCGCCTGCGGCGGCAGCGGCTCCGCCGACGGCCAGGTGGAAACCTGCTCCCGCTGCCATGGCAGCGGCCAGGAGCGGGTGGTCCAGAGCTTTATGGGTATGCAGATGCAGTCCACCACCACCTGCTCTCAGTGCGGCGGCCGGGGCAAGATCATCAAGACACCCTGCACCACCTGTAAGGGCAAGGGCAAGGTCCGCAGAAACAACCGTGTCAAGGTCAAAATTCCCGCCGGCGTGGACAACGGCCAGTCCGTCCGGGTCAGAGGCGAGGGTTGCGTGGGCGCCAACGGCGGTCCCAACGGCGATTTGCTGGTGGAAATCCGGGTGAGGGCCCACGATACCTTCGTCCGGGATGGCTATGATATTCTATGCGCCGTGCCCATCAGCTTTACCCAGGCGGCGCTGGGCGCGGAAATTCAGGTGCCCACCCTGGAAGGGCCAGTGTCCTACACCATCCCCGAGGGCACCCAGACCGGAAAGGAATTTGTCATCCGGGATAAGGGCATCCCCGAGGTGAACAACTCCCGCCGCCGGGGCAATCTGCGCTTTACCGTTGTGGTGGAGACCCCCACCAAGCTGACCCGGGAGCAGAAGGAGCTACTGCGCAAGCTGGACAGCTCCCTGGAAAAGAACAATTCCCCCAAGGGCCGGAGCTTTTTCGACAAGCTCTTCGAGTGACCCCTCCTCCTATGCCGCGTCCCGAATTGCCGGGGACGCGGTTTTATGTTTACCGGAAGGGGTGGCGGCAGCCATAGAGAAATACCAGAATCGGGGCAACCAGCAGGGGATAGCCGGTGAGAATCACCAGCCAGGTCAGGCCCGGGCGGCAGACAAGCTCCAGCACCAGCCAGAGCAGAAAGCCCATCAGCGCCCAGAAAGCCCCCAGGATCCGCAGGCACAGGGTGTATTTTTCTTCCGTGGGAAGCGGCTCCCGGTCGATCCGGTTCCAAAGCTTCTTCATACAAATCCCTCCTTTGATCGCTCCAGCCTACCGCCTCCGGGTAAAATCCGCAAGTAAAGAAAGGTAAAGGAAAGGTAAAGTGTGTAAATTTTACATGGATTTTACACAAACACCAGGTTGGGCTTTACGAAGAAAAGGTAAGGTATCCACAGAAAAACAGGGACGGATGATTTTCCGCCGGGGCTGCAGGGAAGAATAGCCCCGGCGGGTCCTCCCGGAAAGAAAAGGTGTATTCTATGGATATTTTTGGGCTGCTGAACCTGTTGGGCGGACTGGCGCTGTTCCTCTACGGAATGTCTGCCATGGGCGACGGTCTGGTGATGCTCTCCGGCGGACGGCTGGAGCAGATTCTGGAAAAGCTGACGAAAAAGAAGCTGATGGCGGTGCTGCTGGGCCTTTTTGTCACGGCGGTGATTCAGTCTTCCTCCGCTACCACCGTGATGGTGGTGGGCTTCGTAAACTCCGGCATCATGAATCTGGGACAGTCGGTGGGCATCATCATGGGCGCCAACATCGGCACCACCGTCACCTCCTGGCTGCTGTCCCTGGTGGGGATTGAGGGCAGCAATCTGTTTCTGAAGCTCCTGAAGCCCAGCTCCTTCTGCCCGGTGCTGGCGGCCGTGGGCGTTGTAATGACCATGACCACCGGGGAAAACGACAAGCGCAAAAACATCGGCGGCATTCTGACGGGCTTTGCCATTCTCATGTTCGGCATGAACACCATGAGCGCGTCGGTGGCGCCTCTGGCGGAGGAGCCCGGCTTTACCGGTATGCTCACCGCCTTCTCCAACCCCATTCTGGGCATGCTGGCAGGCGCCCTCCTGACGGCGGTGATCCAGTCCTCTTCCGCCTCCGTGGGTATTTTGCAGGCCCTGTGCGTTACCGGCGTGGTGTCCTACGCCACCGCCCTTCCCATCATTATGGGCCAGAACATCGGCACCTGCGTAACGGCGCTGCTGTCCTCCATCGGCGCCAGCAAAAATGCCAGACGGGCATCCCTCATCCATCTTTATTTTAATTTGGTTGGCACTTTGCTCTTTACTGTGGTATTCTATAGCTGCAACGCGTTTCTGCATTTTTCCTTTTTGCAGAATACCGCCGGTGCGGCGGACATTGCCGTGATCCACAGCCTGTTCAACATCGGCTGTACAGTGGTGCTCTTCCCCTTCTCGGGTCTGCTGGTGCGGCTGGCCCAAATCAGCATCCCGGAGGACGGGAAGGAGGCGGCGCCCCGGCTGCCCGAGCCCCTGCAGGTGTTGGACGAGCGCTTCCTGGACCGGCCTGCATTTGCCATGAGCCTTTGTAAGGAGGCCGTGAACCACATGGCCGATCTGGCCAGGAATTCCTTCCAGCAGGCCATGGCGGTGCTGGACGGGTATACCGAGAACGGGCTCCGGGAGGTCATTGCCCAGGAACAGGAGGCCGACCAGTATGAGGATGTGCTGGGCACCTATCTGGTGAAGCTCTCTGCCCGGGACCTCAATCAGACGGACAGCCGGACCCTCAGCATTCTGCTGCACTGCATCAATGATTTTGAGCGGATCTCCGACCATGCCATCAATGTGGCGGAGTCTGCCAAAGAGCTCCATGACAAGGGGCTTACCCTCTCCCGGGAGAGCCGGGCGGAGCTTGCCGCCTACGGAAAGGCGGTCAGCGACATTCTGGATCTGACGGTGGGCGTGTTTGCCGCCGACGATACCCGGAAGGCAAAGGGCGTAGAGCCGCTGGAGGAGGTCATCGACAATCTGGCGATGGAAATGCGCCAGCGCCACATTGACCGCCTGCGCAGAGGCGCCTGCTCTCTTGAGGCGGGGCTGATTCTGGAAGACATTCTGACGGGCTACGAGCGGGTATCGGATCACTGCTCCAATGTGGCGGCGTGTCTGATCGAAGTCCACAGCAACGAATTTGAGACCCATGAATATGTGGATGTCACCGCGAAAGCCGACCCCTGGTTCCAGCAGGAATACGCAAGACTCCGGCAGGAGTATCTGCTGCCGTAAAGAGGGCTTTATCTGATTAAGGATTGCGCCGCAGTGCGCCTTGCCTCTCCCTATGGGAGAGGTGCCCCCGCAGGGGGCGGAGAGGGCCCTCTCAGTCACGGCTTACGCCGTGCCAGCTCCCCCAAGGGGGGAGCCAAGTACAGCCTTCCGAATTCGCCTGACGTTCCCGAAAAAGGAAACGCACCACTGCCGGGCGGTCGGGGACGACCGCCCCTACGGAAAGTAAGGCCCTTTGTTTTATTATTTAAAGGAATGAAATTCATCCCGAAGGGATACCACAATTGTCAATTATCAATTGTCAATTGTCAATTCAGCTAAAGCTCCCTTTATCCACCCAACGACCCCACGAAAGGAGGCCACTATGGCCCTTATCTACATTGTCGAGGACGACGAAAACATCCGGGAGATTGAGTCCATCGCCCTGAAAAACAGCAACTACATGGTCAAGGCCTTCGGCCGGGCATCGGATTTTTACAGGAGCCTGGATGTGCTTTTGCCGGATCTGGTGCTGCTGGATGTGATGCTGCCGGATGAAAACGGCTGTCAGATTGTCCGCAGGCTCCGGGCCAACGCGGCAACCCGGCGGCTGCCGGTGATTATGGTAACCGCCAAAACCTCGGAGATGGATATGGTCAAGGGCCTGGATGAGGGAGCGGACGATTATATCAAAAAGCCCTTCTCCGTTATGGAGCTGCTGAGCCGGGTGAAGGCCCTGCTGCGCCGGACCCGGGAGGAGGGGGGCAAGCAGCTCCGGGTGGGCGCCATCCAGCTGGACCACGACCGCCATGTGGTGCTGGCGGACGGATGCCCTGTGGAGCTGACCTACAAGGAGTATGAGCTGCTGCGCTACCTGATGATCAACGCGGAGATGGTGCTGTCAAGAGAGGCCATCATGCGCTTCGTCTGGGGAACGGAGTTTGAGGGGGAGACCCGCACCGTGGATATGCACATCAAGACCCTGCGGCAGAAGCTGGGGGCCTGCGGCCGGCAGATCGGCACCGTGCGCAATGTGGGCTATGTGCTGCAAAGCAGCCCGGAGGCCGGGGTATGAAGCAGAAAATCAATATCCGGCTGGGGCTTGTGGCGCTGGTGGCCCTGGTGCTGACCACCCTGGGCGTAACCACCGTATACTATAACCTGTTCCAGCAGCAGGTCCGCCGGGATCTGCGGGTCACCGCGGAAATGCTCAGTGCCTCCACGGTTTTTGAGGATCCCCAGACCATACCGGAACTGCCCGCGGGAGATCTGCGGGTTACCTGGGTTGATGGAGAGGGCAGGGTCCTCTATGACAACGAGACGGATCCCCGGAGCCTTCCAAACCATGCTGACCGGCCGGAGATCCGGATGGCCCTCTCGGAAGGAACGGGGGAGACGGTCCGCAAATCCGACACCCTGAATATGAACACCTTTTACTACGCCAAGCGCCTGCCCGGGGGAACGGTGCTCCGGCTGGCGGCGGAAGCAAGAAGCATGGGCAGTGTGTTTCTTGCCGCGGCCCCGGTGCTGCTGGGGATCATTCTGGTGATCTTTCTGGGCTGCCTGCTTTTGAGCCACCTGCTGACGGCCCAGCTCATTGCCCCCATTGAGGAGATGGCGGCGCATCTGGATGAGCCGGGACGGAGGCCCGCCTATCGGGAGCTGGAGCCCTTCGCCCATGAGATCCGGGCCCAGCACGAAAAGATTCTGGCCGCGGCAAAAAGCCGTCAGGATTTTACCGCCAATGTATCCCACGAGCTGAAAACCCCCTTGACGGCTATTTCCGGCTACGCCGAGCTGGTGGAGAACAAAATGGTGGACGAGGAGCAGACGGTGCGCTTTGCCCATGAGATCCGGAAGAACGCGGCCCGGCTGCTGAGTCTCATCAACGACATCCTCCGGCTCTCGGAGCTGGACGAGCTGGAAATGCCCGTTCAGTCCCAGAAGGTGGAGCTGTTCGCTCTGGCCCGGGAGGTCTGCGGCAATTTGCAGATGCAGGCGGACGCAGGCCGCATCCGGCTCCAGTGCTTCGGCCGGGAGGCGGAGACAAAGGGAGACCGGGAGCTCATCAAGGAAATGATGGAAAATCTGGTCCAGAACGCCATCCGCTACAACCGGGAGGGGGGCTATGTCCAGGTGACGGTCAAGGATGCGGGAAGACCGGCCTTTGTGGTGGAGGACAACGGCATCGGCATTCCCCGGGAGGCCCAGGAACGGGTTTTTGAGCGGTTCTACCGGGTGGACAAGAGCCGTTCCCGGGAAACCGGCGGCACCGGTCTGGGACTGGCCATTGTCAAGCACATTGTCCAGATTCACGATGCCCGGCTGGAGCTGATTTCCACTCTGGGAAAGGGAACGAAGATTACCGTGACATTTTGACAGGGGAAAAGCTGCCGCAATTGACAATTGAGGAATCCCCTCCGGGGATGAATATAATATGATTGTGAAACGGGATGTTTTTCGTGTATCCTCCGGAGTTTCTGCCCAAATTTACGAAAATCATCCCGAAGGGATACCATATATCCAAAAAAGGGAGACGGCTTGTGTGCCGTCCCCTTTTTTGATTTCCTGTGAATGCTTCTGTTTGTTCCCTCAGGAGCTCTGGCCGTCCAGGATGTAGTAGGAAAGCAGCAGATACAGCCGACGCTCGATGTCATCCAGCCGCAGAGGCACCAGCTCCTGGAGCTTTTCCAGCCGATAGGTCAGGGTGGTTCGATGGATGATCAGGGCTGCCGCCGTCTGGGGAATGTTGCGCTCGTGGTAGAGGTAGGCGCGCAGGGTTTCGTAGTACTGGGTGCCGAAGCGACGGTCATGGTCCCGGATGGTCAGCAGGGCGCTGTCCACCAGCATGGGTACGGGCAGCTCCCGGGTGGCGCAGCCCCGGATATAGGCCAGGGCGCACTCCTGAAAGGGCACAATCCACTGGCTGCTGTTTTCCTGGAGGATATAGCGCAGGGCAATATCCGCCTGCTGAAAGCCGGTGTGGATGTCCGGAATGCTTTCCACCGTTCCGGAAATGCCCACATACATACAGCTGTCCCGGACCTGGGGGGCCAGAATCTGCCGCAGGGCGTTGACATCAAGACCGCTCTGGTTCTGGTTGAGCACCACACACAGCAGACCCTGATAGGCGAAGTTTACGCCGCCCCGGATTTTGCGGGAAAGGGAGCTGATAAAGGCCCGGTCAGACCGAACGGGCAGGGCATTGTCCTGATTTCGGATTTTCATGCACAGAAATTTGTCCAGGGGAGACCAGTCCAGAACACTCAGGGTGGTGGCCAGATCCCGTTCGTCCACATGATTGCCGCAGAGCAGCTCGATAAAGGTATCCTCTACGCCCCAGTAGCCCCGGCCGGCACCGTCAAGCTCATCCCGCAGTATGAGCCTGACCGCGTATTTCGCCAGATACTCCGCGGCCTGAAATTGACCGGGCTGCAAGGGGGTTCCCAGCTCGTTGATCAGAATCCGGCCCAAATAGTTGTCGCCGTTGTACAGGTTGACATAAAGACTGCGCATGGTATAGGGGTACTGGTCGTTGTCCCACAGGCTGGCGTTCCGGTGGGTCAGGGTCTGCTGGTAGGCTTCGTCATACTTGAATTCGTCAATGAGCCACAGGGGGATATAGAGTTTTCCTGTCCGCTCGTTGTATTCAAATTTCAGCATACCCTCTACCCGGCTGGACAGGGCGATGACGGAAAACAGGTTGTCGTGGATGTACATGGGGTTTTGGAAGAAATCGGAGCCGGCCCGGCACAGATCCACCAGGGAGCCGCCCCCGGTCACAATGGCGTTGAGCCGGTTTTCGAATTCGTGGTATCTCTGGAACAGCCCTACCACCAGGTTCAAAACCTCGGGAAAGCTTCGTTTCAGGCCCCGGATGTGAGGGGCGGTGCCCGGAAGGTCGGAGGCGGTGATATAGGCGGCCCGGTCCCTGTCGAAGTCCGGGGCTTCGTCCGTCAGAAGGTATACGGTGTCCCGGTTCAGCACAGTCTGGCCGCAGTAGATCTGGCAGCTGCGGAAGCGGGGGAGCTCTGCCTCCGGGCCCAGCGTGTGGGGCCAGAGCAGCTCCTCCAGAGCGTCGGAAATCATCTGCATACTCAGCAGCATTCCGTTATCGGCGGCATTGGTCATGGTTGGGGGGTCTCCTTCCTCAAAGTAATCCTATTGTATCCTAGAAAATGAGGAAACGCAATAGCCGGTTACCCATAAACTAAGGAATTTTTAAAGAACGAAAGATTCTATTTGACAAATCCATGTACCATAATATAGGATGAGCTTATCAAAACTGCACAAAGCTCCCGCATGTATTGCCTGAGCCCCCGCACCCTGGTTCCTAAAGATTGCGTAATATGTCGCATTTCTGCGTACATGGAAAGGAATGACAGACGAATGAAAACCGACCAAAGCTATTCCCTTCGCACCTGGCTCCGCTTTGTCCTGTTCTCCGCGTTCGGCGTTTTTGCGTTCTTCATCAATTTCCGCCTGCCGGAATACCAGTTTGTGATTGGCCCCTGGCAGTGGGGCAAGGTGGCGGCCCAGTCCAACGTGCTGGTTTCCCACTTTACAAACTTTTTGAAGGCGGCTCTGTATACGGGCAATTTCAAGGCGATGCCCTTTGTGGTTTGGGGCTTCGGCGTGTTTTCCATCATCGATCTGTTCCTTCTCCGGCCGGACCGGTTCTGGAAGACCACCAAGGTTGCGGCGGCTTTCGCGGTATTTAAGATCATCGGCTTCGGCCTGCTTACCGTCAGTGTGCTCAACATCTATTTCGGCTTCAATCCCTCCTGGATGGGCTGGTACCTGGGACCCGTTGCCTCCCTGGGCGGCAAGAGCATTGCCTCCTTTATTATGGACAGCATTCTGGTCACCATCTGCATCAGCATCCCGGCGGCGGCACTGTTCCTGCCTCTGCTGGTGGATTACGGTCTGGTGGATTTCGTGGGTGTCTTCGTCCGGCCCATTATGCGGCCTGTCTTTAAGCTCCCCGGCCGGGCGGCCATCATCATGGTCTCCGCTTTCCTGGGCAGCTTCTCCGTGGGCCATATCGCCGTCAACGACCAGTATAAGAGCGGCCGTATGACCCGCCGGGAATCCGTGGTTATCTGCACCAGTATGTCCACCGCCTCTGTGGGCTTCCTGCTGGCCCTGGCCAACAGCTCCGGCCTGACAAATTCCACCCTTTGGGGCGGCACCAACTACTGGAACCTGTACTTCTGGATGGCTTTCCTGGTGACCATGCTGGTTACCCTGATCGGCGTGCGGATTCCACCGCTGAGCCGGACCGCCGATGACTTCTTCCCCGGTGTGACCCCCAACCCCGAGCAGGTGGTGCGCACCAACATCGCCCGTACCGCCCTGAAAGAGGGCCTGGATATGGCCGCGCAGCAGCAGCCCCTCACCGTCCGGGTCAGCGCCATTATGAAGGATACCTTCCTGATGATGGGCACGGTGGCCTCCGGCACCGCGTTCTTCGGCGCTTTGGGTGTGGTGCTGTATACCTTCACTCCCATCATCGATTGGATCGGCTACCTGTTCAGACCGCTGTTTATGCTCTTCGGCTTCCGTGGTCAGGAGCTGGCCACCGCCGCTACCGGCGCGGTCATCTCCTTCGTGGAAATCACCGTCCCCGCTCTGCTGGTCAGCGTAGGCACCTGGAGCCTGCGGCTGCGGTTTATGATGGCCGTGCTGCCGGTTACGTCCATTATCTTCCTGGCAAGCTTTGTTCCCTGCCTGATGGCAACGGATGTTCCTGTCAGCTTTGGTGAAATGGTTGTCATCTGGCTGGAGCGCATGGTTCTGTCCATTCTCATCTGCGGCATCATCGCGGTGCTGCTGTTCCCGGCCACAGTGGTGGCGTAAAATTGTACTTATCGCGCACGGAGCGCGAGGAATATGAAAAATTGGAGGTATCCCGCAATGAAAGAAACAACCCAGCAAACCGAGAAGCCGAAGGGACTGAGTAATTCCCTGAAGTACTTCTTCGGTGTCGGCGACGCAGGCTTTAACCTGATGTCCAACATCGAAACCTTCTACTTCATGACCTTCCTGACGGACCTGGCTGCTTTCAGCCCCGCCATCGCAGGCCTCATCAACTCCGTATTCTCCATCGTGGACGCCTGCCTGTCCTGGATTTACGGCGGCATCCTGAACGGCACCAAGGCAAAGAAGTGGGGCCGTTACCGCTCCTGGCTGATTCTGGTGCCCTGGATCGTTCCCTTCCTGTACGCATTCCAGTTCATCCGTGTAAGCTCCAATGAGATGCTGTCCGCGGTCATCATCATCGCCGCCGCCATCGCCTCTCACGTTGTCTGGAACATCGGCTACGTTGCCAACGCCACCCTGGTCTCCGTTGTCGGCAAGACCCCCGAAGACCGCGCTACCCTGGCTTCCTCCCGCGGCACCTGGAACAACATCGGCTCCCTGCTGTTCAGCTACCTGGGCCTGCCTCTGGCTACCCTGCTGGCCGGCTTCGTCGGTGAGACCAACAAGTTCGCTGCTGCCGCCTTCTGCCTGGGCATCCTGATGGTTCTGGGCTACTATGCGCACTTCAAGATGACCGACGGCTACGAGGAGATCGAGACCGGCAACGGCCCCAAGGCCGGCGCCGCCAAGGTTTCCATCCCCGACATGTTCAAGTCCCTGTTCGCCAATCCCCAGCTGATGATCCTGATGGTCGCCGACCTGGCCAAGTGGTGCGTGAAGTTCGTTACCGCAGCCGCTGCCATTTACTACTTCCGTGACGCCATGCACAACCCCGGCCTGATGACTCCCTACCTGCTGGCCATCGGCCTGGCTGCCATCGTTGGTGCCTTCGCTACCCGTTACCTGGCCAAGAGCCTGTCCAACCGGACCACCGCCATCATCTCCTTCGTGGGTATGGCTGTTTCCCTGGCCCTCATCTACGTCGCTTACACCAGCTACGTTGCCGTCATCGCTCTGATGACCCTGGCGCAGTTCTTCTACGGTGTTGCTTACTCCATCAGCCCCGCTCTGTACGCCGATACCGTGGTTTACACCACCCACAAGACCGGCAAGAACGCCGCCGGCTGGATCATGGGCCTGCAGAACCTGCCTCTGAAGGTTGGCGTGTTCATGCGTGGCACCATCGTTGCCGCCTGCCTGGCCGCTGTGGGCTGGCAGAAGGGCGTTGCTCTTGAGGGCGCTGCCCGTCAGGGTATGACCGTTGCTCTGGGCCTGGTTCCCGCCGTCCTGTGCGCCATCGGTGCTGTCCTGCTGGTATTCGGCTATAAGCTGACCCGTGAGAAGATCGCGGAGTGCCAGGCTGCCATCGACGCCAATAAGTAATTCCAATCATATTCTCCCCGGGCCGGAAGGCCTGGGGAGATGTTAATGGAGAGAAAAATGAAAGGCCAATTGATCGACGCGGATGCCTATCTTTCCCGCATTGGGGCAGAACGGCCCGCAGAGCTGACGCCCGCCACTCTTTCCAAGCTGGTCAGGTCCCACCTGGAAACGGTGCCCTTTGAGGTTTTGGAGCTGACGGAGGCGAAAACCCAGCCCTCCCTGGAAGCGGAAGGGCTCTTTGAAAAGATTGTCAAACAGCGCCGGGGCGGCTACTGCTTCGAGCTGAACAAGCTGTTTTACCTGCTCTTAAAGGAACTGGGCTTTACCTGCTACTGCGTGGGGGTGCGCTGCATTCTGGGCCGCCCGGAGCCGGTAGCCATTTCCCACCGGGGAATCATCGTCATGTTTGGAAGCGAAAAGTGGTATTGCGACGTTGGCTTTGGAGGCAACGGACCCAAGGACATTCTGAATCTGGGGAATCCGGAGACGCAGACCCTTTTCTACGAGCGCTTCCGGGTACAGCGGGAGGACGGGCAGTATGTCATCGTCTATTATGACGGAGACAATCGGCCGGTCAGAATGCTGAAATTCCGGGACGAGCCCTATCTGGATGTGGATTTTGACATGCTCAACGGCTATTATTCCGTCCATCCCAGATCTCCGTTCCGGGCAAAACGGATCCTGTACCGCTGCAGGAGCGACGGCTGGATCAGCTTCGTGGGCACGACCTGCCGGGTTTTCCGGGCAGGCGCGTATACCACGGAGGAAATAACGGACGAGTCCGCCCAGCGGGCCCTGATCCGAACCGAATTCGGTCTTACCATCCCACAATGGGAGACATAAGGCACTTCCCTTTCGAATTGCCCATATACAAATATTTCAGGAGGAATAAACTATGTTGACCAAACGTCAGAACCTGTTGGAAACCATCCATGGCGGCAACCCCGATCGTTTTGTAAATCAGTATGAAGCGTTTGCTATGCAGATTCCCAACGGCTTCTCCATCCACAATCCCTCTCCCAAGCCCGGTCAGCTGAACGTTGTCAATGCCTGGGGCGTTACCCGTTCCTGGCCCGAAGGCACCCCCGGCGCATTCCCCGTACATACCGGTGACAAGATTGTCATTAAGGATATTGAAGAGTGGCAGAAGTACCTGAAGGTTCCTCAGGTTGTCTACGACGCCCAGGTTTGGGAGCCCTTCATCGAGGCCGCCGAGAAGGTGGACCGCAACGAGCAGTTCTGCACCTCCGCCGTGTTCCCCGGCATCTTCGAGCAGAGCCACTACCTGCTGGAGATCCAGAACTGCCTGATGGCGTTCTATGAGTATCCCGATGAGATGAAGGAAATTCTGGAGCAGATCACCGAGTTTGAGATGCAGCTGGCCAAGGAAATCTGCAAGTACATCAAACCCGACGCCCTGTTCCATCACGACGACTGGGGCAGCCAGCAGTCCACCTTCCTGTCTCCGGAAATGTTCCGTGAGTTCATCAAGCCCTGCTACATGAAGGTTTACGGCTACTACAAGGAGCATGGCGTGGAGCTGATTATTCACCATTCCGACTCCTACGCGGCCACCCTGGTGCCTGACATGATCGACATGGGCATCGACATCTGGCAGGGTGTTATGACCTGCAACAACATCCCCGAGCTCATCAAGCAGTACGGCGGCAAGATCTCCTTTATGGGCGGTATTGACTCCGCTACCATCGACTTCCCGGGCTGGACCGTGGAGGATGTGGCAAGAGAAGTTGACCGTGCCTGCCGTGAGTGCGGCAAGCTGTACTTCATTCCCGGTGCCTCTCAGGGCCTGGCGGTTTCCACCTTCCCCGGCGTTTACGAGGAGACCACCCGTCAGATCGAGCTGGCAAGCAAGAAGTATTTCTAAGCATCCCAAAAATCCCCGGTGCAGCCGCACCGGGGATTTTTTGACGTTCGGAGAAGCTCCCGCGCAAGTCGATTTTTGTCTGCGGCGCCGGGGAGGGTTCTATCTTCCGGTGAGCCGCTTGGCCAGGTGCAGGACCCGGGTGGCGTTTTGCTCCAGCTGGACCCGGGTCAGAACGCCGGAGCGCAGGGCGGCCAGGCAGCGGTTGTAATCGCCCCGACAGCCGGGCATGAACAGGTCGCCGCCGGCAGCGGCCACCTTTCCCGCGTTGGGCATGGGGTATTTTTTGCTGTTGTACAGCATGGAACCGCCCACCACCCAGTCCGTCATCACGATGCCGCGGAAGCCGAATTCGCACCGCAGAATGTCCTGGGTCAGCTCCCGGCTTTCGGAGGTGTGGACGCCGTTGATCAGATTGTAGGAGGTCATCACCGCGCAGGGCTGGCTTTCCCGGATGCACAGGCCGAAGCCCTTCAGGTAGATTTCCCGCAGAGCCCGCTGGGAAACGAGGCTGTTATTGTTGTAGCGGTTGTACTCCTGATTGTTGGCGGCGAAGTGCTTGATGGTTACGCCCCGGCCCGGATGCTTCTGCACCCCCCGGGTGATGGCGGCGGCCATGAGGCCGCTGACCAGGGGATCCTCGGAGAAGTATTCAAAATTCCGGCCGCACAGGATGCTCCGGTGGATGTTCAGGGCAGGAGCCAGCCACAGGTGGACACCGAAGCGCTCCATTTCGCTGCCCACAATATCGCCGCAGCTTTCGGCGTAGCTCACATTGAAGCTCTGGGCAATGGCGGTGCCGATGGGGATGGCGGTGGTATACTGGTGCTTTCGCTCCTTTCCCTTGGGGAGCTTTTTGGGCCGGTCCGCCAGCCATTGAACAGGCTTGGGCAGCAGATCCGCCATGGTGGGCAGCATGGCACTGCCAAGGGTATGGGCGCCGGTTTCGTCTTCATAGTAGTCCGGGGCAAGGCGCAGTCCCGCGGGGCCGTCGGCCATGACCAGACTGGGAACATCCCGGAGGACCCGGGTGGTTTCACCGGCGGAACCGGCCACCCTGGAGCCGGAATCGCCTACAACGGAGGACCGTTCCTTCAGCCGGAACCCGCCGATGTTCAGGTACACCAGCTCTTCGTCGCTGAGGGCCTGGATGCGGCTGTCAGGCAGTGCTTTCCATTCATAGCTGACGGTTTCGGTGGACAGGGCGTCAGGGGAAATGTTGTATACCGGCAGCCCTTCGGCAGGGGCCCAGCCCTTTTCAGGCCTCCAGTCGGCAAAATCCGGCTGGCCCAGCTTGGCTTTTACCTGTCGGGTAATGACCTCCCGGGTCAGCCGCAGCAGAGCAATGGGCGGAGCGGAGCGGGAGCTGTCGCCGCAGCGCAGCACATAGTCTCCCTTTTCCAGCACATAGGCCTGCCGGCTTTCGTCAAAGCCTGCCAGATCCGCCATGCGGAATTGCAGCTCAATCCGGCAGCTGCCGCCGCAGGGCAGCTCCCCGGTTTTGGCAAAGGCGGCCAGAGCCTGATAGGGCTGATCCAGTCTTCCCCAGGGGCTGGTCACATACAGCTGAACAACCTGCTTGCCGGGGAAGGCACCGGTGTTGCGGACCTCGGCGCTGACGGTGATCAGATCGCCGGCAACGGAAACCGACTTGGCTTCCACGGTAAAATCCGTATAGCCCAAACCGAAGCCGAAGGGGAAGACGGGCACGATACCGGCGCTGTCAAAATAGCGGTAGCCCACATAGATGCCTTCGCCGTAGCGGGTTTCTTCTTTTTGGCCGAACTGGGCCGCGGGGCAGACAGAATCGGGCCTTGCCCAGGTGGTGGCCAGCTTTCCGGAGGGATAGGCGGTGCCCAGAAGGATGTCGGCAAGGATGGCGCCGGTCTCCACCCCCAGCTGGCCCAGAAGAAGAATGTCTTCCGTTTCCGCGAGGATGGGGGTCAGGTCCACGGGGCCGCCTACGTTGAGCACCAGAAGAAACACGGGATACAGCTTCTGCAGTGCCAGAATGTCCCGGATCTCGCTTTCGGTCAGAAGCACGTCCCCGGGGAGGACCTTCCGGTCGCTGCCCTCACCGGAGGAACGGGAGAGCACATACACGGCGGTGTTGCACCGCTTTTCCAGGGGGATCTGATATTCGGGGGACCGCATGGCGGCGCCCATGCCCTGAACCAGTACGCTGGTGTGGGCTTTCCGGGCGGCGCGGCGGAGTTCCTTCAGAAAATCCCGGTAGGCCTTTTCGTGCAGTTCGTCATACCGGTCCAGCCAGTCCTTGGTGGTGACGCGGAATCCGGCCTGCTCCAGACCCTGCTCCACGGTGGTAAAGAACCGGGAGTTCACCTCCCCGGAGCCGGTGCCGCCCTTGACGGTATGCCGGGCGCCGCTGCCGTAGAGGGCCACTTCGCCCGCGCCGGGCAGAGGCAGCTTGCCGCTGCGCTTCAGGAACAGGGTGCATTCGGCATTGCTTTGCCGCAGCTGGGCCAGATGCTGTACTTCGTAGTCTTCCATCCGGATGTTCATGGTGGTTCCTCCTTCCATGCGGGCAAGGCCCAGGGCAGAATTGTCAGGCATTGTCCACCTTCCGGCGGCGCAGGAACAGATCCAGCAGACAGAACAGGGTCAGCGCCGCGCAGAGGGGTGCCACAATGGTCAGAATGTAGACAAGGATGTTGGGGTTGGCCAGGGCCCGGCCCAGAATGGCGTCTTCGGCTACGGCTCCATAGAACCTTGAGTCCAGAGAGCCCTTCCGGAAGTCGCCCAGAACATAGTATTCGTCCGCTCCCAGGGTCAGGCTGTTCTGTCCTTCGGGGAGGTAGGTGCCCTCCGGGCCGTCTTCGGCAAGATAGGGCTCTTCCAGAACCTGACCGTTTACGGCAACGGTGCCGTCTTCCAGAATGGTTACCGTTTCGCCCGGCAGACCGATCACCCGGCGCAGGGAGGTCTGGGTTTCCCGGTCGCCCAGCTGGTTTTCCCGGGCCCGGAAGCAGACAATATCAAACCGGTCCGCGGAAGATGCCCGGGTGCACAGCAGAAAATCGCTGTTCCGGTAGGTGGGCTCCATGCTGTTGCCCTGTACTCTGGAGAAGAGGAAGGAACGGTAGAACAGGACCAGGGCGATGACGAGAACCAGGGCGAACACCACATCCAGAAGAAGGACTGCGGTGCCGGAGAGCACGGCTTTTTTGGGGGTGCCGGAGGGGTTGTTGCGTTTCATATCGTTTACCTCTTTCGTGGATTACAGACGGACTTGCAGGGCCTTTGACCGGAAAAGGAAGGCGGTCAGAAGGAAAATCCCCAGGGTGGCGGCGCCGTACAGCCCGATGGCTGCTGGACCGGGAAGGACGGGAAGGATCTTTTTGAGAGCCAGTACGGCAAGAATGCTTACGGCCATAATCAGGTTGCTCAGCAGGTACTGCCCGAGAAAGCCCCGGAATTCCGGGAACAGGCCGTAGTATTTTTTCATTTTGCCCAGAATCATGGCAAGGGACAGAAGCCCTGCCAGGACGGTGCCCAGGATGATGCCGTATAGCCCCAGGAACTGAACCAGCACCAGACTGAATACCAGGTTGGCGCAGCTGACCACAATGCTGTTGCGGAAGGTGGCTTTGGTATTGCCCTTGCCGAAAAAGTAGCGGTAGACAAGATCCCGGATGATGTTGTTTTCCTGACCCAGCAGGTAGATACAGCTGCCGATATAGACCATTCTGGAGGCGTCCCTGCTGAATTTTCCGTGGAGGAACAGCAGATCGATGCCCTCCTGTCCTACGGCAAAAAAGCCGGCAATCAGCAGACATACCGCCAGCTGGAAGAGTGTGCTGTAGTCCCACAGGGCCTTTTGCCCGGCACGTTCATCCCGGTCCTCCATCCGGGCTACGATTTTGGGAAAGGCGTAAACCGTCAGGTTGCCGATGATGATGGTATTCACCAGACTCACCACCATATTGGCATAGCTCAGAACGGTGAGCCGGCCTTCCCCCAGGGAGGCGGCGATGAGGGAATCCACCAGAGCGTGGATCCGGTATACGCCGGTGGAGAACACACAGGGCAGGAAAACCGCCAGCAGCTGCCGGAAGCCCGGGGAGCGGAACCGGAAAGCGGGCCGGTAGCGAAAGCCGCATTTGATGGCGATGCCCACATCCAGCACCAGATTGATCAGCGCCGTCAGGGACAGGAACCACAGGTATCTGGGAATGGTCAGGTTTTTGTCCAGCAGAATGAGCACCACCGCCAGACAGTTGCAGCCCAGCAGGATGAGCTTGGGGGTGTTGTAGCGGTTGGCACACTGGTAGTAGGCGGTGGTCACCGCCAGAATGCCGGTGACTCCCTGGATGATGATGGTGTAGAGCATCACATCCGCAGCGGCCTGACGGAAGGCGGCGTCCCGGTTGGACAGCAGACCGATGAGGGGCTCCCGGAACAGGTAGATCAGGCCCGTTCCGCCGAATACCAGCAGATACAAAAAGGTGAGAAAACTGTCGGTCACTTCTCCGGGCCGCTTCTGCACATAGGCGGGGATAACCACCGCCGTAATGCCGGAGGACAGGAAAGAGAAGAGAAACAGGATGATGTTGTTGGAGAAATTGTAGGCGTCCATTTCCATGGAAGCGCCGAAGGCGGAGGCGGTTACCGTGGACTTGAGCAGCGCCACGCACTGGGTAGCCACGGACAGCACCAGCATCAGCGCGAGATGCCCGGACTCTCCATTCAGCAGTGTTTTTCGTTTCAAGCCATTACCTCGGATTCTGTGATTGGGACGGATACAGGATACAATCCCACGCATATCCCATTATACCATAATCCGGCCAGAACGCAAGAGAGAAACCGCCGGACCCGGCAGGGCCGCCGGCATGAAAAAATGTGGTTTTTGAAAAAATCATGGTTGAAATCCGGGCCTGTGCGTGATATGATATGTTTGTATCGATATGGGCGGGGTGCGCCCTTTGGATACCCGAATCCGGCGGTCGGGAAAGCCGGTCTGCCGGTTTTATCAACCTGGGGGCTTGTCCACCAGGCCGACAAAGGAGTAAAGCTTATGGCAAATCCTCATACCATTGCCGTTGCCGGCAAAGGCGGCGTCGGCAAGACCACGACCTGCGGTATGATCATTGAGTATCTGTGCAAGCAGAAGAAGGGCCCCGTCCTGGTTGTGGACGCGGATGCCAACAGTAACCTCAACGAGGTTCTGGGCGTAAAGGCCGACATCACCCTGGGCCAGATCCGGGAAGAGATGGCCCATGCCGAACAGACCGGCTCCATTCCCGCGGGAATGACCAAGGCAGATTATGCCGAAATGCAGTTTAACAACGCCCTGATCGAGGAAGACGACTTCGATATGCTGATCATGGGCCGTACCCAGGGCAAGGGCTGCTATTGTTATGTAAACGGTGTACTGAAGACCCAGGTGGACAAGTACGCCAGGAATTATTCCTATCTGGTCATGGACAACGAGGCGGGGCTGGAGCACGTTGCCAGAGGAACCCTGCCCCATGTGGATACCATGCTACTCATTTCCGACTGCTCCCGCCGGGGCATTCAGGCGGTGGCAAGAATCGCGGAAATGATCGATGAGATGGGTCTGAACCCCGGCACCATGGGCCTCATTGTGAACCGGGCCCCCGGCGGCGTTCTGGAACCCGGCGTCCGGGAGGAGATTGACCGCCATGGCCTCAAATTGCTGGGCGTGCTGCCCCAGGACGACGGCGTTTACCGCTGCGACTGCAACGGCGAGCCCTCCGCGCTGCTTCCCGAAACCTCTCCCATGAAGCAGGCCCTGTACGGCATCATGCGGGATCTGAAGCTATAAAAAAGGATTCTGACTATCTTAACGTAGCAGCGCGAAAAATAGGAATTTGTAGGGGTGTCTACGCCGAAGGCGCCTTGCCTCTCCCTATGGGAGAGGTGCCCCCCTATGGGGGGCGGAGAGGGCCCTCTCAGTCACGGCTTACGCCGTGACAGCAATAAATTGAGGAGCAATTGCCACCGGCAATTGTTTCATTCAATTCGCTGCGCGACGCACCGCCCCAAAGGGGGAGCCAAGGGTGCTGCGCACCAGCCCGTCAACTCCCAATTTCTCCACCTGCTTCTCACAACCCATCGTCACAAAACGGATAATCGAAGCAAGCCTTTGCTTCTTCTATCAATACACATTCAAACAAGGGGGATATTGAAATGTCTTTCGAACCTAAGAAGCAGCCCTACAGCGGCAAGATCAATGCCGTGACCCTGGGCACCGGCGACAAGGCAATTGTCATCGGCGGCCAGAACGTGCTGCCCTTCTACACCTTCGATGCACCCATCGAGAACGCACCGAAGATCGGTATCGAAATCTCCGACCTGGCCGGCGAGTGGACTGCGCCTGCTCTGAAGGAGTTCTATGCCGGCTGCACCACCATGGTGGATTACGCCAAGAAGGCAGAGACCATGGAAGGCGCTGATTTCCTGTGCCTGCACTTTGAGTCTGCCGATCCCAACGGCGCCAACCGCTCCGTGGCGGACTGCGTCGCCGATGCCAAGGCCGTTGCCGAGGCTGTCTCCATGCCCATCGTCATCATGGGCTGCAAGAACATCGAGAAGGACGGCGAGCTGTTCAGCAAGATCGCCGAGGCCCTGCAGGGCAAGAACATCCTGGTTCTGTCCGCCCGCAGCGAGGACTACAAGACCGTCGGCGCCTCCGTCGCTCTGGCCTACGGCCAGAAGGTGGGCGCTGAGACCGCTGACGACATCAACCTGGCAAAGCAGCTGAACATCATGCTGAAGGGCCTGACGGTTTCTCCCGCTTCCATCGTGATGAACGTTGGTACCGCTGCCGTTGGCTACGGCTACGAGTATGTGGCCTCCACTCTGGACCGGGTTCGCCTGGCCGCTCTGGCTCAGTCCGATGCCGACCTGCAGATGCCCATCATCGCTCCCGTATCTCCCGACACCTGGGGCGTGAAGGAATCCACTGCCTCCGAAGAAGATGAGCCCACCTGGGGCAGCCAGGAAGAGCGGGGAATCGGCATGGAAGTTGCCACTGCCGCCGCTGACCTGACCGGTGGCGCCGATGCCGTCATTATGCGTCATCCCGCCGCTGTTGCCACCATCAAGAAGTTCATCAACGAGCTCATGTAAGCGGAAGGAGGATACATATCATGGCTTTGAAAGGTCTGGACATTTTTAAGCTGTCTCCTAAGAAGAACTGTAAGGAGTGCGGCAGCCCCACCTGTATGGCATTCTGCATGAAGGTGGCACAGGGCGCCATCGCAATCGATAAGTGCCCCTACTTCTCTGACGACGCAAAGGCAATGCTGAACGAGCAGACTGCGCCCCCCATGAAGACCATTACCTTCGGTAAGGATCACAAGCTGGGCGGCGAGACCGTGCTGTTCCGTCACGAGAAGACTCTGGTAAACAAGAACCTGTTCGCCGTTCCCGTGTGCACCTGCATGGACGATGCCGCCGTGGACGCCAAGCTGGCTGAAATGGCCAAGGTTGACTACGAGCGTATCGGCGAGCGTATGTACGTGGAGACCATCTTTGTCCGCAACGCCGGCAACGATGCCGCTGCCTACACCAAGCTGGTGGAGAAGGCTGCCGCTACCGGCCGGGATCTGATCCTGGAGTGCTGGGATGTAGAGTGCGCCAAGGCTGCTCTGGCTGTCTGCAAGGACGGCAAGCCCATCCTGGACGGCGCTACCCCCGACAACTGGGAGGCAATGAACCAGGTCGCCAAGGACGCCGGTGTGGTTCTGGGCGTTTGGGCCGAGAACATCTCCGACCTGTACGACACCGTAAAGAAGCTGGAAGCCGCCGGCAACAAGAACCTGGTTCTGGATGTCACCGGCAAGACCGCCAAGGAGACCCTGGCCAACGCCGTTCTGGTCCGCCGCACCGCCCTGAAGGACGGCGACCGCAGCTTCGGTTATCCCTCCATCGTGAACATTGCCAAGCTGGCCAAGGGTGACAAGCACATGCAGACCGCTCTGGCTGCCATGTTCACCGAGAAGTACGCCTCCGTCATCGTTATGGAGAGCATGGACTACGCCCAGGCCCTGCCTCTGTACGGCCTGCGCCAGAACATCTTCACCGATCCTCAGAAGCCCATGAAGGTGGAGTCCAAGATCTATCCTCTGAACGGTGCCGATGAGAACAGCCCCTGCGCCCTGACCGTGGACTTCGCCCTGACCTACTTCCTGGTCTCCGGCGAACTGGAGCGTTCCAACCAGCCCGTAAACCTGATCATCACCGATGCCTCCGGTATGTCCGTTCTGACTGCCTGGGCTGCCGGTAAGTTCTCCTCCACCTCCGTGAAGAAGACCTTCGCCGATCTGGACATCGAGAACAAGATCAAGAACCGTACCCTGATCATCCCCGGCAAGGTCGCCGTTATGAAGGGCGAAATCGCCGAGAAGCTGCCCGGCTGGAATGTGGTCGTGGGACCCACCGAAGCGGTTCAGCTGCCCAAGTACATGAAGGATAAGGAATACGAGGCCGCTGCCAAGGCCGCCGCTGCCGAGGCTGCCGCCAAGGCCGCTGCCGCTCCCGCGGAAGAGGTCAAGGAGCTGTCCTTCGAGGAACTGCTGGCCACCAAGGTTCCCGCCATCGAAGTGGTGGACATGGGTGTTCAGTACAAGGGCCACAACCCCGAGGCCCAGACCTTCGTTACCATCGGCGAGCGGATCCACTGCATCTCCCCCGTCATCCGCAAGGCTATGGACGAGCGGGATCCCGCGCCCATCCTGAAGCGTGCCGCCGAGCAGATCGCCGCCGGCGCCACCTATCTGGACGTCAACATCGGACCTGCCGAGAAGGATGGTCCCGAGCGTATGATGTGGGCTGTCAAGCTGCTGCAGGAGAACTTCAACAACGTGCCTCTGGCGCTGGATACCGCCAACAAGAAGGCCATCGAAGCCGGTATCAAGGTCTACAACCGGACCAACGGCAAGCCCATCGTCAACTCTGCTGACGCCGGCTCCCGTATCTCCTACATCGATCTGGCTGCCGCCAACGACGCCATCTGTATCGCCCTGTGCTCTGCCGACGGCATTGCAAAGGACAACGAAGAGCGCATGAAGCACTGCCACAACATGCTGGAGCGGGGCCTGAGCCTGGGTATGGAGGCCACCGACCTGTGGTTCGATCCTCTGTTCCTGGTTGTCAAGGGCATGCAGGACAAGCAGATGGACGTTCTGAACGCCATCAAGCTGTTCGCCGACGAGGGCCTGAAGTCCACCGGCGGTCTGTCCAACAACTCCAACGGCGCTCCCAAGAACGTGCGTCCCATCATGGACTCCGCTCTGGTCGCCATGGCCATGATGCAGGGCCTGACCTCCGCCATCGTCAACCCCTGCGACCTGCGCCTGATGGAAACCATCAAGTCCTGCGACATCTTCAAGAACCACGTTCTGTACTCCGATTCCTATCTGGATCTGTAAATCGCATAGACTTTCCCGGCGGGGAGGGGTCTCCCTCCCCGCCATTTTGCTTTCCCGATGCCGGTGGGGACCGGAAAACGTGTTTGCCGGTTCCCGGTGCCCACTGTTATCGCGAAAGCGGAGCAGAATATTAGGAGGGAAAAAACATGAGTGTATTAACCGATCTGATTTACGGTGGTTCCAACGCAGTTGCGGGCTTGACCGAAAACGCTGTGAACAATGCCATTGCCAAGTACGGCGCAGATAAGGAAATCGCATTCCCCGATACCGCCTATTTCTTCCCCACGATTTACGCGGCTACCGGTGTTAAGGTTAAGACCCTGGGTGATCTGCCTGCCTGCGTGGGCGTGCTCAAGAGCCTGATCACCAATCAGGAGGATCTGGGCCAGGCCCTGAACGCCGGTCTTGCCACTGCCGTAGGCGCCGAGATCATTGAAGGCCTGAAGTATGTAGAGGGCGGCAACCCCTACGAGAACGAGTCCGGCATCGGCTTCGTTCCCGATCCCATCATCCGTTCCCTGGGCGTGCCCCTGGTTACCGGCGACATTCCCGGCGTTGCCGTTGTGCTGGGCAAGGCCGATGACCCCGCCGAGGTGGTCAAGGTGGTCAAGGATTACCAGTCCAAGGGCATTATGACCTTTATGGTGGGCGACTGCATCGAGCAGTGTGCCGAGGGCGGCGTCAAGATGGGCCTGGAGCTCCGGGTGATCCCCCTGGGCCACGATGTCACCTCCGTCATCCATGTTGTCACCGTTGCCATCCGTGCCGCTCTGATTTTCGGCAACGTGCAGCCCGGTGCCCTGGGTGAGCTGCTGAAGTACACCAAGGAGCGTGTGCCCGCCTTTGTCAATACCTTCGGCGCCATTGATTCCGTTGTGGTTTCCGCCGGTGCCGGCGCCATCGCCCTGGGCTTCCCCGTGGTGGTGGACATCGATCTGGGTGAAAACCAGGTTCCCGGTGCGCTGGAATCCGTCTGCGATCACAACGAGACCGTTAAGAAGTCCCTGGAGCTGCGCAACATCAAGATCAAGGTCAAGGAGCTGCCCATCCCCGTGGCCTTTGCCGCCGCTTTCGAAGGCGAAATCATCCGCAAGGCCGATATGCACAACGAATTCTGGTCCGCCAAGAACCCCACCGCTGAGCTGGTGGTCATGCGGGAGCTGAACGAAATTGAGGACCACAAGATCAACATCATCGGACCGGACCTGAATGAGGCCAAGGATCTGGCGCTGGCAACCTTTGTGGAGGTTGCGGGCAAGAAGATGCAGCCCGACTTCGAGTCCGTCATCGAGCGGAAGTTCCACGCCTGGTTCAACTACATGGAGGGCGTGATGCATACCGGCCAGCGCAACCAGGTGCGTGTCCGTGTCAGCAACGCCGCCTATGAGGCCGGCCTGCGGCTGAAGGACTTTGCGGAAGTGCTGTATGTTATGATCATGGACGAGTTCGACGCCGTTGTGGACAAGTGCCAGATCACCCTGATCACCGATGCCGCCCAGGCCGAAAAGTTCCGTGACGAAATGGCAATGCCTCGTTACAACGCAAGAGACGACCGCCTGGCTTCCATGACCGACGAGGCCGTGGACCGCTACTACACCTGTATCCTGTGCCAGTCCTTCGCTCCCGCCCACTGCTGCGTGGTTACCCCCGAGCGGCTGGGCCTGTGCGGCGCCGTGTCCTGGCTGGATGCCAAGGCGACCAACGAGCTGAACCCCAACGGTCCCTGCCAGCCCATCTTCAAGGAGGGTTGCCTGGATGAGCGTACCGGCCGGTATGAGTCCGTCAACAAGGCGGTTGCCGACGCGACCCACGGCGCGGTGGAGAACGTGACCCTGTACTCCCTGCTGGAGGATCCCATGACCTCCTGCGGCTGCTTCGAGTGCATTTGCGGCATTGAGCCCGTTTCCAACGGCGTCATCGTGGTCAACCGGGAATACAAGGGCATGACCCCTGCCGGTATGACCTTCGGCGAGCTGGCTTCCTGCACCGGCGGCGGTGTCCAGACGCCCGGCTACATGGGCCATGGCCGTCACTTCATCGCTTCCAAGAAGTTCGTGGCTGCCGAGGGCGGCATCGAGCGGATCGTCTGGATGCCCAAGGAGCTGAAGGACGATGTGGCGGAGCGCCTGAACAAGACAGCCAAGGAGCTGTACGGCATCGACAACTTCACCGATATGGTGGCCGATGAGACCATCACAACCGATTGCGAGGAGCTGATGAACTGGCTCACCGAGAAGGATCATCCCGTTCTGGGCCTGGATCCTCTGATGTAATTCGCATAACCCAATGGATTCCCCGGGGGCACCGAATGGTGCCCCCGGTTTGCCGCGCGGGCGTGTTCTCATTCCGGAAAGCGGGGAGGCGGAACGGCTGCTCTAATCCGATAAGAAAATATCGATTAAGCTGGACAAGCGGTAAAATCTGTGCTATACTAAAAACAAAAACGGAAGAAAGAGGGCTGCGCTTATGCCAAAAGTGATCTTTGATATTGAAGGCGGCAAACCCGTTACCGCGGAGTGCAACGTAGGCGACAATCTGCTGGAATTGGCCCGCCGCAGCAATGTGGCCATTGATGCCCCCTGCTCCGGCAACGGCTCCTGCGGCAAGTGCCGGGTAAAGCTCACCGCCGGTAGTCTGGACAGCATCCAGACCCGCCATATCTCCGATGAAGAATACGCGGAGGGCTGGCGGCTTTCCTGCTCTTCCAAGGTGGTGGGGGACTGCACGGTGCTGGTGCCGGATATTGCCTCCGCTTACCAGTCCCGGATGAAAACGGCAGATCTTTCCTCCCCCAAGGAGGTCGCCATTTTTGAAAAGGCCCAGCAGGACCTGCAGAACAGCGGCATCCGTTTTGAGAATTCCTACCGCAGTGTGGTTCTGGAGCTGGCGGAGCCCAGCCTGGAGGACACCATGCCGGACAATGAGCGGCTGACCTGGGCGCTGGAAGATGCCCTGGGAGTGTCTCAGGTTCGGATCCCCCACACCGTTATGGTCCGGCTGGCATCTACCCTGCGGGAGCAGAACTTCCGGGTCTGCGTCAAGGGCCTGCTGGAAGGGGACAGCTTCACCTGCATGGAGATCTGTGACCCGGAGGATACCGGAATCTACGGCTGCGCCATCGACATCGGCACCACCACCGTGACCATGGTCATCACCGATCTGACCTCCGGCAAAATACTGGCCAAGGGTTCTTCCGGCAACGGTCAGATTCGCTACGGCGCGGATGTGATCAACCGGATCATTGAGCAGGGCAAGCCCGGCGGCAAGAAAAAGCTCCAGGATGCCATCATTAAGGAAACCCTGACCCCCATTCTGGCCGGACTGTGCAAATCCGCGAACCTGAACCCCCGGAGCATTCTGCGGCTGTGCGTGGGCGCCAACACCACCATGAACCACCTGTTTGTGGGCGTGGATGCCCAGAGCGTGCGGATGGAGCCTTATATCCCCAGCTTCTTCAGCTGGGACGGCCTGCTGGCCGGAGACGTGAAGCTCCCGGCCAATCCTCTGGCCCAGGTGCTCATCGCTCCCAACATTGGCTCCTATGTGGGCGGCGACATCACCGCCGGCACCCTGGCCTCCGGGATCTGGGACCGGGACGAAATGAGCCTGTTCATTGACCTGGGCACCAACGGAGAGATTGTTTTCGGCAACCGGGATTTCCTGATGAGCTGTGCCTGCTCCGCCGGTCCTGCCTTTGAGGGCGGCGACATCTCCTGCGGCATGCGGGCCACCGACGGCGCCATTGAGGCCTGCACCATCGACAAAACCACCATGGAGCCCACCCTTACCATTGTGGGCGACCCGGGCCAGAAGCCGGTGGGCATCTGCGGCAGCGGCATCATCGATATTATCTCCGAACTGTTCCGCTGCGGCATCATCAATGCCAAGGGCCTGTTTGTCCGGGAAGGGGACCGGGTCCGCCGGGATCACCACGGCATGGGAAGATACGTCCTTGCGGAGCCCCAGGACAGTGAGACCGAGCGGGAAATCTCCATCAACGAGGTGGACATCGACAATTTCATCCGTGCCAAGGGCGCCATTTTCTCCGCCATCGATACCCTGCTGAAGAGCGTGGATATGACGGTGGAGCTCATCGATGACGTGTATGTTGCCGGCGGCATCGGCTCCGGCATCAACATGGGCAACGCGGTGAACATCGGCATGTTCCCGGATGTGCCCCTGGAGAAATTCCACTACATCGGCAATTCCTCCCTTACCGGCGCCTATGCCATGGTGATGAGTGATGAGGCAAACGCCAAGACCTCGGAAGTGGCGGCAAACATGACCTATCTGGAGCTCAGCACCCACCCGGGCTACATGGATGCCTTTGTGGCTGCCTGCTTCATTCCCCATACCGATTCCCGGCTGTTCCCCCACAGCGTACAGGAGGTTTGACCCATTGGAAATTGAAAACCACAAGGAAGAAGTGCCCTTTGCACATTACGAGGGCCTGTTCCGGGAACTGGATCCCCGGGAGGTTACGGCCCGGGTCACCGATGTGACCTTTGAAGAAGGGGCCTTTCGCGTAACCCTGCTGGGAAGAACCTTTGCAATTTCCCATCCGGACTGCGTATTCACCGCTCTGGACGGAGGCAGCCTGCCGCCGCTTCCCACCCGGACCTTCTTGCTGCGCTATCTGCTGGAAAGCAAAACCCTGCCCTTCGGCGGCAGCTGGAAGACCTTTCGGGAAATGCCCTGGGGGGAGATGTACATCAAGCCCTACACGGGAAGAGTCCTGACCCGGGCCGCTTTCACCTTCGGCACCCGGGTAAACGCCTTCCGGGCCGCTGCCCAAAAGCTGGGGGCGACGGCGCTTCCCCACGGGGACGCGGGCTTCCAGTTTGATCTCATCGGACCCTACCGGATGCAGATTCTGGTGTGGGAGGGCGACGACGAATTTCCGCCCAACGCCCAGGTGCTGTACTCCGACAATTTCGCCGACGGCTTCGCCCCGGAGGATCGGGTGGTGGCGGGGGACATCCTCATCAGCACCATCAAAACGAATATGTGACCAAACAGCCGGCTCCCAGGAGCCGGCTGTTTGGTTGGGAAAGAAGGAGTTAGCTGAGTAAGGGAGCGCAAAGCCTTCTCCTGGGAGAAGG
>SAMEA3663230__coassemble_614_pt1 | contig 31489 bp, 22 predicted proteins | sample SAMEA3663230__metabat2_low_PE_017 | metagenome-assembled genome bin SAMEA3663230 (sample SAMEA3663230) | pig gut metagenome | biome: pig gut; feature: pig-associated habitat; material: faeces | place: China | collected 2013
CCCGGGTAATGGTCTCGGAATCGATCCAGCGGATGTCCACATTGGCGCCCAGCTCATAGCCCGCGTGGCGCAGGGCCTCGGCAACGCTCAGGTAGGCGTCGTGGAGCTGCACATATTTGCCCACCAGGCCGATGGTGACGGTGCGGTTCCGGCTGTCGATCCGGTGGAGCATGGCGTTCCAGTCCGACAGATCGATGTCCGGGGCGTCGATTTGCAGCTCCCGGCAGACGATGCCGGAGAAATTCTGCTTTTCCAGCATAATGGGGGCTTCGTACAGGCTGGGCAGGGTGATGTTTTCAATGACGCAGTCCTTTTTCACGTTGCAGAACATGGCGATTTTCTGGAAGATGCTGTCCTCCAGGGGCTCGTCGCAGCGCAGGACGATGATGTCCGGCTTGACCCCCATGCCCTGCAGCTCCTTGACGGAGTGCTGGGTGGGCTTGCTCTTGTGCTCATCGGAGCCCCGGAGGAAGGGCACCAGGGTCACATGGATAAACAGGCTGTTGGAAGGGCCCACCTCCAGAGAGATCTGCCGCACCGCCTCCAGGAAGGGCTGGGACTCGATGTCGCCAATGGTGCCGCCGATTTCCGTGATGACCACGTCCGCGTCGGTCTGCTTGCCCACCCGGTAGACAAATTCCTTGATCTCGTTGGTGATGTGGGGGATGACCTGGACGGTGGAGCCCAGATATTCCCCCTGGCGCTCCTTGTTCAGCACGTTCCAGTACACCTTGCCGGTGGTCAGGTTGGAGTATTTGTTCAGATTCTCGTCAATAAAACGCTCGTAGTGGCCCAGGTCCAGGTCGGTTTCCGCGCCGTCCTCGGTGACGTACACCTCTCCGTGCTGGTAGGGGCTCATGGTGCCCGGGTCCACGTTGATATAGGGATCCAGCTTCTGGGCGGCCACCTTCAGCCCCCGGGCCTTCAGCAGTCTGCCCAGAGACGCGGCGGTAATGCCCTTGCCCAGGCCGGAAACCACGCCGCCGGTAACGAAAATATATTTTGTCTGTTTCATAATTTACCTCCAAAGAATGGGATCCGTGCAGCGAAGAACGTGTAGCGAAGAAAATTAGGGAAAGGGGGATATAGCGAATTGACAATTGACAATTGACAGTTGACAATTGTGGTATCCCTTCGGGATGAATTTGAATATTCTGGATTAGAACATGGAAAAAATCCAAAAGTTCTTCCGGATTATCGAATTTTTTATTTGTCCCCGAAGGGGATTCCTTCATTGTCAATTATCAATTGTCAATTGTCAATTCCGATAAATCCTTCTATCCATCCCCATAATACCGAATGATCTCCTCCGCCACCTCCCGGCGGGACAGACGCATATCCATGGCCTGCTTTTCAATGTAGTAGTGGGCCTCGTTCTCGGTCATCCGCTTGATTTCGATCAGCAGCCACTTGGCCCGGTTTACGGTACGGATGTCCTGCATCTTTTCCTGAAGGGCCTGGTTCTGCCGGTCCAGCTTCCGGAGCTTTCCCCGCATGGCGGTCAGCAGCTTGATGGCCCCCAGGAGTCCATTGCGGCTGACGGGTTTGGAAAGGGTCAGGATGCCCTCGTCCTCCACCTTGTAGCACACCGCATCGAAGCTCTCCGCGGGAACCAGCATGAGGACACAGAGATTGTCCCGAGAAAGATTCAGCGCCAGCTGGGTGCCGAATTCATCCCGCAGGGGGGCGTTGAGGATCACCAGGTCCACATCCGTTTCCAGCAGCATCCGCTTGACCTCTCCGGCGCTGCCCGCCCGCAGGGGGGCCTCGTAGCTGTCCGGCGGCAGCAGCTCCCGGAGGGAATCAAAGGTTCGGTCGTTGGCCCCGGCAATGAGGACACGATATATGTTTTTCCCCGATGCCATAGAGCCCACTCCTTTCTGAACTGAAATACGTGCTTTCCTGCCGGAAATCGGTCAGCCCTGCTCCCGCCACAGCTCCTCGGGCAGGACACTGCGGATAAACGGGCTTTCCCGGGCGATTTTCTTTGCCTCGGCCAGGGAGCCGGGGAGGACGGTCAGGGAGGAGGTAAGCTCCGATCCCGCCGTGTACAGGTTCACGTTCATGGGCTCCGGGGGCAGCAGCTTTCGCCTGACGCCGTCCAGCCCCGCGAAGATCACCAGGGCGTAGGCCAGGTGGGGGTTCACCATGGGGTCCGGGGACCGGAGCTCCATCCGCTTATACTCCCCCTGGGCCGCGGGAATGCGGATCAGCTGGGACCGGTTGCCGGGGGACCAGGTGACGTATTTGGGAGCCTTCTTCTCCCCCAGACGGCGGTAGGAGGCTTCCGTGGGGTTCAGGAAGGCGGTCATTTCCCGGATGTGGTCCAGAATGCCCGCCATGAAATACTGGGTTACGGAGGGGCCCTCCTCCTGCAGCAGGGAAATGTTGATGTGCATACCGTTGCCGCTTTCCCCGGGGATGGGCTTGGGGGAGAAGTCGGCGTACAGGCCGTTGCTGACGGCCACCGCCCGAACGGTGGAGGCAAAGAGCAGGGCATTGTCCGCCGCGGTCATGGCATCGGAGTAGCGGAAGTCGATTTCGTTCTGGCCGGGGCCTTCCTCGTGGTGGGAGCTTTCCGGAAGGATGCCCATGCTTTCCAGAGTCAGGCAGATTTCCCGGCGGACATTCTCGCCCTTGTCCTCCGGTGCCATATCCATATAACCCGCGTGGTCAAAGGGCTGGGTGGTGGGGTTGCCGTCGGCATCGGTTTTAAAGAGGTAGAATTCGAATTCCGCCCCGATCTGAACGGAAAGTCCCAGCTCCCGGGCTTCCCGGATGGCCTTGCTCAGCAGGGCCCGGCAGTCCAGGGGGAAGGGCCGGCCGTCGGGATAGCAGATCCGGCAGAACATCCGCACCACCTTTCCCCGGCTGGGCCGCCAGGGCAGTACCGCCAGCGTAGAGGGGATGGGGAAGAGAAACAGATCCGATTCCGCCGTGTCGCCGAAGCCGGTCACGGCGGAGGCATCAAAGGAAATGCCCTGAGAAAAGGCGCGCTTCAGCTCCTGGGGCATGATGGAAATATTCTTTTGCCTTCCGGATATGTCACAGAAGACCAGACGGATAAACTTCACATCCTCGGTCTCCACATAGGAGAATACATCTTCTTCGGTATACAGCATAGCAGAGTCCTTTCCTGGTGTGTTTGGAATGCCAAACTGCCATTTCTGTTGCGGCAATTTGCAAAAAAAGAAAAAAAGACGCTCACCGGACAGAGGCATTCCGCCCTGACACAGCAAACATCCTTGTTCACTGGGAGAGATTATACTCGGAATAAACCCGGGTGTCAATGGGTTTTTCGTTATTTTCTCCTGTTTTTGGACAATGCCCAGGTTGAAAAACGGTTCCTGTGGAAAATGACGATTTGGAAAGCTCCGGCTGCTCCGGAATTAGGTACATCACCAAAAATGCAATTTACCCTTTGACAAATTGCAATCGGGGTGGTATAGTGCGGTAAAGCAAAACAGCGGACGAAAGCGACAAAGATGTCGTTCAGAGAAATTCTGACGGGATCTTTGCCGCTTTTTTCATTTTCATCTGAAAGGGGAATTTTTTATGGTAACCGACATCTTCTCTTCTATGGTATTCGACGATGCCACAATGGAGGCGCGGCTTCCCAAAGAAACCTATAAGGCCCTGCAGAGAACCATCAAGCTGGGCAAGCACCTGGATATGAATGTGGCAACCGTGGTGGCCAACGCCATGAAGGACTGGGCCATTGAGAAGGGTGTTACCCACTATACCCACTGGTTCCAGCCCATGACCGGCGTTACCGCCGAGAAGCACGACTCCTTCATCTCCCCCAAGGCTGGCGGCAAGGTGATTATGGAGTTCTCCGGCAAGGAGCTGATTCAGGGCGAGCCCGATGCTTCCAGCTTCCCCTCCGGCGGCCTGCGGGCCACCTTTGAGGCCCGGGGCTACACCGCCTGGGATGCCACCTCCTACGCATTCATTAAAGATGGTGTGCTGTGCATTCCCACGGTGTTCTGCTCCTACGGCGGCGAGGCCCTGGACCAGAAGACGGCGCTGCTGCGGTCCATGGAGGCCATCAACCGTCAGGCCCTGCGGGTGCTGAAGCTCTTCGGAAACGCCGATGTGACCTCCGTCAAGACAACCGTTGGCCCCGAGCAGGAGTATTTCCTGGTTGACAAGGCCATGTTCGACAGACGCAAGGACCTGATCTACACCGGCCGGACCCTGTTCGGCGCCAAGGCCCCCAAGGGTCAGGAGCTGGATGATCATTACTTCGGCGCCATCAAGCCCCGGATTGCCGCCTTTATGAAGGACCTGAACGAGGAGCTGTGGAAGCTGGGGGTTCTGGCCAAGACCGAGCACAACGAGGTGGCTCCTGCCCAGCACGAGATGGCCCCCATTTTCACCACCACCAACATCGCCGCCGACCACAACCAGCTGACCATGGAGCTCATGCGCAAGGTGGCCCAGCGCCACGGTCTGGTGTGCCTGCTCCATGAGAAGCCCTTCGACGGCGTCAACGGCAGCGGCAAGCATAACAACTGGTCCATTTCCACCGACACCGGGGTAAACCTTCTGGAGCCCGGCGAGACCCCCTATGAAAACGCCCAGTTCCTGCTGTTCCTGTGCGCGGTGATCAAGGCTGTGGATGAATACCAGGATCTGCTGCGGATTTCCGTGGCCTCCGCCGGCAACGATCACCGGCTGGGCGCCAACGAGGCGCCTCCCGCCATCGTGTCCATGTTCCTGGGCTCCGATCTGAGCGAAATTCTGGAGGCCATTGAGAAGGAAGCTCCCTACGACGGCAAGGAGAAGGAAGTGCTGCGCATCGGCGTGCACACCCTGCCCAAGTTCCAGAGAGACGCCACCGACCGGAACCGGACCAGCCCCTTCGCCTTTACCGGCAACAAGTTTGAGTTCCGGATGCTGGGCTCCGCCGAGTCCATCTCCTGCACCAACACCGTGCTCAACACCATCGTGGCGGAAGAGCTGAGGCAGTTTGCCGATCTTCTGGAGGGGGCGGAGAACTTTGAAGGCGCCATGCACGATCTGATCCGGGGGACCATCCGGGATCACAAGCGCATCATCTTCAACGGCGACGGCTATGATGCCTCCTGGGTGGAGGAAGCGGAAAGACGGGGCCTTCTGAACCTGAAGTCCACCCCCGATGCCCTGGCCCATATGCTGGACAAGAAGAACGTGGACCTGTTTGTATCCCACAGGGTTTATTCCGAAGCCGAGCTCACCGCGCGGCATGAGGTCAAGCTGGAGAACTACTCCAAGATCATCAACATCGAAGCCCAGACCATGCTGGACATGACCTGGAGAGATGTGCTTCCCGCCGTATCCGGCTACACCGCCACCCTTACGGAGCGGCTGCAGGCCAAGAAGGCCCTGGGCCTTGCCGCGGACTACGAGGAAGAGCTGAGCCGCAAGCTCAGCGCCCTGCTGGCAAGCGCCTACCGGGCAGCGGGAAAGCTGGAACAGGATCTGCTGGACAGCAAGAGCGCCCCCAACGCGGAGGCTCTGGCCGATGTGTTCAAGACCACCATTCTGGACGATATGCGGGATCTGCGGATCGTGGTGGATACCATGGAGACCGTGAGCCCCGCCGATGTGTGGCCCTATCCCAGCTACGGCGAGATCCTGTTCGGCGTCCGTTAACCATCGGTTCCCTCAGGGGCCCGGGAAACCCGGCAGTTTCCCCGCATCCGCTCCCTTTGCGAAAAAGGGTCCCGGAAGGGTTCCGGTGATTCGCCTGAAAACCCCGCTTCCAAGGAAGGAAGAATAGCGTTTTTACAAAACCGGATTTCGTAAAAAATCCGGTTTTGTCATAGAAAAAGGAGGAAAACACCATGTGTTCCATTATCGGATATATAGGAAAACAATATACGGCGGAATCCGTCCGCCCCTGGTTCGACCGAACGGTATCCCGGGGCCCGGATATGACCAGAATGCTGCCCCTGGGTGAAAACGAGGGCTTTCTGGGCTTTCACCGGCTGTCCATTATGGGTCTGACGGAGGCAGGCATGCAGCCCTTTGTCCGGGGGGATGGAGCCGTGGTGTGCAACGGCGAAATCTACGGCTTCCGGCCCATCAAGGAAGCACTGATGGCCAAGGGCTATACCTTCCGGAGCGATTCCGACTGCGAGATTCTGCTGCCCCTGTATGAGCAGAAGGGGGTGGAGATGTTCCGGGAGCTGGACGCGGAATTCGCCATGATCCTCTATGACGGCAAGGAGCTGATTGCCGCCCGGGATCCCATCGGCATCCGCCCGCTGTACTACGGCTACGATTCCGACGGCGCCATTTTGTTCGCCAGCGAGGCAAAGAACCTGGTGGGCCTGTGCGAAAGGATTCTGCCCTTCCCTCCCGGCCACTATTATAAGGACGGCAGGTTCGTCTGCTACCGGGATCCGGCAGCCGTCCAAAGGGTGAGCTCCGACGATCTGGAAACCGCCTGCGGCCACATTCACGACAAGCTGGTGGCGGGCATCGAAAAGCGGCTGGACGCGGATGCCCCCGTGGGCTTCCTGCTCTCCGGCGGCCTGGATTCCAGTCTGGTCTGCGCCGTGGCGGCCCGGCTGTCCAAGAAGCCCATCAAGACCTTCTCCATCGGCATGGACCTGGACGCCATCGACCTGAAGTACGCCCGCCAGGTAGCGGACTACATCGGCTCCGACCACACGGAGGTGATCATCACCAAGGACGATGTGCTGGAAGCCCTGCCCCATGTGGTGGAGCTGCTGGGCACCTTCGATATTACCACCATCCGGGCCTCCATCGGTATGTATCTGGTGTGCAAATACATCCACGAGCATACGGATCTGCGGGTGCTCCTCACCGGCGAAATCTCCGACGAGCTGTTTGGCTACAAGTATACGGACTTCGCCCCCTCCGCCGAGGAATTCCAGAAGGAGGCCCAGAAGCGGATCCGGGAGCTGCATATGTACGATGTGCTCCGGGCGGACCGGTGCATCAGCGTCAACTCCCTGGAGGCCCGGGTGCCCTTTGGCGACCTGGACTTTGTGGAATACGTCATGGCCCTGGATCCGGAGATGAAGCGCAACCACTACGGCAAGGGCAAGTACCTGCTGCGCCATGCCTTTGAGGGAGACTATCTGCCCCCGGAGATTCTGATGCGGGAAAAGGCGGCCTTCTCCGACGCGGTGGGCCACTCCATGGTGGATGACCTGAAGGCCTACGCCGAGGAGCAGTACACCGACCAGGAATTCCAGCGCAGAGTCCAGCGGTTTGACCACGCCCGGCCCTTTACCAAGGAGTCCCTTCTGTACCGGGAGATGTTTGAGCGCTTCTATCCCGGCCAGGCGGATATGATTGTGGATTTCTGGATGCCCAACAAGACCTGGGCAGGCTGCGACGTAACCGATCCCTCCGCCAGAGTCCTTTCCAACTACGGCGACAGCGGAAAATAACGATACCGGCCCCCGGAGGGGAACATATACAGGGAGGCGAACCCATGGAAAAGACATTGTATCAGGAACGATTCGAGCACGATGCCTGCGGCATCGGTGCCGTTGTGAATATTGACGGGCAGCCCAGCCACGGCGTGGTGGACGATGCCCTGACCATTGTGGAGCGGCTGGAGCACCGGGCCGGCAAGGACGCTACCGGCCAGGTGGGCGACGGCGTGGGCGTTCTGCTGCAAATTCCCCACAGGCTCTACAGCAGCTTCGGCCTGCCCATCGGGAAGAAGGGCGACTACGGCGTGGGTATGTTTTTCTTTCCCCAGGACAGCCTTCAGCGCCGCCAGGCCCAGAAGCTGTTTGAGGTGATCTGCGGCAAGGAGGGGGTTCCCTTCCTGGGCTGGCGGGAGGTGCCGGTAAACCCGGAGGTTCTGGGCCAGCGGGCCAGGGACTCCATGCCCGGCATCTATATGTGCTTTGTGGGCCGGCCGGAGGAGGTCCGGCCGGGTCTGAGCTTTGACCGGCGGCTCTATGTGATCCGCAGGGTATTTGAGCAGTCCAGCGAGGGCACCTATGTGTGCTCCTTCTCCTCCCGGACGGTGGTTTACAAGGGCATGTTCCTGGTGAACCAGCTGCGGTCCTTCTACCCGGATCTGCGGGATCAGCGGACGGAAAGCGCCATTGCCATGGTGCACTCCCGGTTCTCCACCAATACCACCCCCAGCTGGGAACGGGCCCACCCCAACCGGCTGATTCTCCACAACGGCGAAATCAACACCATCCGGGGCAACGCGGACCGGATGCTGGCCCGGGAGGAAACCATGCAGTCCGCCTGCCTGTCGGAAGAGGACATGGGCAAGGTTCTGCCGGTGATTGCCCCCACGGGCTCCGACTCCGCCATGCTGGACAACACCCTGGAATTTCTGATGATGAACGGCATCCCCCTGCCCCTGGCGGTGATGATGACCATACCCGAGCCCTGGCAGAAGGATTCCGCCATGGACCGGAAGAAGAAGGACCTGTACCGCTACTACTCCACCATGATGGAGCCCTGGGACGGCCCCGCGGCCATCTTCTTCTCCGACGGCGACATTATGGGCGCGGTGCTGGACCGGAACGGCCTGCGGCCCGCCCGGTACTACATCACCACGGACAGACGGTTGGTTCTGTCCAGTGAGGTGGGCGTGCTGGATATTCCCGCGGAAAAGATCCTGCGCAAGTCCCGGCTCCAGCCCGGCAAGATGCTGCTGGTGGATACGGTGCGCAAAAAGGTCATCACCGACGAAGAGGTGAAGATGGAGCTGGCCCGGCGGCAGCCCTACGGCGAGTGGCTGGATCAGCACCTGGTAACCCTGGAGGAGCTGCCGGTGCCCAACAAGAAGGTGGAATTCTACAGCCAGACCCACCGGGATAAGCTCTACAAGGCCTTCGGCTACACCTATGAGGACATTATGGACGCCATCGTGCCCATGGCAAAGCTGGGCAGCGAGAAGATCTCCTCCATGGGTACCGACATCCCCCTGGCGGTGCTGTCCGAAAAGCACCAGCCCCTCTTTAACTACTTCAAGCAGCTCTTTGCCCAGGTCACCAACCCGCCCATTGACGCCCTGCGGGAGGAAATCGTCACCGATACCTCCGTTTACATCGGCTCCGACGGCAATCTTTTGCAGGAAAAGGCGGAAAACTGCCGGGTGCTGCAAATCAAAAACCCCATCATCACCTCCGTGGAGCTGATGCAGATCAGGGCCATGAAGCGCCCGGGCTTCCGGGTGGCCACCGTATCGCTGCTGTACTATACCAACTCCTCCCTGAAGAGCGCCATTGACAAGCTCTTTGTGGAGGTGGACCGGGCCTATCGGGACGGGGCCAATGTGGTGATCCTCTCCGACCGGGGTGTGGATGAATACCATATGGCCATTCCCTCCCTGCTGGCGGTGTCCGCCATCGAGCAGTACCTGGTGCGCACCAAGAAGCGCACTGCCGTTTCCATCATTCTGGAAAGCGCCGAGCCCCGGGATGTGCACCACTTTGCCACCCTTTTGGGCTACGGCGCCCGGGCCATCAACCCCTATCTGGCCCAGGACTGCATCGAGGAGCTGGTGGAGCGCAATATGCTGGACAAGGACTGCCACCAGGCCATCGCCGACTACAACAAAGCCATCCTGGCCGGCATCGTGAAAATTGCCTCCAAAATGGGCATTTCCACCCTGCAGTCCTACCAGTCCGCCCAGATTTTTGAGGCGGTGGGCATCTGCCGGGAGGTCATCGACGCCTACTTTACCAACACCGTCAGCCCGGTGGAGGGCATCGGCCTGAAGGAGATTGCCGAGGGCGTCCAGTGGCGGCACAACCACGCCTTCGATCCCCTGGACCTGGGGGTGGACACCACCCTGGATACCACCGGTATGCACAAGCTCCGCTCCGGCTCCGGCGCGGAGGACCACCTGTACAATCCCAAGACCATCATCGCTCTGCGGGAGGCGGTGCAGTCGGGGTCCTATGACCGGTTCCGGGAGTACACGGACCTGGTGGATGACGAGCGCCGGCCCCACACCCTCCGGGGGCTTCTGGAATTCAACTTCCCCGAGGACGGGGGCATTCCCCTGGAAGAGGTGGAGCCGGAAACGGAAATCGTCAAGCGCTTTAAAACCGGCGCCATGTCCTACGGTTCCATTTCCATGGAGGCCCACTGCTGCATGGCCCAGGCCATGAACCGTTTGGGCGGCAAATCCAACTCCGGCGAGGGCGGCGAGGATCCCGCCCGATTCGGCACCGAGCAGAACAGCGCCATCAAGCAGGTGGCTTCCGCCCGGTTCGGCGTCACCAGCGCCTATCTGTGCTCCGCCAAGGAGATTCAGATCAAAATGGCCCAGGGCGCCAAGCCCGGCGAGGGCGGTCATCTGCCCGGCAGCAAGGTCTACCCCTGGGTGGCCCAAACCCGGTTCTCCACCCCCGGTGTTTCCCTGATCTCGCCGCCGCCCCACCACGATATTTACTCCATTGAGGATCTGGCCCAGCTGATCTACGACCTGAAGAACGCCAACCGGGATGCCCGCATCAATGTAAAGCTGGTATCCGAGGCAGGCGTGGGCACCATCGCGGCGGGCGTTGCCAAGGCCGGCGCCCAGGTGGTGCTGATTTCCGGCTACGACGGCGGCACCGGCGCGGCCCCCAAGAGCTCCATCCACAACGCGGGACTTCCCTGGGAGCTGGGCCTGTCGGAGGCCCATCAGACCCTGATCCGCAACGGCCTGCGCAGCCGGGTCCGGCTGGAAACCGACGGCAAGCTGATGAGCGGCCGGGATGTGGCCATCGCCTGCATCCTGGGTGCCGAGGAATTCGGCTTTGCCACCGCGCCCCTGGTAGCCATGGGCTGCGTGATGATGCGGGTGTGCAATCAGGACACCTGCCCCGTGGGCATTGCCACCCAGAATCCCTCCCTGCGGTGCCGGTTCCAGGGAAAGCCCGAATATGTGATGAACTTTATGCTCTTTATCGCCCGGCAGCTCCGGGAGATCATGGCCAGGCTGGGCGTCCGGACCGTTGACGAGCTGGTGGGCCGCACCGACCTGGTCCGTCCCCGGGAAAACCGGATCACCCATCGGGCGGATACCATTGACCTGAGCTCCGTGCTGGGAGATCTGCCGCCCCAGCACTACCGGGAGGAGGACAAGTACGACTTCCAGCTGGAGAAGACCCTGGATGACAGCGTGCTGCTGCCTGCCTTCCGGCCCTATCTGAAAAAGAAGAAGCCCCATACGGAAAAGGTGAAAGTTTCCAGCGTAAACCGGACCTTCGGCACCCTGCTGGGCTCCGTGCTCACCAAGGAATGCGGCGAGCTGCCGGAGGACACCTACACCGTGGAGGCTGTGGGCGGCGGTGGACAGTCCTTCGGCGCCTTTATCCCCAAGGGCCTGACCATCCGCCTGGAGGGCGATGCCAACGACTACTTCGGCAAGGGCCTGTCCGGCGGCAAGCTGACGGTGAAGCCCACGGCGGGCAGCACCTTCCCGCCGGAGGAGAACATCATCATCGGCAACGTGGCTCTCTACGGCGCCACCGGCGGCCGGGCCTACATAAACGGCATTGCCGGTGAGCGGTTCTGCGTCCGCAATTCCGGCGCCTGGGCCGTGGCCGAGGGCTGCGGCGACCATGGCTGCGAGTACATGACCGGCGGCCGGGTGGCCATTCTGGGCCCCACGGGCAAGAACTTCGCGGCGGGTATGTCCGGCGGCATTGCCTATGTGCTGGATGAACACCACGAGCTGTATCTGCACCTCAACAAGCAGATGGTGGATATGGACGCCGTCTCCGAACGCCACGATGCCGAGGAGCTGCGGGCCCTGATTGAAGGTCACGTCCGGGAAACCGGCTCCCCCCTGGGCAGCAGGATTCTTGAAAACTTTGAACAGTACCTGCCCAAATTCAAAAAGATCATCCCCCGGGACTACAAGCGGATGATCGCCGCCATCGGCCAGATGGAGGAAAAGGGAATGTCCCACGAAAAAGCCACGCTGGAAGCCTTCTACGCGGTGAGAAAGGGGTAAGATTATGGGAAAACCTACAGGATTTTTAGAGTTTGCCCGACAGGAAAACCACTGGAGGGAGCCCCTGGAGCGGATCCGCGACTTTGAGGAATTCAAAATTCCCCAGACCGCTGCCCGGCGGACGGAGCAGGCGGCCCGGTGCATGAACTGCGGCGTGCCCTTCTGCCAGTCCGGCGAGAATTTCGGCGGTATGTTTTCCGGCTGCCCCCTGCACAATATGATTCCGGAGTGGAATGACGAGATCTACAACGGCAACTGGCGGCAGGCCCTGAACCGGCTGCTGAAAACCAGCAATTTCCCGGAGTTTACGGGCCGCGTGTGCCCGGCGCTGTGCGAGGCGGCCTGCACCTGCGGCATGAACGGCAGCCCGGTTACCGTCCACGACAACGAGCTGGCCATTGTGGAGGAGGGCTGGAAGCAGGGGTGGATCACCCCCAGAGCCATCCCCGTCCGCTCCGGCAAGCGGGTGGCGGTAATCGGCTCCGGCCCCTCCGGTCTGGCCGCCGCGAATCAGCTGAACCACCGGGGCCACAGCGTCACCGTCTTTGAACGGGAGGACGCCCCCGGGGGGCTGCTGATGTACGGTATTCCCAATATGAAGCTGGACAAAAAGGTGGTGGAGCGCCGGATCCGGCTCATGGAGGCCGAGGGCGTGGCGTTCCGCACCGGCTGCGACATCGGCGGCAACGTGGATGCCGGGAAGCTTCTGGAAGAATTCGACGCAGTGGTGCTGTGCTGCGGCTCCAAAACCCCCAGAGATCTGAAGGTTCCCGGCAGGGAAGCGGGGGGCGTTCACTTTGCCGTGGACTACCTGACCGCCGCCACCAAAAAGGTGGTGGGCAAAACCGGAGACTTTGCCATTACGGCAAAGGACAAGGATGTGATCATCGTAGGCGGCGGCGACACCGGCAACGACTGTGTGGGCACCGCCATCCGGCAGGGCTGCAGCAGTGTGACCCAGCTGGAAATGATGGCCTGCCCTCCGGAGCAGCGGCTTCCCAACAATCCCTGGCCCCAGTGGCCCAGGGTCAAGAAGACCGATTACGGCCAGCAGGAGGCCATCGCCGTATTCGGTCAGGATCCCCGGATTTACAAGACCACCGTGAAGGAAATCAAAACCGATGAAAAGGGAGAGATTTCCGCCATCGTCACCGTCAGGCTGGAAAGTAAGCAGGTGGACGGCCGCTTTGCCATGGTGCCCATTGAGGGCAGCGAGGAAGAACGGCCCTGCGGCCTGCTGCTGATCGCCGCCGGGTTCGTGGGCTGCCAGAGCTATGTGACGGATGCCTTTGGCCTGCCCAGGGACAACCGGGGCAGCGTGGTCACCGCGAACTACCGCACGGAGAACCCCAAAATCTTCGCCGCCGGCGACTGCCGCCGGGGCCAGTCCCTGGTGGTCTGGGCCATTGCCGAGGGCAGAGCCTGCGCCAAAGAGGTGGACATGGCCCTAATGGGGTATACAAATCTGCTGTAAGTCAGAAAATAGGGGAAACCGCTCTTGCCTTTCGGGTGCAAAGTGTGTATACTGATTCGGCAATCCATTTGTGAGAGGGTTCTTTCTATGACGGAAGTTCTGCTTTTGATTTTTGACCTCATCGGCACCATAGCCTTTGCCATTTCCGGCGCCCTGGTGGGCGTTGGCAAGCGGATGGACCTGTTCGGCACCATCGTTCTGGCGATCTGCACCGCCACCGGAGGCGGCGTTCTTCGGGACCTGATGGTGGGCAACATCCCGCCCTATATGTTCCGCAACCCCCTGTTTGTGGGGATTGCCGCCCTGGTTGCCCTGGTGGTGTTCTTCCTGCTGTATCTGCACACCAAAATGCCGAAGATGCTCAGCATGGTCTACGACAAAATGCTTTTCTGGTTCGATACCCTGGGCCTGGCCGCCTTTACGGTGGACGGCGTGATGGTGGGCATCCGCAGAGGGTACGAAGACAATGCGTTTCTTCTGGTATTTCTGGGGTTTCTCACCGCCGTGGGCGGCGGCACCCTGCGGGATGTGCTGGCAGGCCGGATCCCGGATATTTTTCTCAAGCATATTTACGCGGTGGCTGCCATTGCCGGCGGCGTGACCCTGACCCTGACCCGGTTCCTGGGGGCTAGGATTTCCATGATTCTAGGCTTCGGCGTGGTCATCGCCCTGCGGTGCCTGGCGGCCCACTACCGCTGGAACCTGCCGAGAATAAAAGAGTAACAAAAACTCCCATTGCCGAAAAAAGCAATGGGAGTTTGTTTTGCTTAGGGCAACACCGCATAATGGGGCAAGGAGATTTGGCCAGTGTTTTGACCCGAGCGAAAGTATGGAAAATGCAGGAATACTGGATGTATTTCCCATTTTTCATGCTGCACGATTGGGGCAAAAGATCCGCCGAAGCCCGCAGCTCCCACCTAAGCGGTGTTGCCTTAGCTGCTCTCCTTTTCCACAAGGTCCCAGGGGACCTGTTGGGACGAAACCTCTTTCCCTTCGAAAATTCGCATCAGCGTTTCCGCGGCGATGCGGCCCACGTTGTTTTCTCCGTGAGACAGGGAGGTAATCCGCCGGGAGGAGAAATTGGAAAAATAGCTGTTGTCAAAGCTGACCACGGCCATCTGCTCGGGCACGGAGATGTGCTTGGTCAGCAGCAGATCCAGCAGGGGGTAGGCGACCTGGTCGTTGTAGCAGACCACGGCGGTGCAGCCCTTGAGCATGGGCAGAAAGACATTGTCCCAGCCCAAGGCGGGGGAGCCCACAAGCCCCCGGTTTTCCGTGGAGTACCAGGCGATGTGGTTGTCTTCGATGGGCAGCCCCAGATCCCGAAGGGCATCCACAAAGCCCGCGTAGCGCTGATGGCCCTGCATATCGTCATTCTTGAAAAGACCCGCGATGTGGGTGTGGCCCTTGGCGGCCAGGTAGGACACCAGCTGCCGGCCTCCCCGGTAGTTGTCGTCCGTAACGCTGATGCAGTTTTCCAGATCCCGGTAGACCCCGTGGAAGAACACCAGCGGCACCTTCCGGGCGATGAGCTTGCGGTACAGGTCCAGATTGGGGTTGGGCAGGGCGGTTTTGGTGCCCTCCACCAGAATGCCGTCTATCTTTTTCTGCCCCAGCAGGTCCAGAAGGATCCGCCGCTCCTGGCCCACCTGATTGGAGGTGGCGTAAAGCATGGTGGCGCAGTTGTTGGCCGAAAGCACCGCCTCCATTTCCCGCAGCACCGAGGGGAAGATGTATTCCGTAATATTGGTGGTAATAATGGCGATGGTCCGCTGGGGCTGGGCCGGAGCGTTTTTGGGATCCAGCACCCGGGAACCGCTGCCCTGACGCCGCTGAATCAGCCCCTCTCCGGTAAGACAGTCCAGGGCTGCCCGGACGGTCTGGCGGCTGACATCAAAGCGGCTGCACAGCTGCTGCTCGGTGGGCAGCATGGAGCCGGCCGGGAAGTCTCCCCGAAGAATTTGTTCCCGCAGAGCGGAGGCCAGAAGCTGATATTTGAGCGGCATACAGGTCACCTCACAGATTTGTATGGTATGTATTGCCACGAGTATAGCAGATTTGTCATTCCATGACAAGTGTTTTCTTTGAAACCGGGAAAAATCAGGGCGCGGAGAAAAAAGTTACAGGTGGAATATACAGATTCCACTTGAAGACGCCCTGCTGTTTGTGCAAAATCACAACAAAATTCCTCACCCCCGGCATTTTTGTGCCCATAACATTCCAATGCGGATTTGGAGGGCTAAATCGATTTCGCCCTCAATATTCGAAACAATTCTCATAATTTTTTGCGTTTTGTCCTCTCGTTAATGAAATTGTTACAAAATTTGTATTGTCCAACCATACAAAAATCTGTTTGCAAGCATAACAATTCTTGACAAAGCCGTTGCCTTGGGCTTATACTTTGTATAGGTTACATGCGCACCGCGCAAACCAAAAAGTATTTTAAGGAGAAGTTACTATGAAGAAGACTCTCGCACTGATCCTGGCTCTGGCCATGGCTCTGGCTCTGGTCGCTTGCGGCGGCAACTCCGCTCCCGCTGCTACCGAGGCCCCCAAGGCGGAAGCCCCCGCTGCCGAGGCTCCCGCCGCCGATAACACCGGCGCCGGCAAGACCGTCGGTATCGCAATGCCCACCCAGTCCTCCGAGCGCTGGATCAAGGACGGCGGCAACATGAAGGCTCAGTTGGAAGCCAAGGGCTACAACGTCATTCTGCAGTACGGCGAAGACGATGTTCAGGCTCAGGTTTCTCAGATTGAGAACATGATCGCTCAGCAGGTTGACGTTCTGGTCATCGCTGCCATCGACTCCGGCGCTCTGACCGGCGTTGAGGCCCAGGCCAAGGCTGCCGGCATCCCCATCATCGCTTACGACCGTCTGCTGATGGACACCGACGCCGTTTCCTACTACGCTTCCTTCGATAACGAAGGCGTTGGCCGCGCAATCGGCGAGTACATCGAGAAGGCCAAGGATCTGGCCAACACCACCGAGACCTACACCGTCGAGTTCTTCATGGGCTCCCCCGACGACAACAACGCTGTTCTGCTGTACAACGGCCTGATGAAGGTCCTGCAGCCCTACCTGGATAAGGGCACCCTGGTCTGCAAGTCCGGCATGACCACCTTCGAGCAGACCTGCATCCTGCGTTGGTCTCAGGAAGAAGCTCAGAAGAGATGTGAGAACTACCTGGCCGGCTTCTATGCCGATGAGGATCTGGACATCTGCGCCACCGCATTCGACGGCTTCGCTTACGGCTGCCGCTCCGCTCTGGAAGGCGCCGGCTACACCAAGGACAACTGGCCCCTGATCACCGGTCAGGACGCCGAGCTGATGGCCTCCAAGAACATCGTTTCCGGCGTGCAGACCATGTCCATCTACAAGGACACCCGTCTGCTGGCCGAGAAGTGCGTTACCATGGTTGACGCTGTTCTGAACGGCACCGAGCCCGAGATCAACGACACCACCACCTACGACAACCACGTCCTGGTTGTTCCCTCCTACCTGTGCACTCCCGTGGCTGTTGACCAGAGCAACTACGAGGAGATTCTGATCGGCGGCGGCTACTACACCGCTGAGCAGCTGGCTGGCTAATTCAACCACCTGAACCGAACCCTGAGGCGGCGGCTTAGCCGCCGCCTCTTAATTCATCCATAGCCGGTCTGCGGGAAGAAAATCGGATTCCGGTTTTTTTCCCGTAGATCGGTTATCCGATGCGAAGGAGATGAAATAATGTCTGAATACATCCTGGAAATGAACCACATCACCAAGGAATTTTCCGGCGTGAAGGCACTGGATGACGTCAATCTGAAGGTTCATAAGGGTGAGATCATGGCAATCTGCGGCGAAAACGGCGCGGGTAAGTCCACCCTGATGAATGTTCTTTCCGGCGTTTATCCCTATGGTGAGTACAGCGGCGACATTGTTTACAATGGCGAGATCTGCAAGTTCCACAACATTCGTCAGTCCGAGGAAAAGGGCATCGTTATCATTCACCAGGAGCTGGCGCTGAGCCCCTACCTGTCCGTGGCTGAGAACGTGTTCATCGGCAACGAGCGTCAGAAGAACGGCGTCATCGACTGGACCACCACCCGGAAGGAAGCCCAGGAGCTTCTGGCCCGTGTGGGTCTGGGCAACGAAAACGTCAATGTGCCCGTCAACAGCCTGGGTGTGGGCAAGCAGCAGCTGATCGAAATTGCCAAGGCTCTGGGCAAAAAGGCCGACCTGCTGATCCTGGACGAGCCCACCGCCGCCCTGAACGATCAGGAATCCGCCCAGCTGCTGGAGCTGATGCTGCAGCTGAAGGCCGAGGGCCTGACCTGCATCATCATTTCCCACAAGCTCAATGAGATCAGCTATGTGGCCGATGCCATTACCATCATCCGCGACGGCCATACCATTGAGACCCTGCGCAAGGGTGTGGATGATTTCTCCGAGGAGCGGATCATCAAGGGCATGGTAGGCCGTGAGCTCACCAACCGTTATCCCAAGCGGGAGGACTGCCCCATTGGCGATGTGATCTTTGAGGTCAAGAACTGGAACGTGTTCCATCCCGATGACAGCGACCGTCAGATTCTGAAGAACATCAACCTGCAGGTCCATGCCGGTGAGGTCGTGGGTCTGGCGGGCCTGATGGGCGCCGGACGCACGGAGCTGGCCATGAGCCTCTTCGGCCAGAGCTACGGCCAGAAGATTTCCGGCGAGATCCTGATCAACGGCAAGCCCGTACAGCTGAAGTCCGTCAGGGATGCCATCAACAACAAGCTGGCTTACGTTTCCGAGGACCGGAAGACCTACGGCCTGGTGCTGATTGACAGCATCAAGTTCAATATGACCCTGTCGGCGCTGCGCAACTTCTTCTCCAGGAAGGGCGTTGTGGACCAGACCAAGGAAAATGTCAAAGCCGAAGAGTACCGCCACCGGATCAACGTGAAGACCACCTCCGTGGAACAGACCGTTGGCTCCCTGTCCGGCGGCAACCAGCAGAAGGTGGTTCTGGCCAAGTGGATGCTGACCGAGCCCGATGTGCTGATTCTGGACGAGCCTACCCGCGGCATCGACGTAGGCGCCAAGTACGAAATCTACTGCGTCATCAATGAGCTGGCCAAGTCCGGCAAGGCCGTGATCGTCATTTCCTCCGAAATGCCCGAGATCATCGGTACCTGCGACCGCACCTATGTCATCAATGAAGGCGAGATTGCCGGTGAGCTCTCCGGCGACCAGATCACCCAGGAGGCCATTATGTCCTGCATCATGGCCCACAACAGAAAGGAAGAGGTTGAAGCGTAATGGCACAGAACAAGTCTCTTAAAAAGGCCGGAGCCGGTCTGAAGCAGTACGGCATGATGATCATGCTGATTGTGGTTTACCTGCTCTTCGCCATCATTACCAAGGGCAAGAACCTGACCCCCATGAACATCAATAACCTGATCATGCAGAATGGCTACGTGGTCATCCTGGCCGTCGGTATGCTGCTGTGCGTCCTGACCGGCAACGTGGACCTGGGCGTCGGCTCCGTGGTCGCTTCCACCGGCGCCGTGGCCGGCACCCTGATTATTGACTTCGGCTGGTCCGCACCTGCCGCCATGGCCGCGGCTCTGGCTGTGGGCGCTCTGTTCGGTGTCTTCGTGGGCTTCTTCGTCGCCTATGTGGACATCCCTCCCTTCATCGTCACCCTGGCTACCATGCTGATGGGCCGCGGCCTGTGCTACGTTATCCTGAAGGCCCAGACCAAGGGCCCCCTGCCCGCTGCCTACAACTGGATCGGCACCGGCTTCCTGCCCACCATCAAGATCGGCTCCGGCGTGGACCTCATCTGCCTGATTATCGCCGCGGTGGCCTGCGTATTGCTGGTACTGGGCGAGCTGAATACCCGCAAGAACGCCCAGAAGCACAACCTGCCCGTTGATCCCATGGTCCTGACCGTGGTGAAGCTGGCCGTGCTGCTCACCGTTGTGATCTTCTTCTTCTACAAGCTGGCCTGCTACAACGGCATTCCCGTGGTTCTGATCCTGATGGCTCTGATTGTGACCATCTACCACTTCATCACCACCAAGACCGTTGCCGGCCGTCAGGTCTACGCCATGGGCGGCAACGCCAAGGCTGCCCGGCTGTCCGGTATCAACACCAAGAAGGTCTTCTTCTGGGTGTACGCCAATATGGGCCTGCTGGCCGCCGTTGCCGGCATCGTTCTGACCGCCCGTAACCAGTCCGCTACCCCCAAGGCAGGCGACGGCTTCGAAATGGACGCCATTGCTTCCTGCTACATCGGCGGCGCTGCCACCTCCGGCGGCGTGGGCACCATCATCGGTGCTGTCGTGGGCGCTTTCATCATGGGCATTCTGAACAACGGTATGTCCCTGGCAGGTTACGACACCAACGTTCAGAAGATCGTCAAGGGCTGTGTCCTGCTGGGCGCCGTTACCTTCGACCTGGTCTCCAAGCGTAAGAAGAAGTAATCCATTCTGATCCCTTATCCCCCTCCCTGGTCAGGGAGGGGGAATCTGAAAGGAAACCCAATGAAAGACATACCCAAGCCCCCACAGGCCTCCCTTCTGCTGCGGGTTCTCGGCGGCGGATACCTTGTGTATCTTGCCTGGGATCTGCGGGCAATGGTCGGGGAGAGCCTGCTTTTTTTGGCCGCGGTGGTGATTTTTGCCGGTGTGGGTCTGCTGCTGGCCATCACCAGCATCCACGAGCTGGTCACAAGCGGCTACTTCCGGAATGACCCGGAAGAGGAAACTTCATCTGAAGAAAGTGAGGAATGAACCAATGTCCAATAGAACCATGTTGGGTCTGGAGCTGGGCTCCACCCGGATCAAGGCCGTTGCCATTGACGAAAACCATGTGCCGGTTTCCTCCGGTGACTACACCTGGAAGTCCAGCTTTGAAAACGGCGTGTGGACCTACAGCCTGGAGGAGGTCTGGAAGGGCCTGAAGACCGCTGTGGCGGGCCTTGAGAACCGGGAGAATATTGCCGCCATGGGCGTTTCCGCCATGATGCACGGCTACCTGGCTTTTGACAAGGACTGGAAGCTGCTGGTGCCCTTCCGTACCTGGCAGAATACCATCACCGCCCAGGCCGCCGCGGAGCTGACGGAGGCCTTCCGGTTCAATATTCCCCAGCGCTGGTCCGTCTCCCACCTGTATCAGGCCGTGCTGAACGGGGAGGCCCATGTGCCGGAGATTGCCCACATCACAACCCTGGCAGGCTATGTCCACTATATGCTCACCGGCGTCAATGCCATCGGCGTGGGCGAGGCCTCCGGCATGTTCCCCATTGACAGCGAAACCTGCGATTACGATGCCGCCATGATGGCAAAGTTCAACGACCTGGTGGCCGGGCGGAACCTGCCCTGGACCCTGAGCGGGATTCTGCCCAAGGTTCTGGTTGCCGGTGAACAGGCAGGCACCCTCACCGCTGAGGGCGCACAGAGACTGGACAACCTGCTCTCTCCCGGGATTCCCTTCGCCCCTGCCGAGGGCGACGCGGGCACCGGCATGACCGCGACCAACGCCGTTGCCCCTAGAACCGGCAACGTTTCCGCCGGTACTTCTATTTTCTCCATGGTGGTGCTGGAAAAGCCCCTGGCGAAGGTCTACGAGGAGATCGACCTGGTGACCACCCCCACCGGCAAGCCCGTTGCCATGGTCCACTGCAACAACTGCACCAACGATACCAACGCCTGGGTAGGCGTACTGGGGGAGACCGCCAAGCTCTTCGGCGCGGCACCCTCCACCGGTGACCTGTACACCCGGCTGTATGAAAAGAGTCTGGAGGGCGACGCGGACTGCGGCGGCCTGCTGGTCTGCAACTATATGGCAGGCGAAGGCGTGACCCATATGGACGCCGGCCGTCCCATGGTCATCCGGAAGCCCGACAGTAAGTTCACTCTGGCGAACTTCTTCCGGGCCCAGCTCTATTCCACCATGTCCACCCTGAAGATCGGCATGGACATCCTGGCCGGTGAGCAGGTGGCCATTGATTCCCTGACCGGTCACGGCGGCCTGTTCAAGACCCCCGTGGTGGGCCAGAAGTACATGGCTGCCGCCTGCAACGCCCCGGTCACCTGCATGGAAACCGCCGGTGAGGGCGGCCCCTACGGCATGGCGCTGCTGGCTGCCTATATGCTCCGCAAGGCATCGGGCGAAAGCCTGGAGGACTACCTCAACGCCCATGTATTCGCCAACGCCAAGGGCACCACCCTGGCGCCCCAGCAGGCGGATGTGGACGGCTTCAATGCCTATATCACCCGTTACAAGGCCATGCTGGAAGTGGAACGCAAGGCCGTAGAGGTGCTGTAAGCGCCGGGCCCTGTCCTGCCGCCGCGCACCGGCGGGGCTGCCCCCGGATGCGGCAAGCGTCCGAAAACATAATCAATCATAGGAGGAATACAACAATGGCTTATCAGTTTTGGTTTGTAGTCGGTTCCCAGTCCCTCTACGGCGAAGAGGTCCTGAAGACCGTGGCCCAGCGGGCCGAAGAAATGGCCCGGGAAATGAGCAAGAGCCTGCCCTATCCCCTGGTATATAAGGTTACCGCCATGTCCAACAGCCAGATCGCGGACATCGTCAAGGAAGCCAACCACGACGATTCCTGCGCCGGCATCATCACCTGGTGCCACACCTTCTCCCCCTCCAAAATGTGGATCAATGGCCTTGTGAATCTGCAGAAACCCTACTGCCACTTTGCCACCCAGTACAATCTGGAGATCCCCAACGAAGAGATCGACATGGACTTCATGAACCTGAACCAGGCTGCCCACGGCGACCGGGAGCACGGCTTCATTGCCGCCCGTCTGCGTCTGCCCCGGAAGGTCATCGCCGGTTACTGGAAGGACGAGAAGTGCCTGAAGCGTCTGGGCGACTGGATGAAGGCTGCCATCGGCGTGGCCGTTTCCAGACAGATGAAGGTCATGCGCTTCGGCGACAATATGCGTGAGGTCGCCGTTACCGAAGGCGACAAGGTAGAAGTTCAGATCAAGCTGGGCTGGCAGGTCAACACCTGGGCCACCGGCGATCTGGTCAAGGAGATGAACGCCGTCACCGACGCGGAGATTGATGCGCTGATGGAGGTTTACAAGGCAAGCTATGATATTGCCACCGACAACATCGATGCCATCCGCTACCAGGCCCGGGAAGAAATCGCCATGAAGAAGATGATGGATGCCAACGGCTGCAAGGCATTCAGTAACACCTTCCAGGATCTGTACGGCATGGAGCAGCTGCCCGGCCTGGCCTCCCAGCACCTGATGGCCCAGGGCTACGGCTACGGCGGCGAAGGCGACTGGAAGGTCTCCGCCATGACCGCCATTATGAAGGCCATGGGCGAAAACGGCAACGGCGCTTCCGCCTTCATGGAGGACTACACCTACAATCTGGTGGAGGGCAGCGAGTATTCTCTGGGCGCCCATATGCTGGAGGTCTGCCCCAGCCTGGCGGCTCCCGGTGCCCGGCCCCGGATCGAGACCCACCATCTGGGCATCGGCATGAACGAGAAGGACCCCGCCCGTCTGGTGTTTGAGGGCAAGCCCGGGGATGCCATTGTGGTCTCCCTCATCGATATGGGCGGCCGCCTGCGCCTGATTGTGCAGGACATCCAGGCCGTCAAGCCCATTATGCCCATGCCCAACCTGCCCGTGGCCCGGGTCATGTGGAAGGCCATGCCCAACCTGACCGATGGTGTGGAGTGCTGGATCACCGCCGGCGGCGCCCACCACACGGTTCTGAGCTACGACGTTACCGCCGAGCAGATGAAGGACTGGGCCCGGATGATGGACATCGAGTATGTCCACATCGGCAAGGATACCACTGTGGACAGCCTGGAAAAGGAGCTGTTCCTCAACGACCTGGCCTGGAAGCTGAAGTAAATCCCACTGGATCCCCCCGGAAGCATCCGCTTCCGGGGGATTTGCTGTGGGGCGGATGATATGGCATAAGGCGATATCCGGAGAATTTGAACCGGGTATCGCCTTTTTTGTTTTATGAGGATCGGCAGGGGGAGGCCGCGCGTATCGCTATCAATCGAACCCTGGGTATTCCGCGCGAATGTACAATGAATTGGAACCGGAGCATTTTGCCTATGGAATCATGGAGGAAACGCATTTGAGTGGAACAGTATACGGCTACATCCGGGTCAGTACGAAGGAGCAGAACGAGGATCGGCAGCGGATTGCGATGGAGGAAGCGGGGGTCCCGGAGCGGAATGTCTATATGGACAAGCAGTCCGCCAAGGATTTCAACCGTCCGCAGTACAGGAAGCTTCTACGGAAGCTAAAAAAGACGATCTGCTCTATATCATGAGCATTGACCGTCTGGGACGCAATTATGAGGAGATTTTGCAGCAATGGCGGTATCTCACCAAGGACAAGGGCATTGATATTGTAGTTCTGGATATGCCGCTGCTGGATACCCGCCGGGGCAAAGACCTGATGGGAACATTCTTAAGCGACATTGTATTGCAGGTGCTGTCCTTTGTGGCGGAAAATGAGCGCACCAATATCCGGCAACGTCAGGCGGAGGGGATCGCCGCTGCCAAGGCGCGGGGTGTTCGGTTCGGCAGACCGGAAAAGGAAATCCCTGATGATTTTGAGGAGATTGTAGCTGCGTGGGAGCAAAAGTAGCTTCCGATTTCGGAGGCGCTAACGCGATGCGATATGAGCGAGGCGACGTTCTATCGCCGTCTGCGGGAATACCGCCTGCTGCGGCGCGAAACGGAGGATTGAACGCTGTCAGAAGGTGTACCTTTTGACAAAACCTGCACACAAGAGAAAAACATAGAAAGCGCAGAGAATTGCTTGGAAAAATATTGAATTTGCGTAAGAATCACGGTATAATCGAAATATCACCCCGCTGTCAAAAGGTACACTTTTGATGAATGTGGGAAAGGAGAAGAGATTATGGAAGAAAAGAAACTCACGGGATATCCTTCGATTGATAAGCCGTGGCTGAAATACTATTCAGAGGAAGCAATCAATACTCCTCTGCCTGAGTGTACGATGTATGAGTACCTCTGTGAGTGCAATCAACACCATCCGGATGATATTGCACTGATCTACTTTGGTAAGAGAATTACATATGGCACACTGATGGAAAACATCGAAAAGACGGCGTCTTCCTTTGCTGCACACGGTATTCGAAAAGGCGACACGGTTTCTGTTATTTCTTTGAATACTCCGGAAACATTCTACGTTGTGTATGCACTGAATAAATTGGGGGCTGTGTGCTGTATGGAGTATGTAACTCAGCCAAGTGAAGTTCTTGCCGAATCGCTAAAAAGGACGAAATCAAAGGCTGTTGTAGTTTTGGATATGTTCAGTGAAAGATTTCGGGATGCATTTTTGAATGCAAATATAAAGCAGATTGTTGTATTACCCCTGGCGGATTCGATGCCCTTCCCGATGAATTTCTTGGCTAGGCAGAAAACATCACATAGAAATCAGGCAACAGCATTGCTCTTCAAGCAGTTCTTAAAATGCGCTTCAAGTAAGACAAATACTGCAGTAATGGGAAAGAATGAAGCAGCGATTATCGTATCCACCTCTGGGACAACCGGTATTCCGAAAAGAGTAATGCTGAGCAACCAGAATATTAACAGCGTTGTGTGGCAATACCAGCATTCTTCGCTTGTTTTCCATCGTCAGGAAACCTTTCTAGCAATTACTCCCCCATTTTTGGCCTTTGGTATTACATTGACAATCCATTTACCACTGTGTTTGGGGCTTACTTCGTATTTAACGCCCGACCCGGAACCGAAGGTATCTACTCAGCTATTTGCAAAGTACAAACCCAATCATTTTCTTGGCGGTCCTGCGCATATGGAAGAGATGGTTGCAAACCGTAAAATCCAGAAATCTGATATGTCTCATGCCAAATCAATTGGCATTGGTGGAGAAAGTCTTTCCATAGAGCGCTGTGCAGAAATAAACAGGTTTCTGTTGGAGCATCATTCCCAATCCCCTGTGTTGACTGGGTATGGTATGACCGAATTGGCACCAACAGTTATGATTGAGATGCCCGGGATTACCAGAGCAGGAAGTGTTGGCATACCGTTCTGTAGAGTAAATATAAAAATTGTCGACTCAGAGAGCGGAAAAGAATGCAAATTCAATGAGATTGGAGAAATGTACGTCCATTCTCCCTCTGCGTTTATTGGATATATGGGTGAGCAGGATGAAACAGGTAATACGCTTGTATCCGATGAAAATGGAATCTCATGGGTTAAGACAGGAGATCTTGCCTTCGTTGATGAAGATGGTTTTGTTTTCATCAAGGGCAGAATTAAGCGAATTTTCCTAACATATGACTGCGAAGCACATCAGATGTTTAAAATGTTTCCTGATTACATTGAGAAATTACTTAGGGAATGTGATTTCGTATCGCAATGTGCGGTTATAGCAACAGAACACAAGGAGCGACGATATGCACCTGTCGCTTTTGTAGTTCTCAGCGGGGATTGTATGAATCCGAGATCAGCGCTTACACAATACCTCAAGCAATGTACATCAGACTACAACATCCCCTACCGCTTTGTATTTCTTGATAAGCTACCGCTACTGCCCAATAGCAAAGTTGATTACCAAACATTAGAGCAGGAAGCGAAGAAAGAAATGGAGGAAAACCTATGACATCTTTTGATGGTGTACTGATCACCACGTTTGCTGCATGTCTGATTTGCCTTATTCAAATATGCTGCAGTCTATACATGGTCGAGAGGGAAAAGGGAGAAGGAGAGGAAAAGGGAAAGAGGAAGGAAAAAGAAAGAATTGTCACAAATGTGTTATTGGTTCTAATTATATTCATCGTATTACTCTGCTGTATGGCATTCAAATACGAATTTCCTTCCGTTATTCTGGGTATCCCAAAAGAGATAGTTAATCCACCTGCTGAGTCAAAACCACCGGAACCGAGCGCCTCGGAGCCAACTTCATACCCTAGCGAACCGGCTACACCGCCTTTCCCCATTCCAATAAAGATAGGGGATATCCTTACCTTCGGTACCTATGAGCAAGGCAATTATTCTTCCATCCGGGAGGAAGCTATTGAATGGGTGGTTCTCGACAAGGCGGACGGAAAGGCCCTGCTGCTGAGCACCAGAGCCATTGATTGTCTTCCTTACAACAATCAGAATGTTGGTTGTACCTGGGCAACCTGTTCCCTGCGAAAATGGCTGAACGATACGTTCTACAAGAAGGCTTTCTCCGCCGAGGAACAGGAATGGATTTTGAAATCCAGAGTGGCTGCCCACGAAAATCCTGATTCTTCCACCAATCCGGGAATGGACACCGATGATTATGTTTTCCTTCTGAGTGTTGATGAAGTGAAATACTATTTGCCTAACAATTCGGACAGAATGTGCAGCCCCACAGAGTACGCCGTAAAGCAGGGTGCCTTCCGAAATGAATCGCTTGGCACCTGCTGGTGGTGGCTGAGAACCCCCGGCGAGACCAGTCAGGATGCCAGCAGCGTTAATTCCGATGGTACGATTGACACCGATGACGGCAGCGTGAATAGCGGCAAAGGATGCGTCCGTCCAGCAATGTGGATCCAAATAGAAGATTAACGCGAAGGTATTGCAGCCGATAGCCTGGACTTGTATTCAAAAGGACAAATTATGTGGAAAAACATACTATTAACACGGGTAGAGACATCCTCACCCGAAACCTTTACCACGCCCTTTGGGCTTTGGTTCCGAAGAAAGCTCCATCCGATTCTGCGTCCGGTTCTGCGTCTGGCCTCGGGGTGCAGAATCCATGTGGAAGGCTATCCCAAACTGGAAAAGGGCGTGCCGTACATCTTCGCGTCAACCCATTCCTTTGTGGATGACATTATCACCAATTACGCCGTTGTGGACCGGAGCGCCTACACGCTGATCGGCACCCCGGATCAGGTGGAGCACAACCCCGCCATGTATGCGGCCTGGCTCTGCGGCATGGTCTTTCTGGATAAGATCAGTCCGCAGAGCAGAGCCGATTCCGTGGAGAAGATGGTTCGTGTCCTGAAAGGCGGCTCCAGCGTCATCCTCTACCCCGAGGGGGCATGGAACAATACGGAAAATCTGCTGGTGCAGCCTCTGTTCGCAGGCCCCTGGCTTCTGGCAAAGCGCACGGGCTGTAAGGTGGTTCCCATTGCCATGTACCATACCTACAAGGCAAAGGACATCTATTTCCGGGCAGGAGAGCCTATGGATTTGGCGGGAATGGAGAAGCGGGCGGCTTTGGATGCCCTGCGGGATGCCATGGCTACCATGACCTACGAGCTGATGGAAGCCCACGCTCCGGTGCTGAAGCGGGCGGAGCTTTCCCCGGAGCCGCGGCTGGACTACATCGACGAGCGGATGCGGGAATACCTCTGCACCAAATGGACCCGGGACGACTGGGCAATGGAAGTGACCATTTACCGGGACAAGCTGCTTCCGCCCCCGCCGGAAGCCGTCCGCGCCAGCTTTGACAATGTAAAAATAACGCCCCAAAACGCCGCCATCCTCGCCCCAATCCTTGCCCGCCGGGAAGAGGATAAGAAATACGACCTGGTGAACTATATGCAGGAGAATTGGAAGAAATAGAGGTATCACATATGGAAAGAGAGCGAACAGGGGAAAAATTGCGGCGGTTTATTCATCCGCTGGTAATGAAGGCGCTCAGCGCCACGCGGAGTTTCCGGCTGGAGGTGTCGGGGACAATTCCGGAGGGACAGCCGTTTCTGTTCGTTGCGAATCATTACTGCATCGATGACGTTCCAACGGTGGGCGAGGTTATTGGCAGGCATGTGTATGCCCTCGTCAGCGACGAGGACAGGGGGACGCTAAGCGGTCTGGCGCTGGATGTCAACGGCGTTGTGTGGACAAACCGCTTGGACAAGGAAGCCCGCCGTCAGTCAAAAGAGGAGCTGGTGCGGCATCTGCGGCTGGGGCACAGCGTCCTGATGTACCCCGAAGCGACCTGGAATTTGTCCCCCAATTTGCCGATGCTGCCCATGAATTATGGGTGCATCACCATTTCTCTGGAAACCGGGGTTCCCATCCTGCCGATTTATCTGCACTTTACGGAAGGCGTGTGCCGGGTGGAGATCAACCAGCCATTTTATCCCGGAGAGGACAAAGCTGCCGCCATTCGTGACCTGCGGGACATTATGGCATCCTCCGCGTGGCACTTCTGGGAGCAGGAACCCACGCTTTCCCGGGCGGAGCTGGACATGAATCTGTGGGAAAACAATATCTGGGACAGGTATCAGAAATACGACCGGGCCAGAAAAGACCCGGAAGGCGTCCGCCGCTACGAAACCAGCCTGATCTTCCACCCCAAGGGTCAGGCGGAACCGGAAGAGGTATTCGAGCACCTGGATGCGTTGATTCCAAGGTGGGAGAATGCGTTTTTGCTAAGGGAAAGATAGGTGAACATATATGATAACGAAACTCCTAATTTATATGTCCAACCACATCAGCAATATTATTGGAATAGTAGCAATCGTAATTACAATCATACTGTCATCGTCAAATAATGATACAAATATAAGCAAAATAATCTCGGCAGCAATCTCCATTGGCTCTCTGCTACTTATTGGTCTCTCCCTCTATACAACCAGTAAGTATTCTGTAGTCCCTAATGTGTATGGTTTATCCTTTGAGGCAGCAATGAATCAATTCAACAATGCTGAACTGAAAGGAACAGTTCTATTGGCTCCATCAAACTTAGACATTGTATCTTCCGAGGACAGAATTGTGTGGCAATCAAAAGGCTCAGGTAGCATCGCAGCTCGCGGAGATACTATCTACGTTATTATTGACAATTGCTTCGGCTATGAATACAATCCTATTCATAAGCCAATCTCTTTTATTGACACCAGAGAATGGAAATGGCAGGAAGACAACGGACGAGTACGAATATGTTTACCAAATGGGTATGTTAACAGCAGATTAACAAATCCTTATGCGTTAACATTTGATGTTTATTCTGACAATTTAGCAATTACATTGCAAAGGGTTGTAGACGAATACATTAACAGTGCAGCACATCCCGTTCGAGGAGAACTGCGTCAGAATATAGGCGACTTCCGCTTTATCGGAAAACTTGCAACTCAAAACCCGAATGAGTCCGAGTATAGGATAAAGTGCCTCGAAATTGAAGGTGACAAATATAGTGGTGAGTTGTTTCTGCCAGCCGTTTTATATCACGAAGGTTATACATTATTCTTCAGCTTCTATGACACCAATGGTAATCATTACGATGGTAAAACCCCTATCTATTTTGTTTCTGAGTACGCTTGGGTAAACCTCGAATAGTCAACATCCCTTAGGGCGCACTTCTATACGGGGTAACCCCTGTATGTGCGCTCTGCGAGGCCGAACACCCCGGACACCTTGAATGTCCGGGGCGTTTTTGTGTCACCCGATTCCGCTTCATGAAATTTGACAGAATGCAGATTATGCACTATGATACCCCTAGGGTTGAAAAAAGTATACTGCTGCGCGGGGAGCAACTGCTGCGCTTCCCGAAAACAACCCGGAAAGAGAGGATAATCAGTGAAGGATATTCACATATCGGTGCGCAATCGGGTGGCCTGTCAGATGGACAAGACGGCCTACATCTGCGGCGACGGCGACTTCCGCGCGGTGTTTGATCTGGACGGGGAGTGGTCGGAGCTTCCGGTTCGGACGGCCCGGTTCCAGACGGAAAACGGCTATACGGATGTGATCTTCCGGGGGGACAGCTGCCCGGTTCCGGCCATTCATTACGCCAGGAAGCTGGAAATCGGCATCTATTCCGGCAACCTCAAAACCACAACCCCGGCCCGCGTTTCCATCCGGGATGGCATCCGGGCGGCCTGGGGCACACCGGAGGACCCGGCCCCCAGTATTTATGACCAGCTGATGGATATGCTCATGGACAGCTATGTGGATCTGGAAACCACCCCGGAGGGCGTACAGATCAAGGTACACTTCCGAGGCGGGGAATCCACAGGCTATCTGCGCCACAGCGAGATCTATGTGGGCACCGGAGAAATGCCGGAGGGCTATCGGGTTCAGCTGGATCCCACGGTATCACCTCCCGCGCTGCGGGTCCGGGACCTGGAGGGCAATTACATTCCGCTACCGGCCATAAAGGGCGAAAAGGGCGAAAAAGGCGAAAAAGGCGACCGGGGAGAACCCGGCCCCCAGGGCCCCAAAGGCGACATCGGTGAGCATGTGGTCCGCACCGTCAACGGCTTGGAACCGGAGGAGGACGGCAGTCTGACACTCCATGCCGGTCAGGTGGGAGCGGTGGACGCTTCCGGAGGTGCCATGACCGGCCCCCTTTCCCTGGGCGGGAACCAAATCAGGGATTTGGGAATGCCGGTTTCCCCCGGGGACGGGGCGAGCAAAGCCTATGTGGACGGCAAGCGGCAATATTGGGAGGCCATCCTGTCTCTAAACTGGACCGGCGAAGGGCCCTTTGTCCAGGAGTTGACGCTGGAGGGAATGCTGGCAACGGATCTGCCCCATGTGGGCCCGGTGCACAGCCCGGACCCGGAAACGGCGGCTGCCCAGAAGGAGGCCTGGGGCTACGTTGACATGGGAATCGCGGAGGACGGGAAAATCACGTTTACTTGTATCGAGGGAAAGCCGGAAACGGAAATCCCCATTCAGATTGAGGTGATGCGCTGATGGGTGCCTGCTTTTTGTACGGAAAGACCGGCGGCTATACCGGCTACACCCTGCCGGAATTTACCTACACCGGCCAATATGAAAAATTCCAGGTGGACAAAAAGAACTGGAAGATCCGCTTCCTCACCAGCGGAACCCTGGTGTTTCCCAAAAGGGTGCCCGCCATCGATGTGTTCCTGGTGGGCGGCGGTGGCGGCGGCGCCGGTCATCACGGTCAAGCCATCGCCTGCGGCGGAGGCGGTGGTTACACGAAGACGGAGAAAAGCGTGATCCCCCTTGTGGGGGAGGCGTACCCCATCGTCATTGGCGGAGGAGGAAGCGGAGGCGGAGCCTGGGCAGGTGGCGGGAGCGGCGGCACCTCCAGCGCCTTCAGCGTGACCGCGGGTGGAGGCGGCGGCGCTACCTACGGCGGCGCGGGCTACGGCGGTTCCG
>SAMEA3663230__coassemble_616_pt1 | contig 31148 bp, 30 predicted proteins | sample SAMEA3663230__metabat2_low_PE_017 | metagenome-assembled genome bin SAMEA3663230 (sample SAMEA3663230) | pig gut metagenome | biome: pig gut; feature: pig-associated habitat; material: faeces | place: China | collected 2013
CTCCCCGCGGGACTGATGGAGCCCGGAGAGGATGCGGCCCAGGCCGCCTGCCGGGAAATGCTGGAGGAGACCGGTCTGACCCTTACCGTCACAGGCTGTTTGAAGCCCTGCTACACCACCGTGGGGCTAACCGACGAAAGCTGCGCCACCGTATTCGGCACCTGTGAGGGAACCCCCAGCGCCAGCGGGCAGGAGCCCACCGAGGATATTCAGGTGGTGCTGGCGGACAAAAAAGAGGCCCGCCGGATTCTGGAGGAAGAAACATTGGCCATTATGTGCGCCTATCAGCTGATGCGCTTTCTGGATGCGGATTGAAAGGAACGAATTGTATGTCTCACACCATTGCCGCCGTCTCCACCGGAAACCAGGTTTCCGCCATCGGGATCATCCGTCTTTCCGGGGATGACTGCATTTCCATTGCCCAAAGGGTTTTCTCCGGCAATCTTTTGGAAGCCCCCAACCGAAAGCTGATTCTGGGTTGCCTGAAGGATACCCAGGGCCGGACCATCGACCAGTGCATGGCCGTGGTGAGCCGGGCTCCCCACAGCTACACCGGGGAGGACACCGTGGAATTTCACTGCCACGGCTCCCCTGCCCTGCTGGCCGCGGGGCTGGACAGCCTCTACGCCGCCGGAGCCAGACCCGCTCGCCGGGGGGAATTCACCAAACGGGCCTTTTTAAACGGCAAGCTGGACCTGACCCAGGCGGAGGCCGTTATTGACCTGATCGAAGCGGAGACCGCCGACGCCGCCGCCAACGCCGCCGGTCAGGTAGGCGGCGCGCTGCAAAAGAAGCTGGACCCCATCTACCGGACCCTTACGGACCTTTGCAGTCATTTCCACGCGGTGCTGGACTACCCGGACGAGGATATCGAGGACTTCGGCCTTTCCAACTACAGGCAAACCCTGCGGCAGGCCGCCAAGGCCCTCTATGATCTGCTGGGCACCTACGGCCAGGGCCGGATCCTGCGGCAGGGCGTGGCCGCCGCCATCGTGGGCAGACCCAACGTGGGCAAATCCAGCCTGCTCAACGCCCTGGCAGGCTTTGAGCGGGTCATCGTCACCGACATTCCCGGCACCACCCGGGATACGGTGGAGCAGTCCGTGCTGGTGGGCTCCACCCGGCTGCGGCTCATCGACACCGCCGGCATCCGGGAAACCGGAGACACCGTGGAGGCCCTGGGCGTGCAGCGCTCCCGGCAGGCCCTGGAGCAGGCGGATCTGGTGCTCTTTGTCTGCGACGGCTCCCAGCCCCTTACCCCGGAGGACCGGGAGATCATGGATGCCTGCTGTGACGCGCCCCATGCCATTGCCCTGGTGAACAAGGTGGATCTGGGCCGGGTGGTGGAGCCGGGGGACCTGCCCTTCCTGAACGTGATCTGCACCAGCCTCCCGGAGGGCCGGGGCCTTGACCAGCTGGCGGACGTCATCGACCTGGAATTCCAGGGGGAAACCCCCTGCGACGGCTCCATCCTCACCAACTCCCGGCAGTTTGACGCCTGCCGCAGAGCCTACGAGGCCATGCTGCGGGCCCTGCAGGGCCTGCAGCTGGGCCTGACCCCCGACGCGGTGCTCACCGATGTGGAGGAGGCTATGGAGGCCATGGGCGAGGTCACCGGTGCCACCGTAAGAGAGGACATTACCGCAAGAATCTTTGAACGATTCTGCGTTGGAAAGTAAGGAAACACTATGATTTATCTGGATAATTCCGCCACCACCAGGCCCTGCCGGGAAGCGGTTTCCGCCATGGTGGATGCCCTGGAGCAAAACTGGGGCAATCCCTCCGCCCTGTACGGCTTCGGCATTGATGCCTCCCGGCTGCTGCGGACCGCCCGGCACACCGTTGCCGCCGCCATGGGCGCGGAGCCCGACCGGATCTTCTTCACCTCCGGCGGCACCGAGGCCGACAACTGGGCCATTTACGGCACCGTCAAGCGTCTGGGCAAGCGGGGAAAGCACATCATTACCACCGCCATGGAGCACCACGCCGTCCTCAACTGTATGCGCGAGCTGGAGTGCAGAGGGTTTGAGGTCACCTACCTGAAGCCGGACAGACTGGGCAATATCACCCTGGAGGACCTGAAGGCCGCCCTGCGCCCGGATACCATTCTGGTTTCCCTTATGATGGTCAACAACGAGGTAGGCTCCGTGCTGCCCATTGCCCAAATGGCAAAGCTCACCCACCGGATCTGCCCCGATGCCATCTTCCATACCGATGCGGTTCAGGGCTTTTTGAAGATCCCCTTCCAGGCCAAGACCCTGGGGGCAGATCTCATCTCCGTCTCCGGCCACAAGATCCACGGCCCCAAGGGGGCAGGGGCCCTGTACATCAGCCCCAGGCTCAAATCCTTCCCTGCCCTTTTGCAGGGCGGCGGACAGGAGGGGGGCCTGCGCAGCGGAACCGAAGGCACCCCCGCCATTTTCGGCTTTGCCGCCGCCGCCGGGGCAGGGGCCAAAACCCTCCGGCAGGATTCCGCCCGGGAAAAAGAGCTGATCGCCTATCTGGCGGACAAATTGTCCGCCCTTCCCGGCGTTGTGATCAACGGCGCCCATGAGGCCCCCCATATTCTGAGCATCGCCATCCCCGGCGTGCCCACCCAGAACTCCATCAATATTCTGCAGGATGCGGGTATCTGCGTGTCCGCGGGCTCCGCCTGCGCCAAGGGGCACAGAAGCCATGTGCTCTCCGCCATGGAGGTGCCGGGGGCGGTCATCGACGCCGCCTTCCGGGTCTCCCTGTGCCGGGACACCACGAAAGCGGAGCTGGATGCTCTGGTTCAGGTCATCACCCGGGACATTCTTCCCCGAATCTGACGGATTTCTTTTTGCGAATTCCACAAAAATCGCCGCATCTCAGGTCTTGCCCTGTACGATGCGGCAATTTTGCAAGTTGAGAAAATTATATTGCAAAAACCGGTTGCATTTCCACACGCAATCTGCTACAATGTGTCGCAGACAAACCGTGAGAGGAGAACAATTGTCTATGAGCTATGTAAACGAAATCCTGGAGCGGGTCGCCGCTCAAAACCCTGACCAGCCGGAATTCCTGCAGGCCGTCACCGAAGTTCTGGAATCCCTGCGCGTGGTCATCGAAAAAAATGAAGACCTGTACCGCAAGAACGCCTTCCTGGAGCGTCTGGTCACCCCCGAGCGGATCATCATGTTCCGTGTTCCCTGGGTGGACGACAAGGGCCAGGTTCAGGTGAACAACGGCTACCGCGTCCAGTTCAACAGCGCCATCGGCCCCTACAAGGGCGGTCTGCGGTTCCATCCCAGCGTCAACCAGGGCATTCTGAAGTTCCTGGGCTTTGAGCAGATCTTCAAGAACTCCCTGACCGGCCTGCCCATCGGCGGCGGCAAGGGCGGTTCCGACTTCGACCCCAAGGGCAAGTCCGACCGGGAAGTGATGGCCTTCTGCCAGAGCTTTATGACCGAGCTGTACAAGTATATCGGCGCCGACGAGGATGTGCCCGCCGGTGACATCGGTGTGGGCGGCCGGGAAATCGGCTACCTGTTCGGCCAGTACAAGCGTCTGAAGGGCCTGTACGAGGGCGTGCTCACCGGCAAGGGTCTGAGCTTCGGCGGCAGCCTGGCCCGTACCCAGGCCACCGGCTACGGCCTGCTGTATATCACCAATGAAATGCTCAAGTGCAACGGCAAAACCCTTGCGGGCAAGACCGTAGCCGTTTCCGGCGCCGGCAACGTGGCCACCTACGCCATTGAGAAGGCCTGGCAGCTGGGGGCCAAGCCCGTTACCTGCTCCGACTCCACCGGCTGGATCTACGATCCCGACGGCATCGACGTTGCCACCCTGATTGAGGTCAAGCAGGTCCGCCGCGCCCGGCTGACCGAGTACGCAAAGGCCCGTCCCAACGCCGTTTACCACGAGGGCAAGGGCGTCTGGACCACCAAGTGCGACGTGGCCCTGCCCTGCGCCACCCAGAATGAGCTGCTGCTGGAGGACGCCAAGACTCTGGTTGCCAACGGGTGCTTTGCCGTGTGCGAGGGCGCCAATATGCCCACCTCTCTGGATGCCACCAAGTTCCTGCAGGACAGCGGCGTTCTGTTCCTGCCCGGCAAGGCTTCCAATGCCGGCGGTGTGGCCACATCCGCTCTGGAAATGACCCAGAACTCCCAGCGGCTGAGCTGGACCTTCGAGGAAGTGGACCGGAAGCTCCAGGACATCATGGTGAGCATTTTCCACAACCTGGACAACGCGGCCAAGGAATACGGCATGGAGGGCAACTACGTTGCCGGCGCCAACATTGCCGGTTTCCTGAAGGTTGCCGATGCCATGAACGCCCAGGGCATTGTATAAAAGCCTCTTTCCCCTGCCGAAAGCGCTGCTCTCGGCAGGGGAACTTGCCAAAAAACCTTCGGGCTTTTCCGCCATTTTCTACAGCCTGCCGCGCGCATCATTTGTTCGCCATAGGCGAATCCATTCCAGACTGTCAAAGAACCCGTGTTTTCGTTAGGCGAAAACACGGGTTCTTGTGCATTTGGGGGCAAACACAAGCCAAATCGTGGAGAAAAAGAAGTGGTCCCAACTCCAATTTTCCAGTTTTTTCAGATTCATGGCAGCATATTTATAAGCTACAAAATGAAGCACCGGGCACATATCCATCAGCCCGAACCCTGCGAAGTATTGTTTTTCGCAGGTTCAGAAAACAGGCAATCAACCATCCCCATCGTGGATTATTGAATGTCGGTTACCTCATAGCCCTGCTCGGCAACAGCCTGCTTCAGAGCATCGTCCGAAACCTCTTTTTCCAGCGTTACAACAGCGGTCCCGGTCTTGTGGCTGACCTCGGCAGAGGCTACGCCATCCAGAGCCTCCAGTGCCTTTTTGGTGTGCATCTCGCAGTGTTCGCACATCATGCCTTTGATTTTCAGAGTTTTTGTCATGGGTTTTGTCTCCTTTTTGATTGTGGTTGTTGAATTGGGTCTGATTTTATGATCCCGTCTGGAATCGTGCATCCGGAAGAAATTCAAACGCAGCGCGTTGGTGACAACGCTGAAGCTGGACAGGCTCATGGCTGCTGCGGCAAACATGGGATTGAGCTGCCAGCCAAGCAATGGGATCCATACGCCCGCCGCCAGGGGAATGCCGATGGTGTTGTAGATAAAGGCCCAAAACAGGTTTTCGTGGATGTTGCGCAGCGTCGCGCGGCTCAGGCGGATGGCCGCAGGCACATCGGACAGACGGCTTTTCATCAGCACCACATCCGCCGCGTCAATGGCAACATCCGCGCCCGCACCGATGGCAATGCCGATATCAGCGCTGGTCAGGGCAGGTGCGTCGTTGATGCCGTCGCCCACCATAATGACCTTCCCTTTTTGCTGCAATTGGCGGATCACGCTTTCCTTTCCGTCGGGAAGGACGCCTGCAATCACCTCATCCACGCCGGCCTTTGCGCCGATGGCTCTGGCGGTGCGTTCATTATCGCCGGTGAGCATCACCACATGGATGCCCATATTCCGCATTTCGGCAATGGCCTGGGGGCTGTCCTCCTTAATGGTGTCCGCCACGGCAATGATGCCGCAGAGCTTGCCATCCCAGGCAAAAAACAGCGGGGTTTTGCCCTCCCCGGAGAGCTTTTCCGATCTGGCTTTCATGGCTTCGGAAACAGAAATCTGTCCGCTGATAAACTGGAAGCTGCCGCCCAGCAGCGTTTTTCCGTTCAGGGAGGCAGTCAGTCCATTGCCGGGCATTGCCTGAAACTGTTGAACCTCTGCTGCCGTCAAGCCATCCTGCTCCGCTCTTTGATGGATCGCACGGGCCAGCGGATGTTCGCTTTTCTTCTCCAATGCGTAGGCAATGGACAACAGATCCCCTGCGGGCATACCCTCGGCCGGGAGGAGATCCGTGACCCTCGGCTCCCCCTGGGTGATGGTTCCCGTTTTATCCAGCGCCACAATCTGTGCCTTTCCGGTTTCTTCCAAAGACACAGCCGTCTTGAACAGAATGCCGTTCTTTGCGCCCATGCCGCCCCCCACCATGATGGCAACCGGGGTGGCAAGCCCCAGCGCACAGGGGCAGCTGATGACCAGAACGGAGATACCCCGTGCCAAAGCAAAGCCTGCCGTCTGACCGACAAGAAGCCAGACAAGCACGGTGACAACCGCGATGGCGATAACGGTCGGAACAAAGACACCGGAAACCTTATCTGCCACCTTGGCAATGGGGGCTTTTGTGGCTGCTGCATCGCTGACCATCTGAATGATCTGGGAAAGGGTGGTGTCCTCGCCGACTCTGGTGGCCTCGCAGCGCAGAAAACCCGACTGATTCAGCGTGCCTGCGGAAACCTGGCTTCCTTCCGCCTTGTCCACGGGAATGCTCTCCCCTGTCAGAGTGGATTCATCCACCGCACTGTTTCCCTCGCAGACAATTCCGTCTACGGGGATATTTTCGCCGGGACGCACCACAAAAGTGTCGCCCTTTGCCACCTGTTCAATGGGAACAGTGATCTCCGCGCCGTCCCTCAGAAGGGTGGCGGTCTTGGGCGCCAGCTTCATCAGCCCCTTCAGAGCATCCGTGGTTTTGCCCTTGGAACGGGCTTCCAGCATTTTGCCCAGGGTAATCAGGGTCAGAATCGTGGCGGCGGACTCAAAGTAGAATTCGTCCATATAGACCATGACCGCATCCATCTGACCCTTCACCTGGGCGTCCGTCATGGCGAACAGGGCGAAGGTGCTGTAGCCAAAGGCTGCCGTAGCGCCCAGCGCAACCAAAGCGTCCATGTTGGGCGCACGATGCCACAGGCTCTTAAACCCGCTGATAAAAAACTTCTGATTGATGACCATGACGATCACCGTCAGCAATAGCTGCAAAAGCCCCATTGCCACATGGTTGCCGTCAAAAAAGGTTGGCAGCGGCCAGCCCCACAGCATGTGTCCCATAGAAACATACATCAATGCGAGCCAGAAGCCGAGAGACGCGAAGAGACGCTTTTTCAGAACGGGGGTCTCCCTGTCCTTCAGTGCGTCCTCATCAGAAGATGGCTGTGAGGCTTGTCCTTTGTTTCCTTTTTTCAAAGATGCGCCGTATCCGGCATTCTGAACAGCTGCGATAATCTCCTCGGCGGAGGCGGTTCCCTCCACGCCCATGGAATTGGTCAGCAGGCTCACCGAACAGGAGGTGACGCCTTTTACGCCGGATACCGCCTTTTCCACCCGGGCAGAGCAGGCGGCGCAGCTCATACCCGTTACTGTATATTGCTCCATAATTGAATCACGGAACCTCCTTTTATTTCATCAGCTTTTGCAGTGTCGCAACCAGCTCGTCGATGACTTCGTCCTTTCCTGACCGGATGTCTCTGGCGACACAGCCCCGAATGTGGCTTGCCAGCAGCTCCTTATTAAAGGCATTCACAGCGGCGTTGACGGCAGCGGACTGCACCAGAATATCCGCGCAGTAGGCATTGCTTTCCACCATCCCCCGAATCCCGCGGATCTGCCCTTCGATCCGGTTCAGCCGGTGGATCAGCTTTTTCCGTTCTTCCTCGGAACGGTCTGTTGTTTTCCCGCAGCATCCGCACATTTCTTTCTCGGTCATGATTCAGCCTCCGTTTCATGGATACCCCCAAGGGGTATTTGCATTATATACCCCTCAGGGGTATATGTCAATAGGAAATTCGCCAATTTCCGCAAACAGTTTATTCCGATATTCACCGTTCATTCGCTGTCATAGCAATACAGATAGGAAAACAGCGGCCTGATCTCTCAAGCCGCTCATTTCCGACAGAAATGATGGGAAACGAACCATCACTTTTCCGTTAACAGGCCCGCCCGCGCAAACAGGAACCGATACGCCTTTCCCTGCCCTTTGGCTTTCCTGTCGTATGTTGCGCCTGCCAGCGTGAACAGGAACCGGAGCAGGCATCCGAGAAATTTTCCATGCCATCGGAAATAGCTATTGCACTTTGCCCGGTTTTCTATTATAATGTGACATGGAAAAATGAAAAAGCCACTTCATTTTTGTCCAATTTGATTGTTTTGTGCCCCGGCCCCTGAGGTCCTTTTCCTTTTTTGTGGGCAACTGCGCGGGCGCAACTTCACTAGGAGGATTCGTAAATGCTGGAAGAACTGAAGCAAAAGGTTTATGAAGCCAATATGGAGCTCCCCCGCCGGAATCTGGTCACCTATACCTGGGGCAATGTGTCCGGTATCGACCGTGAAAAGGGTCTGGTGGTCATCAAGCCCAGCGGTGTGGAGTACGAGGAGCTGACACCCGATATGCTGGTGGTCCTGGACCTGGAGGGCAATGTGGTGGAGGGCACCCTGAACCCCAGCTCCGATACCAAAACCCATATTGAGCTGTACAAGGCCTTCCCCAAACTGGGGGGCATTGTCCATACCCACAGTCCCTACGCGGTGGCCTGGGCCCAGGCCGGCCGGGATATTCCCTGCTACGGCACCACCCATGCCGACTATTTCTACGGCGCCATCCCCTGCGCCCGGCACCTGACCCAGGAAGAGCTGGATGAGGATTACGAAAAGGGCACCGGCACCGTCATCATTGAAACCTTCCGGGACCGGAATCTGGATCCCATGGCCGTTCCCGCCGTGATCTGCCACAGCCACGGCCCCTTCACCTGGGGCAAGGATCCCGCCCAGGCGGTTTACCATGCGGTGGTTCTGGAGGAAGTGGCAAAAATGGGCATTCTGACCCGTCAGGTGGATCCCTCCGCCGCCCCCGCTCCCCAGCGGATTCTGGACAAGCACTATCTTCGTAAGCATGGCCCCAATGCCTACTACGGCCAGGGCCCCAAATAACTACATCAAACAAAGGAAGAGGTTTCTGTTATGAAAGAATTTCATTACGTTGTCAACGATCCCCTGGGTCTTCACGCCCGCCCCGCCGGTATGCTTGCAAAGGCTGCCAAAGAGTTTGCCGACACCACCATCACCATTACCAAGGGCCCCAAAACCGTTAAGGCCACTCAGCTGATGATGATTATGGGTCTGGCCGTCAAGAACGGCGACCAGGTCACCGTCAAGGCAGAGGGTCCTTCCGAGGATGCCGCCATTGCCGCCATGGAGAAGTTCTTCCAGGACAACCTGTAACCGCTCCGATTTTCAAAACAAGGGGACCATGCCATGATTACAATTCAAGGAAAAGGCGTTTCCTCCGGTGTCATCCGGGGAAAGCTGTATTTCTACAAGCGGACTGACACGGCTGTGACCAACCGCAAGGCAGAGGATCCGGAGGCCGAGAAGGCAAGATTTGCCCAGGCCCAGCAGGATTCCATCGCCCAGCTGACGCTTTTGGCGGACAAGTGCCGGGAAGAAGCGGGTGAGGAATCCGCCATCCTGTTTGAAACCCACGCCATGTTCGTGGAGGACGAAGACTATGTGGCCTGCGTTCTGGACACCATGGAGTCCGAAGGCTGCTGCGCGGAGTACGCCGTGGAAGTGGCCGGAAATCAGTTCGCCGAAATGTTCGCCGCCATGGAAGACGCCTATATGCAGGCCCGTTCCGCGGACATTCTGGACGTGAGCCGCCGGCTGATCAACAACCTGATGGGCATTTCCGACAGCGGCATTGCCTCCGACGAACCCATTGTCCTGGCTGCCGATGACCTGGCTCCTTCCGAAACCCTGCAAATGGACAAGTCCAAGATTCTGGGCTTTGTCACCCAGGGCGGTTCCGGCAACAGCCACACCGCCATTCTGGCCCGAACCATGGGTATCCCCGCCATCTGCGGCATCGGTGAGGCCCTGAAGCAGGAATACGAGGGCCGGATTGCCTATGTGGACGGCGAAACCGGCGTGATGATCCTGGACCCGGACGAAATCACCCTGGCAAGCCTGAAGACCAAATCCGATGAGCAGCAGCGCCGCAAGGAGCTTTTGCAGTCCATGAAGGGCCAGGAGGATGTGACCCTGGACGGAAAGCACATCAAGGTATACTGCAACATCGGTTCTCCCGAGGATGTGGCCTCCGTTCTGGCCAACGACGGCCAGGGCATCGGCCTGTTCCGCTCCGAGTTCCTGTATCTGGCTGCGGACTACTATCCCACCGAGGAAGCGCAGTTTGAGGCCTACAAGGCCGTTGCCGCCGCCATGGAGGGCAAGCGGGTCATCATCCGCACCCTGGACATCGGCGCCGACAAGCAGGTTGCCTATTTCAACATGCCCAAGGAGGAGAACCCCGCCATGGGCAACCGGGCCATCCGGATCTCCCTGACCCGGCCGGAGGTATTCCGCACCCAGCTGCGGGCCCTGTACCGGGCCTCCGCCTTTGGTAAGGTTGCCATCATGTTCCCCATGATCACCTCCGTGTGGGAAGTGGAGGAGTGCAAGCGGGCCTGTGAAAGCGTGATGAAGGAGCTGTCCGTGGAGGGCATCCCCTACAATCCCGATACGGAGCTGGGCATTATGATTGAAACCCCGGCCTCCGTATTTGTGGCGGAGGAGCTGGCCAAGATGGTGGACTTCTTCTCCGTAGGCACCAACGACCTGACCCAGTACACCCTGGCCTGCGACCGCCAGTGCAGCGACCTGGGCCGGTTCTACGATCCCCACCACCCCGCCGTGCTGCGGGCCCTGAAGACCGCCGCCGATGCCGCCCACAAGGCCGGCATCTGGATCGGCATCTGCGGTGAGCTGGGCGCCGACCTGAGTCTGCTGCCCACCTTTATGGCCATGGGCATTGACGAGCTCAGCGTCACCCCCACCGCCGTTCTGCCGCTGCGCCAGGCTCTGCGGGGCACCGACACCCGGAGCTGCGACCTGAGCGCTCTGGAGTGCTGAGAAAACCCTTTTTCCGCCGAACCCTTCGGGGTTCGGCGGTTTTTTAACGTCTTCCTTTCGCCTCCCGGCTTCCGGGAGAGGCAGCAAAAAGCCCCTGACAAAAATGTCAGGGGCTGGAGCTTGTGAGATTTACTTCACAATGTTCATGGTCACATGGGCGGTGCTGGCGGGTTCGGGAACGTCCGCATCATCGATGGTGAGCTTACCGGCAACGATGTCGGCAAACATGGCCTCGTACTCGGAAACAGGCCAGCTCAGGGACCAGGTGGCGGTGGGCAGACCCACGGCGCCCTCGGCGGCGCCAAGGACGATGGTCTGGGTGCCGTCGCCGTTGAAGGCCTTCCAGCTGTCCTCGGTCTCAGCGGCCTTCAGAGCCTGCTGTGCGGCCTCGCCGATGCCCTTCATAGCGGAGGTGATAACCGTGGGAGACTGGGAGGACTGGTCCACGTCCACGCCGATAACCTTTGCGTCTTCCGCGGAGGCAGCGGCGGAGATGGAGTCAAACATGGGGCCGCCGCAGGCGAAGATGACCTCAGTGCCGTTCTGATACCAGCCGGCAGCCATAGTCTGCAGCTCGCTGGAAGCGGAGAAGCTGGAACCGTACAGCCAGGAGTAGTTCATCTCCACGTTCACGCCCTTGACAGCGGCTGCTGCCTCGGCGCCCTGTACGTAGCCGTAGCCGTAACGGTTGCAGGCCGCGTTGGCACCACCGCCGCCGCCGCAGAAGCCCAGCTTGGTGTAGCCGTCCATAACCGCGGCGTAGCCGGCCAGGTAGCCGCACTGCTCTTCCTTGAAGCAGATACCAGCCACGTTGGCAGCGCCCATACCCCAACCGTCAATGAAGATGAACTTCACGTTGGGGAAATCGGCCATGGCCTTTTCCAGAGCACCGGCCTGCATGAAGCCCGCGCAGACAACCACCTTGGCGCCGTTGTCGGCTGCCAGCTTCATGGCATCGTAGCGGTCGTCATCGGTGGCCTGGCTGCCGCCGGCGGGCTGGTAGTACTTGTAGGACTTGCCGGCGCCTGCGGCGTAGAGCTTCACGCCGTCGAAGGTGCCCTGGTTGAAGGACTTGTCCTTCAGCTGACCCACGTCGGTGACGAAGGCGACCTCGTACTTGCCGTCGGAAGACGTCATCTCATCAGGGATGTCATCCGCGGTGTTGTTGGCAGCGGGGGCACTTTTGCCGCCGCAGGCGCACAGGCCTACGACCATCACCGCCGCCAGGAGCAAAGCAAGAATCTTTTTCATAAATGATTTCCTCCATAGCATCATTTTAATTTTCGCAGGGGGCAGACCCCTGCCTTCCTATTGTCGCACAGAATGGATGAAAAATCAACTGGTTTTCACGGTCATTCCGGCAATTTTTATGAGGCGCAACCCCTCAGTCCGCCATGTGGGTCCGGGGCCGGAAGCTGTCCGGCAGGAGCTGGGCAAGTGTCCGCTCCTGGTAGACACCGTCCTTTCCCACCAGATAGATTTTAAAATCGTCCTCACAGAATTCCCGCATGACCTGGCGGCAGATGCCGCAGGGGGGGAACACATCGGAAATCACCCCGCCCTTGCCGCCGCAGACGGCGATGGCGGAAAAGGCCCGGTGCCCGTCGAACACCGCCCGGAAGAAGGCGGTGCGCTCGGCGCAGTTGGTGGCGCCGAAGGAGCCGTTTTCAATGTTGCAGCCCTGGTACACGGTGCCGTCGGCGCACAGCAGGGCGGCCCCTACCTGATAGCCGGAGTAGGGGGCGTAGGCCCTGCCCATGGCTTCCACCGCCTGGGCAATCAGTTCTTTGGGTTCCATGGAATACCTCCAATCGCAGTAACCTTTCAATTGACAATTGTCAATTCTCCTCCACCAGTTCCCGGGCAAAGCTCCTGCCGGGGGTTTCAAAGGGAACGCCCAGCAGCTCGGTTACGGTGGCGGCAATGTCCGCAAAGCCGGTCCGGGTGCCCAGATTCACAGGCTTCACCCGCTTGCCAAGGGCAACAAAGGGCACATATTCCCGGGTGTGGTCCGTGGTGGCGGTGTAGGCCGGGTCGCAGCCGTGGTCGGCGGTGATCATCACCACATCCTCCGGCCCCAGGGTTTTGACGAATTCGCCCAGCCAGGCATCGAATTCCGAGAGGGCCCTCGCGTAGCCGTCAATATCCCGCCGGTGGCCGAACTGCATATCAAAGTCCACCAGGTTTACAAAGCACAGGCCGTGAAAATCCCGGGCAGCGTAGTCCAGGGTGTGCTGCATACCGTCGGCATTGCTCTTGTTGTAGACATGCTCCGTGGTGCCCCGGCAGGCGAAAATGTCGTGGATCTTTCCCACGGCCAGGCAGTCCAGCCCCGCCTTTTGGATGGCGTCCAGCATGGTTTCCTTTGGCGGCTCCAGGGAAAAATCGTGCCGGTTGGCGGTTCTGCGGAAGGTTTCCGGGCTGCTGCCCACATAGGGCCGGGCGATGACCCGGCCCACGCCGTGTTCGCCCTGCAGGATGGCCCGGGCCTTCCGGCAGGCCGCATACAGCTCTTCCAGGGGAATCCATTCCTCGTTGGCGGCCACCTGAAATACGGAGTCGGCGGAGGTGTAGACGATCCACTTGCCGGTTTCCTTCTGCTCCATGCCGTAGTCACGGATCACATCCGTGCCGGAGTAGGGCTTGTTGCACAGAATGCCCCGGCCGGTGGCCTTTTCGAAGGCCTCCAGCACCTCTCGGGGGAAGCCCTGGGGATAGGTGGGCAGGGGTCTGGCGGAGGGGACCCCGGCGATCTCCCAGTGGCCGATGGTGGTGTCCTTGCCCATGGATACCTCTGCCAGCCTGCACAGGGCGCCGGTGGGATTGGGCTCCTTGGGCAGGTAATCCACCCCGTCCATATTGCCCAGGCCCGCTTTCAGCAGGTTGGGGATGGAGAATTCCCGGGAGGAGGCGCAGGAGCGCAGGGTGTTGACGCCGTAGTCTCCAAAGGCCGGCCCGTCCGGCAGCTGGCCCACGCCGCAGGAATCCAGGACAATGAGAAATACACGCTTCATATCACTTGTTCTCCATGGCAACGGCCACATCGAGGGCCACCTTCATCATGGTGGTGAAGGAATTCTGGCGTTCCTCGGAGGTGGTCTCTTCACCGGTGAGGATATGGTCGGAAATGGTGCAGATGCACAGGCCCCGCTTGCCGTAGCGGGCGGCGTTCATATAGAGGGCGGCGGCCTCCATTTCCAGGGCCATCACGCCCATCTTCTTCAGGCCGTAGAGACTGTCCAGCCCCTCGGGAACGCCGACGTGGTCCCCGTAGAAGGTATCGGAGGAGTTGACGTTGCCCACATGGTAGCGGGCGCCGTTGGCGCTTGCTGCCTTTACGGCCTCCTGGAGCAGCTCCCAGCTGGCGATGGGGGCAAAGGTACCGGGCAGATGGAATTGGCGGGCCCAGCCGGAATCGGTGCAGGCGCCCTGGGCGATGACCAGGTCGTACAGGTGGATGTGCTCCTGAATGGCCCCGGCGGAGCCTACCCGGATGATGTTCTCCACGCCGTAGCCGTTGAACAGCTCATGGCTGTAGATTCCGATGGCGGGCATACCCATGCCGGAGGCCATCACGGAGACCCGGACGCCCTTATAAAGGCCGGTGTAGCCCTGGACGCCCCGGACGTTGTTGACCAGCACGGGGTTTTCCAGGAAATGCTCGGCAATGAATTTGGACCGCAGAGGATCCCCGGGCATCAGCACGGTTTTGCCGAAATCGCCGGGGGCGGCGGAAATATGGGGGGTGGGTGTGGTCAGCATAACGGGTTCTCCTTTCCGGTCAGTAGCTGCCGTCGCCCGCAGCGGTTTCGTTCTTTTCCATGGCCTTGGCCAGCTTGACAATCCGGGAGGTGCCCAGACGGGAGGCTCCCAGACGGATGAATTCTTCCGCGTCGGCAAGGCTGGAAATGCCGCCGGCGGCCTTGATCTTTACATGGGGAGCAACGTGGGCGGCGAACAGCTCCACATCGTGGAAGGTGGCCCCTCCGGTGGAGAAGCCGGTGGAGGTCTTGATGTAGTCCGCCCCGGAGTCGGAAACGGCCTTACACAGGGCAATCTTTTCCTCATCGGTTAAAAGGCAGGTTTCAATGATGACCTTCAAGAGCTTTCCCTTGCAGGCTTTTTTCACGGCGGCGATTTCATCCCGCACCGCGTCGAATTTTCCTTCCTTGGCCCAGCCGATGTTGATGACCATATCCACCTCGTCCGCGCCGTTCTCCACCGCGTCAGAGGCCATAAAGCACTTGGAAGCGGTGGTGTCGTAGCCGTTGGGGAAGCCGATGACGGTACAGATGGCAAGCTTGTCGCCCACATAGCCTTTGGCCTGCTTGACGAAGGAGGCGGGGATGCAGACGGAAGCGGTTTTGTACTTCATGCCGTCATCACAGATGAGCTTGATGTCGGCCCAGGTGGCGGTCTGGGCAAGCAGGGTATGGTCGCATTTTGCGAGAATCTGGGATAGTTCCATGGGAATACACTCCTTTATATAATTGACAATTAACAGTTGACAATTGACAATTCTGTCATCTGTGGGGTAGATCCGAAAGAAAACAGAAGCAGGATAACAGGGAGGCAGCCTTCGGTGCTCGGAGCATACTCCTTCCATCCCGAAGGGATGCCAAACCTGTTAATGATCCATTGTCAATTGGTTTTACCCCTGTCCGTGGAGCTTAATCACCTTATGCTCCTGAATGCCCCGGACGTAGCACTTGTGGCACATGGCGATGTAGCTGTCGTTGCCCCCCAGGAAGACCTGCTCGCCCTGGGTGACGATGTGGCCCTGGCTGTCAATCCGGGCGTTGACGGTGGCCTTGGCGCCGCAGTCACAGATGGTTTTGATCTCCTGAATGGTATCGGCAATCTCCATCAGCCGCAGAGAGCCGGGGAACAGGTGGGTTTGGAAATCCGTGCGCAGACCGAAGCACATCACGGGGATATTGCAGTCGTCCACAATTCTGCGGAGCTGGTCGATCTGCCGTGGGGTGAGGAACTGGCACTCGTCCACGATGATTACATCGCAGCTGCCCTCAATCTTTTCCCGGAACCAGGCGTAGGCGTCCATCTCCGGGGTGAGAATATCCGCTTCGGCGCTCAGGCCGATGCGGCTGGATACGGTGTGCTTTCCGTCCCGGACGTCGGCGCTGGGCTTTATGAGCCAGACCCGCAGATCGTTTTCCTCATAATTGTATTTGGTAATCAGGGCCTGGGCGGTTTTGCTGGAGCCCATGGCGCCGTACTTGAAATAGAGCTTTGCCATTGCATTGCCTCCGTTTTTTTGTTCCTGTTTCATTATACCGAAAACCCGGGTGCAATGCAAGCACAAATCCGTGCAAGATGCCAAAGCCCGGGAAACCCCTGAATATTTTATTAAGTTTCTGCTCCTCACCTTGAAAAAGAGATCCGGCTGTGTTATGCTCCAATCAGGAGAAAAAACGCAAGGAGGATGAACATATGAAACGATTGATCCCTCTGTTTTTGTGCCTGGCGCTGCTGCTGAGCGCCTGCGGCGGAAGCAAAGCCGCCCCGGAAACCGGCGCGCTTCGCTATGAGCTTGCCGAGGATACCGCCATGGCGGCGGAATCCCCCGCTGACATGGGCGCCCAGTCCATGAACTCCGGCAGCACAGCGGTGGACCTGCCGGAAAACCGGAAGTTTGTCATCACCATGGGCATCAGCGCGGAAACGGAGGACCTGGATGGGGCCGTTGCCGGCATCAGTCAGGCGCTGCAGGAGGCCGGCGGCTATGTGCAGGACCAGAGCATCCAAAACGGCAGCGCCTATTCCGGCCGCCGCTACCGCAGCGGGGACATGACCCTGCGGGTTCCCGCCGAAAAGCTGGATGCCTTCACCCAGACCGTTGAGGGCTGCACCAACGTGGTGTCCTCCAGCCGCAGCACCGAGGATGTGACCTTGCAGTATGTGGATACCGAAAGCCGGGTCAACGCCCTGAAAACCGAGCAGACAAGGCTTCTGGAGCTTATGAGCCAGGCGGACAATATGACGGATCTGCTGGAAATCGAATCCCGGCTGACGGATGTCCGGGACGAGCTGGAACGCTATGCCTCCCGGCTCAAGGTGCTGGAAAACCGGGTGGACTACGCCACGGTGAACCTGAGCATCAGCGAAGTGAAGGAGTACACCCCCGTAGAGGAAAAGACCCGGCTGGAAAAAATCGGCGAGGGCTTTGTAAAGAGTCTGAAGGATCTGGGCAGCGGCATTCTGGATTTCTTCACCTGGCTGCTGATCGACCTGCCCTACCTTCTCGTGTTTGGCCTGGTGCTGTTCCTGGCGGTGAAGCTCCTGAAAGCGATCCGGAAGAAGAAAAAGGCAAAGAAGCAGAAAAAAGAAGATGCGCAGTAAAATTTGGCGGCACCCACCCGGGTGCCGCCTTTCCTTATTTCTGCGTTTCTTTGAAGCTCTCCAGGGCCGCCTGCCGGACCTGAGCAATGGGAAGATTTTCCCTTTGGGCGATGGCCTTCAGGTCCTCGTATTCCGGCTTGCAGCCGGTGCCGGAGCATTTGACCCCCACAGGTCCCCAGGGGGTTTCCGCCCGGACAAAGGCCCTGCGCTGCAGGAACCGCCGGTGAAGGGTCTGGCGGATGCCCAGGGTGGTGGTGTGGCGGAACAGAAGCTCCGCGAAGCGCTCCGCTTCTTCCACGGGGCAAAGCAGGCTGAGCATCACCCCGGGACGGTTCTTTTTCATGCCGATGGGGCTGGTCCAGACGTCCAGCGCACCGGCATCCAGCAGCAGCTCCAGGGCAAAGCCAATGTCCTCGGGACACATATCGTCCAGATTGCAGCTCAGCTCCATGACCTCATCCGTCATTTCCTGGCCTCCATATGGTTGATCATCGATGCCAGATACCCGGCACCGAAGCCGTTGTCAATGTTTACTACCGACACGCCGCTGGCACAGGAATTGAGCATACTCAGCAGGGCGGCCAGCCCGCCGAAGGCGGCGCCGTAGCCCACGCTGGTGGGCACCGCGATGACGGGACAGTCACACAGGCCCCCCACCACGCTGGCAAGGGCCCCCTCCATCCCCGCGATGGCGATCACCACACTGGCGTCCATCAGCTCCCGGCTGTGGGTCAGAAGCCGGTGAATGCCGGACACGCCCACATCGTAAAGCCGGGTCACGGAATTTCCCAGAAATTCCGCGGTCAGGGCCGCTTCCTCCGCCACGCTCTGGTCGCTGGTGCCGCCGGTGGCGATGACGATGCTGCCCATGCCCCAGGGATCGGTCATTTTTCCGGCAACGCCAACCCGGGCGGCGTCATAATAGGTGATGGGCACTTCTTCCCGGACCAGGTCCGCCTTTTCTTTGTCCAGCCGGGTGATCAGCACGTTTTCCTGGCCGCCCTGCCCCAGGGCCTTCAGGATGCCCGCAATCTGCCCGGCGGTTTTCCCGGCGCCGTAGACAACCTCCCCGGCGCCCTGCCGGACCCGGCGGTGCAGGTCCACCTTGGCATAGCCGATGTCCTCAAAGGGTTTTTGCTTCAGCCGCAGCAGAGCCTCGTCAACGGATAGGCTGCCCTGCTGAACCCCCAGCAAAAGGGAGCGGATTTCACTGTCCATTTCGTTCCTCCAAATCCAGTACAACGCCCTCGTAACGGGTTTTCAGGGTGGGCAGGATTTCCTCCCGCAGGGAAAGAAAGGGGCCCATCTGGTCTGACGGGAGCTGCACCCGGGCAAGGTTTCCCAGCTGCCGCACCCGCAGGTCCCGAAAGCCCAGGCTGTACAGATAGTCCTCGGCCCATTCCGTCCGGCAGAGCCCATCCCGGGTAATCCGGGTGCCGGCAGGAATTCTGGTGGCAAGGCAGGCATAGCTGGGCTTGTTCCAGGTAAAGAGACCGGCCCGGCGGGATTCCTCCCGGATTTGCCGCTTGGTAAGCCCCGCCTCCCGCAGAGGGGAGCGGACGGAAAGCTCCTGCAGGGCTTTCATTCCCGGCCGGTCGGCTGCCTGATCGGAGGCGTTGGTGCCGTCCAGAATCAGCCGGAAGCCGTCTTCCAGGGCAGCCTCCCGAATGGCGGAAAAAATCCGCTTTTTGCAGAAGTAGCACCGGTTTTCCGGGTTGGAAACCAGGGTTTCATCCTCCAGAATGTCCATCTCCATAACCTTCAGCTCCGCCCCCAATTCCCGGGCAAGCCGCCGGGCATCCCGCAGCTCAAAGGCGGGCTGGAAAGCGGTACGCACATAGTAGGCGGTTACATGGGCGCCGTATTTTCCGGCGGCGTACAGCAGATAGGCAGAATCCACACCGCCGGAAAAAGCCAGCGCCGCCCTGGGATTCTGATGAAAAAATTCCTCCAGCGTCATGGTCAGATCAGCTTGTCGATGGCGGCAATCAGGTCGTTGATGGCCTCCTGGTCCCCGGCGGCCACCGCGTCCACCATGCAGTGGCGCATATGGTCCTTCAGGATGACCTTTCCGGTGTTGTCCAGGGCGGAGCGCACAGCGGCCAGCTGCACCAGAACCTCGGAGCAGTCATAGCCCTCTTCCACCATCCGCTTTACCTTTTCCAGGTGGCCGATGGCCCGGGAGAGCCGGTTGATCACCGCCTTCTGATTCTCGTGGACATGGCCGTGGGAATGGGGAATGCCGTGGGCATGGAGGTAGGCATGGTCGTGGTTATGGTCGTGATCATGCACATGATCATGCGCATGGTCATGGCAGTGTTCCTGCTCAAATTCATGGGTCTCAGACATAGCAATTCCTCGCTTTCATTTGGGGGTATTATACCGTATTTCCACCCTTTTTGCAACCGGGGGGAGGGGATCCCCCGGAAGAAATTCTTTGACAACCGTACAAAGAGGGAGTATAATAAGCAAAAAACGAAAAGGAGGATCCATCCCATGCATCTGGATCACGATCATATTTCCGGCGGCACCCACGAGCACGTTCATACCCATGCCGACGGCACCGTCCATTCCCACAGCCATACCCATGAGGGGGAGCACCACCACAGCCACGACTGCGGTCACGACTGCGGCGGCTGCGCCGAGCACTGCGAGCACACCCCCATGGAGGAGCTCACCGCCCTGATGAAGTACATGGTGGGCCACAACGCCGCCCATGCCAAGGAGCTGGCAGAGCTGGCAGGCAAGCTGGAAGAGGCCGGCAACCACGCCGCCTACGAGCAGGTCATGGCAGCCGTGTCCGATTTTGAAAAGGGCAATATGCGCCTGTCCGTTGTGCTGCAGAGCCTGGCAGAGTAAGGAGCGGGAATTATGTGCCTTTCTACCGTATACCGCAATACCCTTACCCCCGATGCCGTGGTAATGAAAAACGTCATGACCATTGAATCCAAAGACGGCGTCATCGTCCTCACCGATCTGATGGAGCGCCAGGTGGCCATTGAGGGCACCCTGGAAAAAGCCAACCTGGTGGATGGCTACGTTGTGATCAAAGAAACCAAAACCGCCTGAAATCCATTCCCCACGGGTCCCGTGGGGAATTTGTGAATTTTCTTGTAAAACCATTGCAACGGGCCGGAAACTGTGATAAAATATATAGAATGTTACTTTATTTGTGGTGATGTCATTGTTTCTCAAGTATTTGTCCGTGTTTTTCATATCCATGGTTCCGCTGCTGGAGCTCCGGGGGGCCATCCCGATTGCCATCGGCATGGGGCTGGACACCATAACCTCCATTCTGGTCTGCGCGGTGGGCAATCTGGTTCCGGTGCCGGTGATTTATCTCTTCGCCCGAAAGGTTCTCCTGTGGGGGCTGGACAAGCCCTATATCGGCGGATTCTGCCGGTTCTGCCACGAGAAGGGAGAGGGCGCCGGGCGAAAGCTGGCAGGTGGCCGGTTCGGCCGGTTCGGCCTGATGATCGCCCTGATGGCCTTTGTGGGAATCCCCATTCCCGGCACCGGCGCCTGGACCGGCACCCTGGGGGCCAGCTTCCTGGACCTGGGCATCAAGAAAACCGTGCTGTCCGTTACCCTGGGTGTGATGATTGCCGCGGTGATTATGGCTTCCGTCAGCCATGTAGGGCTGCACGTATTTGGATTATAATCAGGAGGTTTGCGCGATGCATGATTGTCTGTTCTGCCGGATTATAGCCGGCGAAATTCCTTCCACCAAGGTTTACGAGGACGAAACCGTATTGGCCTTCCGGGACATCAATCCCCAGGCCCCCACCCATATTCTGGTGATTCCCAAGGTCCATATTCCCGGCTGCGACGGGATCACCGCCGAGAATAGCGCTGTGGTTTCCCACATTTTTGAGGTGATTCCCCAAATCGCCGCCGGGGAGAAGCTGACGGGGGGCTACCGGGTTGTTTCCAACTGCGGACCCGATGCCGGACAGACCGTACCGCATCTGCATTTCCACATTCTGGGCGGCAAGCCCCTGGCCCTGGAAATGGCCTGATGCCGCCCCCTTCCTGTTTTTTTGCGTATTTCCCCGGAAAGCCGTGCTTTCCGGGGCTTTCTTTTTCCCAAACTCTTGACCTTTTCTTCCGGGCTCGATATAATAATCCTATCTATGACAAGGAGTGTGGTATCCATGTACTACCATATGCGTGTGGCAGGGCTGGAGCGGGATTTGCCCATCTGCCCCGTAAACGAAAACCTGTCCATTGCCGGCTTCATTATCTTCGGTGATCAGGAGCTGACCGTGGCCTGCGCCCGGGAGCTGCTGAAGAAGGCACCGGCATACGACTACCTCATCACCGCCGAAGCCAAGGGCATTCCCCTGGCCCACGAAATGGCCCGCCAGGCGGGAGACGCCAAGTACCTGCTGGCCCGGAAAGGCCCCAAGCTGTATATGCGGGATCCCTTCAGCGTCTCCGTCAACTCCATCACCACCGCCAAGGAGCAGCGGCTGTACCTGGACTGTGAGGACGCCAAGCTGATGAAGGGAAAGCGCATCCTGGTTCTGGATGACGTGATCTCCACCGGCGAAAGCCTCCGGGCGCTGGAAGCCCTGGTGGAAAAGGCCGGGGGCATCATCTGCGGCCGGATGGCCATTCTGGCCGAGGGCGATGCCCAGAACCGGGACGACATCATTTACCTGGAGCCCCTGCCCCTGTTCAATCCCGACGGGACCGTAAAGGAGTAAGCTATGTTTTGTCCGAAATGCGGCAATATCCTTTTGGATACCGATAAATTCTGCACCTCCTGCGGGGCCCCTGTTCAGCCCGCCCAGGAGGGAACCCGGGTGAATACCCCCTGCCAGCATCCCCACAAGACCGGAGAGCTTCCGGCGGTTACGCCGGGAGAAGCGGTGCGGCTCTATGTTTCCCGTTACGCGGACTTTTCCGGCCGCTCCCGCCGCAGCGAATACTGGGGCGCCCAGCTGGTAGTCTGGATCATCTCCGCGGCACTGGGCATGCTGTTTAAGGAGGGCAGCCTGCTGCTGTCCCTGTGGTCCCTGGCGATTCTGGTGCCCAATCTGTCCAGCATGGTTCGCCGGCTCCACGACGTCGGCAGAAGCTGGACCTGGATGCTGTGGAACCTGCTTCCCATCGTGGGGCAGATCATCGTTCTGGTGGCCATCTGCACCGACAGCGTCCCCGAAGCCAATCAGTGGGGAGAAAGCCCCAAGTATCATTGATCCAACGCCCTCCCGGTCCTTTCCGGGAGGGCGTTTTCATGGAAGCCCCGGCAGAAGAAAGGCTCTCTTGTAAAATCCGGCCCCATGTGATAGGATAATCCAAAAGGAGGGGAAACGTTTTGATACTGATTTCCTGTGTGGACAATGCCCTTGGCATGCGGTTCCATAACCGCCGCCAAAGCCGGGACCGGGAGCTGTGCGGCCGTGTTCTGGAGCTGTGCGGCGGGGAGCTCTGGCTCGGCGCCCAAAGCGCCATGCTGTTTGACGGCTTCCCCCAGGCGGTGCTTCTGGTGACGGAGGACCCGGCCCAGGTTCCGGAAGGGGCCTTTTGCTTCTGGGAGGAGCCGGTGGAGGATTCCCTGATGCCGGAGCGGATCTATCTCTACGGCTGGAACCGGGATTACCCGGCAGAGGAATTCTTCCGTTTCCCCGGGGGGCGGGATGCCTGGGAAGAAGGGGAACAGGCGGAGTTCCCCGGCTTTTCCCATCCGGTGATCACGGAAACACGGTTTGAAAAGAGGCAGCAAGATGACGAAACAGAGGAATAGACGGCCCATGACCTGGAAGCAGCTGCTGCTGCTTCTGCTGCTGCTCATCGGTACGGCGGTATACAATTACTTTTTCGGCGCCGGCCAGGTGATTTCCCTGGAGGATATTCCGGCGTATTCCGGCCAGGCCTATGTGGCCGTCAACGGAAACGAGCCCTTTTTCACCCAGGAGGACCTTACAACCACCTCCTACGAGACCTATGCCCCCCTGGACGGGTTGGGCCGCTGCGGCCCGGCGGAAGCCTGCGTGGGTCAGGACCTGATGCCCACGGAGCCCCGGGGACGCATCAGTTCCGTAAAGCCCACCGGCTGGCAGGTGTCCAAATACGATTTTGTGGACGGTCAAAGCCTTTATAACCGGTGCCATCTCATCGGCTATCAGCTGACCGCGGAGAATGCCAACAGGCAGAATCTGATCACCGGCACCCGCTACCTGAATGTAACCGGTATGCTGCCCTTTGAAAATCTGGTGGCGGACTATGTGCGTGAAACCGGCAACCATGTGCTCTACCGGGTGACCCCGATTTTTGACGGCACGGAGCTGGTTGCCCGGGGGGTGCTGATGGAAGGCTGGTCCGTGGAGGATTCCGGCCAGGGCGTGTGCTTCAATGTGTACTGCTACAACGTTCAGCCCGGTGTGATCATTGATTACGCCACCGGCGACAACGAATTGGAATAAGAAATTCAAAAAATCCACGGTCCATTCCCTCGCCCGGAGGGGATGGACCGCGGTTTTTTCCGTCGGTTTGCAGGCGGCTTCAAAGACTGCCCCGATCATGCCGGTGCCTGAGGGCCCGGGCCGGTTTCATCCGGGCACCGTCTGCTGGGAATCCACTTTTTCAGAATCTTTGCCAGAACATGGAGATCCAGCGGCTTGGCGATGTGCTCGTTCATGCCCACGGTTTTCGCCGCGTGCACATCCTCTGCAAAGGCGTTGGCGGTCATGGCCACAATGGGAACCTGCCGGCAATCGTTCCTGTCCATGGCCCGGATGGCCCGGGTCGCGTCGTAGCCGTTCATTCTGGGCATCTGAATGTCCATAAAAATCATGTCGTAGCGCCCGTCTTCACACTCGGTCATTCTGTCAACAGCTTCTATTCCGTCTGACACACGCTCCACGGTCAGGCCGGTCATTTTCAGAATCTCCGTGGCGATCTCCGCGTTGAGCTCATTGTCCTCCACCAGAAGGACCCGGCCGCCCGTCAGATCGATTTCCTCCAGCGCCACGAAAGGCTTATCCTGCTCCACGGTTTCCGCCCCTTTCACCAGGGAGCGGAAGGTCTTGACCAGCCGGGACCGGAACAGAGGCTTGCTGATAAATGCGTTGGCGCCGGCGCTGCGGGCTTCCTGTTCAATATCCGACCAGTCGTAGGCGGAAATGATGATAATGGGCACATCCCTGCCCACCTCCTGCCGAATGGCCCGCGTGACTGCGATTCCGTCCATATCCGGCATCTTCCAGTCAATGATGCAGGCAAAATAGTCCCGGTTTTCCCGATGGCGCCCAACAACCCTTTCCACGGTATCCGCGCCCCGGGAAACCCCCTCCGCTTTCATGCCCAAGTCATTGAGCATTCCGCAGCAGGATTCCAGACTCATTTCGTCATCATCCGCCACCAGCACATGGAGGTCCTCAAATTCGTCATAGCAGACCTGCGCCGCCTCCTGAAGCTTCAGGTACATGGTAACCGTAAACCGGGAGCCCACCCCCAGCTTGCTTTCCACCTTAATATCACCGCCCATCATGCGGACGATGTTCCGGCTGATGGTCATTCCCAGACCCGTTCCCTGGACCCTGTTCACATACTCGTCATCGGAACGTGTAAAGGGGGCGAAGATCTGTTTCTGGAATTCCTCGCTCATGCCGATGCCGTTGTCCTCAAAGACAACCTCAAAGCAGCCCACCTTAGACTGCACGAAGGGTTTTTCCGAAATGGAAAGCCGGATTTTTCCGCCGTCCGGTGTGTATTTCACCGCGTTGGCCATCAGATTTGTGAAGACCTTCTGGATGCGCAGGCTGTCTCCCACCACCGCCTCGTGGGTGACACCGGAGATGTTCACGGACAGCCTGTGGTGGTGCTCCTTGATCTGAGCGCTGGTCATGGTGAGCAGGTTTTCCACCAGATCCGAAAGGTTGAATTCCTCCTCCACCAAATCCACCTTGCCGGATTCAATTTTGCTCATATCCAGCACTTCATTGATCAGGCTCAGCAGATGCTTGCTGGCCTGGGTGGTTTTCCTCAGGCAGTCCAGTACCCGTTCCTTGTCATCAAGATGGGCCGCGGCGATGGCGGTCATGCCGATGATCCCGTTCATGGGGGTGCGGATGTCATGGGACATATTGGAAAGGAACTCCGTTTTTGCCCGGTTGGCGGCCTCCGCGGCATCAAACGCCGCCTGCAGCGCCATTTCCTGCTGGCGCTCCTTTTTGATCAGGTCGTCCACATTCCGGGTTCCGATGACGGCTACCATTCCGCCCTCCTTCTCGTGGACGAAGGAGACTCTGGCCTGAAGGTAAATGATTCCATCCTCTGTCAGCTTTTCATAGGTAACGGAATAGTCTTTTCCGTCTTCCTTGATATGCTCAAGAGACAGCTTCTCCAGGAACTCCCTGCGGCTGGCATCCGATACCAGTTCTTTGGAATAGGCCAGGATTCCCTTGGACCAGCAATTGTCATATCTGCGGAAATACGCCTTGATTGCCCGTCCATCCGCTTCCTCCGCCCGGTAAACCGTAACCGCGTCGGTATCGGGATTGACCAGCAGAACCGAATAGTATTCGGAGCCCAGACCTTCGATGATTTCCCGCTGGACTTCCATTTTTCTGGTCTGCTTCAGCTGGCGCCGGGCCTCCTCATCCACATCCCGCAATCCCAGAATAAAGGTAATCGCGCCGCTGTTGTCCACGGTTTTTACCATGTTCATCTCAAAGTAGGAAAGGATGCCGTCCTTGATTCTTTTGTATCCCAGCTTATAGATGCCGCCCTCCGGCACCTTCTCCATCAGGACGGGAAGGCGGATGGCCTCCCTGAGCCGGTCACGGTCCTCCGGGACAACAAAGGCATCGATGTATCTGGACAGAATGACCTCATAATCCCCAAGGGCCAGCAGCTTTTCCAGCAGCACCGGGTCAAAGGCTTTTCCGTCGGTCCGGTAAAGGGTCATTTTTCTGGTCTTTGCGTCAATTTTAAACAGGCTGCTGTACTCCCGGCTGAGAGCCCCCGCGATCACCATTTCATTGTGGATCAGGCGCATGGTCTCCAGCTCTTTGACCTTGGCATCATGGATCGTCCGGGTGGTAAAGATCACATGGGAGAGTCTGCCCTCCGGCGTGCGTCCCGCCTCAATAAAAGCGCACTCCGTCCATATGGGATCGGCTCCCTGATCCGGAAGCACCACCACCGTGCTCAGATACTCCTTGGAGATGATCCGGCTGCTGCCCAGCCGTTCATCCAGGGTGGTAAGATTCACAAATTCCAGCATCTCCCGGGTATAGGCAGGCACCATCATGTGATGGCAGAAATAATTCAGCTTTCTCTGGGCGTCGCCTGCCTCTCCGATCTGGGTGCGCACCGTATCCCGGGATGCCAGCTCTGTGAACCTGCCCTCGGCCAGATCGATGAAATAGGCGGAGGTATAGATCTCGCTCATGGACTGGATGATCCGCATCCGGTCCACCAGCGCTTTCTGGGTCTGCGCCAGCCGTCGGTGCATCATGCGCCCGGTGGCGATTTCGCTGTAGCAGGTGGAGGCCGCCACGGAAAGCAGCAGCAGCGCGTGGGTATTCTTCCGTGGATTGTCCACGCCCAGGAAGCCCACCGCCTCCCCGCCTACCGTAATGGGCGCGGCCATCAGGCTTTCAATGCCCTGGGGCTCCAGAATGTCATAGGTTTTGGTGCCGGGGCGGTAGTCCTCCGACAAAGAGGAGATGTAGAACTCCCCCTGCTCCTCAAAGGCCTCAAACCAGCGGCCAAGGCCGTCGACGGAGATGCTCTGAAGATTCTCCATCTCCGGCGCGATCCCCTCCCGGCACCACTCAAAGGTATTGCTGAAGGTTTTGCGCGCCGGATCTGCCTCAAAGATATAGGCCCGGTCCGCGTCATAGTATCCGCCGATATACTGAAGCATACTGTCCAGGGTCTGTTTGTTCTTCGCCTTGTCCAGGTAATTGCGCAGGAATTGCTTTACTGCCTGCTTCTCATCGGTCTGTGTTTGCATTCTTTCCTCCATGGTCCACCTCTATCCTGCCGTGTGACGGGAAGCGGCTTTTGTTTCCCGTCTTGTCTGCCTGTTCCCAATCCGGGTCAGCGCGTCCTGATTCGCTTTCTCTTCCAGCGCATTGTTGCAAAGGTTGCGCCTGTAGGCGTATTCCTTCTCCCTCTTGGCTTCCTCCAGCGCGGCGGCCAGCTTCTTCCCGTTCACATACATCCGGTACAGCAGCAGGCCGAGGATCAGAATAATCAGTCCGGCCAGGGCGCACACCGCCGCCGTATGCTCCCTGACGAAATCGCCGAAGGTAACCACTTTGTTCACATATGTAATACACTACGGTTTATCATACCATTTTCCGACCATAAATACAAGAGATTTTCTCACAACAAACGTCCCTCAGTTCCCTTCCTTCCCCGGTTTTTCAAAGGAAAGCCCCGCGGTATTGGAGCCGGGGATTTCCTGTGTCTTTCCTTCCTCCCCCGGGCAGCCTCAGGCTGCCGGAATTCCCGGGAGAACGGCACTGCTTTTCCGGGGATTCGCGCGAATGCGGTCAGCCGGCGCAAAAATTCATCCCGCAAGCCTTGATTTCCCTTCGTAAGGTGCTATACTTGATACTGGGTGATTATGCGGAACGATTTCATCCGCTCTCGAAGCCAGAAACACACAGGAGGAGTGACCCACAAATGGAGGAAAAGAACTACCTGCGGCGGCGCATCATACCAGCAGCTTTCCTGCTTTGTCTGATTCTGGCGGGCTTTTTCGTCTATCTCCGCTCCACCCGCAGCAGAACATTGGAACGCAATGCCAATTATATCGCGGACGCGGCCACCCAGACAGCAAAGCGCATTGATGATCTTCTGGTCGGCGCCGAAGACAGCATCAGCGCCATTGCCCGTATCTATGAGCAGAGCCCGAATCCGGAACAGGCGGATTTGAAACTCATGGACAAACTGGTGGAATCCACGGTCTTTGACTATATCGGTTATGTAAACGCGGACGGTATCCTTACGGACAGCAGCGGCCGGCAGGCCGACGCGTCCGACCGGCAATACGTCCGGGACGGGCTGGATGGAAACACCGGCATCGACATGATTCTCAACGGCCGGATCAGCGGTGAGAATCTGGTCATCTTCTATGCCCCCCTGTGGAAGGAAGACCGGGTGGTGGGCGTCCTCACCGGGCGCTACCGGCAGCAGCAGATGCGGAATATCATCACCTCCACCTACTTTGGGGAGCCTGCCAACACCTACCTGTGTCTTTCCGACGGAACGGTGATCGCCTGCTCCAAGGAAAACATGCCGGAGAACATTCTCGATACCCTGAGTCAGAATGACGGTTCGGACAAGGCCGCGCTGGACATTCTGACAGACGCGCTGGCTGCCCACCGTTCCACCAGCTTTACCTATACCAATTCCTATGGCTCCAGCTGCGCCTATGTAACAAAGCTGCCGCACAGCGACTGGATGCTGCTGCAGGTCTTTCCCATCGGCGTTACCAACGAAATGCTGGATGAAGCCAATAGCGCCGCAGCCTGTCTGGTGCTGTGGCTGGTGATTCTTGCCGCTGTTTATGTGGTTCTGCTTCTTCTGGACAACGCAAGGCAGACCAGGCAGCTCACCCGGGAGAAGCAGCAGATGCGCCGCATTGTAGAAACCACCTCCCATCTGTTCCGCAGATTCATTCTGGTGGATTTGGAGCACGATATCTACACGATTCTGGAAGATGAGGACCGGGCCGATGGGGGCCCGCTTCCGGCGAAAGGCACATACAGCGGCCTGCGGAATTACTGGTTTGACCGGCTTGTGGATACGGAAGCGGAAGACTACGACAAAGAGCGGTTCAGCGTCCGGTCCATTCAGGCGCAGCTAACAGAGGATGTGCCCTACCTGCAATATGAAGAACACATCCGCGGCAGCGGCTCCCAATGGTGGCAGATCTCCGTCCTGTGCCTGAAGCGGAAGCGGGGCGTCCCGGTATCGGTCCTGGTGGCCATCCAGGATGTATCGGAGCTGAAAGCGCGGGAGCAGCGCAGCCATACCGCGCTGGAGGATGCCTATCAATCGGCCCAGGCAGCCAATGAATCCAAGCGACTCTTCCTCTTTGACATGAGCCACGAAATGCGCACGCCGCTCAATGCCGTGATCGGCCTGTCCAGCCTGCTGGATCGGGACGCCGCAGACCCGGACAGAGTGCGCTCCTACAGCCGGAAGATCAAGGCCTCCGGGCAGCACCTGCTGACCCTGGTCAACGAAGTTCTGGATATGTCCAAGATTGAAAGCGGAAGAAAACAGCTGAATCTGTCAGCCTTCTCCCTTTCGGAACTGCTTGAGGAACTGACCTACGCCTTTCAGCCCCAGGCCCAGGAAAAAGGGCAAACCCTAAAGCTCCACGCGTTTGATGTGCCCCAGGAGCGTCTGATTGGCGATAAACTCCGCCTGAACGAAGCGCTGGGCAATCTCCTGTCCAATGCCCTCAAATACACGGGTCCCGGCGGGACGGTGACACTGACTGTCCACGGGCTTCCCCAGACTACGGCGGGCTATGTGCATCTGCTTATTGAGGTCACGGACAACGGCATCGGAATAAGCCCGGAATTTCTCCCCCATGTCTTTGACCCCTTTACCCGGGAAAAGAACAGCACCGTCAGCGGCATCCAGGGCGCCGGTCTTGGCCTTACCATCACCAGGAGCATTGTTGACCTGATGGGCGGAACCGTCAGCGTGGAAAGTGTTCCTGGAAAGGGCAGCACGTTCCGGGTGGAATTGGAACTGCGTTCCGCCGTGGAAGCGGAGGATTCGGCGTTTTGGAAGGAACAGAGCATCGGAAAAGCCCTGATTTTGGGGCCTGACGAGAGAATCTGTCAATCCATCCAGGCCCTGATGGCGGGAACCGGCGTGGAGCTACAGTATGCCACCGACAGCCCCACCGCCTGGAATCTGGCGGAGAATACCGCCTTCGACCTGATTCTGTTGGATCACACATTGCCGGGCATGGATATGCCGGAAGCCATCCGAAACATCCGAACCCGTTGCGGAACCGGGCCGAAGCTGATCCTCATTGACAGCGACTGGATGGACAAGGAGGACGAGGCCCGCGGTGCCGGCGCGAACGGCTTTTTGCCGGCTCCCTTTTCCATGTCCACCCTGAAGCAGGTGGTTTCGGAGTGCGGGAGCCAGTCTCCGTCCGGGGAAAGTCTTTCACTGGAGGGCCTGCGGCTGCTGGTGGTGGAGGACAACGACCTCAACGCGGAAATCCTGATGGAATTGCTGGATATGGAGGGTGCCTTCAGTGACCGGGCGGAAAACGGCCGTGCGGCAGTGGAAGCGTTCCGGAGCAAGCCCCAGGGCTATTACGACGGCGTTCTAATGGACATTCAGATGCCGGAGATGAACGGCTATGAGACTGCCCGGGCAATCCGCGCCCTGGACCGCCCCGACGGGGCAGGCATTCCCATCGTGGCCATGACCGCCAACGCCTTTGCGGAGGATGTGCAAAAATCCCTGGAAGCAGGCATGAACGCCCATCTGGCAAAGCCCGTGGACCCGGCCACGCTGAAGCGCACCCTGTCCGGATTGGTAAGACCGGCCGCCGGCGGAGAAAGAAAGTGATCTCTGCGCTTGACCGCTCTTTCCGGTGAAGAACGGATGACAACAGCCGCTGCCCGAAAAGAGGGCAGCGGCTGTTGCTCTTGTAAAAAAGGTAACGGATAAAAGGGGAAATTTTAGAAACGCCGCAAATTTCGGCAAATAGCAATCATCCATTCACGATGATCTCTTGTTTGAAAAGCTTTGATGGGGATTTTGATGCGTTGGAGGGAGCTTTGATCTGGGCTCACTGCCAAGGGCAATGTTTCATAAAGGCCGGCCCTTCCATATCTGAGGGAATCCTGACCCAGCTGTCGATATTTTGGGGGCTGCCTCACTGCGCTGGTGAGACAGCCCCGTTTTGTGATACAGGAGAAGATTCACCCTGCCGCAGCAGTCCGGCAGAGCCTTATTAGCAGAAAAAACCTCCTACGAACGTAGGAGGTTTTCATGTTGGCATTACCTATCTTCCCGGCAAGTCACCCT